>ENA-OUOG01000195-OUOG01000195.1-marine-metagenome-genome-assembly--contig:-NODE-195-length-78046-cov-4.880799_pt1 | contig 78046 bp, 73 predicted proteins | sample MGYA00248635_ERZ508505 | MGnify/ENA primary metagenome ERZ508505 (study PRJEB26176, sample SAMN06267871) | marine metagenome | isolation source: Saanich Inlet, British Columbia, Canada | place: Pacific... | reverse complement strand
TCCGCTGTTTGGCTGGGTAAATGGCATGCTGGAAGGGGACGACTTAGAGCCGCCCATGACCATGCAGGAAGTGGTTACCCGGCTGATGTTGCGCGACATGATGGAGCGGGGCGAGAGCGACGACGATTCTCAGGCCGTGCAACTCATGACGCTGCACGCATCGAAAGGGCTGGAATTCCCTATTGTGTTTCTAGTGGGCATGGAAGAAGGCTTGTTACCCCACCAAACCAGCATCGACGAAGACAATATAGAAGAAGAACGACGCTTAGCTTACGTGGGTATTACCCGTGCGCAACGGGAGTTGTATTTCAGCTACGCCAAAGAGCGCCGGCAATACGGCGAGATTATTAAAACCGAACCCAGCCGCTTTTTATTGGAATTGCCCCAGTAGGTGATATAGGCCAAATGATTTGGGACGGTTGGACCTTCAAAGTGCTTTGCGCCTTACTCGATACGGTTCTCATTTATGTCGCCGTAGGATGGTTCAAAAAGAAATTTCGACTGTCACACGGTCAAGAAATTGAGCTTTAATCGATTTGTAAATCCACTATAAATCCGGCCTGATTGCGGACATTCATCACGAATCCACCTTCAAATATTAGGTACTGTCCTTTCACTCCGTCTAATACGCCCGAAAAGTCTTTCACTTTTTCAAGGTTCACACTTTTTACTTTCAAAGGATAATCGAGTACTGGGTATTCGATATCTGTAATGCGATCATTCTCCGTGACATAGGCTTGCATTTCTTCGTTGAGAAGTCTTTTTACTCGGGACTTTTCCGACCGTAGGTCGAGATCGGGAACTTCATTCTTAAGCATTCGCTGCCAAGCCGTTTTATCATTCAAATGCGCCTTAAGCGCCACTTCGATAGCTCCGGCCTGATAGCGATTCGGGGTTTCGGCTAACTCTATGGCGTAACTAGCCCCTTGATCGATCCAGCGAGTAGGCACTTGAGCCTTTCGCGTAACTCCAACTTTTAATCCGCTCGATACCGCCAAATACACCACATGAGGTTGGAGTTGGTTTTCCTTTTCCCACGCCAAATCGCGATCCTCAATACCCAAATGGGCCTGACTTTTTTCCGGATTAAAAATAGGTTCCCCAGCTTCAGGCTTATTCCAAAAGCAATCGTAGCAGAAGTTCTGGCGATAGACCTTTGTTTTTAACTCTCCGCAAAAACATTGAATTTGCCCGGTATATCGAAAGTTCCAAGTGCGCCCAAGCCATTCATTCACATTTATAGCATCCTTGCCTAACGGCAAGATATATTGAACCGGGTTTTCAAGAGTAGTTGGCATCTTTGCCAAAGGACCGTTAAAGGCGGGCATCGCAAGGCTTTTTGTGGGTGAAGAATAGGAACAATGACTATCTTAGACCTCGAAGTTAAGAAATCAATGGCGGTAAAGTTTCCTTTAATTAATTCAGTGTTTTCATGGGTCATGAAAAAGCGGTTTCACGAAATCGAGCTTTTCATGAAATACCCCTTGGAGGTGCAGTCCGAATGGCAAATGAAACTCGTTCGAAGCGCTAGTGACACGGAATACGGAACCGAGCACCAATTCAACTCCATTCGAAACTATAACGACTACCGAAACAACGTTCCCATCGTATCCTACGAAGACCTAGTTCCTTATATCGATCGGATGCGAAAAGGAGAACAAAACATACTTTGGCCCACAGAAATTAAATGGTTTGCAAAATCATCTGGGACCACGAATCAGCGGAGTAAATTTTTGCCCGTTTCACAAGAAAGCCTTGAAGAGTGCCATTTAAATACGGGTAAAGACATGCTCAGCATGTACTGTAACCAAAACCCGGAAACTCAAATGTTCTCTGGCAAGAGCTTAATGCTCGCGGGAAGCGCTACTAATATTGACCCGAGTAATAATTCGTATTACGGCGATCTAAGTGCAATTATGGTTAAGAATCTGCCTTTCTGGGCCGATTTCCTCAGTACTCCCGACAATAAAACGGCCTTGATCGAAAACTTTGAAGAAAAACTCGACAAAACGGTCGACATCGCCATCAAAGAAAATGTAACCAGCTTAACGGGTGTGCCCTCCTGGATGCTTGTAACGTGTCATAAAGTACTGGAGCGAACAGGGAAGAAAACATTACGCGAAGTTTGGCCGAACCTTGAGCTCTTTATACACGGCGGAGTCGCATTTACCCCCTATAAAGATCAGTTTCACGAGTTATTCGGTGGGCCACCATTGAACTATGTCGAAACCTATAATGCATCTGAAGGCTTTTTCGCCATCAAAGACCGATTAGATTCCGATGATATGCTTCTCATGCTCGACTACGGAATCTTTTATGAATTCTTACCAGAAAGTGAATGGCATTCAGACAACCCACGAGCCATTGGCTTAGAAGAAGTAACACTGGGGGTTCAATACGCTCTAATCATTAGCACCAACGGCGGCCTTTGGAGATATAAAATCGGAGACACCATTCAATTTACGTCCTTATTTCCTTTTCGAATTCGCATTACCGGACGCACCAAATACTTCATCAATGCTTTTGGCGAAGAACTTATTCAAGACAATGCTGAGCGGGCTTTGGCCACGGCATGTGAAAAAACAGGCGCTCGAGTACGCGAATACACAGGCGGACCCGTTTATATGAAAGACGGTGCCAGTGGAGCGCATGAATGGGTCATGGAATTTGACAAAATGCCAGAAGACTTGTCGTACTTTAATGACGCCTTTGACAATGCACTGAAAGTGTTAAATACAGATTACGAAGCCAAAAGATATAATAACATGGCTTTAGAAGCACCCGTTATTCACGTGGCAAAAAAAGGTCTCTTCTTCGCGTGGATGAAGCGTCGCGGAAAGCTGGGAGGTCAAAACAAAGTACCTCGTTTGGCGAACCACCGGAATTATCTGGAAGAATTAATTGAATTAAATAATACTCCTTGAAACTCTTTTCTTTTCTCTTATTCGTTTGCACGTCCTTATGGGTCCAGGGGCAAAGTGAGAGCATCCGATGGGAGCGAACCTTCCCGATCGAGGATTGCCAGGATTTTGGCGTTGATCGATTCGGAAACATCTACACCTTGCAAGGGGAAGAAATTATCAAAAGAGATGATTCGGGTAAAGTACTCTATCGATTTAGCGACCCCTCTTTCGATTCCATAACCTATGTTGATCCATTCTTGAGTATGGATTTATTGATTTATTATCGCGATTTTTTCTCCATCATCATACTCGACAACCGACTGAATCCAATTGTGAGTCCCATTCGTCTCGACGAATTCGGCTACTATGATGTTCAATGGGTTAAAGCTACCGACCAACGTTCTTTGTGGTTCTATGATCAAGCAACGGACCGCCTCATAAAGTGGAGTGTTCCAGACCAGGCACCTGCCTTAGAAAGCCTCAATTTGAGTCAGACCGTAGGACGAGAAATCACCCCTACGTACCTATTACAAACGATTAATAACGTCTTCGTAAACAATCTTGGAAAGGAAATTTTGCAATTCGATTTATTCGGCAACTTCATTCGCTCTTTACCCATAAAAACACCCGATGAATTTCAAGTGATGAACTACAAGGTTTATTATTTAGCCGAGGACGAGTTGGTCATTTACGACCCTGCCTTACGGCAGGAAAAAAGGCTTTCCGTTCCCGACAACGGCGACTGGACGAAATACCAAATAACCGAAGAACATCTATACCAACTCGGGAAAGATGAATTGAGAAGGTTTAAAATAGGCCGTTAATCTCGCCTTCGATCCGATTGATTACGCTACCTAAATCTTCCTGACTGTCGATGAAGTTCAATTGATCGACATCAATAATGAGCAACTTACCGTTGTTATACTCCGAAATCCACGCCTCGTAACGCTCGTTTAGGCGATTCAAATAATCGAGGCGAATACTCGATTCATACTCGCGGCCGCGCTTTTGAATTTGGTCCACTAAGGTGGGAACAGAAGCGCGTAAATAAATCAACATATCAGGAGCCGGAACAAAAGAGTCCATGAGCTCGAATAAGTTCACGTAATTCTCAAAATCACGAGAAGTCATGAGTCCCATTGCATGTAAATTGGGCGCGAAAATGTGGGCATCTTCGTAAATGGTACGATCTTGAATAACATCTTTCCCCGAATCGCGAATTTCTTTTATCTGAGCAAAGCGACTTCTCAGAAAGAAGATTTGAAGGTTGAAAGACCACCTTTGCATTTCGTTGTAGAAATCATCTAAATAAGGATTATCATCAACATCCTCAAAATGAGGAGTCCATTGATAATGCTTTGCTAAGAGTTTCGTTAAGGTCGTTTTTCCGGCGCCAATATTACCGGCAATTGCAATGTGCATAACTGAGAGGTTGATCGATGTGCTAAAGTAAAAAAAAATGCCCCCCCGCAGCGGCGAGAGGGCATTTTGTAATCGATTATTATAAGAAATTATGCCAAGCCTGAAGCAATTACTAAGGCTACAACAGACATTAATTTCAATAAGATGTTCAAGGCTGGACCTGAAGTATCCTTAAATGGATCTCCAACGGTATCTCCAGTAACGGCTGCTTTGTGCGCTTCCGTTCCTTTTTTACCTTGCTCTTCGAGCATTTTCTTCGCGTTATCCCACGCACCACCGGCGTTCGATTGGAAGATTGCCATAAGTACACCTGCAGAAGTAACTCCGGCCAACAAACCACCAAGGGTTTCAGCACCGAAAGCGTATCCTACAATTACAGGGGCCGCGATGGCGAGTAATCCTGGAAGAACCATTTCACGGAGTGAAGCTTGTGTCGAAATCTCAACACACTTATCGTATTCTGCTTTTCCGTCAGCCGCATCAAAAATGGCACGGTCTTCTGGAGTTGCCTTTGAAATATCAGCGTCGTATTTACGCATTACAGCTAAAGCAGCTTTCAATTCAGGGATATCGGCAAATTGACGACGTACCTCTTGAATCATCGCCATTGCGGCGCGACCTACAGCACCCATCGCCATAGCGGAAAATACAAATGGAAGCATTGCCCCAACAAGCAATCCCGCCATTACGCGAGGATTCGAAATGTCAATACTATCAATTCCGGCCGTTTGCATAAAGGCAGCGAATAAAGCCAAGGCAGTCAATGCAGCGGAAGCAATAGCAAAACCTTTCCCGATAGCAGCAGTAGTATTTCCTACAGCATCTAATTTATCAGTACGCTCGCGAACTTCTTTAGGAAGTTCTGCCATTTCAGCAATACCACCTGCGTTATCTGAAATAGGACCGTAAGCATCAACAGCTAATTGGATTCCCGTATTGGCTAACATACCTACCGCCGCAATGGCGATACCGTAAAGTCCGGCAAAATGATGTGAAATCATAATCGCAGCAGCGATAATAAGAATTGGAATAGCAGTAGACATCATACCCACTCCTAAACCAGCAATGATGTTCGTTGCAGCACCTGTTTCAGACTGCTTCATGATATTCAATACAGGTTTCTTACCCGTTCCTGTGTAATATTCTGTGATGCTCCCGACTCCTAATCCGGCCACTAGGCCGGCAATAGTTGCCCAGAAAACACCCATAGAGGTATACTCAATATCATTAAACATCCAGCTTGTTGGAAGCATGTATTGGATAAGGAAGTAAGAAACCAAAAGCATTAATCCGGCAGAAATAAATTCTCCACGGTTCAAAGCCGATTGTGGGTTTCCCCCTTCTTTTACCTTTACGAAGAAGGTTCCCAGAATAGATACTAGGATACCTGCTCCTGCTAAGGTCAATGGAAGCATTACCGCTCCAAGTGTTTGTCCTTCGAATTCAGGAAGGGCAAAAAACGCTGCTCCCAAAACCATGGTACCTATGATGGATCCGACGAATGATTCGAAAAGGTCGGCGCCCATACCGGCAACATCCCCTACGTTGTCACCAACGTTATCAGCGATGGTCGCTGGGTTTAATGGGTGATCTTCTGGAATTCCCGCTTCTACTTTACCTACAAGGTCAGCACCTACATCCGCTGCTTTGGTATAAATACCTCCACCTACACGAGCAAAAAGTGCAATGGAAGAAGCTCCTAATGAGAAACCAGAAAGAATGTTGATTACTCGTGCCGTATCGGTTGCTGTATCGGTTCCGAACATTCCTTGGTATACAAAGAACAAAATGCTCAATCCAAGAACTCCTAAACCAACGACTCCAAGGCCCATTACAGATCCACCGGCGAATGCTACTTCAAGTCCTTTCCCTAAGGAAGTACGCGCGGCCTGTGTAGTACGAACGTTTGCTTTCGTTGCAATACGCATTCCGATGAATCCGGCTAAACCAGAGCAAATTGCACCAACGATAAACGAAACGGCGATCAACGGACTCGAATCAGCTTCGCTGTACCCTTTAAAAGCTAATAAAGCGGCTACTGCCAATACGAATACTGCTAGAATGCGGTATTCTGCTTTTAAGAATGCCATTGCTCCTTCTGCAATACTCGCAGCAATACGCGACATTTTTGCATCGCCTTCATCTTGCTTAGAAACCCAGGCACTGCGCCAGAATACAAACAATAAGGCGATGACGCCAAAGGCTGGTAATATGTATACCAAATTTTCCATGAAACTATTTATTTGGATTATTTATGAGATGTATAAAACACTTTTAACTGCTTTAACTACGTCGTCTACCTGCGGTAGGAAGGCTTCCACCAAAGTAGGTGCATAAGCCATCGGCGTGTCAAGCGTATTAATTCTTTTTACGGGAGCATCGAGGTAATCGAATGCGTATTTCTGAACGTTGTAGGTGATATCTGTGGAGATATTGGCTAATGGCCAAGCCTCTTCAAGAACCACCAAACGATTTGTTTTTTTAACGGAAGCTATTACGGTATCGTAATCGATCGGGCGAACAGAGCGAAGGTCGATGATTTCGCACTCAATACCTTCTTTCGCCAATTGCTCTGCGGCCGTGTACGCGTGCTTAATAATTTTTCCGAAAGAAACGATGGTCACGTGATTACCCGTTCTTTTTACTTCAGCAACACCAATTGGGATTAAATATTCCCCATCTGGAACAAGCCCCTTATCGCCATACATTTGCTCCGATTCCATTACCAAAACTGGATCGTTATCGCGAATTGCGCTTTTGAGCAAGCCTTTGGCATCTTTTGGATTCGAAGGAACTACGACTTTGAGTCCAGGCGTATTTGCAAACCAGTTCTCAAAACTTTGGCTGTGGGTTGCGCCTAATTGTCCGGCAGAACCGCTTGGGCCGCGGAATACGATTGGGATATTGAATTGACCACCCGACATTTGATACATCTTAGCAGCATTGCTAATGATTTGATCAATGGATACAAGAGAGAAGTTGAAGGTCATATATTCAATGATTGGACGAAGTCCGTTCATAGCCGATCCAACTCCAATTCCAGAAAAGCCAAGTTCGGCAATCGGGGTATCGATCACCCGTTTTGGTCCGAATTCGTCTAACATTCCCTTTGAAGCTTTGTATGCGCCGTTGTATTCGGCTACTTCTTCGCCCATTAGATAAACGCGCTCATCGCGGCGCATTTCCTCACTCATGGCTTCACATATAGCTTCTCTAAATTGAATTTCTCTCATGATCCTTAGCGTTAGGGTGGGCAAAAATAACAATTAAATGACTAAATTTGCCTTCCCCAAAACGAAATACGAGAAACACGATGAATATACTGGTTTGCATCTCTCACGTTCCGGACACAACGTCCAAAATAAACTTCAACAATAACGATACTGAATTCATTAAAGAAGGGCTTCAATTTATTATTGGCCCCAACGATGAATTTGGTCTAACAAAAGCCCTTTTTCTAAAAGAAAAAAATGGCGGCACCATTACCGTTATTAATGTAGGAGGTCCGGAAACAGAGCCTACCTTGAGAAAGGCATTGGCTATTGGTGCAGACGCTGCAGTTCGCATTGACGCCCCAGCTACAGACGGCTTTTTTGTAGCTCAGCAAATCGCAGGATACGCAAAAGACAACAATTTTGATCTTGTAATTTGTGGTACAGAATCTATTGATTACAATGGTGGTCAAGTTCCCGGGATGGTTGCCGAACTATTGGGAATTCCGTTTGTTCAAACGTGTATCGGATTTGAAGTCGAAGGATCTGAAGCTACGGTTGTTCGTGAAATTGACGGAGGAAAAGAAACGTTAAAAGGGTCTCTTCCAATGGTCATTGCTGGCAAAAAGGGATTGGTTGAGGAAAAAGACCTCCGTATTCCCAATATGCGCGGTATTATGATGGCGCGTCAAAAATCTTTGACGGTTCATCCGGCCGTGGAGGCCGATGCGGGATTTGAAACGGAGAAATACGAACGACCCGCAGAAAAAGGCGCCTGTACCATGATCGACGCAGATAATGTGGATGAATTAGTTCGCTTATTGCACGAAGAAGCCAAAGTTATTTAAGGAAGATTAAAACAAACACATATGTCTGTATTAGTTTACGCAGAATCTTGGGAAGGGAAATTTAAGAAAGCGACATTTGAAGCGGTTAGTTACGCAAAGCGTATCGCCGATGTCGATGGTGGAGATACAATTGCAGTCGTCTTCGGAGACGTTTCCGATGACGCGAGTTCATTGGGAAACTACGGTGCCTCAAAAGTAGTTCACGTATCCAACGTATCGACGTTTAGCAATGATGTTTTTGCTTCGGCACTTGCGGAAATCGCATCGAATGAGAACTGCGATACCCTAATTTTATCCAATACAAATAATGGCGGCTCTACGGCCCCATTACTCGCAATTAAAGCAAAGGCATCTTTAGTAACGAACGCCTTGGCCTTGCCAACAAGCACGCAACCACTAACGGTTAAGCGCAAGAGTTTTTCTTCAAAAGGGTTTGCCATTTATAAATCGAACGGTGCTCGAAACATCATTACGATTATCCCGAACGCCATTGGTGTTCAAGAATTTGGTGGATCTGCGACTATTGAAGATTTTTCCGCCGCAAATACCGCAAGCACCTTAACTTCGGTAAGTATTGACACTGCGAAAGGTAAAATTCCTCTTCCAGAAGCAGAACTCGTTGTTTCAGCGGGTCGCGGAATGAAAGCTCCGGAACACTGGAACCTCATCGAGGAATTGGCAGAAACCTTAGACGCGGGTACAGCTTGTTCCAAACCTGTTTCAGACATGGGATGGCGCCCTCATAGTGAGCACGTTGGACAAACCGGAATCGCTATTAACCCACAGTTGTATATTGCGATTGGTATTTCCGGGGCTATTCAGCATTTAGCTGGAGTGAATGCTTCTAAAAATATTGTTGTAATCAATAAAGATCCCGAAGCGCCCTTTTTTAAGGCAGCTGATTACGGAATTGTAGGTGATGCATTCGAGGTAGTTCCCAAGCTAACAGCAGCATTAAAAGCGTACAAGGCGAACCATTAATTCATGAAAAAGGTCCGCCTAAGTATTGTTGGATTGTCGTACAGCCAAACCCAAAGTGGCGCGTACGCATTGGTATTGTCCGAAGAAAAGGGGCATCGCCGTCTTCCAATTATCATCGGCGGATTCGAAGCGCAATCAATAGCCATTGCCCTTGAAAAAGAAGTGGTGCCGCCAAGGCCTCTTACCCACGATTTATTCAAGCAGTTTGCCAGTGAATTCGAAATCGGACTCAAAGAAGTACTGATTCATAAACTTCAAGATGGCGTATTTTATGCCCGCCTCCTGTGTACTCAGAAAGGAGAGGAAGTCGCTTTGGATGCCCGCACCTCAGATGCAGTGGCCCTAGCGGTCCGATTCGGATGTCCTATTTTCACCTACGAGGAAATTCTAAAAGCCGCGGGTATCATTTTAGAAGAGGAAGGTTCGGAAGAATCCATTACCGAGGAGTCTTTTGAAATGGAAGAAGCCATAGAAAGTGAAAAAGAGGAAGTTGAAGAACACTTTATTGGACTCAACGAGTCGCAATTAACCGCCCTCATGCAAGATGCCATTGAAAAAGAAGACTATGAGAAGGCGGCGGCACTTCGCGACGAAATCGAGAAGCGCAAAAAAAACTAATTTAGGTGCCATGACTCGCACCTTCCTATTTCTCTCTTTACTTCTTTGCAGTTTTACGTTTGCGCAATCCGTCGAAGGCACATGGGTGTTTCAATCGATTCAATCGCCAAATGGAGAAGACTTGTATTCCGTGTCTAAGGCGGATACAATGACCATCGATTCAACGGGGTCGTTTCTTTATTCGCTCGAAGCAAAAAAATTATTAGCCAAAGGCTCCTGGGAGTTAAACGGCGGACGATTGGCCTATTCCTATGAGCGTCCTTCAGATACGCTGCGGTTCTATTCCATTACCCTTTTAAACGACAGTTTGCTGCGCTTCGAAGAAAACGAAACGCGCTACACTTTTCTCAGGAAGAATAAGCCCTTGGCGACTTCAACCATTCATAGTTCCTCTGTGGATACGACCTCTCTTGACCAAATTTCTTTTTCAGGTATTTTGCGCGGTCTTCTAGGCCTTGCCGTTTTGGTACTCATTGGATTTCTTTTTTCTACGAACCGAAAAGCTATCCGATGGCCTCTAATTTTTAAGGGCATTGCCATTCAAATCATATTCGCCTTCGCGATTCTAAAAGTTGAATTTGTCAAAAATATCTTCGATTATTTGAGTCAAGGCTTTGTCGTTTTATTGAGTTTCACGGCCGCCGGTTCCGAATTTATATTCGGCTCACTCGTTACTGATATGGATGGTTTCGGATACATTTTCGCCTTCCAAGTGCTTCCTACAATTTTGTTTTTTTCGGCCCTTACGAGCTTACTTTTCTATTTCGGAATTCTCCAGAAAATAGTGTTTGCATTCGCCTGGATTATGAAGCGAACGCTCAACCTAAGTGGAGCAGAAAGTCTAGCCGCAGCGGGGAATATATTTCTAGGTCAAACAGAGTCACCTCTCTTAATTAAGCCATACATCGATAAAATGACGCGCTCAGAATTGCTTTGCCTCATGTCGGGTGGGATGGCAACGATCGCCGGCGGCGTTCTTGCCGCGTATATTGGTTTTCTCGGAGGAGATGACCCGGTGCAACAAGCGTTTTTTGCCAAGCATTTACTGGCCGCATCTGTAATGTCTGCGCCGGCCGCGGTTGTTGGTGCAAAACTCTTAGTTCCTGAAACCGAGGAATTCAACAAGGACATGACCATTTCAAATGAAAAAATTGGAAAAAACGCCCTTGAAGCAATAACAAATGGTACGCTCCAAGGAATTCGCTTGGCGGTAAACGTGGGCGCAATGCTGCTTGTTTTCATTGCACTGATTGCTATGGTCAATTACGTACTATCCGACTTTATAGGCCTGCATACAGGGCTAAACAATTGGGTGAATTCGTTTACGGAAGGCCAATATGAAACCTTTACACTTCAATTCATTTTGGGATATACCTTGGCCCCATTGACCTGGTTGATGGGCGTCGCAAAAGAAGACATGATTTTGGTAGGGCAACTACTCGGAGAAAAAACCATTCTCAACGAATTTGTCGCCTACGTGAGTCTGGGCGATTTAAAAACGGCTGGCAAATTCACCGAAGAGAAATCGATCATCATTGCCACGTACATACTATGTGGGTTCGCCAATTTCTCCTCCATTGGGATCCAAATTGGCGGAATTGGAGCACTTGCTCCGGGACGCAAAACAGCACTTTCCGAACTCGGAATAAAAGCCCTTATCGGCGGAACACTGGCTTCATTGTTTACCGCCGTGATTGTGGGCATGCTTATTTAAACCATACGGCATTTTCCTTGTTGTCTTGCAAAAAGTAAATGAGAATAAAACGCATCCTCCTCATTCTATTCCTCCTTCTTCTCGCCCTCGCGGGCGGATTAGCCATCTTTGTCTCGACAAGCTCTGAAGACCTGCCCGACGGAATTGCCGGGCCAAAAGCAGAAGCACTCACAGATAAAATGTTTGCTGCAGTTGGTAAAGAAGCATGGGACTCTACGCGATTCGTGCAATGGTCGTTTCGCGATTCAAAACACTACGTTTGGAACAAAGAAAAACATTTCGTTCGCGTGAAATGGGACGATATCACCGTTTATCTCAATCCGTCCGATAAATCGGGCCGAGTATTTCAAGAGACTACCGAACTCAGCGGAGACAAGAAAAACGAACTCCTTCAAAAAGCCTGGGATTCATTCAACAACGACAGCTTCTGGCTCATCGCGCCGTTGAAGGCGCGCGATTCAGGAACCACCCGTAAACTGGTTGACACGGAAGAGGGACCTTCCCTTCTGGTAACCTACTCGAGCGGAGGAACTACCCCAGGAGATAGCTATTTATGGCTGCTCGATGAATCGGGCCTTCCCTACGCATGGAAAATGTGGGTGAAAATTATTCCCGTAGGTGGACTCGAATTCACTTGGGAAAATTACGTCGCTACAAGAACCGGGGTTCAAATCGCACTGGATCACAAGGCAGAAAGCATCAATGTTCCAATTTCGGGGGTTGATTTTGCGATGTCGCTGTCCGACTTAAATGTATCGGATACACTTCTTGTGCATTAATTTGCTAAATTCTACTTCCTTAAAAATTTACACATGAAAAGATTAGTTCTACTCCTTGCGGGCGTAGCCTTGTTTTCCGCAAGCTTTGCTCAAACACCATCTTGGATGCGTTATCCTGCCATATCACCGGATGGTTCTCAAATCGCCTTTGCAAGCGATCGTTACGGGAATTTCGATGTATTCGTTGTGAACGCAACGGGTGGAGCCCCTACTCGATTAACCTTTGCATCGAGCAGTGATCACCCTAGCGATTTTACTCCGGATGGAAGTGCTGTTTTATTCTCAGCAGCCCGCCAAGATGCCGCCGCAAATAGGCAATTCCCTTCGCGCGGATTACGTGAATTGTACCGAGTTCCCGTTACTGGTGGCCGCCCCGTGCAATTACTGACAACACCAGCCGAAAACGCCCGTTACAACGAGGATGGCACGCAAATACTCTTTCACGATTGGAAAGGATATGAAGATCAATGGAGAAAGCACCACACTTCTGCAGTCACACGCGATATTTGGACCTACGACTTGGCAGATGGAAGCTACAACATGGTATCTACATACGAAGGCGAAGACCTGGATAAACATGCTTACCAGTAAGATCTATTTCTTGATAACCCTTGGGAACTTCGGCTCCCGCGATGACGGAAACGATTCGGTTTTCAGAAATTAAAATAGTGGCATCTTGAATTGTGCTCGACGGATCTGCATGAACAGTGGCGTGGGTCAACGCATATCGCTCGGGACGAGGATCTGCCAGGTCGTTTGTTTTCCCGGTTTGGGAAAATGCGAATCCGGCCGAAAGGCCGAAAACGAGCAACAGAAGTTTCTTTAACATGAAGAAGTAATTAGGAAAATTAGTTGGGTGAGCAAGTATAAACAAAAATGAAGGCTTTTGTGTACTTTGCGCCTGCTTGAACGCTGGAAGGATTAATGCGTTTAGATACTTTATGCTTCATTACACGACATATGAACATCCGAGCAGTACTGAATGGGTCACCTTCATTCACGGAGCCGGTGGATCGTCTTCAATTTGGTTTCGCCAATTGAGGTCGTTCCGAAAGGAATTTAACGTCCTTTTAGTGGATTTGCGCGGCCATGGCCAATCGAAGCAAATGGCTCCATTAAAATTACCGAAGTACACTTTTGAGGAAATTACTGAAGAAGTGCGCGAAGTTTTGGATCATTTGGCCATAAAAACAAGCCATTTCGTTGGAATCTCCCTGGGAACAATAATTGTGCGCGAATTAGCAGAACTCCATCCAAAACGAGTGCGTAGCATGATCATGGCTGGGGCGGTAATGAAACTGAATTTGCGAGGTAAAATTCTGATGCGCCTGGGCGTTTGGTTTAAATCCGTGGTTCCTTACCTGCTGCTCTATAAATTTTTTGCAATCATTATAATGCCTCGAAAAAAGCATCGGGTATCGAGGCTTTTGTTTATCAATGAAGCAAAGAAATTGGCCCAAAAAGAATTCATCCGATGGTTCAAATTGGCCGCCGATGTCAATTCAAAATTGAAGTGGTTTCGAACCATCGACATCGCCATTCCTACCCTATATCTAATGGGTGATGAGGATCATATGTTTTTGCCCTCGGTGAAACATCTTGCCGCTAGGCAACTAAGCGCTGAATTGATTGTGGTGCCTGATTCTGGTCACGTGGTAAATATTGACCAGCCCGAATTCTTTAACCGGGAATCCATTCAGTTTATTCAAACGATTTCGGAAAAAGACTAAAATCTAGTTTTATGAAAATGATTTCTTTTAATGTGAATGGCATTCGCGCAAGCGTAAAAAAAGGCCTACAAGATTCTTTAAGAGAAATAGATGCGGATATTGTGTGTTTTCAAGAAACGAAGGCCACTCCGGAGCAAGTTGCTGAAGCCTTGACAGGATTAGAAGGATATGAGCTCTACGCCTATTCTGCGGAAAGAAAAGGATATTCGGGAACCGCCATTTTAACGAAGGTAAAACCCGTTTCTGTTCAGAAGGGGATCGGTATCGAAGAACACGATCAAGAAGGTCGGTTAATCACGTTAGAATTTGACGCGTATTACGTTATTACTAGTTACGTTCCGAATTCGGGCAACGGATTGGCTCGAATTGATTATCGCGAAACGTGGGACGAAGCCCTTTCAGGTTACTTGTCGGAGCTTCAAAAAAAGAAACCCGTTATATTTTGCGGCGATTTGAATGTGGCGCATCGTGAAATTGACTTGGCCCGCCCAAAACCGAACTACAACAAAACAGCTGGTTACACACAACGTGAGATCGACGGCATGGACCGCTACTTATCCGATACAGGGCTCGTTGATTCATTCCGCCTTTTACATCCGGAAACGATAAAATACAGTTGGTGGAGTTACAGAGCCGGAGCGCGTGAAAAGAATATAGGGTGGCGGCTCGATTACTTTTTAATATCGAAAAGTTTGGAGAGCGACCTGGGCGATGCCTTCATTTTAAATGAAGTGCACGGATCGGATCACTGTCCGGTTGGAATAGAATTGAAATCGAATTAATCGAGTTCAATAAGACCTTTTGATTCGGCTATAGTTTTAGAAAGCTCTAGGCAGAGGTCAACTACCCAAATTCCCTCTCCTTCTTCTCCTAGTGGATTATCCTCTTCGAATGCCGTGACAGCATCTTGTAAGTCCATAGAGTGGATACCGGCATAAAAGAAAAACTCTCCCGGATCAATCCCTTCCGTTTCCATTTGGTGATTTAAAAATACTTCCCAATAGGTAGTGAAGAAATCTTCAAGAGAGGAATCATCGTTAAGTTCAACTTCAATGAATTCACCCTCTTCAAGAAGGTACTCATCAAGGAAGGAATTCAATTGGCGTAATGTGCTCATGTTCGTAGTATTTTTACGAAGGTACGCTCTTTTCAAACGCTATGATTTCAAGCCTAAGTTAAATTATGATCAAGTCGTCTTTTTCTTTCATAATGAGTGATTTAGGAGTCTAATATTTGGCGTACCTTTGCAGCCATTTTTAGAAAAGATTATATGAAACTTCGCAACATTGCCATTATCGCTCACGTAGACCACGGAAAAACCACCTTGGTGGATAAAATGCTCCATGCTGGTAACCTTTTTAGTGAGCATGAAAAACCGGGAGATCTCATCATGGATTCCAATGATTTGGAACGTGAACGTGGAATAACCATTCTGGCGAAGAACGTTTCTGTTCGCTATAAGGATTACAAAATCAACGTAATTGACACTCCGGGTCACTCCGATTTCGGCGGTGAAGTAGAGCGGGTATTGAACATGGCTGATGGCGTTTTATTGCTGGTAGACGCATTTGAAGGGCCCATGCCGCAAACGCGTTTCGTCCTTGGCAAAGCAATTGAATTGGGCTTAAAGCCTATTGTTGTCATTAATAAAGTCGACAAGCCCAATTGTACTCCGGACGAAGTGCATGAAATGGTATTCGACTTAATGTTTAACCTAGACGCGACGGAGGAACAATTAGATTTCCCTACGGCGTACGGTTCGGCAAAACAAGGTTGGATGTCTGAGGACTGGAAACAACCTAAAGAAGATATTACTTCTCTTCTCGATTTAATCATTGAGCATATTCCTGCTCCCGACTCTAATGAAGGTACTTCTCAAATGTTGATCACCTCATTGGACTTCTCGTCTTTCGTCGGGCGAATTGCAATTGGTCGCGTTCACCGTGGAACCCTCAAAGCTGGTCAACAAGTAACGCTTGTCAAACGAGATGGATCCACCGTAAAGTCAAAAATTAAGGAACTCTTTGTTTTTGAAGGTTTTGGAAAAGTGAAAGTAGACGAAGTTAAAAGTGGGGAGATTTGCGCCATTACGGGAATCGAAGGTTTTGACATTGGCGATACAGTTGCTGATTTAGAAAATCCAGAGGCGCTTCCGACCATTAAGATTGACGAGCCTACAATGAGTATGACGTTTACAATTAACGATTCTCCGTTCTTCGGTAAAGAAGGGAAATTTGTTACTTCTCGTCACATCAAAGACCGTTTAGCAAAAGAAACGGAGAAAAATTTAGCCTTGCGTGTAGAAGATACAGATGCGGCTGATACCTTTAAAGTATTCGGTCGTGGTGTACTTCACTTAAGCGTTTTGATCGAAACAATGCGCCGCGAAGGATACGAGTTACAGATTGGTCAGCCACAGGTAATTTTGAAAGAAATTGACGGAATAAAGAAGGAACCCATCGAGCATTTAACGATCAACCTTCCTGAAAATGTGAGCGGAAAAGCAATTGAAGCCGTTACCATGCGCAAAGGCGAAATGACCATTATGGAGCCGAAAGGAGATCGCATGCACTTAGAATTTAATATTCCTTCACGTGGAATCATTGGTTTGCGTAACTACCTTTTGACAGCCACCGCTGGAGAGGCCATTATGAGTCACCGCTTTTTAGAATTTCAACCATTTAAGGGGGAAATTCCAGGGCGTCAGAACGGTTCATTGATTTCTATTGAAACGGGAACTGCGATTCCTTTTTCCATAAACAATCTACAAGACCGAGGTAAATTCTTCATTCACCCGAACGTGCCTGTGTACGAAGGACAGGTAATCGGAGAAAACAATCGCCCAGGCGATTTGACAATTAACGTAACTAAGACGAAGAAAATGTCGAACATGCGTTCATCGGGCGCTGACGACAAAGTTCGTATTGCCCCGCCAATTGAGTTCACGCTTGAAGAAGCGTTGGAATACATTCAGGCCGACGAATATGTGGAAGCAACTCCTGAGAGCTTACGATTGCGTAAGGTGCATTTGAAGGAGCACGAGCGGAAGCGCGCCGGAAAGTAATTAAAGTCGATTCGATATGGATTTCAATTTCATACTCAGTACGGCAATACTTCTCTTTTTTGTACTCGATCCTTTTGGGAACGTTCCACTAGTACTCACTATTCTGAAGGATGTTCCTAAAGAAAGAAGGCGTGGAATCATCATTCGAGAGGTATTGATCGGACTCGGCATTCTGGTCGTATTTCTTTTCTTCGGCAATGAATTTCTGAGCATTTTCCATTTAGAAACCGAAGCCGTTCAAATATCCGGAGGGGTTATTTTCTTCATTATTGGGATGCGCATGATTTTCCCCGGTGATTCGAACCAATCGCTTTTCGCCGCTCAAGGGGAACCTTTTATTGTGCCCATTGCAATGCCAATGATTGCCGGGCCTTCCGCATTGGCAACGCTGATGGTATTGGCGAAAAACCACACAAATGAACCTGTAAGTCTAACCCTCGCATTGCTCGGGGCATGGACGGCTTCCTCTCTCATATTATTAGCAGCGCCCTTTATGTATCGATGGTTACGTCGAAGAGGTCTGACGGCATTAGAGCGATTGATGGGCATGCTTCTGCTTTTCCTGAGCGTTCAAATGTTTATCGACGGTATTCGCGGGCTCGTGTAACATAGGTGCAAATCCTCGCAACAAAATTGAATCTGACTTCTGGAGCTTATCCCGATCTTAGTACTAGGTTTAGTGTTATTATAGTTTAGCAACCGGTTTTACCGAGAACGCCCAAGCCTTTTTAAGCTTGGGCGTTTTGTATATATCAAAATGCGAATGAATCCCATGAAGGCATTGAAGTGTTCATAAGTTCATTTAAATATATGTTCCACAAGCCTTTACGCTTTTTCTTTTTTCCTAATTTGCAGCAAGCAGTTACCAGAAATGGCGGCTTATCCATCCTCCTGGATGGACGTTTAGGTTAATAATGGAAAGTCCCGTCTATGCGTCGGGGCTTTTCTATTAAAAAACACGACCTTTGTGGCTCATTTCTAAATACTTCCCCTTTTGACATCATTTAAAGACCTCGGTCTTTCTGCCGACATACTCAAAGGTTTGGATGAACTCGGTTTTAAAGAACCCAGTGAAATCCAGGCTCAGGCAATTCCTTATTTGCTCGATGGATCAAACGACCTTATTGGTCTCGCCCAAACCGGAACGGGTAAAACAGCCGCATTTGGTATTCCTGTTTTAGAACGCGTCGATATTAACGACCCAAGTACACAAGCGCTTATTCTAGCTCCAACCAGAGAGCTAGGTCAACAAATTGCTCAGCAACTCGCCCTTTTCAGCAAATATCAAGAACGTGTGAACGTGCTTGCTGTATATGGTGGAGCTCCTATTCATGTTCAAATGAAGGCGCTCAAAAAGCCACAGCAAGTAATCATTGCAACACCCGGCCGACTTATTGACCTCATTGAGAGAAAAGCAGTTGACCTTTCAAATCTGGCGATCATTGTACTAGATGAAGCGGATGAAATGTTGAACATGGGCTTCAAGGAAGAGTTAGATCGCATTCTGAGCTTTACCCCAAAAGAAAAGTTGACTTGGTTATTCTCGGCTACGATGCCAGAAGAAATCAAAAGAATGGTTCATCGTTACATGGATAACCCGATTGAAGTACGGGTTTCTCAGCGGAACGAGGTGAACAAGAATATCGACCACCAGTACAGCATTACTCAGCAGTCGAAAAAAGCCGAGGCCTTAACCCGTTTTTTAGACAAAGAACAGGACATCAAGGGTGTCGTTTTCTGCCGCACGAAGCAGGATACGCAGGATTTGGCCGAGTTCTTATTGAAAAAGAACTACAAGGCAGATGCGCTTCACGGTGACTTAAGTCAGCAACAGAGGGATCGCGTAATGGGACGATTTAAAAATCATGAATTGCAGGTGCTCATTGCTACGGACGTAGCGGCACGAGGAATTGATGTAAACGATCTTACTCATGTATTCCACATGGCTTTGCCAGATGATCCTGCTTATTACACACACAGGAGTGGTCGGACCGCTAGGGCCGGAAAAAAAGGGATCTCTTTAGTCTTTACTAATGCCCGCGAGAAAGGGCGTTTAATGCGCGTTGAGAAATCATTGGGCATCAAGTTTAGTCCGACCGACATCCCGAGTTCGGAAGAAATTATGGAGGCGAAACTCGATAAATGGTGTAACCAGGTACTCGAAACGAAGCCCAAAAATAAAATCGATGCTCAATTCTTCTTTAAAGTGGGTACGGCCTTTGCCGATCTAAGTAAAGAAGAGCTCGTGGCGAAGATGCTCATTCTCGAAATGGACCGATGGAACACCGACCAAGGCGAGGATTTAAACCAATCTTTCTCATCGGGCGGAGGTCGAGGCTCTAGTCACCGAGGTGGCGGCGGAGGTCGCGGGCGAGGCGGCTTTAAAGGCGGAGGTAAATTCCGTGGCAAAGATCGACATCGCGGTGGTGGTGGCGGAGGCCGTGATCGCGATCGCTCTCCCAAATCGAGCCGAGGAGGCAAAAAAGGCGGCTACCCTAAGGGAAACAGATAATAGATTAACTTGGCGAATCAACGAATTTCGCCATGACCCAAACATCTATTAAACGTCCTCGCATTGAATCTATTGACTTCTTGAGAGGGGCCGTAATGATACTCATGGCGCTCGATCACGTTCGAGATTACTTTCACTACGACGCATTTATGTACAATCCACTTGACCCAACACAGTCAAGTGGATTTCTTTTTTTTACCCGCTTTATCACCCACTATTGCGCTCCCGTATTTGTTTTCTTGGCGGGCACTTCGGCTTTTTTTGTCGGGCGCAGAAAAAGTAAAAAAGACCTTTCCATATGGTTGCTAAAAAGAGGCTTTTGGCTCATTATTTTGGAAATAACTCTTGTGAAATTCGGCTGGTTTTTCAAACTCGACATGAGCTTCACCTACTTGATGGTCATCTGGGCGCTCGGTTTTTGTATGATCGCTTTGGCCGGACTAATGCAACTTCCAAAAAACATAGGTATTGTCTTAGGAATACTTTTGATCGCGGGCCACAACGCTTTTGACCAGGTTGTATACGCGGACAACACCTTTGCGCATGCACTATGGGCTATGTTTAAACAGGGTGGATTAGTTGACTTAGGCCCTGTGGAAATTTGGTATGCCTACCCCCTAGCCCCCTGGATTGGCTTAATGCTTTTAGGCTTTCATTTTGGCGCCTGGTACAATTCCGATGTCGCTCGAGAAAAGCGGATCCGGTTCTTGAAAGTTCTTGGTTTCGGCCTCACGGCCGGATTCTTCATCTTGCGTTTCACCAACTTCTACGGCGACCCCTTCCCCTGGACAACCTTCCCCACTAAGGAACAAACCATCATGTCTTTTATGAACGTATGGAAATACCCCCCGTCTCTACTGTACTTGATGATTACCATGGGTCCCTCATTCATATTCCTGGCCTACACAGAAAAACCACTTAATTCGTGGGCGAAAAAAGTGGTCGTTATTGGTCGCGTGCCCATGTTTTATTATTTGATTCATATTTATTGGATTCACTTACTCACTAGTTTCGGAGGTGTGATACACGGGTGGCACTGGTCTGATTTTGTCCTTGACGACTGGATCAATGACTCTTCTCATTTAAAGGGATACGGTTATCCACTCTGGGTGGTATATTTGGTATGGATCTTTGTGATCATTTCTCTTTACCCTCTATGTGCCTTCTGGAACCGATATAAAGATGAGCACAAAGATCGCTGGTGGTTAAGTTATTTATAGATCATGATTTTATAGCACGAGCATTTCGATTTACTCGATAAAATTGTAATCGAACGGGTACTTTTTAATTCGCCCTTTCGGGCCGATTCTACGATGCGCAATGAAGCTTGCTTTATTTATGCAATCAACGGACAATCCACACTCTTCGGCCCGCAAGAATCTATGGAATTCAATACCGATGACGGTGTCGTGATGAAATGCGGCAGCTAACTGAACAACTGGAAAAAGGGAACTAGCGACGAGCCTTACCACGCTGTAGGCGTTCATTTTCACCCGGACGTTTTACGCCTCGTTTACGAAGATGAATTGCCGCAATTTCTTCGTCCGGCCGAGAAGGCCGGAGCCGTAAACATTCAAAAAGTGGCCGTGGATCAAATGACCTTAATTTATTTAATATATGATTCGGAATTGTGATTTTAGGACGAATAATTCTTTTCGCGGACCAACCATTAAGAATACTTTAGTAACGGTTTCAAGAGGTTGTATCCTTGTTTCTCCAGAATCATAACATAGATGCGGCATTCTCATTAACGCACGGTTACCGCCGTGCGTTTTTTGTTTCCTTCCGAATTCCCATTAGCAAAGGACCCTTCCCCTTCCATTTTTCATTGTAATCTATGGCAATGACTATGAAAAACAAGACTTTAGCGGCATCGATCGCGAATATTAACTACCTTACTAAGGAATAAATTCAAACCACCGATTTCCTTCATTCAATGAGAATTGCCCTTTTCACCATCTTTGGCCTTTTCTTAAGCTCTTGCAAAGTTCAATTCGTTAGTGACTACAATGCTCGACTGGCCGATCAAACGGAGGAAATCGCACAAACGGTGGATTTCTTTTATCTCAACATGAAAGAAAACACGGAAACGGAGTACAAAGGACGCGCCTACCAAAACTTCGTAGACGACTATTTGCGTATCGAGGTCAAATTGAATTCTTTGGTACGCAAAAATAGTATTCAACCCTTGAACGATTCGAGTGCAGAGCTATGCACATTAGTAGTTCAAGAATGGATCAAAAACCGAGAAACCCACAAAAGCAACGACGGAATATCAGATGAGGAAATTGACGAACGAAGAAATCGAATGAACGAGCTGTTCTACGCCGTTCTCGTTTCCAAAAATGGAAAAGCATTACTTGAGTCCACGCCAAATGAATAACTCATTTGATATCGACAATGCGATCGCCAATATGTCCGAATCGATCAAAGAAGTCTTTGGAGATCACTGGCCAGAAATTAAAGATCGAACCCAAGCCATTCTTCTTCGAAGGTCAAAGAGGCTCGAAACGCTCGTTTCCCTGAAAGGCCCCAACGAAGAAGAAAACACCGAGTTCAATGCGCGCATCCGCGATGAAGAACGACTTTTTGAAGCGAATCTTCACGCGATCTCTTCCCGAGGAAAAGCGTCTGCCAAACGAGCGGCACAAGCGGCGATAACGGCCTTTAACCAAAGCATAACCGGAGCTCTATAATTAATCGCTCAATCATTTGAATTCGATTCGTATCTTGACTACTTCATCACCCTAAAAACATTCTATCATGGCTCGTTTTTTAAAATGGCTCGTCATTTCTCTCGTTGCACTAGTACTCGTTTTGTTCGCCTCGTATAAATACATGCAAAGTCAAACCAAAAAACACAGTCCAGAACAAACAATAACCCAGACCGTGGGTGCTGTCGATGTATCCATTTTTTACAATCGACCCTCTAAAAAAGAACGCGTGATTTTTGGAGAGCTGGTTCCCTTTGGTGAAGTATGGAGAACGGGTGCCAATGAAGCTACAACGTTCAGTGTTTCCGGTGACCTAAGCATTGAAGGAACAAAGTTACCCGCAGGGGATTACAGTCTATGGACTATTCCCGGAGAAACAGAATGGCAAATTATATGGAACAGTAAAATGTATCCTTGGGGTGTAGGATGGGGAGCTAAAGCTTCACGCGAAGCGGAATTCGACGCCGCGAGTATAACCGTTCCGGTTCGGGTTCTTGAAAATCCTATTGAGCAATTCACCATTCGTATTACGAGCGAAAACGTGCTCATTCTCGAATGGGATCAGACGCAGGTACGCGCTCAATTACATGAATAAACCCAACGCAATGATAGGCTAGATACGTGATTTGAGTCAAACCTCTACTCATGAAAAACCTTTTACTCCTACTTTTCACTTTCTCAACTTTTAGCGTCTTTGCGCAATTCGGAAATGAAGTTAAAAAGGCCTCCTCTGTTCGCGTCACCGAAGACTATTTTGGCTAATCTGTTGCTAGTGAGCGCCAATACAGTATTGTTGGAGCTCCTCAATCGGACCTCCACGGGCTAAACACAACCCCAAGTGCGGGAAATGGATATGCAGAACTATTTGAACTTTCATTCTCCGGAATTCAGTTTGTTCAACGCATACAACCCACAACTACCTCTCCAAGCGAGCGGTTTGGGTTTGATGTTTCCATGTCCGGAAATTATGCGGCTGTGAGCGCTCCGTTTCATCGACTCGATCAAAACGATCAAAACCAACTCCTGTATGCTGGAGCTGTTTTCATTTATGAAAACGTAAATGGCACTTGGCAATTCTCGGAGAAAATAGTTCCAAACGATCGGAATCTTGTTACGGAATTCGGTTACAGTATTGATATGTATGGGGATTACCTCGTTGTAGGAGCACCAGGTGACAAGGCAGGGCTACCTGGACAGCCCTTGCTAAATTATGCAGGCGCAGTATACGTGTATGAAAGAAATTCTAATGGAACTTACCAATTAATTGAAAAGCTCGTCGCCAGTCAACGCGAAGGGTCCTCCTTTTTAGGATATTCAGTTTCCATTGACCAGACCGCCATTGCTGTTGGAGCTCCATTCCACGGACTCGATATGCTCAATCAAAACTTTATCAATGTATCAGGGGCCATTTACATTTACGACTTTGACGGAAGTCAATGGAATCAAACGCAAAAGATTACCGCCTTCGATCGATATCAAGGGCTTGCTTTTGGACTTGATGTCGCCGTAAATCACAACCCCAGAATACTCGCCGTCGGTACCAAAAGGGATGAAAATGGCCTTCCTCTTTCTGTTGTGGAGTTTGATGCTGGCGCTGTTTATGTGTACAGCGACAACGGATTTGGCTTTGCGAACGACGCGAAATTGATTTCTCCCGATCGCGAATATCGAGAAGGATTTGGCTGTTCTATTGATCTTGACGATAACTACCTAGCGGTAGGAGGACGTCTGGACCAAGACAATATGTCCGGCGTCTTTGAAGTGGATACGGCAGGTGCGGTTTATATCTACAATGCCAATAGCCCTTCATGGACGTTTTCGCAAAAAATCATATCCAGTGATCGCGAGGCAGGTGACCATTTTGGGGAAGATGTAGCCCTAAGCTCTTTCGACACCTTAGGAGCTTCATCGTATGGATTGCTCGTTGGTGCTTGGAAAGAAGATCAAGATATTCAAGGAAGCAATTTTATGGAGCGCTCGGGATCCGTCTATTTTTATGGATACACTACCATTGGTTTGAACGAGCAAGAAGTAAATACACTCAAAGCATACCCAAATCCATTTTCGCAATCTATTCACCTCGGTTCCACAGAAGAAAATGCCGAATTGATCGTACTAAATCAAACCGGGCAAATTGTGGTGCAGAGAAGGAATCCGACTGAATCAATCAATCTACAGGAATTGCCGGCGGGGTGCTATACACTTCAACTAATCGAAAGTACCGGAGTTAAATCACAAATGATTGTGAAGCAATAAGTACCTTAGTAAGGTCACGAACAAATGGGCCTTATTGTTATTTTTCTTTGTTTCTGCTCAGCTATTTGGTCAAAGCAGTAAATACCAAAACGCTATCGAATTCTCGTTTCTAGCAGGAAGTGCCCAAACGATGGATTTCGCCGCCGAAATACATGCCACACATCGGTTTAACGATCGCATAAAACTATGGAATCTAGAGGGGTTCGCAGGGTTCGGGATATGGGGTTCAGAAGAGTCCATTGGTCCCGATTTATTGATAGGGATCCGTCCGGTATTTGGAAAAAAAAGACATCAAGCATATGGCGATTTCGGTGCTGTTTATCTTCTGGATCTTTCAAACAACTTCAATGGAATACTTCAACCAATAGTAAATATCGGTTACCGATATACGGCAAAAACGGACGACTGGCACTTACAAATCAGTTCTGGGACATGGGGCCTTGTGGCCCTTGGGGCTGGTTTAAAATGGTGAGACGCCACTCGCGTAAACCTTGAATTGCTATAATCAAGAAAACAGCGTATTGAAAGGATGTGAGGCCAAGCCCTTTGTACATATACAACGGAACAGATATTAAATCTCCAACGATCCATAACCACCAATGTTCCATTATCTTTTTGGCCATAAAGTACATCCCCACCACAAACAAGGAAGTCGTGAAAGCATCGACGTACGGAACATCACTATCCGTAAACCGCACTAAAACAAATACAAGTACCCCGAAAATACCAATCAAGGCCAGCAGAGTTGGCGCGTAAGCATCGCGCCGCAGGCGCAGAATAGGCCTTTCGACGGTGTCTTTGGGCTTCATCTCTGACCATATATACCAACCGTAAATGCTCATTACCATGAAATAGGCATTAATGCCCATATCTGCATAGAGCTTAGCATTCAAGCAAATGTAGATATACAAAGCTGTGGAAATAATTCCGGTTGGGTACACGGCAATTTTCACCCGTCGAGCGAAATAAACCGAAAGCAAACCAAAAAGAACCGCCGTAGCTTCAATCCATATATCAACCTGGGAATAGGATCGGTAGGGTGCAATAAAAAAGTCAATTATATCCAAAGCGTTCTTTTAATTGGGCGATTAACGAATCAACTGAAAGGTTCCCGTCTCCTCTTTATAGAGCCCATTGGTAAATTGAACCCGAACCCGAACCAAAAAGGTGGTAGTATTGGAAACAGGAGCTCCATTTATAGTTCCGTCCCAACCCAGATCCGTTTCATTCGCTTGATAAATTTGTTCTCCCCAGCGGTTATAAATTTGAAAGGTGAAACCAATTATTTCATCGCCCTGCGGCCGGAAATAGTCGTTCACATTATCGCCATTCGGGGAAAACGCTGTTGGCAAGTACAGCGTCCCTGTGGGAAAACAACCGGGATCATAAGTCACAAAAACACTATCATTTCCACAGAAATTCAATAACCACGCCGCCATTTCTACCGGGTTGTTGTCTCGAATAACAGTATCTAATGTAGTTCCAGGGAGTTCGACCCCATTGAAACTCCATCCGCTAATACCGGTAGTATCATTAATGGTATAACTCATGAGAACGTTCGGACATAATTCGTCCACAAATAGGTCAACTTGCGGTGCACTTCCGATCCATAAGTACATGGTATCCGCCACCGGACAACCGTTTAAGTCTGTCCCGGACAGAAAATAAGTGCCATTTTGATCCAGAATAATATAAGATCCTGAAAGTCCTCCCGGCTCAACATTCATACTCGTCCAAGGAAGAACACTCAAGTCAAGCGCGTAGGGACTACAGTCAAAAGAAGAATCGGACACAATATCGTCGTACGCTTGAAACCATTCATGCCATACTGTGTCTTGAAAGGTGCATGATCCGGAAGTCATGGTCACGAAGTAGTACCCTTCATTCAAAAAAGTCGTTTGAGCGGTGGTATCGCCGGTAGACCACAAATAGGACTGCGCACCTGGTGGGGCAGAATAAAGCAATACAGAATTTGCACACCAAATAGTGGTGTCGTCAAAGAGTTCGAACTCGGCGACATTTATATAGAGGCTGTCGTAGCAAACTAAATTCGGTGTTGCGATTTCTACCCAAATAGTATCGGATAGACTTACATACATTTGAAAATTAGGGCCCGTTATACCATTGCTCCATGTAATTTGGTAGGCCGGGTCTGTGTACTGAGTAAGTGAAAAATAGAGCGTATCAAGTGAGCACAATACGGTGTCTGACGAAAGAATTGGTTCGGGTGTTTGCCATACCCATAATGAATCTCGTCCGAGGCACCCTAATTGATTATTTGCTTCAACCCAAACAAGGCCTTGAGTGCTAACAACAATGGATTGAGTAGTATCGCCGGTGCTCCACAGGTAACTCGCGTAACCACTTCCGGCATTGAGCGTTAACTGTTGGTCCCAGCAGAGGAACGCCGAATCTAAAAACGGATCGAACGGGATCGATAGTAAATCAACGCGAACAGAATCGATACAGGTTAAATCGCCGAAGGTCGCGGAATAGATATACGTAGTTGTATTGAGCGGTGAAGCAAAAAAGGAATATCCGGGTCCTCCATTGGTCCAAGAAAACAATGGCGGACATACAGGAGTCGTGGTTACAGCATTGGTTCGCACCTCAATATCATCGATGCCCCAGCTCTCATCGCAAAGCAGGTTCGATCCGGCATTCTGAAGATTTCCGTACCATTCAATGAGCACGTCACAATCGGTATGTGCCAGGGCGAAATTCAGCTGATATACACTCGAAACTCCATTCGAAATACATCGAGCGGGCTGATTCGTGAGATGAGCCCCCGTATTAAAAGGGTAATCGATTAAGTAGTTACCCGGATAACTCTGTTGTTGCCCAGCGACGTTTCTAAAAGTAGTATTGATTTGGTTCACTCCATCCACATTCATTCCCCAAAGATCAGGACCTGCAGAAGTGCTATTTCCGTCCCAAGTATCAAAAACGTACAGCGTAAGGGATATGAAAATTGAATCATGCTCGGGTAAACTAGGTATGTTCCAACCTACCGTAACATTTCGATAGGGGCCCGCCATTTTTTGAAGTTGGTAGGTCATGGTGTCCGTGCTCGACCATCCAGCCGGGAGGCCGTTGGTAAAATCTGCCGAAAAAACCGCAAACGGTGGATTCGCCGTTATCTCAGCACTGTCGCCAAAACAAATTTGGGGAGGGTTCGCGGAGAGACCCAAATCTGCTTCATATAAATGAAGGGAATCGATGCCTACACAGCCCGAATCGGATGTAACGGTAACGTAATAAGTGGCGGGATTGGAGAGATAGCGGCTGGCGGCAGTAGAACCATCGGACCACTGAACTTGGGGGTAATTGGAAAAATTATAGAATAAGGAGTCGCCCGAACATTGAATACTAGCCGGAGGAAAAGGATCAAAAAGTCCGAATGGGAGAACGGTTAAGGTATCGTATCGTCCGAATCCACAACTATCCGTTCGAAGAATAGTGTAGGTTGTAGGGACTTCTGGACTTAACGTTACATTTCCCGAAGTTGAATTGGAAACGCCAATATTAGGCCACCAAGCGTAGGTTTCAATATTATCGAGGGTATAGTCGACATCTATGCTCGGAGTACAAAATGAGATGGTATCGTGCTGACCCAATTGCTCCACACTATTCACACAAAATTGGTAGGCTGCAGATAAACCGCCAGTGGCCGCCGTTACACCAAGTTGAGCCTTTGTAGATCCGCTGAAAAGCACATTAGACAAGTCGATTACTGTATCGAGCCTGAGAAAACAGTTGAAATAGAGTTGAATTCGATTTTGGCTCGGATCCCAATGGATGCGCACATTATAAAAATTACCGTTTTCTATGTTGCCTGGGTTAAACAGGGCTGAGGCCGGTGAGGAATAACTCGTGGCGGCATTGTGATTGTTTGAGCCGTTTGTATGGAAGCCTACATGATCGAAGGTGGGATCGCCCAAAGACAGATTTTGAAACACGTCGAATTCGGCTGCGAATGAATTGGGAATTCCGCTATACCCTAGTCCCCCACCAAACGAGCCAAGAAGCGGTGATGTACTCGTTTTCATGACAATTGCAAACCCATCGGCTCCAATATCGGATTGACCAAATTGCATATCGAAATCAACCACAAATGCCGAGGTCAAATCGAGTGAATCGTTGAACCATACCGCCCCTGAACTTCCCGTAACATTTTGGGTGAGCTCGTAGCACTGATCGGGCAGAGCGACAGCATTACCTACTAATAAAGTACCTTGACCTACTGAGACCAAAGGGAGTATAAAAAGAAGAAAGAGCCAACGTATCATCATAGCAAAGATATCGAGGAATAGCTTTAGCTTTAACCTAAGCTAGCAAAAGATATGCCTATTACAAAGAATCAGCTTTTACGGATACGAGTTATTGATCGTGTTTTGCGGAATAAGTTCCGTACATCGCCGGCCACAAAGCCCTATTTACAGGAAAAATGTATTGAAGAATTGTTCGGAATAGACTCGGGTAGTTCGGGTAACGAGGTCTCCTTGTTCACAATAGACAAAGACTTGCGCTTAATGCGTGAAGAATATGATGCGCCTATTTCGTACGACCGGGCTTCGAAAGAATACTTTTATGAAGATGCCTCCTATTCGCTCGATGGTTTAGGCGTTGGATCCCGAGAGCTCCAAGCCTTAGAATCTGCAGCTCAGTTTCTTTCTAGTTTTACGGACAATCCTTTGCTTCGTCAATTTGGACCGGCAATTCATCGCTTGCGTGATCGCCTATCCCTTCAAAAAAAACAAGTAGACGAAGACCCGGTCATTGAATTTGAAGTGTTGCCCGAGTACCGGGGCTGGACAAACATTGATCAACTCTTTCAAGGCATTAAGGAGTGTCGAATCATTGAATTTGATTATTTCTACTTCGACAGCGAATCGACCCGAAGGGTCTTATTGCACCCCTACTTGCTGAAAGAGAGCAAGCAACGTTGGTATGTAGTAGGCTACTCGCCCGAACGAAAAGCAATGCGGCTCTATGGCTTAGAAAGGATTCAGAATTTGAAAATTCAAGAAGACCGCTATCCGATAGCCGATCGAAAACAATTTGATTCAGCCGCATATTTTGAGCATACATTTGGCATTTTCACGCTTCCCGACACACCACCCTCACGGGTGGAAGTGGCCCTTGACCGAAAAGAACTCCTTTTCTTGAAATCGAAACCGTGGCATGCCTCGCAAGAAATTATTGAAGAAGATATGAATGGAGGAGTTGTTGCGTGGACCGTGCACATAACTCCCGACTTCATTATGGAATTATTGGCGTTAGGAAATCGGGTCGAAGTTTTGAAACCAAAATCATTGCGGCAAAAAATAGGCGAAACCTTGAAATTAGCAAGCGAACGGTATTGAGGAGGTGATAATTCATAGTTTTTAGTTCGTAGTTTGACCTTGCCTGAATGTGGTTGACAGATTTGTGTAACACTTGAAACTGGTGAAACACTTGCCACCCTTCCAACCTTCTTCGCTTTTATTTGTTTTTAAAGCGCTGACCTACAGCGTGTTGAAAAGAAGAATATTTTTTTTGAGCCCATTTCCGTTTACATTGTAAATAGATGGCAAGGTGCCGTTATAGTTTTGATCTGTACTTAAAACTATAGCATCATGGCCGTTTCACTTACCTCCTTCAATATCCTTATTCCCGTGTCTGTTTTAGAAGCCCGCTGGGGTCGCGAAAAAACGCGTGCCTTTTTGCGCGAGCAAGGAAACCGAAGAGATCTCAATGTGTGTTGCGACGGAAATCTCTATCAAGAAGCAGTAAACTCTATCCCGACGCGCAGAGCTCGTTTGCATTTTTGGAGAAAGCAAGGTTTGCAGTTCACCGAGCAAACCGCCACCGGACCAAAATGGAAAGATTTATGTACCGTATCTGAATTAATGGGCACCTCCTACCGGTGCGATTGGCTGGAACTTGATCTCCGTCGTGGAGAAGCGCAATTAAAAGAGCGAATGACTACGACGACCAAAACAATTGATTTCTTTGGCCAGCAACTACGCCTCGATGGGGGAGAATTCTTTTATCGTGCGAGCTAAATGTAATATTCTCTTATTGAATTCGAAGGCACGTTCGTTCTCGAAAATTTGAATCAATAAAACTTCCGCATTAAATCTAAAGGGCATCGTTTTCGCGTGAATTCTACCTGAAACTAAAAGAAATAGCGCATAAAGCGTACATAAAACAATTATTCTTCTTCTAAAAATGCGACCTTTCCCATAGATAAGACCCAAGCATGAAGAATTCTGTCATTACTGGAACCGGATCCTATATACCCAAGAGAGTAGTCACCAACGAAGAGTTTTTAAGAAACGGCTTCTATAATGATGACCAAACGGCCCTTGAGTACGAAAACAAAAAGATTATTGAAAAATTTGAAGCAATTACCGGAATTAGGGAAAGAAGGTATATTGAAGATAATCAAGCATCGAGTAGCATTGCGGCCGAAGCAGGGAAAGAAGCTATCAAAGACGCCCAAATAAATCCGGAGGAACTAGACTACATTATTGTTGCCCATAATTTTGGAGATGTTTTAAAAGATACCATCCAAACAGATGCTGTTCCCAGTTTGGCAGCCCGTGTGAAGCACTTATTGCAAATCGAAAACCCGAATTGCGTTGCTTATGATGTCCTTTTCGGTTGTCCCGGTTGGATCCAAGGTATGATTCAAGCGCATATTTTCATTCAGGCGGGTGAAGCCAAAAAAGTATTGGTTGTAGGTACAGAAACGCTATCACGTGTTGTGGACGCTCACGACCGCGATTCAATGATATTCTCCGATGGAGCTGGAGCCGCTGTGCTCGAGTTACGCGAAGAGGAAACAAAACGGGGAGTACTTTCCCATGCCGCTCAAACGCATTCGTTGGAGGAAGTTGAATACTTGGGAATGGGGAAATCAAACTTCCCTGAAAGTGATCCGAATGTTCGCTACATAAAAATGGAAGGTCGAAAAATATACGAATACGCCTTGAACAAGGTTCCTTCCGCGATGAAGACTTGTTTTGATGCTTCGGGTTGCTCCATTGATCAATTAGAGAAGATTTTCATTCATCAGGCGAACGAAAAAATGGACCAGGCAATCGTTCAGCGTTTTTATCGGCTCTTCAAAACACCCATGCCGGATGAAGTTATGCCGATGAACATTCACACCTTGGGAAATAGCTCCGTTGCAACGGTGCCTACTCTATACGACCAAGTAAAACGGGGCGATTTGGGAAGTCATAAAGTCCATGACGGAGAAGTTGTTTTATTCGCTAGCGTAGGTGCGGGCATGCATATAAACGCAATTACATACAAGCACTGAAACTGTTAAGTACTTACTTCGTATTACACCGGTTCCTGAAAGAAAACTGGTCGCGGAGCATTGAGGAATAGTGAGCTAAAATCTTCTTACTTTTAGCTTCTAATTTATTTTCATGAAAAAAGTACTATTCTTTGCCGCCCTATTCACATTTATGAGTTTGGGACTTTTCGCTCAATCGTACACTCAAACATATACTGCCCAAGATTTAAATGGGGTACCTGACGTCACTACTTCCACTACGCAAGCTTCGCCCTGTCCTGGATTATTGACCTTTACCACAATCCCGCCCGGTGTTGTAATTGACTCCGCCTTAGTTACCTACGACTATTTTACTTCTTTCGCAGGATTTGGAAGTACAACGACGCAGCGATCCTATGTTCGATGTGTAACCACAGGCGTTTCCGAAGCTAATTTAGCCTTTGGCCCCAGCGTACCTCCGGGGCAAACAACAGCCTCATACAGTAGAATTATATCGATTGCGAATGGTGTTTCAACGGGAAGTCTGTCCTTTGAATTGCATGCTGGTCATGTTGCACTAATTCCCGGTGGGTGTAGTGGATCGAACCAATTCGTACTCAATAATTCATGGGCCATCACCGTCTATACCTCAGGAGCGGCTACATGCCCTGATCCCACCAGCTTAGTAAAAACGAATAGTCAAACCAATGCTCTTCAGGTCGATTGGACACCTGGCGGAAGTGAAACCTCATGGGAGCTTCGACACGGACTTACGGGTACAGCTTTAAACTCAATGAATAGCTCTATTGTGAGCGCTCATCCCAGTATTATCTCTGGATTAGATTCAGCAACTTCCTACGACATTTATGTTCGTGCTATTTGTGGCGCAAACGATTCTAGCTTTTGGGAAGGCCCATTAACGGCAGTTACCGATACACCTATATGTGCGACTCCCACGAACGCTACTACATCAAATATCACCGATGTTCAAGCTAGTTTTGGATGGACGGAAAACGGATTTGCCACAGAATGGGAAATTGAATGGGGTCCACAAGGATTTTCCTTAGGTTCAGGAACCCTAATTCCTCAGGTACAAAGCAACCCTTGGATTTTTCAAAACCTCACCGCGTCAACAGCGTACGAAGCTTACGTTCGAAGTAATTGCGGACTTAACAAAAGCGATTGGCTCGGGCCCGTCAGCTTTACAACTTTGGCAGGTGTCTGCGACCCTCCTACTAATTTGACCTCCGGAAATGCTTCAGAGACTACCGTTGATTTATCGTGGTTCAACCCTGTTTCTTATTTGGCCAACGACATGGAATACGGACCAACAGGATTTACTCAAGGAACAGGAACATTTATCAATGGAATCATCGGGAGTTCTCAAACCCTGACAGGGTTAACCCCAGGAACAGGTTACCAAGCTTATGTGCGCGGAGTGTGCAATACGACGAGCAATAGTGTATGGACGGGACCTCATTCTTTTGGAACTACCATAGGACTAAATGATCTTGAAAATGCTGGAATTAAAATTTTCCCGAATCCAGTGGCGAATACCCTTATCATAGAGTTAGCGAATGCTGAGTCGGCCCAGTTGACAGATGCTTCGGGTCGTCAAGTACTTGATATTCGTCTGACCGAAGGCCAAAACAACATTGATATCAGCGGCCTACCGGCCGGATGGTACATAGTGCAAATAGGCAGCCTTCACAAGTCTATATTAATAAACCGTTAAGACCTATCCGCAGGAACAAAAGAGTCGTATTCCTAATAAAACACCCTTATGAAGTCGATCCTTTTGTTCTTTGCGCTAGTTAGTTCGTCGATACTTTTTTACGGTTGCCCACTGTGCGCAGAGGTGACAAAGCCATACTACGAAATTGGATCTTTTTCCCTTTACGTTCAAGGCGATTTAATTATTGAAGAATCCGATACCCTTATTTTTAATTTGAGTGTAGACTCGATTCATGTAACAGCAGCGCTTACTCCAACTAAAAGTCGCGGAGGCGATGCTGCCTTTGCCACGTCTTGCCCTTTCGATGGCGAAAACGGACTTAAATCGCCTATCGACAGCATCGCTTTTTTGACGGTCAATAACTGGGATAACAATCACCCCGCTGGTTCATTTGTAAACGATTTGGTGGAGCAAGGCAATTACGACTGGCAAAGCGGAGCCTATTTATGGAGTAGTTTACCGATGAAAGACGAATGGACCAGCACCTCCATAGATGCATATTACAGAATACTATCGCGACCCGTAGAACCGGGAGAACACATAATAAGAGCCACACTGTACACACTCAACGGCAAAGCGGTTACCGGTGAAACAACCCAGTTTTTCGTGCAATAACGAATTGCGCGAACTCGAGAAAGTTGCTACCTTCCGACCATGCGGTCAAGAGCAACTCTTATTCTTCTTATTCTTTTTAGCGCCTGTTTCAGTCAGTCTACAGATCGATTCGCCTTTACGGGAGAAATGGGCACCTTGACACGAGTAGGAATTTTCGAAGACGGGGGGACACGTTTCATTTCACCACCCGATGTTGTGGCACACGACCCTATCATTCGACCCAATACCAATGAAGTGTTTTATTTGGTATCCGCATCCTCTCAAGGACGTATGGTTTATTCGACGAATGCGGCGAATGGTGAAACTCAGAAATGGGGTGACGGACAAGCCCTGATCGGAGGACTCGCCTTTTCTCCAGATGGGCAATTCCTTTATTTCGTGAGCAACGAAAAGGGGAGCCCCGACGTATACCGAAGGAATCTCACTGATGGATCCGTCGATGTAATCGCAAATAGTGAATGGCCCGAATTTGATCCGACCTTGACAAAAGACGGAAAGGAACTCGTTTATGTCGAGTGGACGGATGAGGGCTATATTTTGCACTCTTGGAATACCGTAAATAAAAGTCATCGGATTGTTCTTCGCGACGAAACTCTGATTTCAAATGTCCGATGGTCCACAAACGACTATTCGCTTATTTACGTCCGCAATTCAGAAAAATATTGGGAAATTAAAGAGTACTTCCCTCTGCGCGATTCTACTTACCAAATACGATGGGGAATCCCAAGCATTACAACCCCATGTTTTACTCCATCCGGAAGACAGTTGTACTATAGTATGGAAGTCAATGGTCAGTGGGACATCTACGCCTACAAAAAGTCCAGTGACAAACACAATTGGATGATCAATGGAAAAGAAGACGAGCTAAAACCTATTTTCCATCCTTCGGGCGATTGGTATTGGTACAATGAAAGCACAAAGAAAGGTTGGCGCGTGATGAAAAAAGTGGTTCGAGGGAAATCGGCACGAGCCCTTATCGACTCGAAAGAATTCAGTGCGTACGACGCCGTGTGGTTTCCAATTCCCGAGTAATGAACAACATCCTTTTCATTCTGGCCCTCCTCCTATTTATTGGCTGCGCTGAAGGACCAAATCCTAATCGAAGTAAAGGAAATCCCCTAGATCAACGAACGTATGATTTAGTGTTCGAAGTGTCTGGCGACTCTTCTGATTCGCGACTCTGGGTGTACAGTTTCGAAAGAGACTCGAGTTGGCGACTTACAAAATCATCGAGCCGTGAGGCGCGCCCGACCCGATGGAATGACACCCTTTTGACCTACCTAATTGCTGAAAACAAACAGTGGCACAGAAAAGGAATTGATATGCGGACAGGGGAAGAAACTGACGTACTTCCCGGAGCTTTTGACGGGATAACGGTTCAGCGATCACCAAACCGACAGATGATTGCAGGCACGCAATTAATCAAGGACACCACACACATCTTTTTAGCGCGTTCGGACGGAAAAAGGGTTCAATGGCTTACTAAAGGACACGGTGGCGGCCAGTCGCCAAAATGGTCCCCGGACGGACTTACACTCTTGTACGAATCAGAAAAAGACGGGAATAAAGAACTTTATATTTTTCAGTTGACCACGGCCTACGAGCGCCGTGTAACACAAAACAACTCTGTAGATCAGCATGCGGTTTGGCACCCGAAAGGTGAAAGCATCGCATTTTTATCATCGAGACGTGGACCCCAAATGGATGTGTTTATGAAGAATTTAGCCACGGGAAAAACAAAGCAATTGACAAGCGATTCATTAGTAAAAGAACGCTGTCTCTTTTCCCCGAATGGAAAGCTCCTCTTTTATACTGCAAAAGAAAACGACGGAGCCTTCCAATTATTCGGCTATAACATGGCGAAAGATTCAACGTTCCTCGTTAAAATGCCATCCGGTGGAATCTCCAACCCCGAATGGATACTGAGTGAGGATTTATAACCGTTTACCTCCCCATAGAAACCATTCGCGGAGAAAGGTATAAATTGACTGTGCTTTTTACCGCATTTTTGGAACCAGAACAAAGATTAGAATCAGTGAAGACTGTACGATTGACACTTGTCCTTTTTATCGGGCTTTTTATTTCTTCCTGCCTCAACAACGATCGGCAGCGAGCTCTTTTCGCTGATGACGCGCAAAACAATTGGGATGGCCCATTCAGCCTTCGAAGCGAACCGCCACTTACTTTTTCGAGTCGCATGTATTACGGAGAGAACGGCGAACCTTATAATGGATCTTTCACCATATATTACCCAAACGACCAAGCAATGTGGACCGGAAAGCTATCGCGCGGACGACTTCACGGCGCTGTAATTGGGTACTACGACGACGGCTCAAAATGGCAAGAGCGTACGTATGAACTAGGCGTTCTTCTGGGAACGTTTAATGAAGTGTACCCTTCTGGCGAACTAAAACTAAGAGGAACATTTGTGGGGCCCTCTAGTTATGGCGGAGATAAAATTAAAGACATGCGCTTTGGGACTTATGACGTGAATGGGTATCATATTGGGGATCGAAAAAAAGGACGTGTTCAAATGATCCGAAGCTCGGGTCGAACGCCGTATGAAAATGAAATGATTGAGCTGAGCGAACAAGTAGGATATATGCTATTCTCGCAAAAGTTTTGGAACCCCAATGAAGTAATTACTTCGGATAGCCGGGGTAAATACACTCCGTTTCAAGGCTGGGACTGACCTATTTTCGGAACTTATTTTTCATTCAGTATTCAAGAGCAGTAAATAGAACTTGAGCTCCTTTTTTCGGTTTATTCAAAAAAGGAAACCCTAGAAATGGAGCCATACAAAAAAGCCATTCGATCGACACTCTTCGAAACGACTCAAATAGTGTTGGGAATCCTATTTGCCAGTATGGGTAAAAGCGTTTTTATTACCGAACGACTTTCTTGATGGAGGGGTCACTGGGATCGCACTTTTATTAAATGCAACCTTCGGTTGGAAGGTTTCTATTGTGCTCGTCGCACTGAGCGTCCCCTTTTTGGTACTCGCTTACTTTACAGTAAGTAGGAGTATTGTATTCCGATCCATAATTAGTATTCTGGGCTTAGCCGTATCCATTCAATTAGAAACTTTTGACATTATTACAGATGACAAACTACTCATTGCTATTTTCGGTGGACTTTTTGTTGGTTTGGGAATCGGAATCACCATTCGCAATGGCGCAGTGCTCGATGGTTCTGAAATATTGGGAATCTACATCAATGATCGTTTTGGCGTTAGCATTGGTCAGGTCATTTTAGCCTTTAATATTATTCTCTTCGGAATTACGGCACTAGTTATAAACCTCGACGTTGCGCTCTACTCTATACTTGCCTTCTTGGTAACAGCCAAAGTAACCGATTTCATTATTCGCGGGTTTGAAGACTTTATTGGACTCATGATCGTCTCCCGAAAATCAGAAGAAATTCGAACGAGTATATTGAACGATGTCGGAACCGGATTAACCATCTATAAAGGCTCATCAGGTTATGCACCAACGGCAGACTCCGAAGACCTACACATTATTCACACCGTAATTAATCGGATCGACTTAAGGCGAATTCACCGCGTGATTGATGCAACAGACCCAAGGGCATTCGTCGTTGAATACGACGTGAATAATATTAAAGGGGGTGTGCTGAGAAGGTACTTGAAAAAGAAAGGGTGAAATTCCAGCGCTCACTAAGTTCTCACATCTTTTTTGACTAATTATATAAAGCGAGAATGGCGGAATCAGGACTTGTTTATTTCTTCTTAAAAACTTCATGGGGCAACCATTGGCATCGGGCCGCTAGGGCCGTATTTTTGAAAGAAATTAGCCATTTATGAAGCAGTATCACGACCTCATCAAGCGCGTATTGGGTGAAGGAACTCCCAAGGAAGACCGCACCGGAACAGGGACAAAATCAGTCTTTGGCCACCAAATGAGATTCGATCTGTCTGAAGGCTTTCCCTTGGTCACAACGAAAAAGCTTCACCTTCGGAGTATTGTCCACGAACTTCTTTGGTTCCTTAAAGGAGATTCGAATATTTCTTATCTAAAAGAAAATGGCGTCCGTATTTGGGACGAATGGGCCGATGAAAATGGAGAACTAGGACCCGTTTACGGTGTTCAATGGCGTTCATGGCCGAGTACCGGCGGTGGTTCCGTAGATCAGATTGCGCAGCTCATAGAAAGCATTAAAACGAATCCAGACAGCCGCAGACTCATTGTATCTGCTTGGAACGTTGCCGAAATACCCAATATGGCGCTTCCCCCTTGCCATGCATTCTTTCAGTTTTATGTAGCGAATGGAAAATTGAGCTGCCAACTTTATCAGCGCAGTGCCGATATATTTTTAGGGGTACCTTTTAATATTGCCTCCTATGCACTCCTCACGCTAATGGTGGCGCAAGTATGCGGACTTGAACCCGGAGATTTTGTGCACACTTTCGGCGATGCGCATATCTACAGCAACCATATGGATCAGGTAAATCTTCAGCTTAGCCGGGAACCCCGAGCACTACCCACCATGACGTTGAATCCGGATGTGAAAAGCATTTTTGATTTCAAATACGACGATTTCGAACTTTCCAACTACGATCCTTGGCCGCACATTAAAGGAGTCGTGGCGGTTTGATTCGTCGGTCATTAGCCTTAGCTTTAGCCTATGGAAAAGCAACACGCGCCTGGTGAAGTGGAGCTTCTTGAGAAAGAATACCACCAAGCAACGCATCCTTTTGTTCAGCGATTTCAAGACTATCTTGGGGAATTTGTGTACGGTGGTATCGATGGCAGCGTAACTACTTTTGCCGTGGTTGCAGGATCTGTGGGTGCCGGACTGGATACAGCAGTCATTATTATTCTCGGATTTGCCAACCTCATCGCCGATGGGTTTGCCATGTCGGTCGGCGCTTTTCTCTCCACTAAATCGGAACAACAGAATTACGATAAGCACAAGCGTATCGAGTATTGGGAAGTGGATAATTTACCCGAAAAAGAGCGTGAAGAAATACGAGAAATTTATCAAGCCAAAGGCTTTGAAGGTGAGTTACTCGAGCAAGTGGTAGAAGTCATCTGTAGCGATCGCGATCGCTGGGTGGATGTTATGATGAAAGAAGAGCTGGAGATGCAGGAAGAAACGAAATCGCCCTTCGCTATGGGCGCTGTTACCTTCGCCAGTTTTATTTTAGTAGGATTGATTCCCCTGCTGGTGTATGTATATGATTATAGCGTTGAAGATTGGGGTGGTGATTTATTTTTGTGGTCCTGTTCCATGACCGGCATGGCGTTCATCCTCATTGGTTACCTGAAAGCGCGCCTGACCCAAAACAATATTGTAAAAGGAATTGCTGAAACGGTTTTCTTGGGTGCCGCCGCTGCATTCTTATCGTATTTCGTTGGAAACTACTTGGAAAAGCTCTTCTAAATGGCGGGGCGCTCCATTTTTATTCTAAAAATAGGTTTGGCCTTAACCTTTCTCGGGCATGGGGTTTTCGCCCTCCTCGGGCGGACGAGTTGGATCTCCTATTTAATGCTTCTTGGCTTTTCTCACGACACTTCCGAAGCTCTACTTACCCTTATCGGCGGTTTGGATATCCTCGTGGCCATTGGGACACTCACATTGCGCACTCCATTCATTTTTCTCTGGTGCACCCTCTGGACTTTGGCGACGGCACTAATACGGCCGTTAGCCGGTGAATCTTGGTTTGAATTTATCGAGCGAGGAGCCTTTTATGGAGTATCTTTATTCCTCTATTTGAATGCTCGCACACAAAAAAAACTAGCCGAAAAACCCATCGTACAACCCAAAACCCATTAGATCATGATACTCTCCATGATTGTCGCTGCATCGGAAAACAACGCCATCGGCAAAAACAACGACTTACTTTGGCATCTGCCGAAAGACTTGAAGTACTTTAAAGAAACCACCAAAGGGCATCACATCATCATGGGGCGTAAAACCTTTGATTCCGTTGGTAGGCCACTTCCCAAGCGAACGAACATCGTGATATCGCGCCGAGAAGACTTCCACCCGGAGGGTGTGGTTCGCGCCAGCGACTTGGAATCCGCTATCGAGTTAGTAGAAAACGATCAAGAACCTTTCGTTGTAGGAGGTGCGCAAATTTACGAGCAAGCAATCGATTATGTTGATCGTATATACATGACCCGCGTTCACGGACACGTCAATGGCGACACCTATTTTCCGGAAATAGATCCCAATGAATGGCAACGCGTGGTGCACGAAAGTCATAAGAAAGACGAACAACACGCGTATGATTTCTCCTTTGAAGTATGGGAACGAAAGTCTTAAGAAGCCGCTTTTAGTTTGCGCAGGCTACTTTGTGATATTTTGCGTTCGGCGTAATCCTTGGTTAAGTGAAGTTCCTTTTCGCCTTCCTCACTTGGGAGTTCGAACATAGCATCCATTAACATCGCTTCACAAATACTGCGGAGTCCACGTGCACCTAATTTGAATTCCATCGCCTTATCCACGATGAAATCAATGGCTGATTCATCATAAGTGAAAGACACATCATCCATAGCAAAGAGCTTCTTATACTGACGCATTAAGGCATTCTTGGGCTCTACTAATATTCGACGTAAGGCCGATTTATCGAGCGGATCCAAATGGGACAGCACAGGCATACGCCCAATCAACTCCGGAATTAATCCGAATGATTTCAAATCTTGAGGAGCGATGTACTGTAGAATATTTTCATCATCAATACGCTCTTCGTTTGTACTCGAGTAACCTATGGCAGCCGTATTCATGCGGCGCTTGATGTGAAGTTCAATACCGTCAAACGCGCCCCCGGCAACAAAAAGAATATTGCGCGTATCGATCTCAACGAACTTTTGATCGGGGTGTTTTCTTCCGCCTTGCGGCGCGACATTCACCTTGCTCCCTTCAAGCAGCTTCAGCATAGCCTGTTGAACCCCTTCCCCACTGACATCACGCGTGATGCTCGGGTTATCCCCTTTTCGTGCAATTTTATCGATTTCGTCAATAAACAATATCCCTCGCTCCGCTTTGCGCGCATCGTAATCCGCCGCTTGTAGCAATCTAGAGATAATACTCTCCACATCTTCCCCTACATAGCCCGCTTCCGTAAGCACCGTTGCATCTACAATAGCAAAAGGCACATTGAGCATTTTCGCTATCGTTTGCGCAAGGAGCGTTTTTCCCGTTCCGGTGCGCCCTACTAAAATGATGTTCGATTTCTGAACGTCAATTTCGTCTTCCTCATCCTTCGCACCTACAGAAACAAGCCTTTTGTAATGGTTGTACACCGCTACAGAAAGGGTCTTCTTCGCATCTTCCTGCCCAATGACGTAATCGTCCAAAAAGGATTTCATTTCAACCGGCTTGCGCAACGTGAGTTCTTGGGCTACCGCCTCCAACTCATCGTCTTGCATTTCTTCTACCAAGATACCGTGGGCTTGCTCGATACATTGATCACATATGTGCGCGTCGATTCCGGCGATCAGAATTTTCGTTTCGCTCTTTTTTCTTCCGCAGAAGGAACAGTTTAATTCTTCTTTCATTCTTTTTTAATCAGGACTTCATCGATCATGCCGTATTCTTTGGCTTCATCCGATTTCATCCAATAATCGCGGTCGCCATCGGCATGTACTTTATCGTACTCTTGACCACTGTGTTTCGCGATAATATCGTACAACTCCTTTTTCAAAAGTTGAATTTGTTTCGCTGTAATTTCAATATCTGAGGCCTGACCTTGCGCTCCACCCAATGGCTGGTGAATCATAACGCGCGAATGAGTCAATGCCGATCTTTTTCCGGCAGCCCCAGCGCATAATAAAACCGCTCCCATGGAAGCCGCCATTCCGGTACAGATGGTGGCTACATCCGGCGTCACCAGTTGCATGGTATCATAAATCCCCAATCCGGCATAAACGCCGCCTCCAGGTGTGTTCAAATATATCTGAATATCTTTTTTAGGGTCTACTGACTGTAGAAACAGGAGTTGGCCTTGAACGATATTCGATACTTGATCATTAATGGGTACTCCCAAGAAAATGATGCGGTCCATCATTAATCTAGAGAAAATATCCATCGACGCCACATTCATTTGGCGCTCTTCAATGATATTCGGGGTTAGCCCACGGGGCATCTGTTGGGTATTCGCAGAAACGTAGTCTTGATACGTTAAACTGCTGATTCCCATATGTTGGGTCGCGTACTTGCGAAATTCGTCGTTATCAAACATGATTTTGAGATTGTAAAGTGTTCTAGTTACAACCTCAAATGTATCATTTTGTTGCTTTCTTCACGAACTCATCGTACGTAACTTCTTTCTCATCGAGTTTGAAAGTTTCTTTGAAGTGCTGAAGCAGCTTTCTTGAGAAAATTTCTTCCGATATACGCTTCGCCTCGTCTTCATTTTGAAGAACGCGTTCCACAGTGCTTTTCACCATTTCTTCGTCGGGCTCAGGAATACCATACTGAAGCATTTGCTGACGAACTGCTCCACCAGCGAACTCCATCATTTCCTCCTTGGTGATTTCCATCTTATTGTCTTCAGCAATCTTGTTCTCAATCATTTGCCATTTAGTCGACAATTGATATTGAGCGTATTCTGCTTCAATTTGATCGTCAGTAAGTGGATTCTCACTAACTGTTTTCAACCAACGCTTCAAAAAGGCATCCGGTAAATCAAATTTCGTTTTATCTAAGATGTACTCTGTTGCATCGTTCAAGAATTTGCGCTCGCTTTCTTGAGCGTACATTTTCTCGATGTCTTCTGCTACTTTCGCGCGGAACGCTTCCATTCCCTCTACAATGCCTTCTCCGAAGATTTTATCGAATAACTCTTGATTCAATTCGGCTGGCTCCATGCGGTTCACGCGAATTACGCTAAAGCGCCACATCTTATTATCGTCAGACAACTCCTCTTTCGGAATATCTAACATGCTGCTGATTTCAGTAGTGTTATTGTCGAAAGCCTTCATTACGTCGAAGTCGATGATTGCGTCCGGGCCTACACCGATTAATCCTTTTTGCAGTTTTTTATCTTTCACTGCGGAGATCATCAAGGTTGCTTCGTTCGAATGTCCTTCTTCGAGAAGATTTCCGTCTGCATCTAAAGCTTCGAATTTTCCGTAAAGGGTATCCTCTGCTTCCGATTTATCGACGTTGGCCATTTTGCCGTAGCGGCGAGCTAGGTCGTCGCAATAGCGATCGATGGTGGCATCATCCGCTACAATTTTATACCAAGGAAGTTTGTTCTTTGCGCTGATTTTCACTTCGAAATCTGGGCTCAATCCTACTTCAAAAGAAAATTCAAAGTCATTTCCTTCGGTCCAATCGATATCAATTTCTTCTTCGGTTGGAATCGGATTTCCGAGAATGCGCATTTCCTGCTCATTCAAATAATCAAAGACCTGCTGTTGCATCAGCTTGTTTACTTCTTCAACCAATACTCCTTTACCGTACATTTTTCTAATCATGCCGGCAGGCACTTTTCCTTTGCGGAATCCTGGGACATTGGCAGTACGGCGGTAATTGGCAAGCACTTCTTCCACCTTCGGTGAATAGTCGGCTGCTTCAATCTTTACGCGCAGTTGTGCATTTAAATCGTCAATGGCTACTTTCTTGATCTCCATGAAAAAATTCTTTTCGCTTGATTATGAGGCCTAACGGCCCGATTTCGAGGGTGCAAAGGTATGAATTATTTGAGATTTTTCTGACTTCTAAAGGCCTCAATAGTATCAGATAAAAGGAATTCTTTATATCTTTGCCCTCCCTTCGGGGAATCGTTCTGAAAATAATGCGGGTATGGTGGAATTGGTAGACACGCTAGATTTAGGATCTAGTGCCGTGAGGTGTGTGGGTTCGAGTCCCTCTACCCGCACCAAGAACAAAAATGGAAAGCCCATTCAACGCGAGTTGGATGGGTTTTTTCGTTTCTATCGAGCGAGCCCCGCCCGCGGGAGTGAGCGACCATAGGAACGGAAAAACGAAGCGAAGCGAGGGCTTTTCCATTTTTGGGCTTGAATCGCCCCCCCCATTTCGATCGGCGCCCGAGGAGCGGAGCGACGAAGCGCAGTCCCTCTACCCGCACCAAGAATAAAAATGGAAAGCCCATTCAACGCGAGTTGGATGGGTTTTTTCGTTTCTATCGAGCGATAGAAACTATATATTCGGATCAATTGAAAAAATGGATGGTGCTTTTATCAGCCATTAGCTGAACTCCTTTTGGGAATTCTGCGTGCAGAACAAATTCGTTCACGTGTCGATTGAGTTGTGCCGACATCTTTTTACGATTCAGTAATACCACTGTAGATCGACCGTGATGATCGAACTTATCCAAAATAGTTTCTTCATTGAAATCGCATTGCCAATGAGTCTCCCCCATTTCTTCGGTATAGCAAATTTCGAACGTAGGCATTTTATAAAAGTGATTTTCCTCAATGCGCTCAAAGGAAAAGACCATCCGCACCAAGCCACCTTCAAAATTCAATTCATCTTCTGTCAATCCCATCTCTGTAAGGGTTACAGCTCCTGATACTGGACGCTCAAACACTACTCGAATTTCTCCTTGATTTAATTCTGTTTTAAAAGACATATACTTTTTGGTAATTAGTTCAACTGCTCTGTCAACGGGAAATTACGTCTTTCACAGACTCTAGATCATGACGAAAATCAGCGTTTCAAACTTTTTATCCGAGCTCATTTATTAATTACTTACAATTAATCCGCGTCTAAAAAAGCTCCCTTTTTTATCAACAGTCCTTTACGAAACGCCCAAGTATTCCTTATCTTTACAAATTCCATTTGACTCCCCCAATATATGTTGTCGATTGACCCAAAACAGCTTGAAACTAAGGATGTGCACCAATACCTTTTGGGTGCAATTGGACCGCGGCCTATCGCCTTTGCCAGCACGATGGACAACCACGGAAATCCGAACCTAAGTCCCTTTAGTTTCTTCAATGTATTTAGTGCAAACCCGCCCATTATGGTATTTTCGCCGGCAAGGCGGGTACGAAACAACACCACGAAAGACACTCTTGCCAATTGCGCCGCAACAAAAGAAGTGGTCATCAACGTGGTGAATTTCGCGACTGTAGAGCAAATGAGCTTAAGCTCTACAGAATACCCGAGCACCGTTAATGAATTTGTGAAGGCCGGTTTAACTCCAATGGAATCGAAAACGGTTCGCCCTTATCGGGTGAAAGAATCGCCGGTTCAATTTGAGTGCATTGTACGCGATATAACGGCGCTTGGAGAAGAAGGAGGTGCGGGTAACCTCATTATTTGTGAAGTCAAAATGATGCATTTCAATGAATCCATTTTGACCGATCAGCAAAAAATTGATCAGCATAAAATCGACCTCGTCGGTCGGATGGGTGGCGATTGGTATGTGCGTGCTAGTGGTGAAGCAATCTTTGAAGTCGAAAAACCCGCTCGTAAACTGGGCATCGGAATCGACATGATTCCTCCGCGCATTAGGAACTCCTTTATTTTAACAGGAAACGATCTCGGAAAACTAGGCAATGTTGAACATGTTCCTTCGGATGAGCAAATAGAAGGAATTCGGAAAGATCCAGAAGTAGCCAGCATCCTCGCTTCTTCGGATGACGCCTATGAATTACGCGAACTATTGCACCAGTACGCACACGAACTATTAAAAGAAAACGAAGTACAGAAGGCTTGGTCCGTACTTTTAACCGACAAATTAAACAGAAACTAAAGCATGTCCCACGAGATTTCAGGAACCATCAAAGTCATTTTCGAAACGCAAACCTTCCCAAGCGGATTTTCAAAACGCGAGTTTGTCGTTACTACCCAAGAACAATATCCGCAAGACGTAAAGCTTGAAGCCCTAAAAGAAAAAGGGGAAATGCTGAACGATTACGCCGAAGGAGATCAAGTAAATGTGAAGTTCAATATTCGCGGAAACGAATACAACGGTCGCTACTTTGTGAATCTGCAGGCATGGCAAATGTCGAAAGCGGCAGCAGCCGCGAACGCAGGGGATCGCATTCCAGACCTTCCACCCTTGGAGCCCTCTCAACTTGACGGCCCCGATGGAGAAGATGATCTTCCGTTTTAAGTACTTCGGAACATTGAAATCATTGGGTTAACTTTAGCCTTTAACCCGCTCGATCTATGAATTTTTCAACCGCAATGGAAAAAGCGTTTCGTTGGCTGCTGCCATCGCCTTTTTCCATTGCGGTTTTGCTTACCCTATTCACCCTAATTCTGGCGCTCTTTGCAACGCCAGACCCTGTGACGTGGCAAAAAACACAATCCATTCTCCAATTTTGGGACGATGGCCTCTGGAACAACGCCCTCCTCGTTTTTGCCGTTCAAATGATGCTTATGCTCGTTCTCGGGCATACACTTGCGCTTACCCCTCTCTTCCATCGGATCATCCGATTTGCAACGGCCTATTGCACAAACACGGCTAGTGCTTCCGCGCTCGTTACGCTACTAACGGTGGCGGTCGGACTCTTCAACTGGGGGTTTGCGCTTATTTTCGGGGCTATCTTCGCCCGTAAAGTGGCCGAAAACGCCCTATCGGGCGGATACGCCCTTAACTACCCGCTCATCGGTGCAGCGGGGTATTCTGGACTCATGGTATGGCACGGTGGTCTATCGGGATCCTCACTTACAAAGGTTGCCGAACCCGGGCACCTACAATCGCTTCTAACGGGCATCCTGCCGGAGGCAGAACTCACTTTACTGCCTCAACAAATTCCTTTTTCCGAAACCGTATTCTCCTCAATGAACATATATGCTTCGGTCGCTTTGCTCCTTGTTCTTCCCATAGCCATGTTCCTGCTCGGCAGAAAAACGGCCCCAGAACCGATACGACTTCAAACGAAAGTTCAATCACTCGAATCACTCGAGACAAAAATTGGGGCTGAAAAAATTGACTACTCATCGATGTTTTCGAATTTGATCGGATTGGGCATTCTTTTCTATACCGTAGGGAAAGCCATGAATATGTCGGGCGGAATCCTAACCTTCTTTCAGCCCAACAACATCAATTTACTTCTTTTAGGCCTCAGCTTAGGCCTCCATAAAAACCTCAATCGTTTCATGAACGCGGTGCAGGAAGCTATCGGTGGCGTTGCGGGAATTCTCATCCAATTTCCTCTTTATTTTGGCATCATGGGCATTATGAAGTCCAGTGGTCTCATCGATCAAATTGCCACCTTCTTTGTCAACATCTCCACAGACCAAAGCTATCCGCTTTATACCTTCTTTTCGGCCGGACTCGTAAACATATTCGTTCCCTCCGGAGGAGGTCAATGGGCTATTCAAGGTCCTATTTTAGTGCAAGCGGCGGAACAACTCCGTGTACCGCTCTCAAAATGTATTATGGCGCTTGCCTATGGTGATCAATTAACGAATATGCTTCAACCGTTTTGGGCACTTCCTCTTTTGGGAATTACCGGACTTAAGGCCAAAGAAATTATTCCCTACACCCTTTTCTTAATGCTAGTGGGAACAGTCATTTTCATGAGCGCATTACTCCTATTTTAATGCCGGTATTTGAACTACATCCAAGTAGAATTGAGTTCCCAGACCCAAAACACACGGATGATTCGGGAATATTAGCAGTGGGTGGCGACCTGCAAGCGGAGCGACTCCTTTTAGCCTACGAAATGGGGCTATTCCCATGGTTTAATGAAAACGAACCGCCACTTTGGTGGTGCCCAGATCCGCGGATGGTATTGTATCCAAATGAATTGCGGATTAGTAAAAGCATGCGTTCTGTGCTGCGCAAAAATTTATTCCGGGTTACAGCCGACCAGAATTTTGAAGAAGTTATTCGAAACTGTGGAGCCGTTCCACGACCCGGGCAAGACGGAACATGGATTACAGAAGATATTGTTAATGGGTATCTCGAGCTACACAGAATGGGATTTGCACACAGTATTGAAGTGTGGTCGAACAACACCCTAACGGGTGGATTATACGGTGTATCCCTCGGCAAAATCTTTTTTGGCGAAAGCATGTTTAGTGTAGCGCCGAATGCTAGTAAACTGGGCTTCATAAAGCTTGTGGAAGCCCTTAAAGTCAATGATTTTCGCTTAGTCGATTGCCAGGTGCACACGGCTCATCTAGAAAGCCTGGGAGCTGAAGAAATTTCGCGTGCTTCTTTCTTGCCCCAATTGCGGGAAGCGCTAACGTCAGAAACAATTCGGGGCTCATGGTCGTTCCTATTTACATGAAAAATCTTCCCTTTCTAATCGGCGCGCTTCTTCTTATCCCCTTGCTTGCGGATGCACAAGAGTATATTTCTTTCAATCAAGAACGACTCGAAATCAATCGCAAAGGAATGATTGTATTGGGTTCATGGGCCGCGGGAAACATGATAGTCAGCGGCTGGCAATACACGCAAACGGAAGGGCAAACGCGCTACTTCCATCAAATGAATGTTTTTTGGAACGCAGTCAACGCCGGCATTGCAGGGTTCGGCTATTATCAATCGGCCCACGGCGCAACCGACTTATCGCTCATTGAATCAATGAACGAACAAAATAGTATTGAAAAAATACTGCTTTTTAATGCAGGATTCGACGTTGCCTACATCGCCACTGGACTATACTTGAAAGAACGAGGAAAAGTGAAATCGGAAAAATTCGACCAGTTTACGGGCTATGGTAATTCGCTCATTCTACAGGGAGGGTTTTTACTCGTTTTTGACATTGTCATGCATCAAATACACGTGCAACACAAAGCCCATTGGCTGGCCGATATTCAACTGCATGTGAGTCCGGCCGGATATAGCATGGTTTTGCCCTTTTAACTCCACATATTCATGAATCCGCACTCTGACGCTCCTTGTGTAGACGCTCCCGCTCGATCAATTCATCTTGGGTAGGTTTACTTTTTCCTTTCCCGCCCGCCATAAAGATCACCAATCCGACCGCAGCGAAAAGAGGAAGAGACAGAAGAACCAAGTAGAAAAACGTTTTCACACCTAAAATGTAAACCATTCTGTCGAGCAAAAACATGACGAATGATACAGCGGAGCCTTCCTTTCACTAGATTTGAAAATCGCGGGATCATCTGATTAAAAGTGACCCGTTTTGGCTAATTAGCGCCCCGAACGTCCAAGGCGTCGCGCAAGGCGTTTCCAACGAACATAAAGGAAAGTACGAGTACTGAAATGGCCACACCCGGAATGACGGCTAAGTACGCCTTGTCCACAATAATGTAACTGTAGTGATCCTTGATCATTCCGCCCCAGGTTGGAATAGGTGGTTGTGCACCGAGTCCAAGAAAACTAAGGCCGCTTTCTATTAAAATAGCCGCAGCAAAATTGGCGGCAGATATGACAATCACGGGAGACCAAATATTGGGGAGCACATGGCCAAATAGTGCGCGCATGGAAGTAAAACCCAATGACTCTGTTGCTTCAACAAACTCTTTTTCTTTTAATGAAAGCACTTGTCCGCGAACCACACGTGCTACTTCCACCCACATAGTAAGCCCAACCGCTATAAAAACCTGCCAAAAGCCCTTTCCAAGCGCCAGAGTAATAGCAATGACGAGCAAGAGCGTTGGAATACTCCAGACTACATTAATGAGCCACATGATGAACGTATCCACTCGGCCGCCATAAAATCCAGCGATCGCACCAAGAGAAACGCCCACGAGTAATGAAATCAATACAGAGATTAGTCCGACCGCAAAAGAAATCCGCGCCCCGAGAATCATACGGCTGAGAACATCCCGACCGTAACGATCTGTTCCCAGCCAATACGTCTTTTGAATTAAGGCTTTTTCGGGATCTGTATCAAATTGAGTTTGAAACAAGGAAAACGACGCACGCTCGTGTGTGGGATAGGTATCAATGAAAATGGAATCGTTTTTTATTTCCGCGGAAAAAGCGGGTATCGCGGATTCATTTTTTATTTGAACTTCAAGAATTGAGAAACCCGGTTTTCGGGCCGCGAGGGCCAAATTCATGGTATTGGCATGGAGTGAAGAGTCCGGAGTGATTCCCGGGCCCGCAAGGGCGACCCCACCAATGAGCACGATGAGCAATAGCCCAAAAACACCTAACGGTTTTTTCTTGAAACGCCTCCAGGCGCGCGCAGCTGGTGAATCAGTCGAGGTCATTCAAAATCATCAAAGCCTCATCCAATGCTACATCTTTGGAGAGGTTTTTTTCGAATCGGCGCGTTTTTTCTTGCTGCAAGGTATCCTGCTCAACATTTGCCGCCGCTAGTAATTCTTGAACGGAAAAACCCCACTTGAACTCGTCAATTTTATCAAAGCGTTCAGCTTTCTTTTCCCAGTCCTCCATGAGCTTTTGATAAGCCTCTAGTTGCAATGGGTACTGCGTAAATTGATCTTGTTCATTCAGCCATTGGGCATTCTCCGAAATCAACTGAAAAGTCGCGTTCTTTTTAACTCTTTTATTTGAAGCCTGTTGAAGTTCGTTCAGCTGTTCACTTACTTCATTCACCGGACTAAAAGATGCTGCGGAGATTTCATCCCACGCGAGCGGATATTCTAGTTCCTTTTCTCCGTACGAGATCAGATTATACACATTCGGAAGAACAATATCAGGGGTCACGCCTCTCAATTGAGTGGTTGTTCCATCTATTCGATAGAATTTCTGAATGGTCAATTTTAAAGCACCCAAGGGTTTCAGCGCATTCATTTCTCCTGAAACCATGCCGTCAAAATCGAACATATTTTGGACCGTCCCTTTCCCAAAAGTATGAGCGGACCCTACGACTAATGCGCGATCATAATCTTGAAGCGCTGCAGCAAGGATCTCAGAGGCACTGGCACTGAACGAGTTCACTAAAACGACCAACGGTCCATCATATACAATACCTGGGGTTTCATCATTGAGTACGGCTTGGGACTGGCCTTTGGCTTTAATCTGAACTACGGGTCCTTGATCGATAAACAAACCCGCTATGTCAATAGCCGCTTGTAGACTTCCACCGCCGTTGTTACGGAGGTCAAAAACGACCCCTTGAACGTTTTCAGCCTTCAATTTCTCGAGCTCGCGGCGCACATCTTTGGCGCAGTCGCGACCTTCACCGTCATAATTCAAATAGAATTTTGGAAGTAAGAGGTATCCGTATTTTTCGCCGTTGTCCTCAATAATAGCCGAACGAGCATAGGTTTCTTCTAGAACAACCACATCGCGAATGATGGAGATGTCTTTTAAGGTACCGTCTAATTTTTTAATCGATAATCGCACTTCCGTTCCTTTTTCACCCCGAATCAATTGAACGACATCTTCAATGCGCATATCTACGACGTCCACCGCGTCACCGTCTGCCTGAGCAACTTTTAGAATTTGGTCCCCTACCTTTAATTCGCCTTGACGCCATGACGCACTCCCGGAAACAATGCGCGATATCGTCACATAACCGTCTTTGCTATATAGCTGCGCACCGATTCCTTCGAGCTTGCCCGACATTTGAATCTCGAATGCATCCTGATCATACGGCGGAAAATAGGTTGAATGCGGATCAAATACTCCGGTAATAGAATTAATGTACAAACTGTGCCAGTCTTTCCGCTCCATTTCATCCATACGCTCGAACCAATCATCGTGACTTTTCAAGACCTTTTTGCGGGCCTTTGTCTCCATTTCCTCCATCGACAAGCTATCCGACTGGGTTTCCATGAAGTCATCAAGACGAAGTAAGGTCCGGTACTTCAGATACTTCCTCCAGTAGTCTTTAAGTTCAGCTAAATTGGCCGCATATTCCATATCCGAACCATCGGTTTGAATGAACTCTTCTTTGGAATAATCAAAAGGCTTAGAAAGGATTTCCTTGTATATAGACTTTGCCTGACCGACGCGCATCATGAGCGTTTCATAGGAACTGTCAAAAAAAGTGTAATCCGCATTCCGAATTTGATCGTCCAGTTGATAGCGGTAGCTAGCCCAGCCCTCAACATCGGACTTGAGTAGAAAACGCTTTCCCGGATCAATACCGTCCAAATAATAATTAAACATTTGCTCGCTAAACTCATCATTCAGCGCCTTCGGCTCAAAATGTGCCTGAAGCAAACCAGTGCTAACAAGCTGAACTATTAAGGCCTCTTTATCCGACTCCGCCGGTCTGTAAAAACTGTATACTACACCAGCACTCGCGAGTAGAATAAGCGCTGCGATTAAGAATTTCTTTTTCATCTTCAAATGTGCCATTTTTCATCGACATTTTAGGTCTTTGTCAAGTGCCTCTATCCGTGTACCTTTGAATTTATAACAAAAGAGTCATGTTACAAGGTTTTTCAGACAATTGGAGAGAAGAATACGCACCCGATCATTGGACTCGTGCATTACTTGAGAAATACGACGTAAACGCGGATGTCATCGCGTATGTCGGACTCGGGATCGATATACTCATTCTATTATTGGTTGCATGGATCGCTGATCGAATCGCCAAACTGATTATTCTTCGCATTGTGACGGCCTATGTTAAAAGGTCCAAAAACGAATGGGACGATCTTTTCTTAGAACGAAAGGTATTCAACAATCTTGCTCATTTAGCTCCGGCCTTCGCAGTTTACCAGTTATTTCCACTTTTCTTTCAAGAGTTTCAAGGCCTGACCGAATTACTTTTACGCGGAACCGAAATTTACGCGGTCGTTGTGGTTGTAATGGTTGCCGACAGTTTTTTAAACGCCCTGCGCGACATCTTGTTCAAGACGGAAAGCTTGAAAGATAAACCGATAGGCAGCTACGTCCAACTCGCTAAAATCACCATGTATCTTTTTGGTGGTGTGTATTTAATCTCTTTACTGATTGGTAAAGATCCATTGACGATATTGGCTGGGTTCGGTGCCGCTACGGCCGTCTTGCTCCTCATTTTCAGGGACACCATTTTGGGTTTGGTTGCCAGTATAACTATTTCTGCGAACGACATGGTTCGCATTGGCGATTGGGTGAGCTTCGACAAATACGGCGCCGATGGAGACGTCATTGAGATTTCCCTAACTACTGTGAAAGTCAAAAACTGGGACGCCACCATTACAACGGTTCCTACCTATGCGTTTATGTCCGACGCCTTCAAGAATTGGCGGAACATGCAAGCACTTGGCGCGCGTCGAATAAAACGATCGCTCAGCGTTAAAATGAGTACGGTTAAATTGGTCGATCCTGAAATGCTCAATCGCCTGCAAAAAATCCAACTGATTCAGCCTTATGTTCAAGAGCGTCAGGAAGATATCGAGAAGTATAACAGCGAGCAAAACGCAGATAAGTCAGTGCAAATCAATGGTCGAAATATGACCAACTTGGGTATGTTCAGAATGTATGCGCAAGAATACATTTCGCGAAACCCCAATATTTCAAAAGACTTAACCTTGATGGTGCGTCAGCTCGAACCCAGTGAATTGGGTATTCCGCTCGAGATTTACTGCTTCAGTCTTGATACCCGTTGGGTATTTTACGAAGGAATTCAGGCCGATATTATGGATCATTTGATTGCGGCAACGGCGTACTTCGATCTCGAAGTATTCGAGAGTCCAACGGGCAATCTCAATAATTTAAAAGGCTAAGATGCCCAAAGGCTGTCTATCGCTTCTATTTATTGTTTGCAATATTGGACTTTTTGGCCAGTCCGTCGATTCTATACTTGTCGATATCAGCGACCAACAGTTAGTCGTCTACTTGAACGACGGCGAAACTCTTAGATATCCAACCTCCACTTCAAAATACGGGATCGGCAATCTGGAAGGAAGTAATCAAACTCCGCTCGGGGTGCATGTTGTTCAGCGGAAGTATGGTAACGGCCTCGCGGCCGGATCCATCTTGAAAGGCAGAGTCGCAACGGGAGAAATCGCACCAATTACTCAAAATGAAAGGGCCACGGGTGATGATTACGTAACCAGTCGAATACTCTGGCTAAAAGGGATGGAGCCCGGATTAAATCAAGGGCTTGGAATCGATAGCTTCGAGAGGTACATCTATATTCACGGAACACACGAAGAAGGCCTCATTGGCCAACCTGCTTCACACGGCTGTATTCGAATGATCAATGACGACGTAATCGAGTTGTATGAAATCGTGCCGATAGGCACTCAAGTCCGCATTAGGCCTTAGTGGAGCGACCTTTCCATTTTATTGGGCCCAATTGGGAATGAATCGCAACACCCACGGTAAGAAAAGGATAAAACAGAACCATTAGGATGATTTCGATTGCTGACCAGCGGGTATTTTGAAACTGAGTCATGCGCTTTAACAGTGGCCAATCGACAATGAATTTTGCGAGAAACCCCCATAGAACGGCACCGTACAAATGATCGGCCCGTATGCTGGCAATGGTTCCGAAAACAAGAAAAGCACAATAGGCGAACACTAAATAACTCACCCATTGACTCTGCCGGTCGGTATAATACGCGGCTTTTGCAGCCCATCGACGGCGTTGATTCCACCAGTTCGACCAGTTCGATGGAGGCGCGGTAGAAACCAAAGCATTTGAATTCCACGCGAAAGAAATTGATTCGGGTTTGCTTTTAGCAGCGTGTAATAGAAATAAATCATCGCCACTCGACAAATCCAAATCTGTTCGTGTTTTCCACGCGCTTAGAAAAAAAGAACGCCGTATGGCCAAGTTTGCTCCGTTGGCTATAATGGGCTCTCCAACAGCAACTGCGGCGGCCGTTGAGGCCATCAACGACGAAAACTCCAAAGTCATTAATCGGGCCGAGAGGCCCGACGCGGGATCGAACTGAACGGGGCCCAAGACCAACGTTTTTGAAGGTGCGGTATAAGTCATCATAGTACTCACCCAAGTCTCGTGAAGAACCGTGTCTGCGTCTGTGGTGAGAATCCACGGGCTATTTGCCCATTCGACACCTTCACGCAACGCCCATTTTTTTCCCTGCCTTTCGGCCGGAAGGGATTGAATGGAATAGTTCAAACCGTAGTGCGTCGCCAACTGATTCAAAACCGTATCACCACCATCGGTAGAATGGTCATTTACGAAGATCCAATGGATGTGACCATTGTAATCTTGCCGTGAGGCAGAATGTAAAAAGGCCTCCCAGGAAGATCGCTCATTTCGGAAAGGAACTACGACCGATACTTCATTTGAATGAGACAGATCTGTGGGTTCGTTTGATGCGTCTAAAGATTCGATACCTCTTTTGTACGAAATAAGGAGTTTCGCATAAGGCACAAACAATATAATGGAGGCGATCCAGAGAATCCAGTTCATTGATTTCGATCGAATGGGTGAAGAAGCAAAAGTACGAGTCCGACCGATAAAGGTAAAGCGGTTTGAAAAATCCAATTAAAGAAAATAGCGAAAAGGACTCCTTCGGGAGCTATTTGAAAAGGGGTAGCAAGAGCCACGGCAATTCCGCCTCGAACAACTACGCCGAATAACGAGACGACGGGCAAAAAGATGGATAGAAAAAAGGCGGCCTGAATAATCAGGACGGGAATCAGAAAGTTTGGGTGAAGACCCATTCCCCACCAAATGAGGGCATTCCCAAAAGAGAAAAGCAGATACCGCAAGGCGGAAAGCACAATTAATGATTGGGAACGGGAAGCGTCGAGCTGAGCCCCGGAAGGGAGATCGTGCCAGAAGGAAGACCACGAAGCGGGAAGTTTTTTACCTAGCCACGCAGCTCCTTTATAAAAAATTAGGTGAACAACGGGTAATCCGGCGAGCCCTATTACAGCGAGAACAATTAGGTGAAGAGTTCCTAGGTCTGGTGATTGATAAGCGTATAAAAACGTTCCAACGGCGCCGATAATCCATCCGGCGTAGGTAAGGCTGAAATTATTGAGCCATTGTTTTCCAGGGGCTTCCTTGCGGAAAGATTTGGGCATAACAGCCGCTCGGAGACCGTATTCACCAATTTTACCCGGAGTTAGTATTCCGCCCGCTAGGGCGATGAGCACAATTTTTAAGGACTAGAGGGTACTTAGCGAAATCTCCTTTTGGAACAACAGCTTCCATTTAGCCGCTTCGAACCACCACGAGCCGACACTGATAAACAACATGAAAACGCCTAGGTAAAGGAGCGGTATGGGTCCTTTGAAAATAAAACTACCCGAAGTCATAGCATCCAAATCTTCGGAGGTTAAACGAAGATAGAGGTACGCAATCGATGTGGCTACAATGATTACCTTTAGTACGGTGAAAGCGACTTTTCGCATGGGATAAACTTACGCTAAATCGGAACAGTGGCGGAAAAAATCATATTGGGAATTGACCCGGGAACGCAAGTTCTAGGATACGGTGTTATTGTGTGCGACGGAAAAAAGATGCGCTACGAAGACATGGGAGTGTTTAAAATGAGTTATAAAACGGGGGATCACTTTTACAGGCTTCATTCGGTATATAAGCATATGGTTGAGCTCATTGATCAGGTCAAACCAGATGAGATGGCGGCGGAGTCCCCCTACTTTGGCAAGAACGTACAGTCTATGTTGAAATTGGGACGTGCTCAAGGAGTGATAATGGCCTCGGCATTTGAGCGGCAGATACCCATCTTTGAATATTCCCCTAGAAGAATAAAACAAGCGATTACAGGCCAGGGAGCTTCGTCTAAAGAACAAGTGGCCGGAATGCTCCAAAACCTCCTTAAACTCAAAGAAACGCCTACACAGCTCGATGCATCCGACGGATTGGCGGCAGCTGTGTGTCATCATTTCACGAGTACCAACCCAATTTCAAATACTTCGCACAAGGGTTGGGGTGATTTTCTTAAAAACAACCCGGATCGATTAGGATAGCGCTTGTCGAATTTCGTTCGCAGTAGTTTCCATTTGTTCTGTGGAAAAAGAAAGTTTTGGCGCGGCAAAATTGATATCCTGCACATTATTGATCGGCACAAGATGGATATGCGCATGTGGAACCTCAAGACCAATGACCGCTACGCCAACACGTTTGCACGGAACGGCTTTGTCAATAGCTATTGCGACACGCTGAGCAAAAGACCAAAGGGAAGTGTATTCTTGCGTGCCTAAACGGAAAATATAATCTTCTTCCCTTTTAGGAATTACGAGCACGTGACCTCTACTTAATGGCTGGATATCCAAGAAGGCCAGATGATCATCGTCCTCGAGGATTTTGTAGGAGGGTATTTCTCCGGCAACTATTTTGCTAAAAATAGAGCTCATTAGTCGCGCTTAATTTCGACAATCTCGAGTTCGATTTCACCGGCGGGTACCATTATGGTCGCCGAATCTCCGACCTCCTTACCAAGAAGTCCTTTTCCAATGGGGCTGTTCACTGAAATTCTACCCGATTTCAAATCTGCTTCTGTTTCCGAAACTAAAGTATAGGTCATTTTCGCTCCGTTCGCCTTATTCTTGAGGGTCACGGTAGAAAGAATTAGCACTTTCGAATTGTCCATTTGACTCTCATCAATGATTCGGGCATTGGCAATTAAGTCCTTTAGTTTGCCAATCTTTAATTCGAGCAATCCTTGCGCCTCTTTGGCCGCGTCGTACTCCGCATTTTCGGAGAGGTCTCCCTTATCGCGAGCTTCCGCAATTTGATTACTAATACTGGGCCTTTCAACATATTCTAAATGCTCTAATTCGGCCTTTAACTTTTTCAACCCGTCAGGGGTATAATATGATAAATTCGACATGATTTTTTGATTTTGGCAATCGCCACTAAACAGAAAGAAGACCCCGCATTTGCTGGCCTCCTTTGTTTTGGCCAATATACGAAATTCTAAAAAGGGCGGTTCTATTGTACTAAAACAAGAAAGGCGCTCAGTTGAGCGCCTTTCCGAAAAGAGTTTAATCTAATTAAAGAGTAATCTTCGCTCCAATGGTATTAAAGCCACCAAAATCTCTTGTGTGGCGATAGGCCCAATCGATACCGAAACGCGTTCCGCTATCTCCTAAAGGAACCTCAAAGGTTACTCCACCATTGAAACCAGAGAACATTGTCTGTGATTGAGCAGAATCGAAAATGTCTTCTTCATACACATATCCCGTGCGCACCATAATCCACTCTTTGTAACTATACTCAAGACCTAAACCAATTTGATCTCGCGTAAAAGAGTTAGAAGTAAAGTTAGCCGCTACAGTTAGGCGATTATCCGGAAATAGAAAATCGTATGATCCTCCAATATTCAGCAACGAAGGTAATTCGTAGTTGCTAGACCGTTGTTCAACGGTTTGATTGTAATTTCCAAACAACGTTCCGAGGCTAAGTGATAAACCATCACCTTCGAAATTCATTGCTGGACCTACATTTTTCAAACCGATTCCAAACTTAATCTGGTCTTTTTCTCCAGTTACATATTGGATACCAGCATCAAAACATACTCCTGCGGCACTCAAATCGGGAATACGGTGATTGATTAATTTAATGGTTACACCTCCATAAATGTTCTCGGTAAACTTTTTAGCATAAGATACTGCCAAGTTCAAGTATGAAGCACTATAGGTTCCCAAACCGCCATCGGGTAATTCAGTAGTAGTGATTTCAATATCACCAAAACCCATGGCCATAATGGAAACGCTAAGCGCGCCAGTTTCACCCACTCGTGTGGTAAAACCGAACGCGTCAACATTAATATCAGCATCACCAAACCAGTCGGTGTGTGAGAATACCAATTCCGTATTCTCCACAAACGCCGTACCGGCGACATTTAAAAACACGGACTCAATTCCACGTGCACCGGCCGTATTAACGCTACCCCACCCCGCTGAACGAGCCCATGGGTTAATTAATAATTCGGTTGCACCTGCAGAACCTGCACGCTGCTCATTACCCGCATTCGCGCTCATCGGCATTACAAGTAATGCTCCGGCGAATAAGGACAATGCAATCTGTAGATATCTTTTCATAATTGTTGGTTTCAAGATTCGACGTTTAGGTTTCATTAGAACGTGTCAAGGTCAACGGGACGCATTGCACCGAACCATTTAACAAAGGTTTCTCCAATACCCTCTGCCTTAACATGGATTACATACATACCACTGGCAATCGGAATAGCATTCGTATTCTTCAAATCCCATTCGATGAATGTACTCGGGTTGTCCTTATTAAATCGACGCACCAACGTTCCATTCGACGTATATACGGATACGATACAACGCGGTGGAAGATTCGTGATTTTCACACGGTTGTCCAACTGATTCGTTTCATACGCAGAATACGCATAGTATGGATTCGGCACCACGCGGACGATACTTAGCGCATTCTCTGCAGCAGTTTGATCGTTCGTAATGGTTGCTATGTCATCAGAATTGAATTGGTAAACCGGGTTACCATCATTTGAAGCATCCACTTCATAATTCTCATACTCTTTACTCACGCGCAACTTAATGGTTACGTCGCTTGTCAAGAGCGTTTCACCCGCTTCCAAAATTGGAATAGAAACCCACGCAACGGAACCAAACAATCCACGTTTGTTCACATCAATTGGATTCTCTAATGCATCCCAATACGGATTCTGCGTCTCGTCATCTCCAGCATATGGAGCTTCGTCATTCTTATATTCAGGTCCCATTACATATAAGTAATGCTTTCCACCGAATACTACTTGACCAAGACTATTAACTACCTCACTCGTCGGATTCCATACCATATCGCCACCGTTCTGGCCGGTTAACCAGCTATCTTCAGCGAACATTATGTTCAAACGAATTCCTCGCTCTAAGTCAATCGCATATCCGGGGAACCAACCCCATCCAGTAGTACCTGAGTTGTCAGGTAAACCATCTTTTCCAACGGACGGAGCATCGCGAAGATTCAATTTATCAATGTTTCCTTGAGCGAGATCAGATTGATCTTGTGATTCCAAAACAGGAACACGCGTCCACATACTCTGATCATCTGTCATTACCAAGTCAACACTATTAATGTCTGATAACCTCGCAAGTGACTGGAATTTACTCCAAGCTGGACCTGAACCGAATGGCGTAGTCGCCGTCACAACATCACCGGAAGCCAAACGATAAGGAGCAATAATTCCACCGAGAACTGTTTCATAAACCTCGTCATCATCAACTCCAGGGTAATCAGGATAGTTACCTGTCGTATTTGTACCTGAGCGTATCCAGTTAAATGGTGAGTCTCCGTCTATATCAGCAACCGCTGATAACCATGGGTTTGTGATATCGTCAAAAATAATTTCTGCCGAAAGGAACCCGTTTCCATTAAACTCATCATCACCAGGGTTATCCGCTTCAACAGCTGAGATACTCATCCCCCAAAACTCGCCTTCTGAATTCACGAGCAATTGCTCATTTTCAATTTCAATAGATAAGTCAGAGTAGATCGTATCTGCCGCGCTTCCTCCTGGTAAACGAACAATATACCAAGTGGCATTCGCATCGTCATCAGAGAAGACAATTTTAAAATCACCTGCTGGTACGCTCAACGGATCAACCACTTTCACACGAACTGGACCTGCACCATTTTCATATACGGGCATATCCACTTTGAAAGATTCCGCTACCTCTTGGGCAATTTCAGCTTTAAGTTCAAGGGCATTTCCACTATTTCCAATTCCTTCAACACGCATTAATTCGGGTCCATCACCATACTCGGATTGTTGAACCGTTCCATTCGCCTCAGAAGATTCAATATGTGGAATTCCCACGTAGGTTTGAATATTTCTACGACCCGCTTTATAAGGTCTTGTTTGACCGTCTAATGAATTAGGATCTGTAGGATTATACGCTTTAAATTCATTAAAACCGTACGCCAACGTAGTGAAGTAATAAGGCTTGTGATTTACAAGCGTACGATCTCCTGTTGCAAATACGTCTTCTGTAATCAAGAAACTCTTCACAACACCGTCGTCATTAGCCGTAATCGTCATATTCTGTGGAACTGGAACTCCAAGTGCTGGGTCAGTTTCATAATTGATTAAAGTCGCAATACCGTTAGAAACATCACATTGAGCAACTAAACGAGCTAAATCTGGGTTATAAATATCAGTGATCGATACAGTCGCATCTTTCAATTGGAATATTTGATATCCTTCGAATACATACATGGTATCAGGGACCCCAATAATTAACGGATCACGCTCTTTGTACGTCTCATTAAAGTTATTCGATGACGGCGAGTTGCTCAACATCAATACTAACTCTTGATCCAATTCCTGAATCGTTACATCCGGAGCATCTGGACCATTTAATACTTTAAAGCAATTGTCGAACAACGCTTGTGCTTTATCATCCGCCACACGAACTAATTCAACAGATGCCAAAGCACCTCCTGAAGTGGTTCTCGCCCATACCACACCTGTTGTGATGTAGTTGATGGCTCCCGGCTGAAGGGTAAATTTACCCGCAGACTGCAAGAAACGTCTATCTGCAGGTGTATTTCCCGCTGTAGACTCCGTCCAATTCTCTGCAGGGAATGCCGGGTCTGTAGTCCCAGGGAACATAAAGTCCGTCGCCGGACCAGTACCTCCTGTTGGCGCATGACCATTTGTTCCGTTACGAACAATCCCTGTACCATCTTTCCAAATACCTCTTAAGTACTGGTAAAAGTGACTTGCTTGTTCTGGATTACCAATTACGGTAAAGTCGTTGTTGTAATATACAAACTGACTCATGATAATTTGCTCGCCCGGTTCGTCAACGGTTCCATCACGATCGTTATCAATACCGTCCCCTGGATCGGCAAGTGGACCTTGGAAAAAGTCAACTCCCAGCGATGGTGGATTCAAACCATACCCAGTGGCACCGTCGTCATCTTCATCTCCATTATATACAAATCCGAGTCCTCGAGTTACATCACAGCCTACGTAATCATCTTGGTATTGACCTAAATCAGGATCAACCCATTGTCCGAACCACGTATTGTTCAGAACAAAAGATGCGCGGTTAATGATTTTGTAACTGTAAAAGGTCATATTGTTAATCTCATCATTCGTAGCGAAGGCAAATGCCTGTGCTTGAATCTCAAGTCCAATGGGTTCCGCATTGGTCTCAGTATGAATATTCCCTTTATCGTTAAACACCCACCACAGTGTTTGGTCACCGAATAGTAAATCCGCTCCGCGACAATCGGCTTCTCCAGATAAATCATAGCCAGGATAGTCGCCTTGAGAGGGATCATAAAATCCGTCGCCATCGGCATCGAAAAATGGAGCAAGTTTCTCTGCACCAAATTGAGGATAGTTGTCAGGATAGTTTCCTGGCCAATCCAAAATTATAGAAGGTACTGAGTAGTTCGGGTCTTCGTTTGTTCCCTCAAGGAAAGAAACGTAATCCTCTACTTGCTGTCTTGTGATTTGATAATGGTTATCGAACTCTGAACAGATAACATCGTCTACGGACGCTGTTTCACTATCCAAAGGTCCAGGCCAAAAGTCACTACCGTCTTGACGGTAGGTCATGGCCGCAACTTTAAGTTGCTCACCTTCATCCTCTCCTCCAATCCAAAGAGCACCTGCAAACAACGAGTGCTTGTTTCCGCCCTTGGGAATTTCATAGATTCCATTGTTCAAATCCCACCACATATCGCCACCAGCGAGAATACGCGTACGAACATTGTTCACTGCTAGATCCGTTTGGGCGCTAGCGGGTGCACAAGATGCTCCTACATTCTTCGGTGCTGGTGAAGAAGCAGTAGAATTGGAATTTCCGTTGGTATTGGTATTCTCTTTTGCAATTAGGCCGCTAAACGAACCCAGCGCTAATGCAAAAGCCAACAATTTCAATCTGCTTTTCATGATTTATCTGGTTTTCCTATTAATTCTTAATTCTTTGTTCGGGTATTCTATTATTAGAAGCTCAACAATACTCCCAATCGCATACGTCTTGGAAGACTGTAGTTAAATGGGCTGTTCACTTTCACTCCATAAAGATCCATGAATGACTGTGAATCCGTTTGTTGTGCAATAATCTCTTGAGCTTCTGCACTTGAAAGGAACCCATCGTCATCCGGATTACCCGTGTAACGGTAAACGTTAATAATGTTCAAGGTGTTCAACAAGTTCTGAACATCTAGGTACACGTTCATGCCGGCTGTCTTTTGCTTGCTTCCATCTTCTTTTCCTCCCCACTTCACGTTAAACTGCTTGTTTAAACGCATGTCAATTCTAAACTGCCAAGGCAAACGTGATCCGTTAATAGAACCTTTAAGAATTGGACGTTGGTTGATACCAAAAGAAGCGGATTGCAACACGTTTTGTTGACGTGTATAAGGCGTACCTGAACCTGCACGGAAAGTGAAGTTCGCACCAGCATTTTCAAATACTCTTGCACCGAACCATACTGGTCCGTCATAATCCTTTCCTGAACTGTATCTGTAATCCACAACAGCAACCAACGTGTGACGCTGATCGAAGTTTAGTGGCTGTATTACACGAAGGTTCGGCTGGCCTTGCTGAATAAGGTTCAATCCTGATGTAGCACTTGATCCAGAACCATCAGCAAACTGCAAGGTATAGTTGAAATTCAAACTAACATTTCCAGAACGACGTAAATCGTATCCAACACTAAATCCTTTTACCGTACCGAAATCAAGGTTTCCGTAAGTAAGGTAATTCACTGGATATGCGAAGTTCACTTGCGTTGCTTGAATCATATCACGCAATTCACGGTAGAAAGCGCTAATGGTAATCGCAGAACGCTTGCTTAAAGTTTGTTTGAAACCAACTTCATAATCAATAGTTCTCTCTGGACGAAGATTTGGGTTGTTCAATACATTCCCTTGGTTTGCTTCCAAATACAGGTAATCTGTTGGATCAAAACGAATGAATCCGTTCGGACGTTGTGTCAAGATATCGTAGTGAGCAAAGAATAAAGCTTGATCTGAAATCGGGAAGTTAAACGCAATACGTGGCATTACGTTTACTTGAGGACTGTAGTCTTCAAAGCTAGCAGCTGTTAAATCTGTAGCGAGATCTGTATTTTCAGGATCAACCAAATAAGGTGTAATTGTACCTGTTGTCGTTGCTTGAGCGATGATCTGTGGATCAGCTACTTGATTACCATCAGCATCAAACCACTGATCTTCATTACGGTATCCAACAACACTTGTAGGCTCCTGAAGGTCATTCACGTAAACTACGTAGTCGTCACCAATATTCGCCGGAAGTGAACTCACACCCAAAGATCCTTCTTGAAGCATCTCGCGAGCAGAAATAGTCGGGAATAAAGAGAATGGATCAACCAATACTTTTTGGTTTGCATCAAAACGGTCGACACGAACTCCCACGTTAAATACAAGATCGTTAAACGCAAACTTATCTTGAATGTATCCCGCAATGTAAATAGGGCGGAATGCGTCAATTTGACGTTTCAAGTTTCCATTTTCATCTTTTGCTGAGAAGAAATCTTCGAAAGACGTAGGTCCGTCCAATTTATTTCCATGGGCATCATAACCCGCATAAGCTACGAGTCCGTTACCGTTATTCAACAATTCATCCGCGCTAAACATGTCAATGCTAAAGTCGTCCGGATTGTATGAATCAATATCTAAGAAGGTCGCGTCATCAACAGCCAATCCTTGCGACTGACGGAATTGTTGATCAAACCAACTCTGTGACTCCGCATCGTACAAGCGATTGTACGAAATAGTATCGTTGAAGTTACCGTTAGCGTCCTGACCTAAAATTGGGTTACTCAAATCCAATTGAGAAATATGACGGTTTGCCAACTGACGGGCAAGACCCCAAAGTCCAACAGGAGCTACACTATAGAAGCGGTCAACTCGCTGCTCGTACTCAAACCCAACAATTAAACTGTGGTTTTTAATATCCGCAGAACCTGAACCAACTACACGGAACTGGTTGTTATCCGTAAAGTTGTAACCATTCCACTGGCGACCCGTATTGAACCACAGTGAGTAGTTATTTGGTGGGCGCTGTCCGTTAAGTAATGCTCCACCGGCTTGAGCGGCGAAAATATTAGTTACATCACCGTCGACAAAATTGAAATATTGTTCGGTGTAATTGGTAGCATTCGGGTTTTTGTCCCCAGGTGTAAACGTCACCAATGTATCCGTAAATCCTGTTTGAGTCCAGCCAGTATATCCCGAAACTGAATCCGTAGCATAAGCGTATGTATTTGCTTTGTGCGTGTCAAAGTTTCCGATAAACCCGTAATCAAATACACGATCCAAGTGAGAATCATCTTGTGTCAAACGATATACTTCACTGTAATCCACTTGTAACGAGTAAAATGCATTTCGAACGTTGTTCGCTGCGGATTCGTCCTCTGGATCAATAAAGCGCTGCTGGAAACGAGCAAATACTCTCCAGTCACGGTTTCTGAATTCCGGATTGTTCACAGAGTTCAAAAGACTGTAATTATACTGCCACGATTGGCCTTTTGCCCAGTTGTATGTACCTCCGAATGTCAGGTTGGTGGTTTGACTCGTCTTCAAGTCAAACTTAGCAGAGAAACGCAAATCTTGACGTTCTGCATTCTGCTTGTATTTAATATTCTCTAGATCATCCAAACGCAAGAATTCTGAGTTACGCAGAACTCCACCCCCAAGACCTGCTGGCTGAAGCGGTTGATTCTCTAATTGAGTTAATAATTCGTCATCTACTTTATAGGTACCGATTGCAGACGGACTTGGATCTCTTTGGTACTGGAATTCACCGGCAATAAAGAATCCAAATAATGGCGATCCATCTTTTCTACGTGCTAAAGGACCTGAAAGGCTAAACCCGAGTAGTGATTGGTCGTACTGGTCGAATATCGATGACGTATTCGCCTCTAAACCTCCAAAGTACTTATTCGAAGGCCCTCTAGTGGTCATCGATATAATACCTCCCGTGGCATCTCCATACTGAGCGGGAACACCACCGGTAATAATGGTCAACTGATCAATGGCCGATTGAGGAATCGTTGTGGCTCCACGCACTTTAATACCATCGATGTACACATCGGTCGCATCACTACGAGATCCACGTACGTTAATTCCCGATCCATCATCCTGTTGGTAAACACCGGCTGCGGTTGAAGCAATCGAAGCAACATCACGTTGAGGTAAATTTTGAATTTCCTCTCCGGTTGCTGTTTTACCCTGTTTATCGGGGTCGATGAGCGGCACAGTGTATTCAATTACATCTACCGTTCCAAGAACTTCCGCTTCCTCTGTTAGTCCAGAGTTCAAGGTGGTAATCTTGTTCGGAGAAATAATTACTCCAGAGAACGGCTGAGTCGCATATCCCAGGAACGAGAATTCAACGGTGTAACGGCCGGGCTCAATTGGCTTCAGCACATAACGTCCATCAAAATCAGTTGTAGTTCCCGTAACAGCATCGCCATCGAGCTTAACAATAACATTTGCTAATGGCACCGGCTCTCCGGTTTTTTTGTCGGTTACTTGTCCTCTGAGTTCACCCGGGCGCTGTTGTCCAGATGCAGCAAAGAGAGTCCCAATAAGTAAGACCGTGAGTAGTTTTCGTAGCATAAACCAATCGTTTAAGTTAACCTAATGTTTAGATTTCGTAAATATAAAAACAATAAAATCGTACTGGCAAATATAATGTTCGCCATAAATCACAATTTCGAGCCACTGCTCAGTGCCCGTCTAGAATCGCAAGTAAGGAAAGAATGCTTTACACTATATTTGTTAAAGCAACGTTAGGAGTAAGTGGCGATGAAAATAGAAAAAAGAAGTCATATAGGACTAGTCTTCGGGATAATTTCCCTTCTCGGCCTCTCGGCCGGATGCAACCGTGCCGTCGAAGGTGGGGTGCCCAATGTTGCCGTTAACATTACTATATTCCCCTCACAACCAGAGTTCTTCGATCTCCAAACTATTGGTGGTTGGGTTTATTTAACCGGAGGATATAGAGGCGTTTTGGTCTATAGATTTGATCAAAATGAATTTCGTGCATTCGATCGCGCATGTCCCATTCACTTCGATAACCCATGCGGTCGAATTGACGTAGACAGCACGAACAATGTGTTAGCCAAATGCCCATGTGATGAATTGCAATGGAGCATCATCGACGGTGGGCCTACCTCTGCTCCGCTTCCTCTTAGAAGCTACCAGACGTTTTACGACGGAAATAGACTCGATATAATCAACTAAAAAAAATCCCGCTCGACTCATCAAGCGGGATTTTTTAAATATCTGTCTCCGTTAATTAATAGCGGTAGTATTCTGGCTTGTATGGACCTTCAACCGTAACACCGATGTATTCGGCTTGATCTTGATTCAATGTTTCCAATTCAACACCAATCTTAGATAAATGCAGCGCCGCTACTTTTTCATCTAAATGCTTTGGCAAAGTGTACACTTCGTTATTATAACGCTCATTGTGCAACCACAATTCAATTTGAGCTAAGACTTGGTTCGTAAAGCTATTCGACATTACAAAACTTGGGTGCCCTGTTGCACAACCTAAGTTCACCAATCTTCCCTCCGCTAGGAGGATAATGTCTTTACCGTTCAAATTGTACTTGTCAACTTGTGGCTTAATTTGAGCGCGCTCAGCATTCTCTTTCAACCAGGCTACGTCAATTTCATTATCGAAGTGGCCAATGTTACAAACGATGGTTTTATCGTTCATCATTGAAAAATGCTCACCCGTTACAATATCCTTGTTACCCGTAGCCGTAACAATAATGTCGGCACGAGGAATCGCGTTCGTCATTTTCTTTACTTCGAATCCGTCCATTGCCGCTTGAAGCGCACAAATTGGATCAATTTCAGTGACAATCACACGCGCACCTGCACCTCTCAAGGAAGCCGCTGTTCCTTTACCCACATCACCGTATCCGGCAACTACAGCTACTTTTCCGGCAATCATGACATCGGTTGCACGTCGAATAGCATCTACTGCTGACTCTTTACAACCGTACTTGTTATCGAATTTTGATTTGGTAACTGAATCGTTCACGTTAATCGCCGGCATGGGAAGTGTTCCGTTCTTCATGCGCTCATACAAACGGTGAACTCCAGTGGTCGTTTCTTCCGAAAGACCATTAATACCCTCAACTAATTCCGGATAACGATCTAAAACCATGTTGGTAAGATCACCACCGTCATCCAAAATCATATTTAAAGGCTTACCACCGTCGAAGGCAAAAAGCGTTTGCTCAATACACCAGTCGAATTCCTCTTCGGACTGCCCTTTCCAAGCATAAACGGGAATACCTGCCTTGGCGATCGCTGCTGCGGCATGATCTTGGGTACTGAATATATTACAACTCGACCAAGTGACTTCCGCACCGAGTGCTTGTAGCGTTTCAATGAGTACCGCTGTTTGAATGGTCATGTGCAAACAACCCGCAACACGCGCTCCAGCCAAAGGCTGTGAATCTCCGTATTCTTCTCTTAGCGCCATGAGTCCGGGCATTTCTGCTTCGGCCAACTCAATTTCCATTCGGCCGTAATCGGCCAATGAAATATCCTTTACTTTGAAGTTCAATTTTTCGTCTGTTTGAGCACTCATACGTACAGTGTTAAATTTTGCGCAAAGATAGTCAAAGCTCAGTCAAAAACCTGAGCGCTTTTAATTAGGACTCTTTGCAACGGATTCTACAATAATTCTATCTTTGACTTTCACTCCTGCCAACAATGAACGCGAAGGTACTTTCCCATTTTCAAGAGTCGAGCCAGAGCCGTAAAAAGCAGATGGCCGTGTTTGTCGATCCCGAAAAATCGACACCCGAGTCTCTTAAAGAAATCGCGTCGCTTGTTCAGCGCGCATCGATAGAACACATTTTTGTTGGTGGAAGTTTAATGACGAGTGGAGAAATGGACGAAACTTTAAAAGTTTTGAAAGACCATTGCGAAGCGCACCTCACCATTTTCCCGGGAAGCATCAATCAAATCAATTCGAAGGCAGATGCTCTTTTCCTACTTTCTTTAATTTCAGGAAGAAACGCGGACCTGCTTATAGGTAAACATGTAGAAGCGGCTCCTTCTCTTCGAAGAAGCAAACTCGAGATGATTCCAACGGGCTACATGCTGGTCGATGGCGGACAACCGACCACAGCTTCGTACATGAGCAATACTTTTCCGATTCCTCGCGATAAAGAAGAAATTGCCATGAGCACGGCAATGGCCGGAGAAATGCTCGGACTCCAATGCATTTATTTGGATGCGGGATCGGGAGCGCAGAATCCAATTCCGGAACCTATGATTGAATGTGTTTGTGGAGCTATTGACATTCCTTTAATTGTTGGCGGAGGAATGCGTACCGAAGCCGATGTATTGGCTGCCCTATCGGCCGGAGCAGACATTGCAGTGGTAGGCAACGCTTTCGAGCAAGACCCAAACCTCATCGTTACCATTGCCGAGTCGATTCATCAGTTCGCCTAAAATGAAGGCGGTTGTTGACATTAGTATGTACCCGGTGTCGAACGAGTTCATTGCCCACATTGACACATTCATTCTTTCTTTAAAAAAAGATTCTACTTTAAAAGTAACCGTCGGAAACACGGCCACTGTAATCGAAGGCGAATACAATCATTTAATGCTTGTGCTCATTCAAGAAATGAAAAAGAGCTTCGAGAATGTTCCCTGCGCTTTTAACCTGCGAATTTTAGGTGGTTCAACAGCAGATATCCCGAACCCACACAAGTGATCCCGAAACTTATATCGGTTACCGGCCCCGAATCAACTGGAAAGAGCCAATTGAGCCGCGATTTGGCAGAAGAATTAAATCTGGGGTGGGTTCCTGAAGTAGCGCGGAGGTATTTATCAGAGTTGCAGAGAGCCTATAACCGGTCCGATTTATTCAACATCTTGCAACAACAACTTCATTTAGAACAGGAAACACTCAAACACTATCCTCAAGGCCTCGTGACTGATACCGACCCACTGGTTATTCAAATTTGGAGTGCCTTCAAATTCGGTAGCGTAGATCCAAAAATCGTTTCTAGTGTTCAGCAGCATCGTTACGACCACTACTTGGTACTCGACGTTGACCTCCCGTGGGAACCAGATCCCTTGCGCGAACACCCCAATCAACGCGAAGAACTCCTCAATCTCTATCTCAACCAGTGCGTGAAATCTCAATTTCCACACACGCTCATTTCGGGAAAAGGACCGAAACGGCTCGCCAATGCGCATCGTGCCGTGAGGCACTTATTCAACGACTGATTCAATTTTTTGCTTAAATTTGCCCCATCTCATAAGGGGTGCCCAAAATATTCGGGCTGAGATCACACCCAATGAACCTGGGCGGGTAATGCTGCCAAGGGAAAATTGATACATAAATTATACACCAGCGAGTCACCCCTTTCTCGTGATTAAATTTTTTAATCATGCAGAAAATTGCAATGACAGCGGTGTTTTTTCTTTTTTGCGCCTTCGGCGCGATGAGTCAGAACACCTTAATTAAAGTGCGCGTCGTCGACGCCCAAACTCGTGAAGGAATTCCCTTTGCTACCATCTCTTTTGGCGGGCCTTCAGGTCCACCCATGCAATTGACCGACGACCAAGGCTATTTCGAATTCACTTTCCCAAGAGATGCGGCGTGGGCACAATTCGATGTTCATTCACTCGGCTACCGTGATGCCCGCGTGGACGTTTCACCGGACGGACCTGTAAAATCGGTTACCGTGGCCATGGAACAAAAAGTGGAAGAAATTTCTGAAGTCGTGGTGCAGGCCCTACGGGCTAAAGAAGATGCCCCCGTAGCTTACCAGAACATCGGGCGCGAAGAATTACAAAAGGTGAACCTGGGTCAGGACCTTCCTATTTTGCTCGATCAAACTGCAAGCGTGGTCACAAGCTCCGATGCGGGTGCGGGAATTGGATATACAAATATGCGTATCCGGGGGTCTGATCAAACGCGTATTAATGTTACCGTAAATGGCATCCCCATTAACGACTCTGAATCACAAGGTGTCTTTTGGGTCAATATGCCGGATTTAACCTCGAGCACCTCGAGCATTCAAATTCAGCGCGGAGTTGGGACTTCAACCAACGGCCCTGGAGCCTTTGGCGCGAGCGTGAATTTGAACACTGAGTCGTTCGATCCGGACCCTTCCGCGACCTTGACCCTAGCCGGGGGTAGTTTTAATACCTTCAAAAGAAACTTGGAGTTTTCGACTGGCTTGTTGGCCGATCGCATTTCATTGTCGGGGCGGATTTCGAAAATCACGTCCGATGGGTATGTCGATCGCGCAAGCAGCGACTTGAGCAGTTATTATTTTAATGCAAAATACTACGGTGAAAAAACGAGTTTGAGCTTCATTACATTTTCTGGGGATGAGCGCACTTATCAAAGTTGGTGGGGAACTCCTCAAAGTCGATTGGAAGACGATTCGGTAGGAATGTTTAATCACGCCGTAAACAACGGACTAGACTCAGCACAAACGTATAACCTATTCAATAGCGGTCGCACCTATAACTACTATGAATACGAGGATCAGGTTGATGACTACGGGCAAGACCACTACCAACTTCATTGGACGCGAAGATTAAGTGAAACGATGAAGGCAAAAGCAGCCCTTCACTCTACTTTGGGACGCGGTTTTTTTGAAGAATATAAAGCCAATGAAGCGTATGTGGACTACGGTCTAAGTAATCCTGTATTTGGTGGTGATACGATCTCTGAAACCGATTTAGTGCGTCGACGCTGGCTCGAAAATGACTTTTACGGGATCGTATTCTCTTTGGAGCATCAAGGGCGCGATTTAGGCCTGACTTTTGGTGGGGCTTGGAATCGATATGAAGGGGAGCATTTTGGTGAAATCATTTGGATGGAAAACGCCGTTGAAACGCCAAAAGACTTTCGCTACTACAATGGCGATGCATTAAAAGTTGATGGGAACGTATATGCTAAAGGAACGTATGACTGGCGATCGTTCCGCTTTTTTGGAGATCTACAAATACGATCGATTAGCTATCGTACGAAAGGAACCAATAATGATCTCAAAGCTTACGACATCGATGAAACGTTTAATTTCTTTAACCCAAAGGTTGGCTTCACCTATTTCATGAATGGAGGCCAGCACGTTTATGCGAGCTTTGCCCGTGCTCAGCGGGAACCCGTTCGGAGCGATTTTATTGACGCTCCTGCGGATCGGCAGCCGATCGCGGAACAGCTCAATGATTTCGAATTTGGGTACCGTCTTCAAAGCTCTAATCTCGCGTTTGAAGCAAACGCATATTACATGGATTACAAAGATCAGCTCGTGGTAACTGGAGAACTCAACGATGTTGGAGCTTCGGTGCGCACCAATGTGGCCGAAAGTTATCGTGCAGGTATTGAGTTGAATGTGAATTACGCCCTATCGGGCCGATGGAATCTTGGTGGAAACTGGGCCTTCAGCCAAAATAAGATCCAGAAATTCGAAGAAACGCTGTATGATTACACGAATGGCTTCGACGTAATAATCAATGAATACGAGGATACAGACATCGCGCTTAGTCCGAATTCGGTGGGTGCTGTTTTTGTAGAATATCGACCGGTGACTAACTTGAATATACGTTTGCAAGGAAAATATGTTGGGAAGCAATATTTAGACAACACTCAGAATGAAGATCGCATTATCGAGGCCTTTTTTGTGAGTGATCTATTGGCGTCCTATACAATCGTGCCGCAAGGCACTAAAGGAATTGACCTGCAATTTAAAGTGAACAACCTGTTTAATACGCTCTACAGCAGTTTTGGCTATGCGTATAGCTACGTCTTCGGAGATATGGTAACGGAGAACTTTTACTACCCTCAAGCCACTATTAATTTCTTAGGGCAGGTAACGATAAGGTTGTAAGTTTTTTTTAGTTCATAGTTCATAGTTTTTAATTCATAGTTGAGGCTTAGCCCATGAATTCATTCATGGGAAACAATTGAGAATTATTGAAACAGCTAGAACAAATAAAACAACTGCAATCTATCAGTGACAGTCGCAGCTCTTATTGAAAATGAGCTCTACGCTTGGAAAACGCGCGTTTAGGGCATCCTGCTTTTCGGGATAAACAGTGATGCCGCTGAAATCAATCACTTTTAGGTGGGGAAGTGTTTCGAATCCGACCGGGAGGTCGTCGATATGATTGCTCCAAAGGTCGAGGTAAACCAAGGCCTTCCAATGAACCGAACTTTTTGGAAGGGCGTAAAGCTCGTTCCGATTCAAGCGAAGCGTATCGAGTTTTTCAAAGTTGCCTATGGATTCGGGCAATGCGGTGAGTTCATTCTGCGAGAGGTCGAGGTATTTGAGCTGAGTAAGCTGTCCGACACCTGCAGGTAAAGCGGTCAATTTATTTTTTCGAAGCTTCAAACCTTTTAACTGAGTCATCGTCCAAAGACTATCTGGAATACCTTTTTTTCCGAAACGCATTTTGGAAAGATCTAGGTACTCCGCGGAATGCCAATTTTTCGTTTTTGAGCCTTGAACCCAATTCTGTGCTGATAGAGTTAAAGAACTGAAGAGGAATATAAAGAGGAGCGGCTTCACCTTTGAAGAATCGTTAATGCGTCCAGTTTATCTATCTCTAATTGCTTTTTAAGATGATCCAATGAAGGGAATTTCACTTCGTCTCTCAAGCGCTCTATGAATTCAATGGTAACTGATTGCCCGTACAAATCACGATCAAAATCAAAGAAATGCGCTTCTATTTGCCGGTCTTGACCCGAAAGGGTTGGTTGCTTGCCAATATTGCACATCCCCAATCCCGAATGATCTTTTGAATGGACTCTAACAGCGTACACGCCATCGGCCGGGATTAATTTATACTTCTCCTCTATTTCTACGTTCGCCGTAGGGAAATTGAGTTTTCGACCAAGTGCCTTTCCTTCAACCACCGTTCCCGTTAACTCAAAAACGGAACCCAAGTATTCGTTTGCCGCACTGACTTGACCGTTGAGTAAGGCATTTCTGATTTTTGTGGAGCTTACGTTGACGTTATCAAGAACTTGGGCAGGAATCTCATCGACGTCGAAATGATAGGTACGACCGAATTCCACGAGGTCGTTAAAGTCGCCCTCCCTATTCCGACCAAAATGGTGATCGTACCCAATAACCAACTTCTTTGTACCGATTCGTTCCACCAATACATCGCGAACATATTCTAAGGCCGTAAGGCGCGAAAACTCTTTGGTGAATTTGTGAACGATTAAATGATCTACTCCAGCCTCTTCGAGCAAAGCTTCTTTTTCCTTCTGGGTATTGATAAGTCGCAAATCCTCATCATTAAATAAGACCATTCGAGGGTGTGGCCAAAAGGTGAGCAATACCGTTTCACCTTGTATAGTAGCCGCGAGTTCTTTGAGCTGTTCAATAATTCTTCGATGACCCACATGAACACCGTCGAAGGTGCCTGTCGTTACTACGGCATTCGTGCGGGTTTGAAATTCGTCAATCGACCTGTAAATCTTCAAGGAGGCGTGCGTTTTGCTGTTGTAAAATTAGAAATTAAAAAATTGCCTCACCCCCTTCATAAAAAAAGAAAAATTATGGTACATTTGCACCCGAAAATTCAGCTTGTTTTTCATTCATCTAATCAATCGATTATGTCGAATAACATCGGAAAAATCGCTCAAGTTATCGGACCCGTAGTAGACGTCCGCTTTCAAGGAAGCGCCGCAGACCTACCTAAGATTTACGACAGCTTAGAGGTGACAAAAACCGACGGCACGGTTATCGTGCTTGAAACCCAACAACACACAGGAGAAGACACCGTACGTGCCATCGCAATGGACTCTACAGACGGACTTGTTCGTAATATGGACGTAGTTGCCACGGGCGCTCCGATTCGTATGCCAAAAGGCGAAGGAATTCGCGGACGAGTATTTAACGTAGTAGGAGGTTCAATCGACGGACTCGGAGAACTCAGTAAAGAGGATGGATTACCCATCCACCGTCAAGCTCCTTTGTTTGAAGATTTATCAACAGCTACTGAAATCCTTTTTACGGGTATCAAAGTAATTGACCTTATTGAGCCTTACGCTAAAGGGGGTAAAATTGGTCTCTTTGGTGGTGCCGGTGTGGGTAAAACAGTATTGATTCAAGAGCTCATCAACAACATTGCAAAAGGACACGGTGGTTTATCTGTGTTTGCAGGTGTTGGAGAGCGTACTCGTGAAGGTAATGACCTTTTGCGCGAGATGCTTGAAGCGGGGATTATCAACTACGGTGAAGAGTTCATGCGCTCCATGGAAGCTGGAGGCTGGGACCTTACCAAGGTAGATAAAGAAAAAATGAAAGATTCGAAAGCGACCTTCGTTTTCGGTCAAATGAACGAGCCTCCCGGGGCCCGTGCTCGTGTTGCCCTTTCAGGTCTTACTCTAGCCGAGTACTACCGTGATGGTGAAGACGACGGACAAGGAAAAGACATTCTTTTCTTCGTTGACAATATATTCCGCTTTACACAAGCAGGTTCAGAGGTTTCCGCCCTTCTCGGCCGGATGCCATCTGCGGTAGGATACCAGCCTACCCTTGCTTCTGAAATGGGGAACATGCAAGAGCGTATTACTTCTACCAAAAACGGATCTATTACTTCCGTTCAAGCAGTATACGTACCTGCGGATGACCTTACGGATCCAGCACCAGCAACAACGTTTGCTCACTTGGATGCAACCACTGTACTTTCTCGTAAAATTGCCTCTTTAGGTATTTACCCGGCGGTAGATCCTTTGGATTCAACCTCGCGTATTCTTTCAGCAGACATTGTTGGAGATGAGCACTACAACTGTGCACAACGTGTAAAAGAGATCTTGCAACGCTACAACGAACTTCAAGACATCATTGCCATTCTTGGTATGGATGAGCTTTCGGAAGAAGATAAAATGGTGGTACACCGCGCTCGTCGAGTACAGCGTTTCTTGTCGCAGCCATTCCACGTTGCAGAGCAATTTACTGGACTTAAAGGGGTGCTTGTTGACATCAACGACACCATCAAAGGTTTCAACATGATTATGGACGGTGAAGTAGATCAGTATCCTGAAGCTGCTTTCAACCTGAAAGGTACCATCGAAGAAGCCATTGAAGCAGGAGAGAAAATGCTTGCTGAAGCAAGATAATCTCAAAACGATTATGCAATTAGAAATCATCACTCCAGAAGAGAAAGTGTACAGCGGAGAAGTGGACATGGTCACCCTACCGGGTGTCGATGGCTCTTTCCAGATTCTGAACAATCACGCTCCTATTATTTCTGCACTAGGAACCGGAGAAATTCGCATCCTTGAAGTAGCTGGCGGAAAAGACACCCTTCACGAATTGTCGGGAAAACTGGTCCGCAGCACATCGAACGATCGTGAACTTCTTTTACCTATTAGCAAAGGAGTGATTGAAATGCAAAACAATAAGGTGATTGTCTTAGCGGATTAAAACCTTTCGTTTATAGTTAATGGAAAAGCCTTCTGAGAAATCAGGAGGCTTTTTTTATTCAATGCCTGTCCATTCTCGGCTTATGAACTTTTCATCCGTCAGGGAGCCCAAAAAAGCCACAAGCGCGTCCTTTTCGCGCGGTGTCAACCCCAATGGTCGAATCAATGGATCTTTATATACGGATATAAAGCCACCCGAATTATAGTGGTCAATGACTTCACCCAATGAATGGAACTGACCTTTGTGCATATATGGACCTGTAATAGCCACATTTCTGAGAGAAGGCGTTTTGTAGGTATATCGATCGAGCGGATCTGACGTTAATCGCTCCCGACCTATATCACTATCCACGGTATCTAAACCGTTATTTTTAAAATCAAAATCGGTGAAAAGGAATCCAGAATGACACGTTGAGCAGTTCGTTCGTTCACTAAAAAAAAGAGCTCGACCTTCCAATTCAATGGAAGTAAGCGCTCCACTCCCTCCATTATTGAACACATCATACCTACTCGCTCCGCTAATAAGTGAACGTTCAAACATCGCCAGCGCTCTGGTTAAAACAAAGGGGTCGAACGACCTTGCGTAGGCCTCACTACTCCAAGCACTGTAAACAGGGTCATCTTGAAGTGAATCGCATATATCGACGATATTATGAGCGAACTCATTATGCTCTTGTATAGGCACTAATATTTGCATTTCCAAGGTAGGAACCCCTCCTTCTCTCATGAAATAAGGGTGATAGCCCACATTGGCTAAAGAGGGCGAATTCTTTACTCCAGGTCGATTAAAAGCACCTGGTGAGGCGGCTCGATTATCGGCAAAAGCCAATTCCGGCTTATGACATGAAGCACAACTTACTTGATTGTCTTTAGAAAGGCGCGTATCAAAGAATAGCTTTTGGCCTAGCTTCCATCGCAAATCGGTATATTCATTCCCTTCCGGATCAGGCATTTCCGGAAATCCGACAGGAATCTCGTAACCTGATTGATCCGGTTGATTGAGCCCTTTTTCACAACTGAAAAACAGAACCAATCCAATTAGGAAGACCGGGAATTTAATTGAACGGATCTGCATATTCTTCATTCGTGAAGAGCTCTTCATCGGTGAGCGTTTTCAGAAAAGCCACTAAATCTTGTTTGTCTTGAGCCGTAAGCATTAATCCGGTTTGAAGGGTATTCGCCAGCGTTACATCCAAAGTAGATGATGCCTGAATACCCGAATTGTAGTGATCAATTACCTCTTCTAAAGTCTGAAAACGACCGTCGTGCATATAGGGTTGCGTTTTTTCAATATTGCGCAAACTCGTTACCTTCATTTTTCCTCGGTCCGATGCAGCCCCAGTCGTTCCTTCAAATCCAATGTCCGCCATTTGCGCATCCGAATTGAGACCGTTATTCATAAACTGATCGTTCTCGAAATTTCGAGTGCTGTGACAATGAGCGCAATCGGCTCCCGACTGTTCTGGAAAAAACGGATTGTATTCCGCAAAAAACAATGCTCGCCCTCTTTCTTCACTTTCTGTCAAAGCTACTTCACCGCG
>ENA-OUOG01000193-OUOG01000193.1-marine-metagenome-genome-assembly--contig:-NODE-193-length-78268-cov-5.511952_pt1 | contig 78268 bp, 82 predicted proteins | sample MGYA00248635_ERZ508505 | MGnify/ENA primary metagenome ERZ508505 (study PRJEB26176, sample SAMN06267871) | marine metagenome | isolation source: Saanich Inlet, British Columbia, Canada | place: Pacific... | reverse complement strand
ACGCATCAGAATGCTGCCCATTATCAAATTGTTTGAGTCCTTTAGCTATAGTGCTTCTATAGTTAGTCGCCATTATTAGTAGTCCACCCACCAAACACGAGATCGTTTATATGAACAATCTTGCAGTTTTTCTAAGACGTAAATGAATGGGAAGAAATCATTATTAGTGTCAGATATATAAATGATGCCTGTCTTTAATATACTTTCCCTTTCAGTAATGCTGTCAATTTTAGTTCTACTTGCTAGCAATAGTTTTTCAACACTGATAATTTTTAGTTTACAAATATCTTGATAGTTAAGAGTGTCTATTTGATTGTACCTATTTAAGTCAAACAAGGTGTTATCAATTTTATAATAATGCGTGTTATCAAGCATGATTAAACTGTCTTTTGCGCTATCAAATAACAAATATTTTGAAGCACTAGATTGGCCTATCGCATTGTTTGAAAAACACAACATGACAATCAGAGAAAACAGACTTTTAATTACAGTTTTTACTACCATTTTTTTTATGATTTGTGATGATGTCCAATACGCTTTTTTGTTCTGAAGGGGATAGTTCTTTCCAAGCCTCCGTATATATTCGATCTTGGTTACCATTTAAATCTTTTATTTCAGATAAGCCTTCCCAAGCTAATGCATGATAAAACGCATCAGAATGCTGCCCATTATCAAATTGTTTGAGTCCTTTCGCAATAGTACTCCTATAATGCGCTGCCATTTGTTGATGATCCCAATTTTTTCCGAATCTTCTAAAATAGTCATAAATACCTGGGAAGTCATCCCTAGAAACTCCACCTTCTTTTCTATATACAAACTCCCAAAGTCTGGCGTGTATGCCTTCGTGTAAAATAGTTCTAGCTACTGTAAGCATCGTATTGACATTTTCAGCCCTATACTGATTTATTTTTATGACAAAGGTATTTGGTATTTTACTTTGTTTTGGTGTTGCGGTTGACGCATTCGTTTCATTTCCAAGAGAATTTGACATTTCAAACTTTAAGTTAAACTGAGAGGGTTTATTTCCATCCTGAAAATTCTCAAGAATTTTATTTATGGTATTACTTCCAGCAACCATTTTATCATACACACACTCCGCTTTTCCCGTTAGCTTGTTAATGATTCTGTCCTCAAAATCCACCATATTCTCTTTAAGAATTTCTTCAAGTGCTTGTAGTTTAAAGGGGTCTGTAAACAATGACCATCCATATTTTCCATCACCGTGATGGAAATTAAGAATGTACTTTTTGGCATAATCCGAAAACTCTATGGTTAAGTAATCGGTGTTCCCACCTCCAAAATCAAAAAGGGTGCCAAGGTCGTGGTCGCTTAGGCTGCTGGGTACGTTTAGGCCTTTTTCTTTTAGAAAATGGCGTATGGTTGCGCCTTCTTTTCCAGCGTATATTGGGTTTTTATACATTTTTTTAAGAACGTCACCAATTCCCTTGTGCATTTTATAGGCAAATTGCGTTGATCCTAAATCAAAAATTAGTGATCCTTCAATACCATATTGCTTTAGGTAAAAATAGTTTGAGGTTGTTTTTTCCAAATACATACTCATAATTGTTTCCGGACTTTCTCTTTTTTGAAAACTTCTTGTTCTAAAGTAGGGTAGCTCAGACCACTTAAAGGCATCGTTATATCTTGAGTTTATGGCATCGCGTATGGTGTTTAATTCATAATGCATAGGAAGAGCATTTCCCAAATAGTTCATCACACTATTTTTAATACTTCCATCTATTTCAATTGTTTTTTTAACATTTGAAGGAAAGCTATTTATAGCCATGATAGCCTTTGCTTTTTCAAACGGCATAAAGTAGCTTGAATTAGTATTGGAGTTAATATAGAAATTCGTGATAGCTACTCGGTCATATGGTACATGGGTCATATAACCACTAAAATCATATTCAGTGCTGATTCGATTCAAATTATGGGGTGTTAGATGATGCCCTCGTAAATGGTCAATCATGTAGGCACTCTGATAACCAAAACGGGCGTATAGGTTATATTCATTGTCATATTGTTTAATATAACGATCTACTAGATAGTCGTTTAGATTATTTGAAGACTTTTTTAAATAATTATATACATTACGTATATGCAGTTGATGTATTGCTCCTCTATCATCTCTTTGTAACAATGATTTTACAAGGTTGTAATTACCATAATTATTGGGCGGAATATCGCGTGCAAATTGTTGTCCAATTTTTAAGTCTCCTACATATTTTATTGGACTTGCTGTATTTCTGGGGTTAGCTTTATATTGTTTCAGAAAATTAAAAACTACAGAATTAGCGATTTGATTTTTAAATTTAATATCAAATTCTTCAGCAGTACTTTTAACTTCGCTCACATAACGCTTTTTGTGTTCGTAGTAGGAGGTTCTTTTACCGTGTTCAAACCATGAATCAAACTTTTGCACATAGCTTTTAAAAAAACGAATTTGCTGGTCTTTAAAGGTTTCTCCATAATTTTTACTAAACCCCCGCTTACTCATCTCTTCAGAATATACTTCTTCTTGACCATTAATATAATCTTTTCTATCAGCTTCAATTGAACCGCTATTTGAGCTGTAGAAATTTAATATGGAATTTATGTCAATAGGCACAAAACAAAAGCATTGAAAATTAATCGAGGGTATACCTGGTCTTTCGGGTGAACCCATCAAATAATCGTCATTGTCCAAATAACGTTTAAATATTTCAGGAGTTCTAAAGCGGTCGTAAAACTCTTTTGAATCTAATTTTGGCAGTGTATATCTGTTTACCCTATTGCGGTAGTTGTTATAGCTGTTTTGGTTGCTTTGGTAATTATTTAAGATAGTGTTTTGGGTTTGATATGGCTTTTTCTCAAAACGTATAGAGTCGTAAGGTATTTGCAAATAACGAGATCTGTTGTCGTAGAGCTGTGCTGTTGCCGCGGTAACAGCAAAAAAAGATATTAATAAAAATAAAAAAGTAGGGCGCATGTTAGTATTCTTTTAAAATGAGTTTGCGGTGTAGTTGGTCTCCGGCAAATAGCTGTATTACATACAGTCCACTTGGCCACCCCGTGGTGTCGGTTCTTATAATGTGTTCCCCTTCGCTAAGGCGTTGGTGGGGTAGCAGTTCAAATTGGTCTAAGTTGTTAAAATGGTAAATGTTTACCTGCACATTTTCTTCTTGTTCTAACTCAAAAAGCACCACCAAATCGGTTGTAAATTGGTTGGGGTAATTTGTAATAATGTTGTGTGGGTCATGCTGTACCGCTTGGCGTTCATGCTGTAATAATCCGTTCCACGGATCTATCAGTACTAAGCTTATGGGTGGTGCAGGTTCGTTATAATTGGCAACCCACCCTTCTGTCTCGCCAATCACCACTGGTGTATCTTGAATTAGGGTTTGGTAAAATTGTGCCGTAAATAGGTCAACAAACAATTCCTTTTCCACCTCATGGTCTGGAAAGGGGTTGGTTAGGGTAAAGGAAAAATCCTCAAATGCCGCTTGATCTCCTAGCAAAGCAACATTGCCTGTAATTTCTTGCTGCTCCTTTTTAAATTCAAATTGAGTTTGCCCTTCAGTTGTGGTAAAAGCAAAAGATATCGGAACAATTTGCTGTATGCGTTCTTTTGCCCAATCCCATGCAATCAAATAGGCCTGTTTTGCGGTTTCTATACCATTGTTGTCGGCATACACATATTGCCTTTGTACATCGCCTTTGGCAATGTGGTTTATTATAGGATTACTGTTGTCAATTTTGGTTGAGTCTGCGGCAGTATTTACCAAAAAATCATGCAAATACAAACTGTTGTCATTCTGATTTTCTTGTAATGAAGCAAGCGCAAGTTTTTTGTTTTGCGTTTCACCAAGCCCTTGGTATTGGCACAATGCCAACCAGTGTTTAGCCATGGGATGATGGCTTTTTGAAAACCACCGAACAGCCTTGTTGTAGCTTTGGCGAATGCTGCCCAATCCCTTAAGGTAGTAATATCCCAAAATATAGGCAGCCTCATCATCGCCAAGGTTATAAGCTTCTTTTAGCCAATCTTCAGAGGCTTCTAGGTTCATAATGCACCCTTCGCCTTCTTTTAACATAAGTGCCAAGGTTTTTGCTGCGGTAGCATGTTTTTGCACTGCTGCTTTTTCAATTCGACTAAAGGCAGCTTCTATATCTTGTTCGTTTTGGGCGTAAAATCGTCCCAACATTCCATGGGCGAAGTTTGCGTCGGGAGTATCACTATCACAACGGGCTATACTTGCGTAGATTTCCTCAACCAGTTCATGTGATGCAAAACCAAAGTCGCGGAGGTAATCACTGGCAACTTCAAGTTTATAGGGACAGTTTTCGACTAGGTCTTGTGCACTTAATGACCAACCTGCAAGAAAAAGGCTTAAAGCAAAGCGTAAAGATGTTTTCATAGGAGAAACTTTAAGCACTAAAGCTCCTGTTCTATAAAAAAAATTGATTTGAAATACCCGAAATGTAAGCGAACACAGCTAAAATGACAGCTTTAGCCGTTTAGCATCGAGTTTTATCTCTGCAAAAAGAATATCAGAAAAATCCTACAAACTACGCTTCTACCGCATCAAACGCCATCACCACTTGGTTTTGTACGAGGTCATTGAAGGATTCTTCCTTGCGTATCAGATGGGCTTTGCCATCATGCCAAAGTACTTCGGCAGGGCGGTAGCGTGAATTATAGTTGCTAGCCATGGTAAAGCAGTACGCGCCTGCATTGTGAAAGCACAATACATCACCTTCTTTGATTTCCGCAATTTTGAGATTGTTGGCAAAGGTGTCGGTTTCGCATATATAGCCTACAACAGAGTAAAACCGCTCGCGTCCGTTAGGGTTAGATATGTTTTCAATACGGTGTTGTGCACCGTATAGCATGGGTCGAATTAGGTGATTAAAACCGCTATTTACTTGAGCAAATACCGTGGAGGTTGTTTGTTTTACTGAGTTTACTTTGGTCATAAAGTAGCCTGCTTGACTCACCAAAAACTTTCCGGGTTCAAAGGCTAACACCAATTCTTTTCCATACTCATCGCAAAAGGCATTAAAGCGCTCACTGAGTTGTTCTCCTAATTCTTCAATATTGGTTTCGTTATCTCCTGGTTTGTAAGGCACTTTAAATCCACTACCAAAATCCAAAAACTCTAGATTTTTAAACGAACGTGCTGTGTCAAATAGGATTTCGGCAGCATGTAAAAACACACCAATATCCAATATATCGCTCCCCGTGTGCATGTGTACCCCGTTGATGTGCATGCTTGTGTTTTCTACAATACGCAACACGTGTGGTAACTGGTGGATGCTAATTCCAAATTTTGAGTCGATATGCCCAACCGAAATATTGGCATTACCTCCCGCCATGATGTGCGGATTGACGCGAATACACACAGGAATATCAGGGTTGGCAGTGCCAAACTGTTCCAAAACAGATAGGTTGTCAATATTGATTTGCACCCCTAGTTTTGCCACTTCCTCTATTTCTGAAAGCGATACTCCGTTAGGCGTATAAATAATGTCTTTTGGGGGTACGCCAGCAGCAAGTCCCAGTTGTACTTCTTGGATTGAAACAGTATCAAGTCCTGCGCCCAAATGATGTATCCATTTAAGCACACTTAGATTTGATAGTGCTTTTACGGCATAGTTAACCCGCAATTTTGGTATGGCGCTAAAGGCTTGCGTAAGTCGATTGTATTGCTGTGTAATGATTTGGGTGTCATAAACATAAACAGGACTTCCAAAATCTTCGCAAATCTGTACTAAATCACGATGTTGCATAATACTAATTTTGCGCAAATGTACCTTTTTGCAAGGGTAAAAAGAATATGAAATTTAAAATATACTAAAAATAAAACATAATGTTGTAAATATAACAATTATCTTTTTTGGTTTTGTGCAAAGATGCACTTGCGATTGCCTATTTTTGCACTTCAAAATAGTTCTATGAATGTACACGAATTTCAAGGGAAAGAGATTTTAGCGCAATTTGGCGTAGGTATTCAACGTGGTATTGTTGCTACTACACCAGCTGATGCTGTTACTGCTGCCAAGCAACTCACTGAAGAAACAGGAACAGGTTGGCATGTGATAAAGGCGCAAGTTCACGCTGGTGGACGCGGAAAAGGGGGTGGTGTAAAACTTGCCAAGTCTCTTGAAGAAGTAGAACAAATCTCAAATGATATTATTGGCATGCAGTTGGTCACCCCACAAACCACTTCCGAGGGTAAGAAGGTGCACCAGGTCTTGGTTGCTGAAGATGTGTACTACCCAGGAGATTCAGAACCAAAAGAATTCTATATTTCGGTATTGCTTAACCGTGCCACAGGGCGTAATATGATTATGTATTCAACAGAAGGTGGAATGGATATCGAAACGGTTGCCGAGCAAACGCCAGAGCTTATTTTTACAGAAGAAATTGACCCAACTGTTGGGTTGTTGCCGTTTCAGGCACGTAAGGTTGCTTTTAATCTAGGTCTTTCAGGAGTTGCATTTAAAGGTATGGTTAAGTTTGTTTCTGCTTTGTACAAGGCCTATGTTGGTGCCGATGCGGCTTTGTTTGAAATTAATCCTGTGCTTAAAACCTCAGATGATAAAATCATTGCAGTAGATGCTAAAGTTACCTTAGATGATAACGCATTGTTTCGTCATCCCGACTTTGTTGCCATGCGCGATGTTCGCGAAGAAAACCCCACCGATGTTGCTGCGCGGGAAGTAGGTCTAAACTTCGTTGCACTAGACGGAAATGTGGGTTGTATGGTTAATGGAGCTGGATTGGCAATGGCCACAATGGATTTAATCAAACAAGCAGGTGGCGATCCTGCCAACTTCTTGGATGTTGGCGGAACGGCAGATGCCGCACGAGTTGAGGCAGCATTCCGGATTATTTTACAAGATCCCAAGGTTAAGGCAATTTTGATCAATATTTTTGGGGGTATTGTCCGTTGCGATCGTGTAGCTCAAGGAATTGTGGATGCCTACAAAAATATGGGCGATGCCATTCAAGTGCCTATCATTGTGCGCCTACAAGGCACCAACTCCGATATTGCCAAAGAACTTATTGATGCTTCTGGTTTAAGAGTAGAAAGCGCTACTTTGTTTCAAGAAGCTGCCGATAAAGTGCAAGCAGTACTCCAGTAATTGACAACTTGTCAGTTATTTTTGAATTCAAAATGACATAATGTCATTAAACATAAATCGGTATACTAGTTGCCATATGTTGGGTGTATAACATTTAAAACCTAACATCATGAATTTAGTACGTAGAAATACAAACCCTTGGTTTCCATCTTTATTGGATGAATTTTTTGGAACGTCGTTTCCATTAACCACAAGCACACAGCGTTCGCATGTCCCCTCTGTGAATATCACAGAAACGGATACTGCTTTTGAACTTGCCTTGGCGGCACCCGGAAAAACACGCAAAGACTTTAACGTAGCGTTAGACGATCACGTCTTGACCATTTCGAGCGAGTCGAAGCACGAGGATACTACCAATGCGGAACAATATACGCGTCGTGAGTTTACATACGACAGTTTTCAACGCAGTTTCAGACTGCCCGATACTGTTGATACCGCAGGGATTAAGGCGAAGTATGACAACGGGATTTTGAACATTTCGTTGCCCAAACTTCAAGAAGCCATTCCTGAACCTAAAAAACAGATAGAAATTAAGTAAGTAGTCATGTGCGCTACGCCAACGTTTTAAGTTGGTTTTGTATACGTTCAATTTCATCTCTAAAATGAGCCGCCTGGATAAAATCCATATCCATGGCGGCTTTTTCCATATTTTTTCGTGCCTCACGCACCTTAGCTTGCAGTGTATCTTTCGATAAATAGGCGATATCTTCCTTATCGGAAGTCGGCATTGTTGGCGTCTTATTGCCACGATTAAAGGTTTCGTCAAGGGCTTTGTTAAGTGCTTGTGGGGTAATGTTGTTTCGCTCGTTATACGCCATTTGTTTGGCACGACGGTACTGCGTTTCGTCGATGGTTTTTTGCATGCTTTTGGTAATGGTATCCGCATACATAATCGCCATACCGTTTAGGTTTCGGGCAGCACGCCCCACGGTTTGCGTTAGCGATCGCGCGGAACGCAAAAAGCCTTCTTTATCGGCATCCAAAATAGCCACTAGCGATACTTCGGGGAGGTCCAATCCCTCACGCAACAGGTTTACGCCTATCAGTACATCAAACATTCCTTTTCGCAAATCGTGCATGATTTCAACACGCTCCAGGGTGTCGATATCACTGTGAATGTACCGACATCGAATCGCAATGCGGGAAAGGTATTTGGTTAATTCTTCCGCCATGCGTTTGGTAAGGGTAGTCACCAAAACACGTTCGTCTTTTTCGGCACGAAGCTGAATCTCTTCCACCAAATCATCGATTTGATTTAGGCTGGGACGGACTTCAATAAGTGGGTCGAGTAAGCCCGTGGGGCGAATAACTTGCTCGACATAAACGCCTTCGGTTTGCTCCAATTCATAATCTGAAGGTGTAGCACTTACATAAATAACTTGCCGTTGCAATTGCTCAAACTCTTCGTATTTCAACGGGCGGTTGTCCATGGCAGCAGGCAGTCGAAAGCCGTATTCTACCAAATTTTCTTTTCGGCTGCGGTCACCGCCATACATGGCGTGTACTTGCGAAAGGGTTACGTGGCTTTCATCCACGACCATCAAATAATCGTCTGGGAAATAATCCAACAAACAAAAAGGGCGTGTGCCAGGCGCACGTCCGTCAATGTAGCGTGAATAATTTTCGATACCCGAGCAGTAGCCCAACTCCCGAATCATTTCCAAATCAAAATTGGTACGCTCTTCTAAACGTTTGGCTTCCAGATGCTTCCCGATTTCTTTAAAATAGTCCACTTGTGCCGTGAGGTCGTCTTGAATTTGATGAATGGCATTTTGCAGCACTTCGGGAGAAGTTGCAAACATATTGGCGGGGTAAATGGTGAGTTGCTCAAAGTTTTCTTTTATTGTTCCCGTAAGGGGATCAAACACTTCAATCGCTTCGATTTCATCTCCAAAAAAGTGAATTTTAAACGCATGATCAGCATAGCTTGGAAACACATCTACCACATCTCCGTTAACGCGGAAATTCCCGTGTAAAAAATCAGCGGTAGTGCGCGCATACAGGCTTTGCACCAATTGATGTAGCAATTTTGTGCGGGGAATGATTTGGTCAACGTGAATGGAAATCACATTCTTTTTAAACTCGACGGGATTTCCGATGCCGTACAAGCAGGACACTGAAGCTACAACGATGATATCCCTACGCCCCGAAAGCAACGATGAGGTGGTACTTAACCGTAACTTTTCAATCTCATCGTTAATAGATAAATCTTTTTCGATGTAGGTACCCGTAGTGGGAATATAGGCCTCAGGTTGGTAATAATCGTAATAGGATACGAAATACTCCACGGCGTTATTAGGAAAAAACTGTTTGAATTCAGCATAAAGCTGTGCGGCTAGGGTTTTGTTGTGCGCCAAGACGAGGGTGGGGCGTCTCGTTTCGGCAATGACGTTAGCAACGGTAAAGGTTTTCCCCGAACCAGTTACACCCAAAAGCGTTTGAAACTTGTCCTGTTCGGCAAGTCCCATAGCCAATTGGCGAATGGCTTCCGGCTGATCACCGGTGGGTTTAAAATCAGAAACAAGTTCGAACTCCATAGCATGCCAAAAATAGCAAAAACTTAGAGGTCACGGCGTTTAAGTAATCGATAGGTGAGGGAATAAAAAATAAATGTCCAAACGAGCACAATAACGATATCCCAAAATTGGACATTGGTATTTTTAATTACCTCTACTTCCACTTGACTTGCAAGGTTGCGTACTGCCGAGAGGCGTGTAAATGGTTCAGGGATAAGATTGCTCATGGCGTTTAGCGGAAAAAGTCTAAAGACTTGTTCGGCGTCTACCCAAGAAGGGGATTTCCATTTTAGCATGCCATAGCAAAAGCCTTCGAACATTTGCCATACCCCCAAAAAACCCAATGCAAAAGCGGAGCGTTTTATGGCAGTGCCCAAAAACAAACAAAACGCAAAAAACACTACGTGCTTAACAAAATACGCCAACAGGTATTCAAAGTCTTTTAGGATGATGGAAATCTCCGTGTAGTTGGAATACATCAACCCCAAAATGAGGGATACTACAAAAATAAAGAGTGTAGAAATCCCTGCAAAAGCAAAAATCATCACCCATTTGGAATGTAGGAATTCACGTTTGCTAAGTCCGTCAATAAGATTTTGCTTTAGCGTTTTATTGCTGTATTCGTTGGCGGTCATGGAAACAATAACCACCGCTAAAAAGATTTTAAACCACGCTCCTATAAACGCATTAAAATGCCAGATATAGGGAAAGTTAAAAATGCCCTGCTCGGCAAGGTGAAACTTGATAGGACCGATGTCAAATTTTATGGCAGCAATAAGAGCAATAGAAGTAAGCAATATAAAATATGCCCCAATAAGAATTCGACTCGAACGGTTGGCACGTAGCTTATCAAACTCAATCAAAAACAATCGTTTCATGCCTGTTGGTTTTGGGTAAGGGTTAAGAATTGCTCTTCCAAGCTTTTGTGTTTTTGTGCCAAATGGGTCAGCACAATGCCTTCTGCAGCAAGGGATTTGCTCAATGCTGCCGCTGACAATTCGGTGTTGGGATAGGCAAGTATATACCCGCCTCGTAGTTCGGTAGTTTCAATGCTTTGCATGGCATTTAGGGTGCTTTGCAACGCTTCAATATCTGTAGCATTAAGCTCAAAATAGCCGTGGTCGGTGGTTAGTGCGGTTACTTTTCCAAAATAAATTTGCTTTCCTTTTTGCAACACCAACACGTGAGAGCATACTTTTTCGACCTCGTCTAACAAGTGGGATGCCAATAAAATGGTCGTCCCTTGCGTTGCAATTTTTTGGATGATACCCCTCACTTGCGCAATCCCTTGTGGGTCTAGCCCGTTGGTGGGTTCGTCTAGAATTAGGATTTCGGGGTCGTTCAGCAAGGCAGAGGCAATCGCAAGGCGTTGCTTCATTCCTAACGAGTAGGTTTTAAATTTATCATTTTTGCGATCCAACAGGTCAACTAAAGCGAGTTTTTCGTCAATTTTAGCTTGAGGAACTTCTTTAATCCTACACACCAATCGCAAGTTTTGCGCAGCGGTCATGTACGGATAAAAATTAGGTCGCTCAATAATTGCCCCCACGCGTTTTAGTGCTTGATGCGTGTTTTCTGTACCATCAAACCAAGAAAATGTTCCTGATGTGGGATTGACAACATTTAGAATCATTCCCAAAGTGGTGGATTTTCCGCTACCGTTGGGTCCTAAAATGCCGTATACATTTCCTTTTTCAATGCGGAACGAAAGTGTATCAACGGCGGTTAGACGCCCAAAATTTTTGCTAAGGTCGGTTACGTTTAAAATGGTGTTCATTGTTCTAATAACGCTCACGGTTATTTTTTGTTACACAAAGTCCTACCTTTGAGGCATGAGCGATACGCTAATTTCGAAAAAAAAACCGACCTATCCGGTAAGTCCTTTTTTGACGGATTATTTGGAGGTGTATTCGCGCTTGTTGGAAATTCCCATTTTTTACGATGATTTGCTACGCTTTTCGGGTTCTGTTGCCGTGATGAACAAACACGATCAAGACAGCCTTTGGGTACGGGTGTTTTATTCGGATAGCGATAGAAAAGAAATTGATGAGCAGCTCAAACGGGTGTATGCTTTATTGCACTCTGATGGAAGTGCGATGACGATTCCCTTTCTTAATGTGGATTGTATTGACTATTGTACTTTCGGAAATTCGAAGCCCTTTCGTGTGAAAATCCGAAATACGCTTAATGACAATTTCATTTATTTCTATGTCAAAAAAGCGGATGCTTCTCGGATTTACGGATTGGAGTTAGAACATATGTTATCGCCAAACAATTTGAATTTTTTGGTGTATAAGAATACGCTCATTGAAGAACATATTGCTGGTATTCCCGGGGATGAGTTCATCAAAGATTTTTTGCCAAAATGCACCAATGCAGAACGCAGTCAAATTGCGAAATCGTTTGTAAAATTTAATGAGCGTTGCATGATTCGTCTGCTGGGCGATATGCGTGCCTACAATTATGTGATTGTACCTATTCACGATTTTGATAAGGTTATTTATAAAATACGTGCTATAGATTTTGATCAACAATGCTACGAGGGTAGGTTAAAAGTATATCGGCCTCAATTTTTTAAGGAAAACTTGCCCATGGTAGATTTGGTGAAAAATCACCTAGCAAAAACTTCTGTTGACCAATATAAAATTGAAGAACGTGCCACAATTGCTCGCCGAATTTTAGGGAATGAGACTCGCCTAACACACCTGCTAAAGTGTATGCTGAATGACCACATATCTACCCCTGAAAAAATAGCGCAATTACGCCAAGAGGTGTACGAGCTTGCCAAGGAGCCGTCCTTTAAAAAAAGCAAATCGATGGGCGAGATTTTACGTGCAGCATTTCACTTTGTAAAGCGCAACTATAAAAACCACGAAATGCTTCGCGTTAACCGTTAGTACCAGTCGTCTTCGGGGTCTTCGTAAGGGTCGTCAAGACCGTTTTCTTCAAAATCGCTTTCGCTCCATTCGTCTTTTTCAGCAGTAAACGATTTTTCGGGTGCTTCTTCGGGAACTTCGCCATGCGAAAAAAGAAGCATCGGGTAGGTGTTGCCGGGTTTGGGCTCGTCGGTTTCAATCAATTCAACAAAAAACGTCCACAAGTTTAAAAAGTCGTAGATGTAAAGCATTTTTTCAATGTGTGGAAACACAGCATTTAGGGGTGTATCACTCATGCGGCGCGTGTCTTCTTCCCCCATATCAAACAGCGAAATGGAGTCGCCTTGTTGCCAATCGTCATCGCTTTCGTAGAACACTGCCATTTCGGATCCGCCAAACCCAAATGCTTGCGTAATGACATTGTGAAAATCTTCAAAAGTGGCGTCTTCTTCCAATGCAATATCTCGGAAAACATCCTCTTTGGTGTCTAAAATAAGTCTAAAGTGATAAATCATAACGATGTAAATTGATGCGTAAAATCCAATATAACTGAACACCGAATAACAGCGTAGCGAGAACCAAATGTAAGGGTTGGGAGGCAAAGGGGAAATCGAAATAATACATAGCAATACCAAGGGCTACTTCTCCGCCCACGAGCCACATAATACGTTTAATAAAAATGCGTTCTATGTTGTCTTTTATTACCCAAATAAACAACAAGATATTCGCTGCAATGACCAATAACGACAGGCTTCTATGGACATAAAAAGCAAGCTCGGGTGCAGCCAACCAAAACTGTGGTAAATCGTATCCCCACCGGTCAATTTGCACATCTACATACTGGCGGACTTGTATGCCCAACACCACTTGGATAAGGGTCATGGCAAAGGTGCTATACAGCAAGACGCGTATTTTTTTTGACGGTAATCTGCTCAATCCAAAGGATTTAGAGGCTACGCGGATGACCAATAAAAACCCAACGAGTAACAACGCCATAAGCATATGTAGTGATATTTTTAACGGCAGCAAGTTGGAATCCACCACTGTTTTTCCCAACCACGCCTGAAATAAAATTCCTAAAAGCGAAAGCAACGAAAAGATAAAAATAATGGGTTTTTTGCGCCACCATTTTAGACTGTATCCAAACAAAATTAAAATGGACAACCCTGAGAGTGCTCCTAACAATCGGTTGATAAATTCAATCCAAGTGTGGGTGGCGTTAAAATGGGCGTAATCGTGTTTGGTGTAGGGTTCCCAAAATTCGGGGTTAAAAGAGTTTGTGGAGGTAAAAGTTGTCGTGGCAACCAACAAGCGGTCTTGGTCAATGATGACATTTCCTTTTTTAAAATCGGTGTTTGGTTTCCACGCCAGTTGTTCGGCATGAGTAGGAGGGATGTAATAGCCAAAACATTTGGGCCAATCTGGGCAGCCCATACCGCTTCCCGTCATACGTACCGTAGCGCCAGCAGCTATTACCAAGTAAATGATAATAAGTGAAATGCGTGTCCAGCGTTGTAGGTTTTTGTACATACTTAGGCAGGGGTAAGCCCCATCGATTTTGCTTTGGTTAACATAAATGCGTGAGCGGTATCGTAGTCGTTGGGGATTTCTCCCTCGAGAATAGCTTCTTTAATAGCTTCCTTAATTTCGCCCACTTGCCTACACGGTTTCAATGCAAAAATACGCATGATTTCTTCTCCTGTAACAGGCGGTTGAAAGTTACGAATGTGATCCCTCTCCTCAACTTCTACTACCTTTTGTTTTACGATTTCAAAGTTTTTATGATAGCGGGAAAAACGCTTCGGATTTTTGGTGGTAATGTCTGCTTTACAGAGTAAAAGTAAATCGTCGAGTAGGTCGCCGGCATCAAAAACCAACCGACGCACGGCGGAATCGGTTATGTCGTCTTGCGCAATAACAATGGGCCTGGAACTCATGTACACCAACTTTTGTACATACTTCATTTTTTCGTTGAGGGGCATTTTTAACCTTTTGAAAAGTTTGTATACCATTTTGGCACCTACAAACTCGTGTGCGTGAAACGTCCAGCCTACTTTTTTGTCAAATTTTTTGGTGGGTGCTTTGCCAATATCGTGCAACAAGGCTGCCCAACGCAGCCATAAGTTTTCGGAATACGAACAAATGTTATCAACGACCTCCAGCGTGTGATAAAAATTGTCTTTGTGGCGTTGCCCCTCCACCTCGTCTATGCCTTTTAGGGCAATGAGTTCGGGTAATATGCGCTCTAAAAGCCCTGTTTTTTCGAGCAATAAAAAGCCTGTTGAGGGTTTTGGACATGCGAGAATTTTGTGTAATTCCTCTACAATACGTTCTTTTGAGAGGATGTCAATCCGCTTGTGGTTTTTTGTAATGGAGTCAAATGATTTTTGTGCAATGGTAAAGTCCAATTGGTTGGCAAACCGAATGGCGCGTAACATCCGTAACGGATCATCGGAATAGGTGATGTCCGGGTCTAGTGGAGTACGTATAATGCCATCGTTCAAATCCTGAATGCCGTTAAAGGGGTCTAGAAGCACCCCAAAATGTTTAGCGTTTAGGCAAAGCGCCAAGGCATTGATGGTAAAATCACGGCGGTTTTGATCGTCTTCAAGTGTGCCATTTTCAACGACGGGATTTCGACTATCCTCGGCATAGCTTTCTTTTCGTGCACCTACAAATTCAAGTTGGATATCGCCCCATTTTATCATGGCGGTACCATAGGTTTTAAAGACCTGAATTTGATTTTTGCCTGGAAGTAATTCCGCTACTTTTTTGGCTAAGGCAATGCCGCTTCCCACAGCAACAACATCAATATCTGTTCCTACGCCACGATTCAAAAAAATATCCCGTACAAAACCGCCAATAACATAGGTGTCTACGCCCAAGGCATCTGCAGCTTTTTGGATATAGCCGAACACCTCATGGGCAAGGGCTTCTTCGATACGTTTTTCGCTAATGTTCATCGCAATGGCTTCAAAGTTCCGTCGGGATTAAGGAGTAATACTCTTGACGGAATACTTGCTATTCTGTCTTTTTCCAAAGGTACTATTTCGTCGACATGCGCCAAAATATAAGGGTCTATTTCGCTGTAGGCAGCCGGAATGGGTTTTCCGCTAAGGTTTGCCGAGGTACTTACAAGCGGTTTCCCAAATGCCGAAATTAAATCTAGTGCAAAACAGGGTTTAGGAATTCTTATGGCTACACTTCCGTTTTGACTGATAACGCCGTTGGCAAGCCCTTTCCCTTGTGGATAAACGAGTGTGGTGGGTCGGTCACTTTGTAGCAATTCTTCGATGTTTTCAGGAAGATTTGCCACATATTTTGACAACATTTCTACAGAGTCCACGAGGGCAATTAGTGGTTTTTCTAGAGGTCGCTTTTTGAGTGCAAAAAGGGCATTTACCGCCTCTTGGTTGGTGGCATCACAACCTAGTCCCCAAATGGTATCGGCAGGGTAGAGGAGTGATTTACCTGAGTAAAGTGCTTTTGTGTATTTTTTGATTTCAGCCATCATTTTTTATGTTCCAATGCAATTTTTGCTTTAAGCCAGGTTTCTCTGGTTCTTAATTTGCAGATAATCCAACCTATTTTTCCGTCTAAAATACCCCCTCTAAAAATATAGGAGTTAAGGAATTTAAAAGCAGGTTTTACATACAAATCAAAGGCGGTGATACGTTTGTTTTTTTGTAAAAATTCTTGCGCGGCGTAGTGGGCATAACGCTCAATTTTTTGGGTGTATCTCTCAAGATTTGTAGTGGTATGATGTGTGATTTTACTTTTTAATATGCCAAAGGGAGATGATGCTGTAATTTCTTCATGAACCATTTTGTCTTGATATCTGTGCAAATCTCGATGAAAAAACCGTACTACGCGATCGTTTTGCCAACCGCAAAACCGCACTTTTTTTCCAAGAAAATAGTTTTTTCTGTAAATCCAATACGCGGTAAATTTCGGTCTTGTTTTTAAGATGTTTCTTACCTCTTCCTCTAAAGCTGAATCAGCGGTTTCATCTGCATCCAAAAGAACAATCCACGGGTGTGTTGCTTGTGGGATTGCCCAGTTTTTTTGGTCTGCAGCGTAGTTGTACTTACGTTGCAAAACGTTGACACCTAATTTTTCACATATTGAAACCGTATTGTCTGAACTAAACGAATCAATGACTAAAATTTCATCTGCCCACGAAACCGATCTAATGCATTTTTCTATGTTTTTTTCTTCGTTATGTGTTGTTATGAGTGCTGAAACACGTTCATCAAATCCATTAATGAGATAATTTTCAACTTTTTTATTTAGGTGGTCTAATGAAAACGTTTTTTTAGCAAAAGCATATGCATGCTCGCCCATTTGATGAATTTTAGTACGATGCGTGTTCAAATCCATGATGACATCACAGAATTCTTGCAAATCATTATCCTTTGTTAAAATCCCTGTATTATTATGCTTTACGACTTCAGGCTTGCTACTGTTGTCAAACGCAATTGTTGGGACTTTGCACAAAGCGGCTTCAACAATAACAAAACCAAAGCCTTCATACAGTGATGGGAGCAAGAATATATCGCCGCTTTTGTAAAGGTCTTTAGGGTTTTTGACAAAACCTACAAACAGTACGAAATCTTCTAGATGATTATCTTTAACTCTTGCTTTTAGATGCCCCATAAGACTTCCATCACCACCTATTATAAGTTTAAAGTTTACCCCTTTTTGCCTTAATTGTAGGGCAACATCAACCAAAAAAGTGTGGTTTTTTTCTTTTTCTAGTCTACCCAAACTCACCAAGACTAACTCATCATCTTTCTTTTTGTAGTATGGCGTAAATTCATTTTGCTCTAGAGCATTTATGTCTACGCCGTGGGGAATTGTCTTAATGTAATTCTCATGAAAAAGCATTGGATTATTTTCAAAAACACAAGCTTTTGTAGCCTTAGAGTTTACCAGTATTTCATCGATAATATATTTGTAGATAAGTTTGTTTGATACAGAGTTTTGTACGGGGTTTGCACTTCCTTTAAAATATATTTTACGCGTTGTTTTTGCGATTAGTGCTGCCAAACCACCAAGTTTAACATCTCTAGATAAATTAAGAATTACAACACCGACATTATTTTTTTTGAAAAAAGAAACGAGCTTTAAGAGTTTAAAGGGATTCAAAAAGCTGATGTTACCAGCACTAATGTGAAATGATTTAATTCCTGACTCCTTTAGTTTTAGATAAAGTGAACTCTTTTTGTGACAAACAACTACAACCTGATGCCCTTGTTTGTGCATAAATAAGGCTGTTTCGTAATGCCATTTTTCGCCCCCTCCCCATGGAATTGCCGTGTTAAAAAAACAGATGGTTTTAGACATGCGCAATAGATTTATACAGTGTATTCCATTGTCCTGCTAACACCTCATCATTAAACTTTTGTACATATTCTTTTCCTTTCATAATCCGTTTGTTTCGCTCACTGGATGTCTCAGAAAAAAGGGTTTGAACAGCATCCTGAATGGATTTTTCATCATAGGGGTCTACATATATACTGTTAGGTCCCCCAGCTTCTGAAAAGCAGCCGCCTTTTGTGGTAATCACCGGGACGCCGCTGTAAAGGGCTTCAATTATTGGGATACCAAACCCCTCAAAAAAGGAAGGATAACAAAATACCGTGGCACATTGGTACACACCTGCCAATTCTTTAACACTGACATTTTCAATAAAAACAACACGATCTTGCATCTTGTTTTCCTTCACAAACGCTTTTAGTTTTTCGCCATGCGCTTTTACTTTTCCTACAAACACCATCTGCCGTGTTGTATTTTTTAACGCTTTAGCAATGGACAACGCATTTTTTCGATCCTCTAGTGTGCCTACAAAAAGTACAAATTTTTTGGGCAATTGATATTTCTTTCGAATGTTGTCCTTTTCATCTTCCGACAAAACGGTCTTAAAAATGGGATGGCATCCTTGGTAAATGACCTTAATTTTTGATTCAGCAATACCCGTAAATTGAATCAAATCTGCTTTGGTTTGCTCACTGATGGCAACCACTTTTGTGGCAACGCGTACGGCATGATTCACTTTGCGTTTGTGGATAAACACATCAATAGGGTTATACAGTTTTGGGTAGCGGTAATAAATCAAATCGTGAACGGTAACCACCGAGGGTGTTTTTAACCCTTTTGGGAGTTCACCGCTAAGCCCGTGATACAAATCAATGCTGTCTTTTTTGAGTTGACCTACAATGGGTGCTTGGCGCCAGAGTGCAGGGAAGCTTCGCCAAATCCCCTTAGGTTGCTTTTCGAACGTATTTGCCAAAGGTTTCCAACGGTTGAGTGTCGCCTTTTTTGGGTTATATAGGAAATAGTCGTTCTTGGAAAAGGAGGTTGCTAGAATACGAACCAAATCGCGACTGTAATTTCCTAAGCCACTGGTATTATGAAAAAGACGCTTTGCATCATATCCTATTCGCATAGGACAAAATTACTCCAATTTGACTAGATTGCCATGACTTCGTAATAGTGTATCTTAGCAAACAGCAATTGATGATTTTGAGCAATAAGCTAAGTACTGTTATAATTACAAAAAACGAAGCCGCCAATATTGAAAGGTGTTTGCTTTCTGTACTTGATTTTTCAGATGAAATTATTGTTATTGATGATTTTTCTGTAGACGAAACACCTGCTATTTGTAAACGCCATAATGTTCGATTTGTTCAAAATAAGTTTGTAGATTTTGCAGCGCAAAAGAATGTTGCGCTGGCTCATGCAAATTTTCCTCTTGTGTTTTCCATTGATGCAGATGAAGCGGTTTCCGATGAGCTTAAATCGTCTATACAAGCTGCCAAAAGCACTTCATCAGATGCGTTTTTTTCCATGAATAGGAAAACAAATTACTTAGGAAAGTGGATTAACTATTCCGGGTGGTATCCAGACACTAAAATTAGGCTTTGGCAAAAAGAGAAAGCACAATGGCTGGGTACGGTTCATGAGGTGCTATTTCCTACGCCTGAAAAGGTTGTTCACCTCAAGGGAGATATACTGCATTATTCCTACCCGACATTGCAATGGCACGTTCAAAAAATCAATCACTTTACCGAAATTGCTGCACAACAAATGTATGCGCGAAACAAGCAGGTAAGTTGGGTTAAAATGATTTTTTCAATGAAATTCAACTTTGTGAAAAAGTACATTTTGCAGTTAGGGTTTATGGACGGGTATCACGGTCTATTGTTAGCCCTAATGTCTTCGTATTACACCCTGCTTAAGTATGCAAAGCTTAAGCAATTACACTCGAAATCAACAAAATAACCATGAATGTTGTAGGTTTTTCATTTATAAAAAACGCTATAAAATATGATTTTCCTGTAGTGGAGTCTATAAAATCAGTACTTCCATTGTGCAATAAATTTTATATCGCTGTGGGTAAATCTGATGATGATACCTTAGGGTTAATTAAGTCGATTGATCCAAAAAAAATTGTGATTATTGAAACAGAATGGGATGAGACCCTACGTGAAGGCGGTCAGGTGTTAGCAGTTGAAACGAACAAAGCTTTGAGTGCTTTACCCAAAAATACAGATTGGGCTATCTATATCCAAGGAGACGAGGTGTTTCACGAAAAAGACTATACGGTTATTCGGTCTGCCATGGAAGCCTATCAAAATAACCCAAAAATTGAAGGGCTTTTGTTTCATTACCTTCATTTTTATGGATCATATAGCTATGTTGCTGACTCAGATGTTTGGTATCCCAAAGAAATACGAATCATAAAATACAACCCTGAAGTGTATTCGTATAAAGATGCGCAAGGTTTCAGAAAAGGGGATAATAAAAAATTACGTGTCGCACAAATTGACGCAACGGTATATCATTATGGATATGTAAAGCCCCCAAAGATATTGCAGGAAAAATTTAAAAACTCCAGTAAATTTTATCACGACGATGCTTGGATTGAGCAAACCTTCCCTGGTGATACATTTGATTTTTTGGAACATGTTAGTGCACTAAAGCGATTTGAATCTGCACACCCTCAAATAATTCAGCCTCGTATCGATCGCCTTAATTGGGAGTTTGATTACGATATTTCCATGAATAACCCTTCATTCAAAAAACGCTTCAAGCATTTTTTACGGAAATATTTGGGAATTGACCTGGGCTACAAAAATTATAATTTGGCGAAAAAGTAACTCAAAGTTGTTTGATGCCGTTCTTACAGATAAATTGGTTGGTGCGTTTACGTTCGTTAAATATTTCATGGTTGACCATGGTCTCCTTGTGAGTATAGGTTCTTTTATGGAATAAGTGGTAAACGATTGCTTTATTTTTCATGGAATGTTTTCTTGTGCCAATTCCAGCCAAACGCCATTCGACATCATCGTCTTCACCTAATGCTGCGTGGATATAATCTTGATCAAATCCATTTATTTCTAGCAATAGGTCTTTTTTTATGCCCCAATTGCATCCTATTAACCCCCGCTCTTTAAAATTAAGTGGTAAAAAAGGACTGTAAACCCCTTCTTTTAATGCTGTTGTCCCGCTTAAAAATAAATCCAATAGTGATAAGCCGTTAAATTGCTTTTTTTCTCTTAGCTGTGCTGTTAATTTTTCGGATAGCATAACACGCCGACCATAGCAAATCTTGTTGCTGTTTTGCACTTTTTGATACGCCTTAACAAAATGCTTGTGTGGAATACAATCACCGTCTATAAATACCAAAAAACTGCCCTTTGCAGCTTGGACAGAGGTGTTCAGAATTCTGTTTTTTCGAAAGCCTTTGTCTTCTTGGGTAGTGTGTTGTAGTGGAAATGAATAGTTTTGAGCAGCCAAAAAGGCTTTGGTTTTAGCATCTTCACCATCTTCAGAAACAATTACCTCAAAACCTGTAGCACTTTGTTTTGTAAGTGCATCCAGAAGTAGTGCAAGATTTGCAACATTGTTATAATGTGAAATGATAACACTAATCATGTGATTTATACCGCAACGTTATGCTCCCTGAGCGCATCGTTGAGTGAGGTTTTTTTGTTGGTGCTTTCTTTTCGTTTTCCAATAATTAGTGCACAGGGCACTTGATAGTCCCCCGCAGCAAAAGTTTTGGTGTAGCTGCCCGGGATAACAACCGAACGCGCAGGAACACGACCTTTGAGCTCAACAGGAGTATCCCCTGTAACGTCAATAATTTTGGTAGAACCTGTTAGCACCACATTGGCTCCTAAAACCGCTTCTTCTTCTACACGGACACCCTCAACTACTATGCAGCGTGAGCCAATAAAGGCATTATCCTCTATAATTACAGGAGCAGCTTGCAAGGGTTCCAAAACCCCACCGATGCCTACACCCCCACTAAGATGGACATTTTTACCAATTTGCGCACAACTTCCTACGGTTGCCCAAGTGTCTACCATAGTGCCCTCGTCTACATAAGCACCAATGTTTACATAAGATGGCATCAAAATGGTACCTGCAGAAATGTATGCTCCTTTTCGAGCTACGGCATGAGGAACCACGCGAATACCTTTTTCCTTATAACCCGTTTTGAGTGGAATTTTATCGTGAAATTCTAGGGGACCAACTTCAATGGTTTCCATTTTTTGAATAGGAAAATAGAGTACCACAGCCTTTTTTACCCATTCGTTTACCTCCCAACCACTAGCGGTGGGTGTGGCAACCCTAAGTGTTCCTTGATCCAATTGGTCAATCACGGAACGAATGGCGTGTTGTGTGACTTCTTCTTGCAATAGCTCTCGGTTGTCCCAAGCGGCTTCGATAATTTCTCTACTCATTTTAAAATTTTTTCAAAGATACAGTCTTGAAGGGAAACCGTATATGGAATACCAAAAATTCATTGCCTACCTTTGCACCAATATGCGTATTATGGCAATAGATTATGGATCAAAACGCTGCGGCATTGCCGTAACTGATCCTTTACAAACTTGTGCTTTTGGACTGGATACAGTCCCAACGGATACTCTTTTGTCGTTTTTGAAAACGTATTTCGATTCGGAGCAAGTTTCCCAGCTTGTAGTGGGCGAACCCAAACAACGCGACAATACCCCTTCTGCCATAGAGGCGCAAATTCAACCTTTTTTAACTGAACTAAAACAACATTTTCCCTTGCTTAAAATTGTCAGACAAGACGAACGCTATACCTCAAAAATAGCACAACAGTCGCTCATTATTAGTGGGGCGCCAAAAAAAGTGCGTCAAAAAAAAGAGGTCATTGACAAATTGAGCGCAACGCTTATCTTGCAGGGATATTTAGAACAACAATAGATATGATTCTTCCAATTGTAGCCTATGGCGATCCTGTGCTAAAAAAGAAAGCAGCACTTATTGAAAAAAGCTACCCCAACCTTAAAGATTTGATTGACAATATGTGGGAAACCATGTATGCCGCAAGTGGGGTAGGTTTGGCTGCACCCCAAATAGGAGAATCGATTCGTTTATTTGTGGTTGATGGGAGTCCGTTTTCTCGTGACAATAATTTAGATTCTGTAGAAAAACGTGAACTTAAAGAGTTTAAGAAGGTGTTTATTAATCCTCAAATAATTTCGTTTAGTGGTCCACAAGAAGCGTTTAACGAGGGCTGCCTGAGCATTCCGGACGTAAGAGAAGATGTAATGCGTCAAACAACCATCGAAATTGAATATTACAACGAAAAGTTTAAATATATAACTGAAGAAATTAGTGGTATTGCTGCTCGAATTGTACAACATGAATACGATCATATTGAGGGTATTTTGTTCACCGATAGACTAGGTTCGCTCAAAAAGAAACTATTAAAAACGAAATTGATGCAAATATCTCGGGGAAAAGTTGAACCCGATTACCTTATGCGTTTCCCTAGCAAAAATACTTTGGGCTAATGAATGTCAAACGGACACAACAATTAAAAGCAATAGATCGTTTGCTGACGATTATGGACGAGCTAAGAGAAGGTTGTCCGTGGGATAAAAAGCAAACATTTGAGTCCTTGCGCCATTTGACAATTGAAGAAACCTATGAGCTTAGTGAAGCGCTTCTTGAAAATGATCCAGAAGAAATAAAAAATGAACTCGGAGATGTGCTGCTTCATATTATTTTTTATGCTAAAATTGGTAGCGAAAAAGAGGTATTTGACATTGGTGATATAGCTCACGCGATATCCGAAAAACTTATTCAACGGCATCCCCATGTTTATGGAGATGTAAGGGTTTCAGGCGAAGAGGAGGTTAAAAAAAACTGGGAAAAATTAAAACTTAAGGAAGGAAACCAAAGTGTTCTTTCGGGTGTGCCAAAAAGTTTGCCCAGCTTGGTTATGGCAAGTCGTATGCAAGACAAAGCTTCCGGCATTGGTTTTGATTGGGATAATATTAATGGTGTACGTGAAAAAATTAACGAAGAACTTCAAGAATTGGAACACGAAGTTGCCCATGGCGACAAAGACAAAATAACAGCAGAACTCGGCGATGTTTTTTTTTCACTGGTCAATTATGCGCGTTTTTTGGGTGTTAACCCCGACGACGCACTTGCCTCAACCAACAAACGATTTAGAAGTCGTTTTGAGGCAATGGAAAAGCAAGCATTAGCAAAAAAAATTACCTTAAGCACACTTAGTTCTCAACAGTGGGAATTGCTGTGGCAATCGGCAAAAAAGCAAGTGGGTTAATCCTTTTGCAGTTGTTTAACCAAACGTTTCTTTTCTTTTAGCTCAAGCAAACGTTCTTTGTATCCACTAATGTCCTTTTGGACTTTGGTCACAATAGGATTTTTATCTTGATTTTTCCCAAAGAATTGCAAATTGGTTTCCAGCTGGATGATTTCTTGTTTTGTCTCGTCAATTCGACGGTTTAACCCGTGCAACTCTTTGCGAAGGCTGTCTTTGTTGTCTCGGATATTATCAAGCCTATTTTGATAGCTTTTTTGTGTGATTTCTGCTTTAGAAAGCCCTGCGGATGCATAGGCTTTCTCAACCAAAGCATTAAAATCTTGCGTGATTCGAACTTTATTTCGGGGCACAAACCCAATCGTATTCCATTTCTCAACAATGGCATCCAAATCAGCCTCTGATTTTATTTCGTTGTTGTTGGTTTTTAACTCCTCAAGTAAAGCCCTTTTCTTCGACAGATTTTCTTTTTCTTGTGCGCTAGCTTTATCTCTATCGGCATTGAGTTGTGAAAAGTAGTCGTCACACACCTCCTTGAATGAATCCCAAAGTCTTTTATGATCTGTCCGACTAACAGGCCCAATGGTTTTCCACTCTTTTTGTAATGCAACAATTTTCGGTCGTGTTTCTTTTGTGTTAGGTTGTGACTTTAATGCTTCTATTTCCGAAATAATGGCTTTTCTTTTTGCTGTATTTTCATCATATTTCAGGCGTAATTTTTTGTAATACTGCTCACGTTTTTTTCTGAATCTTTTTGCCTTTGTTTTGAATTCTGACCACAACTCATCGCGTTTTTTTGTGGGAACTTTGCCTATAGCAACAAACGTTTCACGAAGCCCTTCGTAGGTTTTGGTGAATTGGTGGATATTTGTTTTTGATAAAATTTCTTGTTGTAGTAAATTTTCAATTTGCTCGAGAACAGCTCTTTTTTTAATGAAATTCGCTTCAAAAATATCTTCCTGATTTTTAAGAAAGTATCGCCGCTTTTCGTGAATGATTTTAGTGGCATTACTAAAGCGTTCCCAGATGTTTTCGCTGTGTTCCTTGTCAACAGGCCCTAGTTCGTCTTTCCACCTTTTATGGAGATTTTGCAAGTGACGAAACGCCTTGGAAATGTCTTCCATATTTGTAAGCGCTTCGGCCTGCTCACAAATTTTAAGTTTTTCCTCTAAATTGAATTTATAGTCAAGTTCCCGAAGTTCCCGATTCAAGTGTAAAAAATCATAGAAATGTCCAACGTGATGGTGGTAAGTTCTCCAAACATCGTTCGCTTCCATCCGTGGTATTTGCCCGGTCTCTTTCCAACGTTTTTGTAAATCTTTAAATTGATTATATGTGATGTTGATGTCTTGTTCTAGAGAGATAAGCCCCTTAAGTTCTTCAATAAGGGCTATACGCTGCGCCAAATTCTTTTTTTGCTTCTCTTCCTGACTTCTGTAATACGTGCTTCTATCCGATTTATACCGTCGGTACAGGGCTTCAAACTCTTTTTTGATTGGTGGATTAAAGTAAAATGCATCTGGATTATCGCCATCGGCAATAAAGGCTTCTTTTTGTGTTTTTTCTAACCCCCCCAATTTTTGATTAAACACTTTAATTAGCGGTTCAATAGTTGGCTTTAAGTGTTGTATAGATTCTTTTTTGAGTGCCGAAGCAAAAAAATCAAGCAATTCGTTGAGTTCCATTGCCTCAAATTGCGCTAGCACTCCAGCTTCTTCAGGCGCTAAGACTTTGTCATCTTGTGAAGTTTTGTCAGCAGTGTTTCCTGCGCTATGGGTTTCTTCTGTGGGAGTTTCTGTACGCGTTTCTTGCGCCGAGGGGTCCGCAACCAATTCATTGTCAGGTATAGTAGTGTTATCCGCTGTAGATTCAGGGGCAGGGGTAGAAGTGTGTTCACTTACGTTTTCTGTGTTCGCTTGTGACGAAACATTGTCGGTGTGTTCCAACATGGCATTGACTTTTTAATCAATCCCAATATACAATTAATCGCAAATCAGTCAAAAAAAAATCAGCTTTTCCACAGCTTCCAAGCAGCTTCAGCCTGCCCAACCAGCATGTTTTCTCCGTTGCTAACCTTAGCACCTCGCTTCAACCCCGCTTTCATAAAAGCGGTTTCGGTGGGGTTGTATATCAAATCATACAACACATGGTTTGCTGTTAAAAGGCTGTAATCAATATTTGGTTTTGCATCTATATCTGGAAAAGTTCCTAAAGGAGAGCAATTTACTATAAGTTGATGCGACTGCATTATTTCTTCCGTGATATCTTCATAGCTGATAGCATTATTTGAGCGATTACGTGAAACGTATTGTGTGTTTATCCCAAGATTATTTAAAGCATAAATAACGGCCTTAGATGCTCCTCCTGTCCCTAAAATAAGTGCTGCAGTAACGTTGTTAGAAAGTAACGGAGCGATACTTTTTTGGAATCCAATGTAGTCGGTGTTGTAGCCTTTTGTTTTGCCATTTGCACGGAAAACAATGGTATTTACAGCACCAATTTCAGCAGCCACTTCGTCCAATTCATCCAAAAAAGGGATCACTTCTTGCTTGTAGGGAATGGTAACATTCATCCCTTTTAGGTGTGGTGTTTTTAAAACATTCTTAAAGTCGTCGAGATTTGGCAAATCAAAATTTCCATAATGGCAATGGGTCAGGTTTTCTCGTTCAAATTTTTCAGTAAAATATACTCTTGAAAAAGAGTAATCAATGTTGCGGCCTAAAAGCCCAAAACGCTGTCTATTTTCTTTGCTCATAATAATCTAAAACAAAAACGATTGCTATCCCAAAGAGCCCCCAAAGAATAGACCATAGGAGTGATTGATGCATATCGGTAGTTTCTAATTGGGTTACTTTATTGGCAGGCCAAAGGATGAATAATGAACCAAAGACAAAGCCAATTAAAGTTGCCTGAAGTTGTTTGTCTGCTTTTTGTTGAATACGGTGAATAAGTGCGGATAATCCGCTAATTCCTACCAATGAGCCAGCTAAAAAAACACCAAATAATAGGGTGTAATTTTCATCTTGAGTGGATAACACTAAATTAGAATAAAACAGGCTTACAATCCACTTTCCAAAAGCATTCACGGCATCCACCAAAAGGAGGGTGTAGTTTCCCAAAAGGATCAGTAAAAACGAACCAGAAAGTCCGGGTAGGGTCATACCAACGATGCTAATGACACCACAAAAAAACACATATAGCATATTTGTGTTTTGCGCAGACGGAGAGAGGATGCTTAGCCCGACACCTACAGCTAGCCCGATAAGCCCAAAAATAATCGTTTGTAAATTCCAAGAACTGAAATTGCGAAACAGCAATACAGCGGAGGCCAAAACCAATCCAAAAAACACCGCCCAAACATAAGTGGGAAAATTGGAGAGCGCCACATCCAAAAGTAGTGAAAGTGTAAAATAACTAAGGACAACACCCACCAAAAGCGCACATAAAAAAGCACCATTAATGTACTGCCAAAATACGGTAAATCGTCCGCGGAAAAGGAGTGTCACAGCCTTAAAATTAAGCCGGTGAAATGAGAAAATAAGCTCGCGGTAAAATCCTGTAACTACAGCAACAATTCCTCCAGAAACTCCTGGAATTTTGTTAGCAATCCCCATGGCAACTCCCTTTAGGACTAATAGCAAATAATCTGAGAATGTTCGGCTATACATAGGATTGTTTTTTACTTAATCGCTCTAGAACAAAAAGCAGTATTACTCCTAACATAAATGCAACTCCTGCAAACACAACTTGTGCTGATGGGTCAGCAGTGTTGGGCAGTACAGCAATTGTGCTCAATGGCGTTTCTTCGCCCTGACTGTTGGTGTGGTATTCGACAACTTTTTTCCATGGCCAAACTTTGTAAAGTGAACCCAATAGAAAACCAGTCATGGCAGCCAAAACTATGTTTTTGTAATTCGAAAATAGCCACCTTAGGAGTTTTGAGAATGCTTTTAAACCTACCAATCCACCCGAAGCCATCACCACAAAAACAAGAATTCCCTCAAGAGCAAAGGCTTTTAGCTGCTCTACGGTTTCTAAAGCTGTACTGTATGCGCCTAGTAGTATTAAAATAAATGCACCAGAAATGCCAGGAAGTATCATGGCAATCACAACCAACATACCACAAAAAAACAAATACACTAGATTTTCAGAACCCGTGCTTGGCGAAATAAGCCCTACACCAAAAGCAATTACTACACCCACAAGAAGTGCCAAAAGGGTACTTGTATTCCAGTGTGAAATGGTGTTTTTTAGTATAAAGGCACTGCCTAAAATAAGACCAAAAAAGAATGCCCAAAGTGGAACGGGGTGGTTTTCTAACAACCAAGAAATACCTCTAGTGAGGAGCAGAATACTTGTTCCGATGCCTAGTGTTAAGGCAATTAAAAAGCTACCATCTATTTTGGTCCAGGCTTCTTGTCGTTTGTTCGAGAAAAGTTGTAAAATAAGTCGTAAAGATAGGGTGTCAACGGCACGTATTAAACGTTCATAAATATGCGTAATAAGTGCAATAGTACCCCCCGATACGCCGGGAACCACATCGGCGGCACCCATAGCCACACCTTTTAAGTAAACGACAATTAAGTGTTGGACTCCCTGTTTCATTTATTCTGTTAAGGTGATTTTGCTGTAAAGCTAAGCAAATAGCTACGAACAAACTATGAAAGCGATAAGGTATCTTTTACCAGATGTGCGGTTCGAGAACTGGGGAACGTTTCATAAAACACATCAAGATCTTTAGGGTTTATGGCATAGGCGTTTTTCAAAAAGAACGAGGCTTCGCTAGCCTTTGCTTGCATCATGTAAAATCCTGCTAGCATATAATGCAGTTGACTATTTTCAGGGTGGAATTCAATTCCTTGACGCATAATTTTAATGCCTTTTTCATATTCTTGAAGTCGTAGTAATACACCTGCCCAGTCTAACCAAGTTTGCACTTCGTAATCGCCATAATTCACCAACTGCTCATACGCCAAATGAGCTTCCTCCAACAAACCCAATCCCTTGTTTGCTTGGGCATAAAACCGCCAAAAATGAACATTACCACTATCAATTTTCACAGCCTTTTTTATGTAATGCAGCACCTTTGCATAGGCATTTTTACTCAAGTAATAGTCACAAAGCGTAATCCAGCTTTTGTCAAGAAGTGGGTCTTCGTGAATGGCTCTTTTAATAAATTTAACACCCAGTAGCTCGTTACCTAATTTTAAGTGGCATGCCCCAATGCGCAACAGTGCAAAAGCAGTTGGGTCGTCAATGCTTAGGGTCATTTCGTAGTGATTTATGGCTTCATTATAGCGTTCTAATTGTTCTAATGCTTTACCCAGTTCAAGATAGGCACCTATGAAGGTGTCATCACAAATAATAGCAAAATCAAAAGCAGTAATTGCTTGTTCATGCATTTTTTTTGCGCTATACTGCCTGCCCAATTGATGCCATGCCACCTCGTTGTAGGGGTCTTTGTCTAAGAATGAATTCATGTAGCTTATTGCACCATCAATATCGTTTAAAGACTCATAACAATAAATGATGTTATACAACGCATGATTATCATTAACATCCTCTTCCAAACACTTGACAAAATATTCTTTTGCCATAAAGTACTCATCTAGAAATAAATGCTCCATGGCCAAAAGGGAATAAAAATCGTAGTGATGTTCATTTGTACATGACAACCCCTTTTTTAAGGCTTCAATAGCTTTTAGATGTTCATTGCTTTTCGAATGTATTACAGCCAAGTGTTGATAGGTAAACTCATTGTAAGGCTCAAGGGCTAAAACATTTTCTAAAATAAGGCGCGCTTCTTCAAAGTTGTTGGTTAGGATGTAATACTCAGCAAGAAGCAAGGTGAGTTCTGTAGACTCCGGGTGTTGACCAAGTCCTACTTCAATGGCTTTTTTTGCCATTTGCAAATTTGCCATATCAATATAGTATTGACCTATTTCTTCAAATTCGGTGGCATCAAAAAAATGAATCTCATTGGTTTTGAGCATCGATTCGAATCGAGACACGGGCAAATCAGCGAAATCATCAAAAGAAAAATCCATAAAATGATTTATATCATAAATCTAACCATAGATTTTAAGGGTTCGGGTAAGCGTTACTATAATTTTCAACAAAGTAATCAACAGTTTAGATTGTCGAGTACTTCAATAATCGCACCACAACCTTGTTTGATTTGTTTTTCTGAAATGGTAAGCGGGGGAGAGATGCGTACCGCCTTGGGTTCAAAAAGTAAAAAGAAAAGCAAAACTCCTTTTTCAAGTGCTTGTTTTACAAGATGTTGCGCCACTTCAGGAGATTCCATTAGCAATGCTAACATCAAGCCCATACCTCTAATTTCTTTGATTTTAGGATGAACAAGGTATTTTCTAAAAAGCAGTTCTTTTTCAAGAGTTTTTGTTATTAAATTCCCTCTAATGATAGTAGAAAGTGTTGCTCTGCAGGCGGCTGCAATAACCGGATTGCCTCCAAAAGTAGTAATGTGTCCCAACGCAGGAGATTCTTTTAACTTTGCCATATGCTGTTGCGACGCAATAAAAGCCCCTACAGGAAGACCACCTCCCAAACCTTTGCCCGTAACCAAAATATCAGGGACAATTCCGTAATCCATAAAGGCAAATAACTTTCCAGTTCTACCCATTCCAGGCTGAATTTCATCTAAAATCAGTAACGCACCAACTTCTTCACAGCGGCGTTTTACATGCACTAGATAGTCTTTTTCTGGTAGAATAAAACCTGCGCCTCCTTGGATGGTTTCCAAAATTACCGCTGCGGTTTTGGTAGTTATCTTCTCAAGATCCTCAAGGTTGTTAAATTCAATAAAGGTTGTTCCAGGAATCAACGGACGAAAAGCACTTTTTCGTTCTTCATAGCCCATTACGCTCATGGCTCCCATGGTGTTGCCGTGATAAGCATTTTTTGCTGCCACAACTTCAGCACGACCCGTTACGCGTTTGGCAAGCTTTAGTGCTCCCTCAATGGCTTCGGTTCCCGAATTGGTAAGGTAAGTGGTGTCCAATGGATCCGGAAGATGATCTGCTAATAATTTTGTAAGTAACACGGGTTCGCGTTGCACAAATTCCCCATATACCATTACGTGCAAGTATTTTCCCAGTTGGCTCTTTATGGCGCGTACTACTTTGGGGTGCCGATGCCCCAAACTACATGCAGAAACCCCTGCCACTAAATCCAAATATTTTTTGTTGTCTTGGTCATATAAATAGCAGCCTTTAGCGCGAACAATTTCCAACCCCATGGGGTAAGGAGTGGTTTGTGCATGGTGTTTTTTAAACAAAGACGCTAGAGATGCCATTGACGATTACTGTTCTTTTTTAGCCATAGATGGTAGTAATTCAGGAAAAACTTGCATCGAGAATTGCTCCAAGTCTACCCCGTGAAATAGGTCTTCTTTTTTGTTGATGCGTTCTTCTTCTCGCCACGCAAACCCCAACAATTGGCGCGTGTTTTCGGGGAGTTCTTTTGGAGGATAAACAGTCCCATCTGGATTGGTGAAAAAGGTTACTTTGTCTATGCCGCTGTCTTCAAAGGTAAGACGTAGCGCACTGCAAATAGCTTTGTCAATCCCTACAAGGTCAAGGGTTTCGTCGTCGTAGAGGTAATACACCATTTCCGTGTTTTGGATAACGTCTACCGTCTCTAGACTACTTCCCTTAAATTTTCCTTTGAGTTGTAAGCCTTTGATTTGATTAAAATTCTTTGCGTCCAAACTGTCTTGTTCAACTACAAAGGCGTTGTTGTAAATCAATAACGAATCCAACACCTCTTTTTCGGTGTCTATAGTAAGATGGATTTCATCACCCGTCATTTGACTTTCATCAGACCACAAAATGGGGTTTCGCTGTGCAATTTCTTGCGGTGTTAAAAACTGTATTTCTTTATCAGTTAGCGGTTTGCGAATTAGTTTGGCGCGACCAATTTTTTGATTAAAATGAATAGAATCCGTCTTCCCACTAAGGTCTTCTTTAAAAATACGCACATCGTGAAATCCTCGTAAAATACGTTCTTCAGGAGGTCCCGTGGCAACCAGGGTGTCGGCGTGAATAAATAAGGAATCTTGCTCTACCAAATTTATGGCAACTGCCCTATGCGTGACCATGGCAGAGTCTTGAGCTTTAAAAATTTGTCCGTAATTTCCAGTTATAAAGGAATTGTTGATGGTGTCTGTAATTCGAATGTTTCGTGTGGCATCGGCGTATTGACGTGCATCGTCAAAATAAATGCTATCGCCCACAATATTGCGATTGTTGTAATCTATGGAAGCTTCTTTTTTAAAGTATCCAATTTTGTTTTGGGTATCGTAAAAGCCTTGACGACAACGTACTACATAATCTTCGCCAACGATTGTGGTTTTGCCGTAAAAAAAGGCGTGTTTGCTTTCGGTGTAAAAATCTAACCTTGCCGAATTAACTTTAAAATCGGGGTGGGTAATGACCACCTGATGTTCAAATTGATATTTTTTGCTTTCTGAAATATACGTTCCCTTTTTACTTGTAATTGTAGTAAGGCTGTCGTAAACAGTTCCATTTGAGGGATAAAAAGCTTTGTCGGCAATGCGGTCAAAATAGAGTGTATCTGTTTTGAGGAGCATTTCTTTGTTATCGAGAATTACATTTTCTTTTGCAACGGCAAGTTTTATATTCCCATCATAATCAACCGTTTGACTTGTAAGTACAAGGCTGTCGCCTTGTTGAATGCGTACATTTCCAATGGCATTAAAACGGTTTTCTTTTTTGTAGAAAAAGGCTTTATCAGACCACACATCCATTCCCTCGTGCACCATATGCACTTGCTGTGTTGCGCTTCGTTCTAAGATATTTGCTCCAGGGAATTGTTCCTCGTCTAACTGAAACGACCCTGCCTTGCGTATCTCAATTTGTTGTTCCTGTGCCCATATCCCAAAAGATAAAAACAACAACAACCAAGTATACGATACGGATTTCATGGGGTTTTATTCAAAGGCGCGGAAAATAGTCTGGCTGCGATCAGGACCCACAGAAACGATGCTTATAGGAACCCCTACATATTCCTCAATAAAGGCTACATAGTCGTGGAATGTTTTCGGTAATTCTTGTTCGTTTCTCATCTTGGTTAGGTCTTCTTTCCAACCTGGTAACACAGTGTATTGCGGGCTCACTTCTTCGGCGTTTAACGAGTAGGGGAGGTGTTGAATGGTCTCCCCTCGGTAAGTGTAAGAGGTACATACGTGAAGTTCCTCGAAACCTGACAGTACATCGCCTTTCATCATCATAAGTTGTGTAACGCCATTGATTTCTACAGCATATTTTAATGCAACCAAATCCAGCCAACCACAACGCCTAGCACGTCCGGTTGTAGCACCAAATTCGTGTCCGACGCGCCCCATAGTTTGCCCCACTTCATCAAAAAGCTCTGTGGGAAACGGACCGCTTCCCACCCGTGTGGTATACGCTTTAAATATACCAAAAACCTCACCGATTCTATTAGGCGCAATGCCCAATCCTGTACATGCGCCTGCGGCTGTGGTATTCGAGGAAGTAACAAAAGGATAAGTGCCAAAATCAATATCTAGTAATGATCCTTGTGCACCTTCTGCTAAAATGTTTTTCCCGTTTTTTTGAGCAATGCTTAAATATTCTTCGCTGTCAACAAACGTAACCGAAGCTGTTAAGTACTCCACTGCATTAAAGAATTTGGTTTCAAGTTCTTCGATGTTAAAGTCCAAAGACACCTTCATGTTTTCGATCATGGTGAGGTGTTTGTCTCGAAGCGTTTGATAGGTTTCTTTCCAGTTAGGCAATTCAATATCTCCCACACGAATACCATTACGTCCGGTTTTGTCCATGTATGTTGGACCAATACCTTTGAGTGTAGAGCCAATTTTAGCCTTGCCTTTTGCTATTTCAGAGGCAGCGTCTAATAGCCGATGTGTCGGCAAAATAAGGTGTGCTTTTCTGGATACCAACAGTGACTTTTGGATATTGATGTCAAAAGGAGCAAGGTTTTCTAATTCTTGCTTAAAAATAACAGGGTCAATAACAACGCCGTTGCCCACTAGGTTTGTGGCATCGGGATGGAAAATTCCCGAGGGTATGGTGTGTAAAACGTGTTTTATTCCTTCAAATTCGAGTGTGTGTCCTGCGTTGGGTCCTCCTTGGAAACGTGCAATAATGTCATACTTTTTGGTAAGTACATCTACAATTTTGCCTTTTCCTTCGTCGCCCCACTGTAAGCCTAGAAGTAAGTCAATGGCCATGAATGGTTGTTATTTATTGTTTTTTTTAGTGCCGTAAAAATACAAGGAGTGCGCATGAATATCAATATCAAAAACGTCTTCAATGGTTTTTTTTATTGCTTGAATTCTAGGGTCGCAAAACTCTTTAACGTCACCGGTATCGGTTAGAATTACGTGGTCGTGTTGTTTGTCAAAGTATGATTTCTCATACTGCGCCTGCTGCAGTCCAAATTGATGCTTGCGCACCAAACCACAAGCCAAAAGCAGCTCAATAGTGTTGTACAATGTAGCACGGCTCACACGATAGTTTTTGGTTTTCATTTTTATGTATAACGACTCGATATCAAAGTGATTGTCACTGAGGTATATTTCCTCTAAAATAGCAAAGCGCTCAGGCGTTTTTCTATGTCCGTTGCTATCCAAAAATTGGATAAAAACCCCTTTAACGATATCAAATTTGTTTTCCATTAAACAAAAGCAAAAAACAAAGATACGCAACCAAACTTAATCCCGTACTACTTTATCTATACCAGAAACTTTCTCCAGTTTATTTATCAGCACATACAATGTTGAAGCATGACGTACATGCAACCTTATTTCACCTGTAAAGGTTCCATTTTCGGTATCAAAATGAATTTGGGTAATATCTACATTATGTGCATTTGAAATCAGGTTAGTGACCTCGTTTACGAGTCCTATCCGGTCGATTCCAGATAGACGGATACTACCAGTAAAAAAGCCCTTAGAGGAATCTGCCCACCTTGCGCTTATAATCCTATACCCATAATTGGAGTGTAGACTAATGGCGTTAGGACATTCGTTTTTGTGAACCTTTATTCCATCATTAATCGATACAAACCCAAAAACATCATCACCCGCTATGGGGTTACAACATGGGCTCAGCGTATAATTCAATGTTTCTTGGTTTTTGCCAAACACCAACATGTCATAGAAAGAAGAAATTTGACCATTGTCTAGTGCTTCTTGCTTCGGTTTGTCAGAAGGTCTTCGTCTAAATAATTGATAAAAACGATTGTTTTCCTCAGAGGCAAATCTCTTTAGCATTTTATTGTCAATCGTACCAATGCCAATACGATAATACAAGTCCAAACTTGTTTTTAATTTAAAATAGGACACCAGCGCGTTTATAATACGATCACTAAATTTAAATTTCATCTGACGCAATTTCCGACGAAGAAGCTCTTTTCCTTCTTTGGCAATAGCGCGTTCTTCGGTGCGTAAGGCGGTGCGAATGGCAGACCTTGCTTTAGAGGTAATCACAAAGTCTAGCCAGTTGGCATTGGGTTTTGCCGTTTCTGAGGTGATAATTTCTACTTGATCTCCACTGTTTAACTCATAATTTAAAGGAACAATTTTGCCGTTTACGCGCGCACCACGTGTTTTTTTTCCCACTTCGCTGTGAATGGTAAAAGCAAAATCGATTGGTGTTGCCCCTTTTGGTAAGGATTTTAAATCCCCTTGGGGTGTGAACACAAAAATTTCACTAGCATAAAGGTTTAGCTTAAACTCTTTAACAAAATCCACAGCATCTGCGTCTTGCGATTCAAGTACCTCGCGCAGCCTGTTGAGCCAGATTTCCATGCCACCCTCGTCTTTGTTACCGTGTTTATACTTAAAGTGAGCGGCATAACCTTTTTCAGCAATTTCATGCATGCGCTCCGAACGAATTTGCACTTCCACCCATTTGCCTCCAGGACCCACAACAGTGATGTGAAGTGCCTCGTAACCAGTGGATTTTGGTGAGGAAATCCAATCGCGAAGTCGCATGGGGTTAGGTTGAAAATGATCGGTTACAATGGAGTATATTTTCCACGCCAAAAACTTTTCTTGCCTTGGCGTTGATTTATAAATGATTCGAACGGCAAAACGGTCAAAAACCTCTTCGAATTTTCTGTTTTTGAGCTGCATTTTTCTACGAATAGAAAATATACTTTTAAATCGTCCCTCAGTTCGGAATCTGATGCGTTCTTTTGAAAGATGTGTTTGGAGTTGCGCAGTAAAGTTATCAATGTAGTTGAGGCGTTCTTCTTGATTTCCTTTTATTTTTTCCTCAATATCAGCATAGACTTCAGGCTCGGTGTATTTAAGTGCCAAATCCTCAAGTTGGGTTTTGATATTATACATACCAATCCGATGCGCAAGTGGTGCGTAGATATAAAGGGTTTCGGAGGCAATGCGTACCTGCTTTTCTTCGGGCATGGCAGCAAGTGTCATCATGTTGTGCAACCTGTCTGCAATTTTGATGAGAATCACACGAACATCATCGTTCATGGTTAAGAGCATCTTTTTAAAATTCTCTGCCTGTACCGAGACCCGTTTGTCTTTGCTGAGTTTTGAAATTTTGGTTAGTCCGTCTACAATTTTCGCAACGGTTTCCCCAAACATGAGTTCGATATCATCCAGCGTAAGCAAGGTGTCTTCTACTACGTCATGAAGCAACGCCGCTGCAATAGAGGTTGCGCCAAGTCCAATTTGATCTGCCACAAGTTGCGCTACCGCAATGGGGTGTAAAATATAGGGTTCACCGCTTTTGCGTCGCTGATCTTTGTGGGCATCAACAGCGGTTTCAAATGCTAATCGAATGAGTTTTTTGTCTGCCGCAGACAACGATTGATACGTATTGCGCAGCAGGTTTTTGTACTCTTGCGCAATAAGAACGTTCTCGTTAATTTCTTTCGTTGTCATCTGTTAAAGATACAAAAATTAACTATTCCGTTGACGAACAACTTCATAAATTAGAATCGCAGATGCAACAGAAACATTTAGCGAATCTACTCGCCCCAACATAGGTATTTTTATAGCACTAATTTCTTTGGAATACCAAAAGGGACTTAGGCCCTTGGCTTCGCTGCCCATCACAATGGCTGTGGCTTTGGTGTAGTCGAGTGCACTGTAGGGAACACTTTTTTGCAGCGAAGCAGCATATATGTTTATGGAGTTTTGAATTAAAAAGGTTTTTGCTTCTTCATTTGTGCACGCAAAAATGGGAATAGCAAAAAATCCTCCCACACTTGAACGAATCACATTTGGGTTGTAGATGTCCGTATGTTGCTCGGTTACAATAACCGCATCAACACCAGCCGCATCTGCTGTTCGCAATATCGCTCCCAAATTACCGGGCTTTTCAATAGCCTCCACGACCATGAGTAATGGCGCGTTGTTTTTGGGTTTCCATTCAGATAAATGTTGTTCTTTTTGATGTAGTATGCCTACAACGCCTTCGGTGGAGTCACGCATCACCATTTTTTGATACACGCCCAAGGACACGCTTACAATAGCAGTGTTGTTCTGAAATACCGTACTCCATTGCTTAAATTGCGTCTCTTCAAAAATATCGGGACACCAAAAAATCGTTTCTATTTCGTAATGGGCTTGCTGTGCCAGTAACAACTCGCGACGTCCTTCTGCCACAAACTGCTTTTTTTCTTTGCGAATCTTGGCTTTGGATTGCAGTAAAATAAGCGCTTTGACATGCTCATTTTGGACACTCGATAGATGTTTCATCGAATACGACTTTTAATAGTTATTTAAATTTAACATGAAAAAAATTGTTGTCATTGTTCAAAAAATTGTTATATTTTTAGCATTCAAATTTTTAATAACACACACTTTGTTCACCGCAGTTCTTGTAGACGATGAGGCTCGCAATATCGCACTTTTCTCTTATTACTTAGAGAAGTATTGTCCCAATATTGAAGTGGAGGCATCATTTACCAAAAAAGAGAAGGCAATACGCTACTTATCGAATCGTAAGCCCGATATTTTGTTTTTGGATATTGTACTTGATGAAGGGAGTGGGTTTGATATTCTAGACGAAGTAGGTCACGAGGATATGCATGTGGTGATGTGTACGGCACATGATGAGTTTGCCTTGCGCGCGATTCGTTATCAGGTGGTAGATTATTTACTCAAGCCTTTAGAGATTCAGGATTTAATTGCCACGGTTGATAAAATTGAAAAGAAGTTGAAAAGTGTGGGTGAAAAACATGTTTTTGATGCTTCATTGTTGTCACAATCCCCTCTTATAAAGTCTTCTTCAAAACAACGACTCCCAATTTCTGATGTAGGTATTATTGACTTTGTCGCTGTGGAGGATATTATGTGTATTGAAAGTCGAAAGGGAACTTTGAAAACAGAGATGGTACTGCGACATCATCAAAAAGGAGAATATATGACCGTTAACCAGCCTTTAGTTGTTTTAGAGACTAAGTTGCCAAGCACCATGTTTTTACGTATTTCTAGAACCTGTGTGGTAAATGTAACCGCCATAGTTGCCATTCACAGAAATACACAGTATACCTGTACGCTTACCAATGGGTATCGGGCTATCATTTCTCGTAAAGGTTATAAAGCATTGATTCCTTTTATCGAAAAGATGTACGAAACTTCCCTTTAGCTTTTTTATTGAGGCAGTCTTTAGTAATTTTGTTAAATGATTACCAAAATGCCACGTACTGAAAACTATATTGACCTTGAGAACAGGCATGGTGCCCATAACTACCATCCGCTACCTGTGGTTTTGGATCGCGGAGAGGGTGTTTATGTGTGGGATGTTGAAGGCAAAAAATATTATGATTTCCTTTCAGCTTATTCTGCAGTAAATCAAGGGCATAGTCATCCCAAGATCGTAAAGTCGCTGAAAGAACAAGCCGAGAAATTGTGCTTGACTTCACGGGCATTTCACAACAGTGCATTTGGTCCTTTTGCGGCGTTTATAACCGAGTATTTTGGATTTGACAAAGTACTTCCGATGAATTCGGGTGCCGAAGCCGTTGAAACAGCCATCAAAATTGCACGTAAATGGGGGGTTCAGAAGAAAGGAATTCCTCAAGAGCAAGCGCAAATTGTGGTGTGTCATGGAAATTTTCATGGCAGAACGACTACAATTATTTCATTTTCCGACGATCAGGTTGCCAAAAAAGATTTTGGACCCTACACGCCCGGGTTTATTTCGATACCCCATAACGATGTAGATGCCCTTAAAAAAGCATTTGAAACCCATAAAAATATTGTAGGCTTTTTGGTAGAGCCCATTCAGGGTGAAGCGGGTGTTTATACCCCCAAAGAAACGTATTTGCGCGAAGTACAACAATTATGTAATGCACATCAAGTACTTTTTATTGCCGATGAAATTCAAACCGGTATCGCCAGAACAGGCTCATTGCTTGCGGTTTGCGGAAATTGTGAGTGCACATCTTCCTGTTTACGTCAACCCGATACCTTTGCTGAACCCGATATATTGATTTTAGGAAAAGCACTTAGTGGAGGAGTTTACCCTGTTTCAGCAGTATTGGCAAATAACACAGTAATGGATGTTATTCAACCTGGCGAGCATGGCAGTACGTTTGGTGGCAATCCTATTGCTGCTGCGGTAGCAACTTCAGCACTTCAGGTGGTCAAAGATGAGAACCTTGCTCAAAATGCACGAAAATTGGGGCAGCTCTTCCGAAACGCCATAAATGATTACATCAAAACAAGTAATATCGTCACGTTAGTACGTGGCAAAGGACTGCTGAACGCTATTGTTATTAACGATTCCCCAGAGAGTGACACCGCTTGGAATATTTGTGTGGCACTCAAAGAAAATGGCTTGCTAGCCAAGCCCACACATGGCAATATCATACGTTTTGCACCGCCACTGATCATGACGGAGCAACAGCTTATGGATTGTGTGAGGATTATTACCAAAACACTTCGCTCTTTTGAGTCAAACTAAGTGCTGATGGATTCCATCTATCTTGATAATGCCGCAACCACACCCATTTTTCCTGAGGTGGTAGCGGTTATGCAAGAGACCCTAAGTGAAAACTATGGGAACCCTTCTTCTATTCATGCCATTGGTCGCTCGGCAAAGGCAAAGGTGGAATCGGCGCGAAAATATATTGCGCAACAGTTGGGTGTTTTGCCACAAGAAATCATTTTCACCTCTGGCGGTACGGAAGGTGACAATACCGTTTTGCAAGGTGTGGTACACCACTTGGGAATCAAACATATTATCACTTCACCCATAGAACACCACGCTGTCTTACATCCGTTGGAACATATGGCATCTGCCGGATTGATTACGCTTCATTTGGTAAAAGTCTTGCCAAACGGTATGCCAGATGTGGACGATTTGTCTCGTTTGCTTTCATCAATTCCTGAAAAAAAACTTGTCAGTTTGATGCATATCAATAATGAAGTGGGTACAAAAATTGACCTTGAAACTGTAGGAAATTTATGTCAAGCGTATAATGCCCTTTTTCATTCAGATACAGTGCAATCTATTGGGCATTACGACATGAATTTGGGACTACTGCCTATTGATTTTGCTGTGGCTGCGGCGCATAAATTTCATGGTCCTAAAGGGATTGGTTTTTTGTATGCGCGTAAAAAAACCGGTTTGGGCGCACTGTTAATGGGTGGTGCACAAGAGCGTGGTATGCGTGCGGGAACGGAGTCAGTGCATAATATTGTGGGTATGGAAACAGCACTTAGGATGTGTTATCAATCAATGAGCAGCGATACCAAAAAGCTACAAGAATTAAAATTATATTGTATCAAAGCACTTCAAGATGCTTTGCCCGGAACACAGTTTAACGGCTCTTGTGTTGATATGCAAAACAGCACGCATACTATTGTCAATACACGCTTACCCCTAGACGAAAAAAAGGCGCAACTATTGGCGTTCCATTTGGATTTACAAGGAATTTGTTGCTCCAAAGGAAGTGCTTGTCAGTCAGGAAGTGACGCGGGTTCTCATGTGCTAAAAGCCTTGTTAACTCCGGAAGAAAATCAATCTCCATCGCTTCGTTTTTCTTTTGCTGTGCAAAACACCAAAGCTGAAATTGACAGATTAGTACAAGTTTTGGCAGACTATGCGAGCAGCTAAAACCGTGCACTTAATTTTACGTTAAACACTCTTGGGGTCATATAATTGGGGATGCCGTATTGGCGTTGTGTATACACATCACGCACCCAAGTGTTGGTAATGGCATTTTGTATATCGAAGAGGTTGAAAATTTCAAATCCCACTTGCAATTCATCAAAGGCTTTAAAGGAGTTTTTAAATCGTGTATCATCTTTAATCACATACAAAAAACCTACATCAGCACGTTTGTAATCACGTAATCGAAGTTGATAGTCGTATGCATCTGCATAGCTAGGCGAACCGCCGGGCACTCCGGTATTGTAGACCAAATTTAAATTCATTTTTAAAAAGGGCATGCTGGGGACATAATCCTGAAACAGCATGGCAAATTTTAGACGTTGATCTGTAGGTCTGGCAATAGCTCCACGGTTATTTTGATTTTCGGTCGCCTTTAAAAGCCCTAGACTTATCCACGATTCTGTGCCAGGCACAAATTCTCCGTTGAGGCGTAAATCCAATCCGTATACCTGAGCCTTAGTGTCGTTGTTGGCAACATAGCGAATACGCACATTTTCTAGGGTATAGGCATTCACATCCCATAACGACTTATAATACGCCGCTGCACGAAATACGAAGGGTCTGCTCCACAGGTTAAATTTTCTGTCATGGCTTCCAACAAAATGAATGGATTGTTGAGGGGTTACTTCTGGATTTAGTCGTCCATCAAAGCCACGTAGTTCTTTGTAGAAGGGCGCTTGAGCATAGTGTCCTATCGAAATTCGAGAAACCACATCGGGGTTTTGGATGGGCTGAAGACTTAGTTGTAAACGTGGACTAATAAAAGAACTTCCCGAGCCATTAAAATTGGTCAAATTCCAGTGATGCATACGCACTCCTGCAGAAAGCCACGCTACATATTTATTGGTCAAAAAGCGATTGTTGAATTGTAAATAACCTGAAATCCGATTTAGGGTTGTTTGTTGTGTTGCTCGAATGTTGTTGAACAAGACCAAAGGTCCCTCATAAGGTTTATAGGGTTGATTGTTTTTTACTTCAATAGATGGCGGTCGAATGGAGAAGCCAGCAGAATCTATTTTTTCCCATTCCACAATACGATCACGGATGTCTTCAGACTTAAGCTGAATTCCCCAGCGCCACTCGTGTTTTTCTCCTTGATGTTTTCCTTTGATGTCTACCGAGGCAATGAGCGCATCAAAATCGTTTCTACCGTGGGTGTGTTGGCTTCCTATCCCTTCAGCAAAGGATACATTACCTAAATCTTCACTGCCAATATCGGTGTTAGGCGTGCCCAATAAATATTGTGCAAGGATATCAAAATACTCTTGTTCTTTGGTGTGATACACAGACGTAATAAGATTATATTGACTCTTTTCAGTAGGCTGATAGGTTGTTTTTAGGGCGCCCAAATAGGTTTGATAGACATCCTTTTCTTGACCGCTGTAATACACCAAAAGGGCACGTGGCTCTGCCAGTGTGCCAAAATTTGTTTGTCGGGTTTGTGGCGAATAGTCGTATTCGTTTCTTGAAATAGACCCTAAAAACTGAAATTTCCAGGCTTCCTTTTTTTGGTAGGTGATAAAAGTTTGTATGTCGGCAAAAGCGGGCTGGTACTGCGCACTTGTTTCCTTTTGATTTACCAAAAGTTGGTTGTCGCGATAGCGTGCTCCAATAATGGTGGACCACTGTTTTTTTGTGGTTCCGAAGCTCAGGCTTCCCCCCAAAAGGCTCGCCTCAACACTCGCTTCGGTTGTTGTTGGGATTTTGTAGGTGATGTCCAAAACAGAGGAGAGTTTGTCGCCATAAGTAGCTTCAAAACCACCGGCTTTGAACGAAACATTTTGAATTAAATCGGGATTTAAAAAGCTTAGTCCTTCTTGTTGCCCTGCCCGAATAAGCGTTGGACGATACACTTCAATGCCGTTAACGTACACCAAATTCTCATCGTAATTCCCGCCGCGAACTGCATATTGGGTACTGAGTTCGTTATTTGAATTTACTCCAGGCAAACTCAACAGTAGGTTTTCCACACCGGCATTAGCTCCAGAAATGGTACGAATTGTTTTTGGAGATAGTACAGTAACCCCTTGCACCCTTGCCGACCTGTTTGCTTGAACCACTACCTCCCCAATCTGGGCGGTCTTTGTACTCATAACAGGATGTATTTCGGTAGTTGTATTGGGTTTTAGGCTGAGCGAAAGCGTTACTTTTTTATGCGAAATGTGGGAGAATGTTAAGTTGAGTTTTTTACTAGGTGTAATAGTGATTTGATAAAATCCATTTTCATTTGTGGTGGTTCCTTTCCCTGAATTAGCAGTAATGGATACAAAAGGAATAGGGATTTTGTCTTCATTGGTAACTACCCCCTGAACGGTTGCATTTTGCGCAAAAAGCACACAGGGAAATATGAGCCAAAATAAAACGAAAACAATGCGGTTATTCATTCTTTGCGATAAAATGTTGCTTCAAATGTAGTGTTGTTCCCTACCTTATCCCAAACAATTAGCTCTAAATTGTGCTTCATCGTTGAAAGCTTTATGGGGTCTTTAAAGGTAAACGTCAGTTGTTTCTTTTTTTGCTCATACTCAAATAAAATCCATTCCCCGTTTAAATAGCCTTCAAAGCGGTCTATTCCTGTTTCCTTGTCATCAATGGTAAAACGGATATCTTTTTCAAGGGATATCCATCGATTGCTGATGTTTTTTTGGTCGGTAATGGTGGGCGGGATAGTGTCTTGAAGCACAGTAATTGCCCCAGTGCTTTTTAATTTGGCGCTAAATAAGCTCTTTTTGTTTCGTATGGATACAAACCCCCAATGTTTATTTTGTTTGAGCGCTAGGTATTCACCCACTAGGGAGTCATTTTTTTTAAATGTCAGTTTGTAAGGTTTGCTAAAATACGCGTACGGATTTTCAATATAGAGCGTGTCTTTTTCGGTTCGAATGTCAAGTGGAGTAGGCGCACTAAAAGTCTTTGTGCCGATATATATTTCATTGTTATTCAATTCAAAAAGATAATCTCTATTCGGATATATCATCTTTCCTTTTTGTGGTGGATTTTTGGGAACCCATACCTCCTCTTTTTTACCCAAAATAGGTATGTGAATGTAAGTGTTGTTTCCTGCCACATCACTCAATTTTATTTGATAGTTGTGGGTCTCTCCTTCCTCAATATATACAACCCCTTTTTGCATAAAATCTACAAAAGAAACAGCTTCATCAAAAGGGTTAAAAAGACGCATTATTTTCTTTTTGGTATCCACATAATGGGGATAATCAATCAGTTTGTGCATTTGTGCGGTGTCGTCAAAAGAGAGGGTATCAAACCTCGCATGAAAGCGATGTTCACCATTAAGTTGTGCGTGAACTTCAAAGGTGCCGTTTTTGTTATACGATCCATCTTGACGGTCAAAATGCGCCACGCCAAATCCAATTTTTCCGAGGGCATGAACGGTTTCAGCGACAAATGTACTGTCGTTTTTTTGAGATAGCGAGATTTGAATTTTTTCTTCAGACTTATTCGCGACACCATCAATAGGATAGGCATAAACTGCATTTATAATAGGTCTTCTGGTATCGGAAATTTCAATTCCTTCTAGCATGGGATTGAACGGAATTTGATTGGCACTAGTGCGCAATTCAAAATGAAGGTGTGGTCCCAAGGAGGAGCCTGTATTTCCCGAGTATCCAATAACCTCTCCCTTTTTTACTGGGATATCTCCGGGCTCGGGATAAAAATGTATCGTGTAGCTTTTTTTGGCGTATTGTTTTTTGCGCACAAGTGGCACAATGTTATCGCCATAGCGTTGCAAATGTGCATACACACTGGTAGTCCCGTTGGGATGATTAATGTAAAGGGCTTTTCCGTAACTTCCTTGTTGAATTCTAATCCGTGAAACATAGCCATCGGCAACTGCACGTAGCGGCAATCCTTCTTTGCCTTGCGTTCTGATATCAATACCAGCGTGAAAATGCGTCCCACGCAGTTCTGCAAAATTACCTGATAGTTGAATTGGGATATCTACAGGGGATTGAAAATATTGCGCCTTAGCGTGCCAACAGCAGAGCGGTATAAGGAGTAGGATCAAGCGGTTCATGATTACAAAAATACAGCTTTATTGCGCAAACCTTGTGCCTAATGGCTTGTAAAAACGTTTTAGCTTAGGTACATTTGACCTATGATTTCATCTACCAAACAGCTTTTAGAACAGTTGGAGCAGCAATTGGCAAAAATGCTTGAAAAGCTACACGCGTTAGAGCAATCGAATCTTGAACTAAATCAAAATCTTGTTGATATCAGTGCAAAACTCGAAAAGAAGCAAGAAGTTTCCCGTACTTGGCAAGAAAAATATGAGGCATTAAAATCTGCTCAGGGAATGAATACTGGTAACGAGGCCGCTAGGAAACGTGCCCTACATCATATTGATGTACTCATAAGCGAAGTAGATGCCTGTATAGCACAACTTGAAATTTCAGACTAATGCAAAAAATTAAATTGACCATAGCCGATAGGGTATATCCCCTAAGTGTTCCTGAGGGAGAGGAGGCTATTTTACGTGAAGCCGCCAAAAGTATCAATACCATGGTGGAACACTTTGAAAAAAACTATGCGGTAAAAGACAAGCAAGATGTGCTTGCCATGTGTGCTCTACAAGTAGCTGTGCAAGCCACTAAAGATACCGACGCAAAGTCAAAAGAACAACTGGAAATTCAGAAAAAAGTATTATATTTAACAAAGTATTTGGATGAACATGTGTCTTCTTAATACTTAAAAAAACCACCTACATCAGGTACATTTTTTGATAAACTCAACGCTAATCTAATTCGAAGAGGTGAGTTTTGAGTGCTAAAGCACGCCGCCAGTGCGGATCCTTGAACACTCAGGTAGCCTCAAACCTGTTTTATTCGAGTTTATGCAAAACTTACCGGGTGTAGGTTTTTTTTAATAATTTGTCGGAAGTTTGTTCTTTTCAAACAGTTTGTGAATCCACAAGATAACTACCCCAAAAGCTACCGCAGAAATAATCAGAATAACATTTTGGAGCCCTGTCACACTAAAAGATAGCTTGACCAAAATGGTAGAAATCACAAATCCCGAGTTGCGTATAACTTTATTAAATTTATCCGTATGGGCAAATGAAAACAGCACCAGTAACACGTCAACCAGAATAAGAACGGTAAAGAAATCATCAAAAAAAACAGCGTTTACGTCAAGTCCCATGGCAATTTCGGCTTGCAGTTCTGTGGGGTGCGTTGCCCAATCGTACACATTAAAGAGTGCGATAATCATAAACGTAGGTACAAGCAATACGGCAAGTGCTTTTTTAAATCGTATAAACCGAACAAGTTCTAGGCGCGTTTCAGTAAGTTTTAGTAGTTTTCGTACCCTAAATTTATTCATGCTGTAGAAAAAATGAATCAGCAAAAACAGTATCACTGTGGCGACAATATCATAAATAAATTGTAGGTTTTTTATGTTGTCAAACCAACTTCCCTCAAGAGAAATGTTTGATAAATCTTTATACAACCTTCGAATTACAATAAGCATGATGATTTCGTATTGTTTTCCAATGTAGATAGTCATCGATTTCGGTAGGTAATAAATCAACAGATATACCTCGTATACAAGGATAAAAGAAAACGGCGTGTAAATAGCTGAAATCGGATTGGTGAAAAGTTCCCCTGAAATGGGTGTTCCCAGAAACCCAAGATCGTTTAGCGCAATAACGACTAGGTGTAAAACAAAGCTGACAATAGCAATATTTATGATGATTCTTTCACTCAGCTTTTTGGTTTTTTCATCCAAAAGCTTTGCATATAACTGCTCGAACATGTGGTTAAAATTTTTTAAAATATACTAATTTAATTCTATTTGAGCTGGTTATAGGTTTAAAGATATATTTTTGTTGCAAATATTATTTATGAATACTTTTCATGAAATAAAGGTACATATTGAGGCGTTGGGTTTTACGATTGAATCTTATGATTTTGACCGTCCATGGGGTGGGTTTTTGGTAATTGATGAAAGTCAAGCACAAGATTTTGCCAATCAATTTTTCTCTGGTCTTGATGTGAATTCCCTTCGTATTGGGGGGAAACTAAGCCCAAAAATTTTGATTGTGGAGCCCGATGTCCGCTTGTCGTGGCAGTATCATCACCGCCGAGCCGAAATTTGGCGGGTGTATAAAGGTACTGCCGGGATTATTCGTTCTGCTACAGACGCGCAAGGTCAAGTAGAAGTACTTAATGAAGGTGATCAAGTGCGCTTGCAACAAGGCGAACGCCATCGTTTGGTGGGACTAAAAGAACGGGCTTTAATTGCGGAAATTTGGCAACACACCGATTCGGATAACCCCTCTGATGAAGAAGATATTGTCCGTGTTTCCGATGATTTTGGGAGGTAGTCTACAGCCCAATTAAATACCCCAACGATATTGAAAAAAATCCGATGTTCTCAAGTTCCTCTTCTCCAGGTAGGGGGTTGGGAATGGAAAACGTATACTCCAATTCTATATCCCAACTTCCGAAATCAAACTCCAACGGAACGCTAACTTCGGTGTTTAACAGTTGAAAGTAGTCTGTGTTCACTTCCTCAGTTGCGTTAGCGTTTATTTGCACCAATTCGGTTACCGTTTGATTCCCCCAAAACAATCCCAAACGTGGTTGAAGTGAAATATCCATCGATTTGGTATCCAAAAGGTCTATAGAAAAGTAGGTGTTGTTTGAAACAAAATTGGTGTTGGTGCCTCCAAATAGATAGCCTGCAGACAATGAATTTCTAAATCCTTTGTTACGAAAACTCAGACTTGTAGTTAGGCGTTGGTTGTTCAAGTTTGCAATATCCTGACTGAACGAGGAATAGGAGTAAATCCCCGTAACTGTGAGGGATTTTTTCTTGTCAATATAATTGGAATATCCGGCACTATAGGTAACAAAATCCCATTTCGGACTTATCCCACTAAAATAGCCTGAACTCACATTTAAAAAGAAATTGTTGGCGTCTATATAACTTATAGCGGGGTAGACACTGTATTGATCAACCCCAAAATCACGCCCAGAGAATAAGGTTTTACCGTTATACATCACCGTAGCGTAGAGGTAGTCTTGCTTTTTAATCTCATCAACGAGTTGAAAAATTTCTAGGCTGTCGGCAGCAAAAAGGTCATCTAAAATAACATCTGCTTCGTTTAGCTCGGTTTCTTGAGCCATAATTAAAGCAGAAATGAGTGTGAAAAAAAAAGTGAGTTTACGCATGTATAAATATAAAAAAAAAAGGGGCTTTGCCCCTTTTTTTACTATCCATTTTTCTTTTTCTGATCTTTCGTATTTTGCTTTCGCTCTTTGAGCTGATCTCTTTTTTCCTTGGTGTTGCGCTCCTTCCAATTTTCTTTTCGCTCCTTAAGTTGCTCTCTTCGCTCCTTCATGCCTTTCATACGCTGCTTCATACGTTGTCTGCGTTGTTTCATGGCTTGTTTTTGCTCGTCGGTAATGGTAGCACGGAAAGCATCTTTCATGGCTTTAATCTCCTCTCTGTTGGCAGCAAGAAGTTCTTTTTGCGCATCTGTAAATGTGGCTCGAAACGCCTCTTGACGCGCTTCTCTGCTAAGCTCTTTGTTTTCCAAAATAGCACGTTGCTCGTCTGTAAGACTTGCTTTAAATTCTTCACGGTTTTGCTTTACAGCATCTTTCTGTGCCTTTAGCATTTCCTGTTGTTCGGGAGTGTAGATTTTTTCTTTCCCTTTTTGTTCGTCTTGAGCTAAAGCTGCGTGTCCAAATAAGATGGCAGCTACTAGTGTGGTGATTTTGATGGTTTTCATATTATTCAATTTTTGTGTTTGACTTTTAGACCGTGGTTTTTACAAATAGTTTTGTTAAACATCATTTAAAACAAAATTTTCATCAAACCACAGGTCAAATTCTTCATCGCTAACTTCTAAAGATTCAATGGTAAGTTGCTCAAACGACTCCGTTTGATAGGATTTGTTGGTAATGGTAATTACGCCAAAAACAACTGTGGCGATAATTCCAGCCCCTACAATGAGTTGTCTTAAAGCGGTGTTGGTTTTGACTTCTGGTTTTTGGTTTTCCAAAAAGCGGAGCATCTCTTTTTTTGATTCCTCAAAATAGCCCTCTGGGGTATGATACCCGAGCTGTTCGTTATGTATCGTTTTCTTTTTCATACCGTTGCAGTTAGGTGTAAGGTTATTTTTTCTTTTGCCGCATAGAATGCGGTTTTTATCGAGTTTACGTTCCAAGAGGTGATGTCTGCTATTTCTTCAAACGTAAGCTCATCAAAATATTTCATCTGAAAAACCTGCTGTTGCTTTTCAGAAAGTTTTGCCAAAGACTCGTGCAGCGCATGGCTTACAGAATCCAAATCAAAATAGGGGTCAGCGGTAAGGTGCGCAAAATAATCGGTTGTTTCATCATTGCTGTCATTGTAGCTCAGCTTTTGCTGCTGTTGCAAAAACCGCAGCGACTCGTTATAGGCAATGCGATAGCACCAGGTTTTTATGCTACTCTTAAACCCAAATTTTGGGAGCCCCTTAAAAATCCGAACATAGGTATTTTGGAGTGCGTCGTTAGCATGTTCGTGCTGCTTGACCAACTTTCGAATATGCCAATATAACAACTCGTGATAAGTATCTGAAATGGCAGTTACTGCCAATGCAAATTGCTTGTTTTTAAGCTGTTGTACGATATGCGCTTCGCTATCCAATGCCTAGAATTTGTGTTTTAGACCCGTGAAAGGTAAAAAAGTTTGGCGCAATTTTGAAAACGCTAGTAGATTAACATAAAATTTTTCATCATATGTAACCCCTATTTTAATAGTACTTTGGTTATTAAAATCAATTATTATTATACATTAGCTAAATATTAGCTGAACCAACTTGAAACGTGTTTATACGTTCGGTGTGTTGAGGGTTAAGAAGTCAAACTCAACGTTAGTCTATCGTCTAGGCTCCCGAAATTTAAAGCTAGCTTCTGTTTTAATTCACAGGCTTTTCTCCTTAAAAGCCTTACTTTCTTTGCACCCTGATTATTATCGAAGGGTTTAGTTTTTCATTTTCTATTTACAGCTAATTTTAAAACACAGTTTCTATACGATAATATGAAAAATGAACACCCGCTATATTGATTTAATCGAACAAACCTTTGACTTCCCTCAACCAGAATTTGAGCTTTCAGGAAGCCATCTTGCCTTTCACAATATCGACTTGATGAAGTTGGTCGAAACCTACGGCACACCCTTGAAATTCACCTATTTACCTCAAATTTCCAACAACATTACTAAAGTTAAAGATTGGTTTTCAGATGCCATGGCTAAGCACAACTACCAAGGCGCATACCACTATTGTTACTGCACAAAAAGCGCTCATTTTAAGTTTGTGCTTGACGAAGCATTGAAGAATAACATCCATATTGAAACATCTTCGGCAATAGATATAGATATCGTTGAAAACTTAAAAGCATCTGGAAAAATAACAAATCAAACCTATGTGTTGTGCAATGGCTTTAAGCGTGATCAGTATATCGCCAATATTGGAAGACTGAAAAACAACGGACACAAAAACTGCATTCCCATTGTGGATAATTATGAAGAACTAAACCTTCTTTCGGAAGCCATATCAGATACATTTAAAATTGGAATTCGGATTGCTTCTGAAGAAGAGCCCAAATTCGAATTTTACACCTCAAGATTAGGAATTGGGTATAAAAACATTGTACCGTTTTTTAAAGATCATATACAGCAGAATCCCAAAGTGGAGTTGAAAATGCTTCATTTTTTTATCAATACAGGCATTCGAGATAACGCTTACTATTGGAATGAGTTGCTCAAATGTCTTCGTGTTTACACAACGTTAAAAAAAGTGTGTCCTTCGTTAGACAGTTTAAATATCGGTGGAGGTTTTCCAATTAAAAACTCGCTAAATTTTGATTTTGATTATACCTATATGATAGATGAAATCATCAATCAAATTCAACTTACATGCGCAGAAGAAAACGTGCCTGTCCCTGATATTTTCACAGAATTTGGAAGTTTTACCGTTGGAGAAAGTGGCGGATCTATTTTTGAAGTGCTATACCAAAAGCAACAAAACGATAGGGAAAAATGGAATATGATAAATTCCTCTTTTATCACTACGCTGCCCGATTCTTGGGCGATAAACAAACGCTTTATTTTGCTTCCTATAAACAGGTGGGAAGACACCTATGAGCGTGTGCTTTTAGGAGGACTTACATGTGATAGCGATGATTATTACAACAGCGAACAACACATTAATGCCATTTATCTTCCAAAGTTTAACCCTCAAAAACCACTTTATATTGGATTTTTTAACACGGGTGCTTATCAAGAAAATATTGGCGGTTTTGGCGGATTGCAGCATTGCCTGATTCCAAATCCAAAACATGTACTAATAGACAAAGATGAAGAGGGCAAATTACAAACACGTCTTTTTCGTCCACAACAAACAAAAGAAGATTTTTTTAAAATTTTAGGATATGAATAATTCCAAAACCTACGCTGGAATTCCAGAGCAGTACGCAAAGTTAGATCGTGCTGAAATCGTGCTTATTTCGGTTCCATACGACGGTACAAGCACCTGGCAAAAAGGAGCAGATAAAGGATTTGATGCCTTTTTAGAGGCTTCCGAAAACATGGAGCTATACGATATTGAAACCAATAGCGAAGTTTATAAAAAAGGGGTTTTTATTGCGGAAACAGTTAGTGAGAATGCCTCGCCGGCAGCAATGGTTGCCCAGGTCCACAAGACGGTAAAAAAATACATTCAACAAAATAAGTTTGTTACTGTTTTTGGTGGCGAACACTCCATTTCGATTGGAACGATACGCGCCTTTAAGGACTCGTTTAAAAACCTGACGGTTCTTCATTTAGATGCCCATGCCGATCTGAGGGAATCCTACGATGGAACTCCTTACAACCATGCGTGTGCTGTCTACGAGGCGAGCAAAACTACCAATTTAATTCAGGTAGGAATTCGTTCTATGGACAGTAGTGAACGCGATACCATGAATACAGATAAGGTCTTTTTTGCAGAGCAAATGATATACGACGATTCGTGGGTTGATCGTGCTATTGATTTGATGACGGATCAAGTCTTTATCACATTTGATGTTGATGTTTTTGATCCTTCCATTATGTCCTCTACTGGTACCCCCGAACCTGGTGGTTTGTTATGGAATGAAACGATTGAGTTTCTCAAAAAAGTATTTAAGGAAAAAGAAGTCGTGGGTTTTGATATCGTTGAGTTATGTCCTAATCCAATAAACAAAGCACCCGATTTTATGATTGCCAAACTCTATTATAAAATGCTGTCTTACAAATTTTGTCAAGACCGTTTTGACGATTTTTTAGAGCCTACTCAAACACTAAACGAAAGGGCTAACACGATCAAGTGGAAAAAGCAAATAGAATCAAACGATAAAGATGAATAAAGGAGATATTTCACAATTTATAGACACCTATTTTTTGCATTTTAATGCAGCAGCCCTTGCTGATGCTGCAAAGGCCTACAACGAACAATTGGAAAATGAGGCAAAGATGTTGGTTTCTTTGGCAGGAGCGATGAGTACCGCAGAGATAGGTAAAATTTTTGCTGAAATGATTCGACAAGATAAAGTGCATATTGTTTCTTGTACAGGGGCAAACCTTGAAGAAGATATTATGAACTTGGTGGCAAACTCTCACTACAAACGTATTCCCAACTACAGGGACTTAACCCCTCAAGACGAATGGGATTTACTCGCCAAGGGATTGAATCGTGTTACAGACACCTGTATTCCTGAAGATGAAGCGTTTAGGAAACTTCAGCATCATATATTTAAAATTTGGAAAGACGCCGAAGAAAAAAATGAGCGCTATTTTCCGCATGAGTTTATGTATAAGCTGTTAGTGTCTGGAGTATTAGAGGATGCTTATGAAATAGATCCAAAGGACTCTTGGATGTATGCGGCTGCACAGAAAAACCTCCCGATGGTTGTTCCTGGGTGGGAAGATAGCACCATGGGAAACATTTTTGCTTCCTATGTGTTGAAAGGTGAACTTAAATCTAGCACCATGAAATCAGGAATTGAATACATGACTTTTTTGGCAGATTGGTATAGTGCCAACTCCGATAATGGAATAGGTTTTTTCCAAATTGGAGGCGGTATTGCTGGCGATTTTCCCATATGTGTTGTGCCCATGCTCTACCAAGATATGGAACAAGAAGACACTCCTTTCTGGAGTTATTTTTGTCAAATTAGTGACTCCACGACAAGTTACGGTTCTTATTCCGGTGCAGTACCCAATGAAAAAATTACTTGGGGAAAACTGGATATGGACACCCCAAAATTTATGATTGAAAGTGACGCTACGATTGTGGCCCCATTGGTTTTTGCTTATATTTTAAATATGTAATATGAAAAGATTAATTGTTGACTACAAAAAGCTTACCAAAGATATTTTGGAATTGCTTGTTGCGCAGTATCCTTATGGATTTGATGATGATGATATTATAGAGTTTACGCTGGCTAAAGGTGAAGTGGTTGAAGCTGTTGAAGTGCGTTCTGACGATGCGATTTATTTGGTTAAAATTGGCAGTAAACTCAATCAAGCCATTAAGGAATATGAAGAGACTGTTTTTGAAAAAGATGACGACTTTACAAACTTTGAAGACGACCATATCGATTCCGATGAAACACTAGATGATGATTAAGGACAGTTAAAAAAACAGGTATTATGAAAACATTATTTCACGTATCACTCCCTTGTGAGAACATTGAAAAAACAATTGCATTTTATACAAATATCTTGGGCTGTGAGTTGGGTAGAAATGCGCAACGTTGGGCAGATGTTAACCTTTTTGGTCATCAGCTTACCTTTACAGAGGCAGGAAAATTTAACTTCGAAAATCCAAGTTATGTTTTTGAAGGAAAAGTGTTACCTTCTTTCCACTTGGGCATCATTGTGAACTTGGAAACATGGAGCGATTTGTATAAAAAATTGAGTAGTGCAGATTGTGAAATTGTGCATCAAAAAACATTTTTGAATACCAAAAAAGGAGAACACTTATCTTTTTTCGTAAAAGACCCTGATGGCTATATGCTGGAATTCAAATCATTTAAAAGCGAAGCTGAAATTTTCCAACAATAAATAACCCTTTATTCATAAGGGTGAGTGTGAATAAGGGTTGTTGTAGCGAGGGGGAGCCTGTGCGCCTTAGGCGCAACGTGAACCCCCGTCCTGCCTGCCGCAGGCAGGCTAAGGCTATAGTGATATATGGAAATAAAAAAAGCCTCACTATAAGTGAAGCTTTTATTGTGTAGCGAGGGGGGGACTTGAACCCCCGACCTCCGGGTTATGAATCCGACGCTCTAACCGGCTGAGCTACCTCGCCAAAGCGGCGCAAATATAACAATTTGTTTCCCCAAATAATGGCAGTTTTTTTACCTTTTCTTTCAAAGGTCAGTTTTAATATATATATTGGGCGTTTTATTGCCTATGTCTAAAATAAAATTTGAGCTTGAATTTGTTATTCACGCCTCGCCTCAGCTACTGTACCAATACATGCAAACCCCTTCTGGACTTTCGGAGTGGTTTGCCGATAATGTGAATGCCCGTACCGAAAAATATTCCTTTATATGGGATGACTCGGAAGAAGAAGCCCTACTTCTTCGTAAAAAAGCAAATGAGTTTGTGCGTTTTCGTTGGCTTAATGGTGATGATGATCAAGATGAATGTTATTTCGAAATGCGTATCGTAGTTGATGAAATTACCAAAGATGTTTCGGTTGTGGTAACTGATTTTGCTGACGAGGATGAACTCGAAGAAGCTAAAATGCTTTGGTCAAGTCAGATTGGAGATTTAAAACAAGTACTAGGTTCTTCGTAGTATGATAAACCACAACGGCGAACTAACAGCTGCCAACACACCACTTTTTTCTTCACAAAATCGCGGATTTCTGTTTGGCGATGCTGTGTTTGAAACCATAAGATACGGTCAAGAACACCTCCATTTTTGGGAAGACCATTATTTCAGGCTAATGGCTGCTATGCGCGTATTTCGTATGCACATTCCCATGGCGTTTACCCCTGAATTTTTAGAACAAGAATGTTTGCGCGTGGTTCAAGCCCAAAGCGCAACCGCCCCTTCGTGGCGTATTCGGTTAACGGTTTTTCGTGCCGATGGAGGCACTTATTTGCCTACAAGCAAAGAAGTTGGGTATGTCATAGAAGCTAAACCCCTTGAAAATACTGGGTATACCGCCAAAGAAACCTATAATGTAGAAGTGTTTAAAGACTACTATGTACAAAAAAGCATGTTGTCTAACCTAAAATCTACCAACAAAGCGCTAAATGTGATTGGCAGTATTTTTATGCAAGAGCAAGGGTTTGATAACGGTATTTTGGTAAACGACGACAAAGAAGTGGTGGAATTTCTAAACGGAAATCTTTTCATAGTTGCGGATGGCGTGCTTCGTACGCCTCCTTTGTCTTCGGGTTGTTTAGATGGAATTATGCGCAAGCAAATTATTCGCATGGCAAAAAAAAGGGGCATTTCCTGTATGGAAGAAAAAATATCTCCTTTTGATTTGCAGCAAGTACAGGAGGTCTTTATGGTCAATTCGATTGTAGGTGTCCAGCCCGTATCCTCATACCGACGTACCAATTATGAGAATAGCCTAGGGCTTCAGTTGCAACAGGCACTTAACGACTCCGTTAGTTCAACCCCGGATGCGTAGGGGCAGCAGCATAGTACGCAAGTTCGCCACCTAAATCACGTAAAATAGTACCCCAAAGGTGTTCTTCATTTGCAAAGACGTTATACGTGTTTTTCACCAAAAGCCATGCGTTTGTCTTGCACTCAGCGTTGAGTTGCCCTTCACTCCATCCAGCATAGCCTAGTAAAAATTTAATCTGATTTATGGGTAGTTTTTTTGAGTGTATAGCAGCTTTGATATCTTCCAAATCACCACCCCAAAACAAATGGTTTCCAAGTGACTTTGCATGTGGAATGGTAGCCAGTGTATGCACATAAAACAATCGGTCTAAATCTACAGGTCCGCCTTGAAAAACGGGAGCATCTAACTCCAATTCAGGAACCAAATCGCGTAAAGTATAGTGTGTATGCTGATTTACAACAAACCCCAACGAACCCTCGTCAGTGTGTTCTGCCATAAGCACCACACTACGTCCAAACGATTGATCGCCCAAAAGAGAGGGATGTGCTACTAGAAGTTTTCCTGTCATTACACAAATCTACATTTTTCAGGAAAGTGAAAACCATTGAGCAGCGCAGCAGTTTTCATGCTTTTTTTGTTTGGTAATTGCAACTCATCAATATACACATAGCCATCGTTGACCGCAACGCCAAGAAGTTGTTCTTCAGTGTTTATCGTACCCGGCGGATTGATAGGTGTACCCCCAATAAAATGTGCACGCTTTAGTTTTACATACATCTCTTCATCGGGAAATGCTAACATGCTCCACGCCGTTGGAAATGGATTTAGTCCATGAATATGATTAACGATTTCTTGACCATTTTTACCCCAATCTACTCGCGTGTTTTCACGTGTGAGTTTAGGGGCGGGAAGCAACTCTCCCTTTTTTGGTTGGAGTTGCGGTTCAACAGTGCCTTTTGCCAAAGCATCAAGGGTTTTTAGCATTAGCACACCAGATTCAGTTTGCATGCGGGCGCTTAATTCGCCAGTGGTTTCCTCAGACTTAATGTCCATTTTGGTTTGAAATAATACCGCACCGGTATCTATTTTTTGGTCAATTAAAAATGTGGTTAGTCCGGTTTCTTTTTCACCGTTGATAATTGCCCAATGAATAGGTGCAGCGCCACGGTATTGCGGTAACAATGATGCGTGGAGGTTAAAGGTACCCAAAGGTGGAATTGACCAAACAGATTTTGGCAACATTCGAAACGCTACCACAACAAATACGTCAGCATGAAATGCCTTGAGTTGATCAATAGTGCTTTTGTCATTTAGCTTTTCGGGCTGCATCAGGGGGATGTCTTGCGCCAAGGCTTCTTCTTTTATGGCAGAAAACTGTAGTTTTTTTCCGCGTCCTGCTGGGCGATCGGGGGCGGTAACAATGGCTACAACATCGTGATGACTTTCAATGATACTGCGCAATCCTGCCACAGCGAAAGCCGGAGTTCCCATAAAAACTACACGTAACGATTTGCTCATATCAGTCGGTATGCATTTGTGTTTAGTTGCTCGATCAGTTCCTCATTTACCATAATCTCAAGTGCTTTTATAAGCTGTGCGCTGCTGTATGTCGTTCCAGAAATAAGCTGTTCCAAAGATACAGTTTCTCCATTCGAAAGGAGTTTTTTTAGTTGCAGAATTACTTCTTTAGTTGAAGTGTTTTCTTGAACACAATTTGAGCATGATTGACATGTTTTCTTTGAGGATTCGCCAAAATACTGCAGTAATTTTTTTCTATAGCAGCTTGTTGTGGTGCAGTAGTCCCAAACGGTATCGGCTAAACGCTTTTTCTCTTTTTTAAACGTATCTAACTGTTGCAATATGGGAAGCAGGGTGTGTTTGTCTTCTCGTGGGGTCAGGAATTGAATGGCACTATCTACGTGGAGTTGTCCGATTTCTGCCTGTCCGTTTTTTTCTAATGTCTTTAATTCCGCTAAACATTCTTGAAGCGTCACACCACATTTGATGGCTATGTGCGCGAGTTGTATAGACTGCATTTGGGCGGTGATGCCTCCAATATTTCGAAGTAAATAATCTATCAATACCGATTCCCTTTTTTGATTGGGTTCTAGGCGTAGTGTTGTTTTTGGGGTGTCGTATTGTGTGAGGCTTAGCACCTGTCCGCGCTCCAAAAGCTCCAAAACATAAAAGGTGATTTTTGGGCTCAAATGATATCGCTGGCTAAATAGGTTAAGGTTAAACTCCAACATGAATTGTGGCAATTCACCATAGGCGACATCAAAATAATGGCATAAATGTTTGTAGGTTTTTTGGATAGCTTCTTTTGGGGGTACACTTGCCATAAGCCTGTTCCAAAGTTTTTTCTCATCGTCTTTTTCAACAAAAAGCGTAGCCACTGATGGACTTCCATCTCTGCCACATCGTCCCACTTCTTGGTAGTATTGCTCTAAGCTAAAGGGTAACATAGCATGAATCACACGTTGCACATTGGCTTTGTCAATACCCATCCCAAAAGCCGTGGTAGCGACCATAACAGGGGTTTTTTCACACATCCATTCCTTAATGCGTTTTTCTTTTTCGGGTGCTCCGCCGTGAAAATACGCCGATTGATGTCCCATGGCATTAAGTTGATTGCTTAAAAGTTCAGCACTTTTTCGTGTGCCTACATAGACTATACTTGGCACCCCTTTGGGCTCTAAAGCTTCGGCAATAGCTTCAAGTTTATTTTGCCTATGCACGACATTCAGCGTAATGTTTGGGCGATCAAATGAGCCGCTTATACGCGCTGGCGATTGCAATTCTAGGGAGGTGCAAATATCTTCCCGTACTTTTTCGGTAGCGGTAGCCGTTAACGCCATTGTTGGAATGTGGCGGAGTATTTTTTTTAGGGTGATGATTTCTCGGTAAGCAGGTCTAAAATCGTGTCCCCACTCCGAAATACAATGCGCTTCGTCAATTGCCAAGAGCGAAATTTTCATCTGCGAAAGATGCTCTTGCACCAACGGATTTTGAGCGCGCTCCGGCGACAGATAGAGGAATTTAAAATCTCCAAACTTACAATTGTCAAGGGCAGTAATAAGCTCATCCTCGCGCATGGGACCCGACAATCGCATGGCACGAATACCTTTCTTTTTTAATCCCTCCACTTGATCACTCATAAGGGCAATTAATGGACTGATAACCACGCAAACACCTTCCAAAAGCAATGCTGGAAGTTGGTAGCACAGGCTTTTTCCACCCCCCGTGGGCAATACCACCAAACAGTCACGTTTTTCCAATACGGCTGATATGGCATCTTTCTGCCCCAAACGAAATTCAGATGCGCCCCAATACTGCGTTAAAAGTTCTTGTGCTTGTCGGTTCATAGGTTTTCTAAGATAAAACGAAGCCGATTGGCAACGGTGTCGCGGGGTACTTCTATGCACGTCATGCCATAAAAATGATAGGTATCTACCAAAGCATGGTGTAATTTTTTAGCTTCCGAAAAATCTTCAGTGCGCTGGGTGTCTTGGGTATAAATTTCTTCCCAAGGAGGAAATACAAAAACGGTATCGTACGTAAATTGTGCGCAATCCTCGTGCATTCCGCAAGGTACTTCTTGCCCCATTTCCCGTATATAAGCAACTACATCGTGGATACCGCGGTCATAAAATTGGATTGGTTTTGGGCTTGTGGCAAAATAATCGTGGAGGCGTTGCTCAAAAAGTACTTCGCTAAAGGCAATGGGGTTTTCCAAAAAAGGACGGCGTATTCCTTTGGCTTGTGCCATATCAATAACCGCGCGCGATACCTCGTTATAAGTGTGAATATGTGAATGATTCACACTTTTCATAAGTGTGGTTTTGCCACTTGCGGGCGCACCGGTAAAGACTACTTTTTGCGGTTTAACCATACACAAAGGTCGGGATTTGTGGGCGTTTGCAAAACTGTATCTTTGCCATATGCAAAATACAGCTAAAGACGATGCGTTTTATTCGCGTTTCCATCAACAACTTTTAGACACAAGTACTTGGCCCGGCATTTATGTTTTTAAGTTTATTGTGCCCAGTTCGGGTGATGCGCAAGAAACCCTTGCAAGCTTGTTTGCTATGAACGATGTTGAAACGACAGTTCGCGCATCCAGCAAAGGAAAATACAGCAGCATTTCGATTAAGGGTACTTTTGAAACCCCCGATGTAATCATTGAAAAATACAAGCAAGCTGCTAAAATCCCGAATATCATTCAGCTCTAACATTTTTTTCTTAGTTTTACCCTATAATTCACTTCTTTTGATAGACAATCTTCAATACAACAACGAACGCTCACAGTTGGCGATTCCAGAATACGGACGACATATTCACAAAATGATTCAGCAAGTAATGGCTGAAGAAGACAGAGCGCAACGTAACAAACAAGCCCAAGCCATAATTGGTATTATGGGAAATCTAAATCCACATTTGCGTGATGTGGCAGATTTTCAGCACAAACTTTGGGATCAGCTCTTTATCATGTCTGATTTTAAACTAGACGTTGATGCACCTTTTCCAAAACCTGATGCTGAGATACTTGCAGCACCTCCTAACAATTTGGATTATCCGCAATCCTATCCCAAATACCGTTTTTACGGAAACAATATCAAGGGAATGATTGACGTAGTGGTCAATTGGGAAGATGGTGAACTCAAAGAAGCCTTGGTCTATGTGATTGCCAATCACATGAAAAAATGTTTTCTTAACTGGAATAAAGATACCGTCGAAGATCAAGTCATTTTCGATCATTTGGCAGAACTTTCTGGAGGTAAGATCATACTTAAACCTGAAGACGAAGTGCTTACTGAGTCAGACAGTTTGATTCGCTTGACCAACAGACGATTTGCAAAAGGAAGCCGCCAAAATAAAAACAAAAAATACCGCCACCAAAAGCGTCGAGTCTAAATGAGTGCATTTAAGGTTACAGGTGGGGAATCTCTTTCGGGTGCTATACAACCCCAAGGTGCCAAAAACGAAGCCCTGCAGATTTTATGTGCGGTTTTACTTACTCCCGAACCTGTAACCATCAGGAATATCCCCGATATTATCGATGTAAATAAACTCATTGACATTCTTATTCAACTTGGCGTAAAAGCTGAAAAACACAGCACTGATAGCTATACCTTTCAGGCAGACAATATCAATATTAACTATTTGCAATCAGATGAGTTTAAGATTTCCGGGCGTGGTCTTCGTGGGTCTATAATGATTGTAGGTCCCCTGTTGGCACGCTTTGGCAAAGGCTATATCCCAAAACCCGGAGGTGATAAAATTGGTCGGCGAAGACTAGACACCCACTTTCAGGGGTTTATCAACCTTGGTGCCACATTTAGATACAACAAAGAAGAATATTTTTACGGCGTAGAGGCTGACGAATTGCACGGTACGTACATGCTTTTGGATGAAGCATCCGTTACTGGAACGGCTAATATTGTCATGGCTGCTGTGCTTGCCAAAGGCACTACCACGATTTACAACGCTGCTTGTGAACCCTATTTGCAGCAGTTGTGTAATATGTTGGTGCGCATGGGAGCAAAAATTTCAGGTATTGGCTCAAATTTATTGACCATTGAGGGCGTTGATAGCCTTGGTGGTACCGAGCACCGCATTTTGCCCGACATGATTGAAATTGGTAGTTGGATTGGATTGGCTGCCCTGACGCGTAGTGCACTTACCATCAAAGACGTACAATGGGAGTATTTGGGTCAGATTCCAGATGTGTTTCGCCGATTGGGGATTACCATTGAGCAAAAAGGCGATGATATGTACATTCCTGCGCATACAGATGGTTATGAAATCCAAAGCTACATTGACGGTTCGGTGATGACCATTTCAGATGCCCCATGGCCCGGCTTTACCCCCGATTTATTGAGTATTGTTTTGGTGGTGGCTACACAAGCCAGAGGCAGTGTCCTTATTCATCAAAAAATGTTTGAAAGCAGGTTGTTCTTTGTGGATAAACTCATTGATATGGGCGCTAAAATTATTTTGTGTGATCCACACCGTGCCAATGTGATCGGTCACGATTTCAAATCGACCTTAAAAGCTACCACGATGACGTCGCCAGATATTCGTGCTGGAATCTCTTTATTGATTGCTGCGCTTTCTGCTAAAGGTACCAGTACCATTTATAACATTGAACAAATAGACCGCGGGTATCAAAATATTGATACACGCCTGCGTGCCATTGGTGCTAAGATTGAGCGTATAGACTAGTTCAAACTTATCGTTTGGAAACTTTATTGTTGCTAATGCCTCGTTGTCGGGAGCATTTAAACCGATCGACTTCTTCGGAACGTTTTTTTACGTGTTTTGTTTTTCTGCCCTGAACACGCTTTCGCCATAACTTAAAGCTACTGGGTTTCATGTTGCTCCGCATGATGGTAATTACTTCCTGTTCTTTAAGCCCAAATTGTAGCTTAATGGCATCAAAAGGGGTGCGGTCTTCCCAGCCCATTTCAACAATGCGGTCAATGTCTCGTGCGGTGAGTTCTTTTTTCATGTGTCCATTATGTTTTCTCTGTTGGGTAGGGTGTGTTTAGCTAAAATCCGCCTGCTTTCTTTGCGTACATTAGGGGTGCGCTGCATACTCCAAAGCACTGTTGATGCGTGCTTGTAGGTTTCCTTAATGTCAATGATAGGTTTGGGATATGTTTTTCCAAGCACACAATTGTAGCCTTGCTGTTCAATAGCGGTCATGGTCCACGGTTCTATCACAAATGACGTGGGTAAGTGTGCCAATTCAGGCACCCATTTTCGAATAAATACCCCCTCGGCATCATGTTCATGTGCGTTTTTTGTGGGATTGTATATGCGCAACATATTGATTCCTGTTTCGCCGGCTTGCATTTGAAATTGCGGATAGTGAATTCCGGGCTCAAAGTCCAAAAACTGACGCCCCAAAAACGTTGCACCTTCTTGCCATGGTTGCCACAAATGATGCGTAAAAAAGGATACCACCATAGCACGCATTCTAAAGTTTAAATACCCCGTTTGTACCACGCATCGCATACAGGCATCTACAAGTGGATAGCCCGTTTTTCCTTCTTTCCACGCTGAAATAAACCCTTCGTTTATAGGTTTGTTCAATTGATGATACCCTGCATTAACGCTTGCAAACTCCATGTTGGTTTCCATCTCAAATTTTTGAATAAAATGGGCTTGCCAGCGCAACCTCGAGGTAAACGCATTGATTTGAAAAGCACTTGCCCCAAGGGTTTTGGCTTGTTTGGCACGCTGCCATACATAGCGCACCGATAGGTTTCCCCACGCCAAATAGGGCGACACCCGCCCACAATGGACACGTGCTGCTTCGGGCTTTGAAATGGATTGTTGGTATTTTTTATGCCGTGTTTTTAAAAAGCTATCTAAATAGGCTAGCCCCTTTTGGGTACCCCCTTCTTGAATTCCGTCAATGGTTTTGGGGGTAAGAGGTATCTCGTCAATAGGGAATGCGTTTTTGGGAACAAAATTTTCTTCAGATGCCGAAAAGGGTTTGATGGGTTGCATCATAAAGTTTGTCCAATAGCTGCGCCAGTTTTTGCGGTTGGCAAGTCCTCTAAACACCCCATTATTCACGTGTTCTACCCAATGGATTTTTTGTTGAGTACACCATTTTTTAACCTCCCTATCTCTTTTATACGTACAGTTCAAGCCGGTTTCTTGCATGGAAAATAGCGTATTGATGTGCCATTTTTCGCTTAATTTCTCCAAGACAGTGATTACTTCTCCGCGAACACAATGCACCTTAGTGTTATATGTTGCAAGTGCTGCGTTTAGGACTACTAACGATTGCTGGATAAAATTTTTATGACGTTCGTGATAGTGAGCGTCATTTTCCAGACTGGGTTCAAAAATATAGAGTAGGAGTAGGGGCATGTTGTTTTCAATGGCATTTTGCAGCCCTTCGTTGTCTAGAAGTCGCAAATCGCGCTTAAACCAAAATACGTTTATGTTTGGTTTAGAAAGCATCCGGATTTTCCATGATTTTATATGCACGCTCCTTAATTTTTGCCAATTCCTCAGGGTTGATTTTTCCTAACAAATTGTACATCATCCCCATGCGATTGTTGCCGCGCAACTCTTCCCTTTTATCATCTAAGAAATTCCAATAGAGGCTGTTAAAAGGGCACGCATCATCCCCGGTGCGTTTCTTTTTGTCGTATGAGCAATTTGCACAGTAATTGCTCATTTTATTCACATACGACCCCGACGACACATAGGGTTTTGTTGCCAAAATACCCCCATCGGCATACTGGCTCATCCCTCTTGTGTTGGGTAGTTGTACCCACTCTACGGCATCGGCGTAAATCCCCAAATACCAATCGTCTACTTCATCGGGGTGGGTTTGTAGTAATAGGGCAAAATTGCCCGTAATCATCAGGCGTTGAATGTGGTGCGCATAGGCATTGTCCAAACTATTTTTGATGCTTGTTTTAAGGCAATTCATCTTAGTATCCCCTGTCCAATAAAAATGAGGAAGTTTCCCGAAATTGTTCAGTTCGTTTTTTTGTTTGTAGGCGGGCATCTCTTTCCAATACAACCCACGAATGTATTCGCGCCATCCCAAAATTTGCCGAACAAACCCCTCTATTTGCGATAAGCTGATGCTTCCTTCACTTTTTCTGTAGGCTGCAATGGCAGCTTCAATCACCTCGGCTGGATCAATGAGTTTTACGTTAAGGCTAAACGAAATTCGGGCGTGAAACAAATTTGTTTCGTCTTGGTGCATGGCATCTTGATAGGTGCCAAAATCTTGCAACAGGTGCTCGCAAAAATAATCGAGTTGTTTGAGCGATTCATCTCTTGAAACAGCAAACAAAAATGGGTTGTCGTCAAATGTTCCAATGGTTTCAATTCCAGCAGCTTTTACTTGCGTATAGATTTCTTTTGCCAAGCTTGCGTCGGGAGTGTAGGGCGGAGGTATACGCCCTCCTTTCCAAGTGTTTCGGTTAAATTTATCGTAGTTCCAGCTTCCTCCTTCGGGTTGCCCGTCTACCATAAGGTATTGGTGTTTTTTGCGCATATAGCGATAAAAAAACTCCATGACCAACGCCTTTTTGCCTTTGTAAAATTCCGCTAATTCAGTGCGAGTAGTCAAAAAATGTTCAGTGTCATAGCCTTTGGTTCGAACACTTAGGTTTTTGCATATTTCGTTAAGCTGTTGATCTAATCGGTATTCATCGGGGAGTTGGTATGCAAATGCGGATGCATCCAGAAGTTGCACAACGTTTTCAATATTTTTTTTGAGATCATGGCAGTTGTTGGGGTCATCAATGGTGTAATACAATACTTGGTGTCCGTCCTGCTCCAGTTTTCGTGCAAAAGTGCGCATGGCAGCAAAAAAGGCAACCACTTTTTGGATGTGGTGTTTCACATAGTCCGTCTCTTGACGCATTTCAAACATCACATACAAAACCCTATTGTCGAGCGCTGTAAACCATGAATGGTTTTCGTTTAGTTGGTCGCCAAGAATGAGTCGTATTTCCATTAGAATAGGGTTGTTTGTAACCAGGTTTTTTGGTAGGTATTTTTAGGGTCATAGCGTTCGGCTTGCCATGCAATGTTAAATTTTCTGTCGCGGGGATCGTTCCCCACGCCGGCATTGTACATCCAGTTTCCGTAATTGCTGTGTACATCGTAATCAATAAGCATCGCCTCAAAATAGGCGGCGCCTATGCGCCAATCCAGATGCCATTCTTTACTAAAAAAACTCGCCACATTTTGCCTGCCACGATTGCTCATAAATCCCGTTTCGGCAAGCTCACGCATATTCGCATTAACAAAAGGTTCAGGTGTATTGCCGTCTATCCATTTTTGTATGCGGTTTTTGTTTGAGCTCCAATCGTATGCTTTTTCTAAAATACCCCCGATTTTAAAAATGGCATTGCCGTGCTTTAACGAAATATACTTAAAATAATCGCGCCAAATCAGCTCAAAAATTAACCAATAGGTGGAATCGTTTTTGGTGACGCTATGCTCATATTTCTTTACTTCTGCGTAAATCTCACGCGCTGATATGGATCCAAACGCCAACCAAAGCGATAGCTTGGAACTGTATTTTTTCCCTAACAATCCATTACGGGTTTTTTTGTAATAAGAAAGTTGTTCTGTTTCCCAAAAATATTCATCAATACGTTCCCATGCAGCTTTTTCCCCACCCACAAACGGAATGGCAGTTCGTGCGTCATTCTTTACTTTTTCATAGCCCAATGTGGCTAATGTAGGCAGTTCGGCCACTTCGTTAAGTAGGTTTTCTTTGGGCATGGCACTTGGCACAGAAAATGGTGATCTTACAGTGGTATGTTTTTCACATTTTTTTCTAAATACGGTAAACACCTCGGGGATGCTGGCAATATCCATCGAGATATCTTCGGGGTGAAACAAAAACTGGTCATAAAATTCATGTGTTTTAATGCTATTCGGAATTTCATTTGCTTCTTTTACCTCTTCTTGCGTCCATTCCTTTTGCGCGTATATATCGGTAATGTTGTGCTGTTGTTGCAATTCCGTAAGTGTTTTGTTCCAATTGCCTACGGTTACCCAAAGTGATATGTTTAGCGCAGCTAGGTCTTTTTGGAGTTGGGACAGGGTTTGCAGTAAAAAGTGGGCACGGAAACGTTCCATCTTTTTAAATCCCAACGGCGTAGGCTCAAGCCATTGATGTGGTAAATGATAAACACCCACAACCTTTTCGTGACTGTGTACTGCCTCCCAAAGCGCTTTGTTGTCGCGCACACGAAGGTTGTTTTTGAACCATACTAGTCCTGTTGTTTTTGTCTTTTGCATCTTTCGCTACAGTATACTACGGTGTCCCAATTGTTACGCCATTTTTTACGCCAAACAAAGGGCCGTTCACAGATGGGGCAGATTTTTTGGGGTAGGTGTTCTTTTTTAACGCCTTTCATGTTGCCAAGGCTTCTTTGTACGTTGCCAAGCAGCGTTCTCGCGCAGCTTTATGTTCCACAATAGGCGAGGGGTAGTCTAGGGATTGGTATTCCGGCACCCACTTTTTGATATACTCGTGGTCTTTATCGAATTTTTTAACCTGTTCAGTGGGGTTAAAGACACGAAAATAGGGGGCTGCATCTACGCCACAACCCGCAACCCATTGCCAATTTCCTACGTTACTTGCTTGTTCGTAATCAAGTAGTTTTTCAGCGAAATAGGCTTCGCCCCAGCGCCAATCAATAAGTAAGTGTTTGCACAAAAAACTGCCTACTAGCATCCGCACGCGGTTGTGCATAAAACCAGTTTGATTTAGCTCGCGCATCCCTGCATCTACTAGCGGGTAACCCGTATTGCCCTCACACCATTTTTTAAATTCTTCTTCGGTGTTACGCCATGCAATGCGGTCGTATTGGGGTTTAAAACTCGACGTGGTCGTGTGCGGATAATGCCATAAAATTTGCATAAAAAACTCACGCCACACCAGTTCTTTCAAAAAAGTATTGTTGATGCTTTTTCGGGCTTTAGCAATTAACGTCCTAACCGAAATAGATCCAAACCGCAAGTGAATGCCCAATCTACTGGTGCTGTCAAGTGCTGGAAAATTCCGGGTATCTTCATATGCATCCATTAATGCTTTTGTGCTGGCACCTTCCGGAATGTTGTGTTGTCCTTTTTCAAACCCCATTTCATCTAAAGTAGGGATAGGGTCAGGCGTATATTTATGTAGGTTTTTTAGTCCTTCTTCCGAGGGATAATTTGGAACGCCTTCTTCTTCCATTTTGGCAATCCAAACGCGTGAGTATGGCGTGTATACTTTATAGGGTGTCCCGTCCTTCTTTAGTACCTCGTTGGGTGCAAAAAGTACTTGGTCTTTAAAGGTTTTAAAGGATATGTTGAGCGCCTTTAGTTTTTCGGCAATGGCCTGATCTCTTTCTTGCGCATAAGGCTCATAGTCTTCGTTTGTATACACTGCAGTAATGCCAAACGCCTTGCACCATTTTGGAATAAGTTCTAATGGATTTCCTTTTTCGGCAACCACACCACTTCCCAAAGACGAAAAGGTTTGGTGTAATCTTGCTATTCGCTGATGAATAAACGCAACGCGGGCATCGTTTTTAGGGAGTTTATTTAGAATGTTTTCATCGAATACAAATGCGGGAATTACGGCTTTTCCATCCTGCAACGCATGATACAAACCGGCATTATCGGTTACACGTAAATCTCTACGAAACCAAAATAATATCATCCACTAACATTTAATGCTGACATACCGCCGTCAAGTCCTAAAACCTGACCTGTCATCCAACCGCTTTTTTCTGAGAGTAAAAACGCAGCCAGTTGCGCTACATCTTCAGATGTTCCAATGCGTTGTAATGGGTGACGTAGGGCAGCTTTTTCTTTTTTCACATCGTTGTTTAAAAATCGATTTGCTAAGGGGGTATCTGTTATTGAAGGGGCTATTACATTAACGCGCACTTTGGGTGCCCACTCGGCTGCTAACGCCCGACCAAGTCCCTCAACAGCTCCTTTTGAGGCTGCTACACTTGAGTGGAAGGGCATCCCTGTTTGTACCGCCACCGTGCTAAACAACACGACGCTAGCTTGTTCGCTTGCCGCCAATAGGGGTTGGACTTGCTGAAGAGTACGAACCGCCCCCATCACATTGATTTCAAAATCGTTTGTAAATGCTTCAGGCTTTAAGCCTTTAAAAGGACGTAAATTGATGCTGCCGGGACAGTAGACAAAACCATCTAACTTTTCAGGAAGTTGATCTAGGGTCAGCGAATCTTCTAATACATTAAACGGGATGTGTTTTACGTTTTTGCCGTTAAGTCCTTCTGCCGTTCTCGAAGCCACAATAATGTTAGCGTCTTTAGGTAAAAGGTCGATAATTTGATTCCCAATGCCATAGCTGCCTCCAATGAGTAAATAGTTTTTCATTTTTAAGAATTAAAAATTTCGTTCAATGCTTTTTCTCTATAATTAAAAATTTGCTTCACCTTAAAGCGAACAAACACCGCGTGTGCTATCCAACCCAATGGACCAAGCGGAAGTTTGTAATCCACAATATCTTCCATGAGTACGCCCTTTTCTGTTTTTTTTATAAAATGTTTGTGATGCCAAAAGGTGTAGGGTCCAAATCGTTGCTCATCAACAAAATAGCTACCCTCTTTTACGTGCGTAATTTCTGTAACCCATCTGAACGGAATTCCCAAAACGGGCGTTAGTCTGTATTGAATAATTTGTCCGGGAAACATCTTTTGTTCGTCACCCGATAGGATATCAAAACCCATATAATTTGGGGTAATGCGTTTCAGGTTTTTCGGGTCAGAGAGAAATTCCCATGCCTTGTCTATGCTGGTGTTAAGTTCTTGTTTGGAAGTGTATTGGTACATCACGTATGTTTTATGCAAACATACAATTTGTTTAACGTTTAACCGAACAATGTTAAACAAAATTATTTACCAAATTTCTCTTTTAAGGCCTTTTCTGTTTGTAAGATAGCGATAAATGGAAGCAGCGACACCAATACAATGGCAATCCAAATATGTAGTTTTTGAAATTCAAGCAAGAAGAAAGGGGCACAACACAAGAGGTTATAATAGCCTACTTGGATAATGTGTTTTGCAGATTCTTTTTGAGCAAAATCCCAATGGTCTTGACTTTTTTTAGAGCGTGAGGTACGGTAGCCATAAAAATCATTGATCTTTTTTGGGGGGTATTTTTGCATAATCCATCCTGTGATGATGAATATCATGCCGCACAAGCCAAATGTTAGAATTGCAGGGTTAATTTCCATGTTTTGAAGATACAAAAAAGCGAAAAGCTAATACGGCAAGTGCCATTCCTGCAAAAGGTGCTGTGAGGTAAAGCCACATGGGCTCCCAATGATTTCCAATTAACGCAGGTCCTAGAGAACGCACAGGGTTCATTGAAGCGTTTGTTAGCGGCCCTGCAAACATAGCTTCTAGTAGGATTACACTTCCTACTGCCAATCCAGCAACGGGTCCAATTTCTTTACTACCTGTGCTGATGTGCAAAATGGTTATCATCAAGAAAAATGAGAGTAACAATTCCAACCAAAATGCGCTAACGTGTGGAATGGTGGGTAGGGTAGCACCAATAAATTCACTTTCGGGAAGTAGTGTTTTTACAGCTACACTTGCCATTATCGCTCCTAGCGTCTGAGTAATTATATATGCGGGAACTTTTTTCCATGAAAAGCGTTTTGCCAAGGCAAAAGACACCGTTACTGCAGGGTTGAAATGCGCCCCTGATTGTTCACCAAAAGCGTAAATCATTACCATTACGATGAGCCCCCAAGTGATGGCTACCCCTTCGTGGGCAACGGCTCCTGTGGTTTCATTTACTGCCATTGCGGCTGTGCCACAAAAAACCATGGCAAAGGTTCCTACAAATTCGGCGTAAAGTGCTGTGCGTATAGACATATTGCAAAACTAAGTTCCAAAGATTACCAAAATGTTACGTTATCGAAATAGGGTTTCAAAAGTGTGTAGGTTTTATGTGTGGGGAGTCCCACTACGTTGGTGTAAGCACCTTCAATTTTCACAACTCCAATATGCCCAACCCATTCTTGAATCCCATAGGCACCGGCTTTGTCTAGGGGTTTAAAGTTTTTTACATAGTGTGTTATTTCAGCTTTGGACAAATTGCTAATGGTAACTTTTGTAATAGCATTTACACAAGTTTGTTTCGACACAGTAGTTAGGCAAACCGAACTAATCACTTCGTGTGTTTTGCCCGAAAGGGACATGAGCATTTCGATTGCTTCCGCTTCATCTTTGGGTTTGCCAAGCGCAACGTCGTTGTGCCATACAATGGTGTCTGCGGTGAGTACTATTTCGTTTTGCTGTAGTAATTTTTGCTGTGCTTTTCCCTTTAGTTTCGCCAAATAGTCTGTAATGGCTGCACCTTTTAATTCTGACGCATAAACCTCATCTACTTCAATAACACGTTGCTCAAAGGGAATATTCATCTGCGTAAGCAATTCCACCCTTCGCGGCGAGCCAGAGCCTAAATACAGCTTGTAACTCATTTGCTATCGTTGCGCGCGTTGGTAAGTACTCCCCATTTGCCTTGAACTTTTAGTACTTGCTCAATCACATCACGAACACAACCTTTGCCTCCGTTTTTGTGTGAAATATAGTCTGCGGCAGCAAGCACTTCCGGAACAGCATCATTTGGGCAGCATCCCATACGCGCCATATTCATGGCAGCGATATCTGGAATATCATCGCCCATAAAAAGCATTTCGTCATAGGGGATATTGTATTTTTCGGCATATTCGGTAAGTACGGAACCTTTTTGATGCGCCCCCAAATACACATCCCCAACGCCAAGCTGTTGCAACCTCAGGCGTACGGCTTCATTCGTCCCACCTGAAATAATGGCAACTTTAAAACCAGCATGCAAGGCAGCTTTTACGGCATAACCGTCTTTGGTGTTCATGGTACGTACCATTTCACCGTCGGGTAAAATGGTAATGCCACCATCGGTGAACACACCATCTACATCAAAGACAAATGTGGTAATGTGACGAAATTCTTCTTTATAACTCATGAGTTGTGTGTGTTAAAAATAGATTGACTTAAAATGCGGTAAAGTTCGGCTTCTTTTTCAGATAAAATCGAAAGGTGCTTTTCTTGTGTTTTAAGGTCGTTGCGCTTGGCAGGTCCAGTTTGTATTTGGCTTGCTTGGTATGCCAAAACTCGTTTAAATGTTTCGCTAATCAATGGATGTAATAAAGAAAAAGGAACTTCTGCTTTTGTGGTAATTTGTTGACTTGTGTTGAGCAAATGATTGGAAAAGTTATTTGCAAAAACCGCAGCCGTGTGCAGGTGTAAACGTTGTTGCTCGGATATTTCATGCACTTCTTTGCTCAGTAAATGAGCTAGCGATTTTAGCATTTGCATGTCATCTTGGTTTTCCGCTTCTAGGCATATGGGAATCTTGTTCCAATCAATAGCGTGATGTTGGATAAAACTTTGCAATGGATAAAAAACCCCTTTTCGCGGTATAGTTTCAAGTGCCTTTATTGACACTGCCCCTGCGGTATGTGCTACCAAGGCATCAGTATCTTTTAATTCCTTTGCGATGGACGGTATGGCATCGTCTGAAACGGCAATAAGGCAAATATCGGTCTGAGTATCGTGTTGATATTTCGCAAAATAGGGTGTTTTGTGAGAGGTTATCGGAGGTGTGGCTCTTCTTCCAATCCATTGAACACATTCAATTTGAGGGCACTTTTCAAAGGCTTTCACCAAATGTATGGCGAGATTTCCTGTCCCTATAAGTGCGATGCGCATCATGGCTCAAAATTACGAATAAGTGACTACTTTAAGTATGGGTTTGTATTATTTCATTAGGTTTGCAAAAAATTTGCACATGATGACGAATCAAACCTTTACCATGATAAAACCCGATGCTGTATCCAATGGACATATTGGGGCTATACTTGGTAAAATTTCAGCAGCTGGTTTTAGAATTGCCGCCCTAAAAATGACACAACTCACCAAAGCAGATGCTGAAGCGTTTTATGCGGTGCACAATGAGCGTCCCTTTTTTGGGGAATTGGTTGCCTTTATGACCAGTGGGCCTATTGTGGCTGCCGTCCTAGAAAAGGAAAATGCAGTTAATGATTTTCGTACCTTGATTGGAGCTACCAATCCTGCTGAAGCTGCCGAGGGTACTATTCGCAAATTGTATGCTACTTCTATGGGTGAAAACGCCGTACACGGTTCGGATAGCGATGAAAATGCAGCTGTCGAAATTGCATTTCACTTCTCGGGTAGAGAACGATTTTAACGCAATACTAATTTTTTAATACACTCTTTTCCGAGTCCTTCGTTAAGCATGGCAATGATGTTTTCTTTGCCATAACTTAGTTCTTCACGAAGTACCGACGAGGATAAGCTAACATGTAGCGTATCGCCCACCAGTTTTACAGACGCTGTATAGGCTTGAACGCCCGAACCTAGCAATTCTGCCCAGAGAGCTTCTGTTTTGGCACTGTCCAGTCCCTTTTCCAGTTTGTTGGTTTGGGTAAACTGACGCAGTACCTCGCCCAAATGTTGCGGTTCATCTTTCCGAGCACTCATGGGACATATCTTTTATAATGAAACACAATACCCCTTGCGTCTTTGAGTTGGAGTTCGTTTTCTTGAAGCCTTACCACTTCTTCTTGCCAGCTATGTTTTTGGCGGGAGTATGTGAGTATACACGAATTTTCTTGAAAGGAAACCGTAAATCCAATAGCGTCATTGGTATTGTTAAATTGATTTCCAAAAAGGGGTTTTAGCTTCTTTCGAATCCCGTTGGAGTCCTTTAATTCAAAAAAATCCACCTCCATAGTTCCTGTGTATGGGCGAATTTCTCCATTGGGGGCTTCGGCTTTTGCAATGACCCAATACCCATGAAGCCATTTCAAATTTTCGGGGGTTACCTTAGGCGAACACCCAATCAGCAACAGACACACAAGAAGGTAAGCTACTCTCATATTTGGTGTAATTCAAAGGGTTGTCCGGTTTGTTTAATGACCTCAGCGGTGCGCTCAGGGTGGGTGTCCGTAATAAACAATTGCCCAAACGAAGCCTCATGTACCAGATTGATAATTTGCGCTACGCGTTGCTCGTCTAGTTTGTCAAAAATATCATCTAAGAGGAGTAGGGGAGTGATTTCGGTTGCTTTTTTAAGCATATCAAATTGTGCCAATTTAAGCGCAATTAAGAAGGATTTTCGTTGTCCCTGGCTTCCAAATTTTTTAATAGGGTAGCTGTCAATTTCAAATGCCAAATCGTCTTTGTGAATGCCTACAGTAGAAAATTGTGCCAGCACATCATGTGGAGTGGCTTGTTGCAGTAGGGTAGCAAAATCACCCTCTAGTAACTGACTTTGGTATACCAAACCAACGCTTTCATTACCGTTACTGATGGTGGCATAGCGTTTTTGAAATAAGGGTTCAAAAGATGCCAAATATTGGATACGCGCCCGATGAATTGGCGTGCCAAGTTGCACCAATTGATCGTTGTAAATGTCTAGGGTCTCATGAGCGTTTTGCGCAAAACGCCCCATTTGCTTTAGCAGCGCATTGCGCTGTTGCACTATTTTTTGATATTGGATAAGCTGCTGTAAATATATCTTATCTGCCTGCCCAATAAGTTGGTCAATAAAACTACGTCGGGTTTGACTGCCCTCAGTAATAAGGTCAACGTCGGCGGGTGAAATCATGACTGTGGGAAGCAACCCAATGTGGTCCGAAAGCTTACTGTATTTTTTCCCATTTCGAATAAAAATTTTAGAAGCCTCTCTTTTCAATTGACATGCTATGCGCTCTGTATTTTTTTCACGAACAAAATGCCCTTCAATGCGCATAAAATCTTCGCTGTGCTGAATGGTGTGTGCATTTATCGAAGTAAAATAACTGCGTCCCATCGCCAAATGGTAAATGGCATCAAGGGTGTTGGTTTTGCCTTTTCCGTTGTTTCCTACGAAGCAATGAATGGGTGCTTCAAATCGATATTCTGACGAAGAAATATTTTTGTAATTGGTGATATGTAAGGCGTTTAGCCGCAAGTTGCTCATGCCAAAAAATGAAATGCAAATCTAGCCCCAAAATAAACATTTTAGTGGCAAGGCGGTATTGGAATAAAAATTTTATTTTTGCCTCCACAACTTTTTAGATATGGCTACATACAAGAAACGCGGCGGTAAAGCAAAATCGTCCCAACAACAAACTCCAGAACAGGAAAGTGTTACTGCTGAAGTATTTAGTACACTCGATACATCTGCAGGAAAAGCTGAGGCTTGGGTGGCACGTAATCAAAACTATATTTTGACAGCTATTGGAGCTGTGGTGGTTATAGTTCTTGGGTATTTGGCGTATCTAAATTTTGTTGCAAAGCCGTTAAATGAGGAGTCTACGAACGCCATGGCGCAAGCACAAGCCTATTTTAAAGCGGGTATGGAAGATCCCACAGTGCAGGATTCGTTGTTTGTTTTGGCACTTGATGGCGATGGAGTTGCTCCAGGGTTTCTTCAAATCATTGAGGAGTATGGGAGTTCAGACGCAGCACAATTGGCAAATTACAATGCCGGTATGATTTATTTGCAACAGAAAGCATACGACAATGCTATTTCGTATTTAGATGACTTTACTACAGAGGATCCTATTTTAGGTGCGCTTGCACTTGGAGGAATTGGTGATGCCTTTGCAGAGCTAAATCAATTGGAGGATGCTTTAGCGTATTACCAAAAAGCAGCGGATTTTTCAGAAAACAATTTGACTACACCTCGTTTTTTACGCAAAGGTGCTCAGGTGGCTTTAGCCATCGATAAGGCTAAAGTAGCTGCCAAATTGTTACAAAATTTAAAAGAAAACTTCGCTTCTTCACCCGAAGCAGCCAACGTGGATGTGCTTTTGGCACAAGCCCAACAGTAAATATATTTCGTATGGCAACTGCCCAACATGGTCAGCTGGATTTAGATGCTCTTCCAAACGCAAGCAAACTTCGTGTTGCCATTGTGGTTTCGAGTTGGAATGCTTCCATTACCGAAAATTTGTACCAGGGTGCGTTAGCTGTTTTATCGCAAAAGGGCTGTACTAAGGTTAATCGTATTGATGTCTCTGGAAGTTTCGAATTGATTTACGGTTGCAAAAAAGCGGTTCATAGTAATGTTGATGCGGTGATTGCTTTAGGGAGCGTAATTCGTGGCGAAACAGCGCATTTTGATTATGTGTGTCAAGCTGTATCAAATGGCATTAAAGACCTTAACCTTTTGGGAATAGTTCCCGTTATTTTTGGTGTTTTGACCGATGATACTTTGAAACAAGCGCAAGCCCGAAGTGGAGGTAAACTTGGGAATAAAGGCGCAGAAGCCGCTGCCGCTGCCATTCAAATGGCAAAATTATCTATTTAAAGTACTTTATAGGAACCCACAGCATTCCAAAGCATTCACCTTCTTCTTTACCAAGGTGTTTGTGATGCATTTTATGTGCCCTTCGTACACCTCGTGCGTAGCGGTTATTGGCGTTACGCCATATCTTAAAGCGCTGATGAATAAAAATATCATGCACCAAAAAATAGGCTAAACCGTAAGCGAAAATCCCGATGCCAATAGCAAGTCCGGGAGCAAATCCATATTCACCCCAAAGAATCACACAGCATGCGCTAACAACGGCATAGAAAATAAAGAACAGGTCGTTGCGCTCAAACCACGAATCATGGTCTTTGTGGTGGTGGTCTTTGTGGAGCGACCACAAAAATCCGTGCATGACAAATTTATGTGTAAACCAAGCCATGAATTCCATAACAAAAAAAGTGCCGAAAAAAATACCGACTTGCGCCAAAATACTCATAAGACGTAGGGTTTAAAGGACATTAAATTGATACCGGATAAACGAACGCGCCAAAACATCAACCTTTTGGTAATTGGGTACTCGAATACGTTTTGATTTTATCTGTGTTGATGGGGTGCGCTTTAACTTTTTAAGCAAACGCAGGTAATATTTATAAGCGGTATATACCCCAAATTTGGCATCGTCGGGGAGTTGGAAAATTCCAGCGAGCCCGTTCCTAAAATCGTCTTCAATTTCTTTAATTATGGTTTGCTTTGAAGCCTCGTCAAAGTGATTCATATCTACGTTTGGAAAATAGGTGCGTTCCAAATGTTCATGATCTGCTTTTAGGTCGCGTAAAAAGTTCACTTTTTGAAACGCAGACCCTAAGCGCATGGCAGCATTTTTCAACGCATGAAACCTTGCATCATCTCCTTTAACAAATACTTTTAGGCACATGAGTCCCACAACGTCTGCAGATCCATAAATATACTCACTGTAATCTTCGTGCGAATCATATACTTTTTTGGAAAGGTCCCAACGCATACTTTTCATAAAAGCATCAATATAACTTCGATCAATATTGTAGCGATGTACCGTTTCCTGAAAACTGTTCAAAATAGGATTTAAGCTTATTTTATCGTTGAGTGCATCGTCTAAAGCTTGTTCAAACCGATCAAATAATACAGGTTTATTGTAGTTGTGAAAGGTGTCTACAATTTCGTCAGCAAATCGGACAAACCCATAAATGTTGTATATGTCTTGACGAATTTCGGTAGAAAGCATCCGGGTAGCTAAAGAAAAGGAGGTGCTGTAAGACTCGGTTACAAGCTTACTACATTGGTACGAAACCTGGTCAAACAGCGCTTTCATTGTTTTGCTTTGATTTTCGTAAATATAGTGGAAAATTCAATCACCATCTAAATTCAGATAAAATTGTTTAAACAGAACTAAACAAGCTGTAATGCCTCAACAACATCATCAATTGATGTGAACGTGCGTATTTTTTCGGGTAAATCTCCCTTTAAAAACTGCACTTGATACCCCAATATCCACAAATCACTTTTAATATTTTCAATGATTTCAGTTGAAAATGTTTCTAAATAATTTTCTATTTTTTCTTGATTGGGTTCTATGGTAAAATAGGATAAGAAAGTAATGGGTTCGCCAATATCAACTAAGTTTTTAAGGCTTTCAATAGGAACCGATTGCCCAAGGAAAACACATTGAAATCCATTATTTAGTACTTCGTAGTGTAAATATAACAACCCTAGCTCATGAATTTCGTTATCCGGCAAAAACAAAACAAACTTTCGATCTGTTCTGACTGTTTCTTGCTGCTGCAATTCCTCACACATGGCATGAACTTTCTGCTTAATCAGGCTTGTGATAAAGTGTTCGTGTGATGGACTTATGGAATTTGTTTGCCAAAGTACACCAAGTTCGTTCATAAGCGGAACAAAGACGTTTTTGAATACTTCTGTGAAGGTAAATTGTTCTAGAAGATCGTTAAATGTTTTCGTAAATAGACGCTGGTCGAAGTTAATCATAGCAAGCTTGAATAACCCAACTGACCATTCGTCAGCAGATTTATTTATGGTTAAACTGTGCACGCGTTGCGTAACTTCGTGCGAGTTAAGCTTGGCAATCTTTGATATTTTTAGTCCATTGTTGTAGAGCAACGTAACATTAAGCAGCTTTTGTAGGTTTTCGAGGTCATACATGCGTATGTTTGTGTCTGTACGCTCAGGCTCAAAAAGGTTATATCTTTTTTCCCAAATTCGTATGGTGTGTGCTTTAATACCTGATAGGTGTTCCAGATTTTTAATGGTAAAACTATTTTTTACGCGATCCATTTGTTTAATGTTTTTAGGGCATTATTAAACAAAAGTAAAAAAAAAAACGGTAAAAAAAAATTGGTAGAAGAAAAATGTGTGCGCACGAGAGGAATCGAACCTCCACGGGATTTAACTCCCACTAGGCCCTCAACCTAGCGCGTCTACCAGTT
>ENA-OUOG01000192-OUOG01000192.1-marine-metagenome-genome-assembly--contig:-NODE-192-length-78521-cov-4.896015_pt1 | contig 78521 bp, 64 predicted proteins | sample MGYA00248635_ERZ508505 | MGnify/ENA primary metagenome ERZ508505 (study PRJEB26176, sample SAMN06267871) | marine metagenome | isolation source: Saanich Inlet, British Columbia, Canada | place: Pacific... | reverse complement strand
TTTAGATATTGCTGTTAGTGTAACGGGAACTACAAACTGGTACACAGATGCAACTTTAACTACTATACTAAATGACACGGATGCTTTAATAGATGGAGAAGATTATTTTGCAACACAAATTGGAGTAAATGGATGTGAATCGTCAGTAAGTGTTTCTGTAGTTGTTACTATAAGTGATACACCTATACCAACAATTTTAGAAGCTTCAGTAGAATATTGTATTAATGATAATCCAACATTTGGAGATTTGACTCAAAACATAAGTGAAAATGGACAAAGCTCATTTACTGTGGTTTGGTACGATGCTCCAAACGGAGGCATTCAATTTAGTAATTCAGACGATTTAGAAAACGGTGAAACCTATTATGCAGCTTTAATAGATGCTACAACAGGATGTGAAAGCAGTGTAAGATTAGAGGTCATACCTGACCTTACTAATTGTGGTAGCCTAGTTATTCCAGATGGCTTCTCGCCAAACGGAGATGGTGTAAATGACACATTTGATGTTGATAATTTAGAGGTGTTACATCCAAATTTTGAAATGGAAATTTATAATCGTTATGGTAATCTCGTGTATAAAGGTGATGCAGCTACACCAAGATTTGATGGAACTTCTAACCAATCCACGATTGGAGATAAAGTTTTACCAGTAGGTGTTTATTTCTATATTTTCAATTTCAATGATGGAGAGAACAAACCCGTCCAAGGACGATTATACTTAAGTAGATAAAAGTTTAGCTAAACACACAAAATTTAAGATCATGAAAAAATTAAATATATTTCAAAAACTAGTGATTGTAGCCTTACTCACTATCTCATCATATAGTAGCTACGCACAACAAGACCCTCAGTTCACACAATATATGTACAACATGAGTGTCATTAACCCTGCATATGCGACAGCAGAACAAGGCATACTAAACACAGGAGCGTTATACCGTACACAATGGGTAGGATTAGAAGGTGCTCCAAGAACAGCATCATTATTTGCACATACACCTATTAATGAAAAAATGGAGATAGGTTTATCTTTTACTAATGATAATATTGGAGATGTGGTAGATGAGAATAATATCTATGCCGATTTTGCTTATGTTTTACAAGTCAGTGAAAACAGTAAATTATCCCTAGGAATTAAAGCGGGTGTAACATTATTCAACACTAATTTTAATGGATTTGTATTACAATCTGGAGGTGTTGATACCGATGTTGCCTTTAATGAAAATATTAATAATGCTTTTCCTAATGTAGGCTTAGGAGCATTTTATTTTTCAGACAACTATTATATTGGCTTATCAGCTCCAAATTTGTTAGCAACAAAACATTTAGAATCTGAGAATGGTGTTAGAGCCCTAGGCGCAGAAAATACACACTTCTTTTTAACAGGAGGTTATGTGTTTGACATTACTCCAGATATTCGTTTTAAGCCTGCTTTTATGGCCAAAGCAGTTTCAGGAGCACCTTTGGCATTAGACTTAACAGCTAACGTATTATTACAAGAAAAGCTCGAAGTAGGGTTAGCCTATCGATTAGAGGATGCCGTTAGTGCATTGGTTAATTTTAGAGTAGCCCCAAATCTAAGAATCGGTTACAGTTACGATTATACTACTTCTAACTTTAGTGACTTTAGCTCTGGTTCTCATGAAATAATGCTTTTATTTGACCTTGATTTATTTAACTTTAAGAGTGGTTACGACCGATCTCCTAGATTTTTCTAAACTTAAAATACAAGACCTATGGAAACAACTCAATCTACCGTATTTATAAGTTCTAAGACGAATTTAAAAAGACAAAACATGAAACAATATATCCTTTTATTAGGTGGGTTCTTATTCGCGATTAATTTTTGTACTGCACAAAAAGAGCGAATTAATCGTGCCGATAAATATTTCGAATTAAAAGCCTACGCAAAAGCTGCAGAGCTATACGAAAAGAAAGAGCCTAATCAAAAAGTTCTTCAGAATTTAGGAGACAGTTATTACTATAACAGTAATATGCAAAACGCAGTTAAAACATACAGAGAACTTATTTTAGATTATACAGACTCTTTAGATATAGAGTATTATTTTAAATACGCACAATCTCTAAAAGGGGTTAAAAACTATAAACTTGCTGATGAGTATTTGACGAAGTATTATAATAAAATTGTTAATACCAAAGCCTTTATAGAGAAAAACCGTAAGACAACGCCACATGTTTTTAAAACAAAAGCGATTGATAATACGTCTACATACAGTGATTTTGGCTTAACCTTTTTAGGTAATGATAAAGTAGCTTTTGCTTCAACTAGGAACGATAGTAACCCAGCTTTTGTATGGAACGATTTGCCATATTTAGATATATACTCGGCAACATTAAAAGATGGTAAATTAGAAAACATCATGCCATTTTCAGAAGTCATAAATACAGCGTCTCACGAAAGTAACCCTGTGTTTTCTGTAGATGGGAAAACGATGTATTTTAATAGAACAGACGACACAAAATCAAAAACTGACGAAGGTCGTGTGGCACAAGTAAAATTATATAAGGCAGAATTAGTCAATGGAGAATGGGCTAATGTTACCCTGTTGCCGTTTGCATCAGATGATTATAGTACCGAGCATCCAAGCTTAAGTAAAGATGGTAAAACATTATACTTTTCTAGTGATATGCCTGGCTCTATAGGTAGTTTTGACATCTATAAAGTCTCTATTAATGAAGACGGAACTTACGGCGAACCTAAAAATTTGGGACGGACAGTTAACACAAGACATAGAGAGCAATTTCCTTATATAAGCGATGATGACGTATTGTACTATTCATCTAATGGGTTAATTGGTTTTGGTGGTCTAGATGTATTTAGAACTGAAATAGAAAATGGAGTATATGTGCTTCCTATCAATTTAGGACATACAGTAAATAGTAATCTAGATGATTTTTCATTTGTAATAAATGAAGCTGATGATAAAGGGTATTTTTCATCTAACCGTTCTGGGATGGATAAAATGTATAGCTATGACAGAGAAGAAAACATTTTAACCAAGTATATGGTAGAGGGTGTTATTAAAGATAAAAATTCTAAAATGCCATTGGCAGGAGCAAAAGTTGTACTATTAGATGATAAAGGGAATGTTTTACAAGAAAAAGTAACAACAAAGGATGCCAGTTATTTATTTAAACTAGACCCAGATATTAACTATGTCGTAAGGGGAACATCAGATGCTTACATTCCTAAAGAGATTAAATTCTCAACAGGAAAAGATGGAGAAATCTACCATAACATCAATCTTGAATTGGAGTCTTTTTCAGACGCAGAAGAGCGTGTTAAGAAAGATGAGACAGGTAGAGTCATGGTTCAGATCGATAAAATCTTTTTCAATTTTAATAGCTACAAGATTCAACCAGAAGCTTCACAGAAGCTGGATGTATTAGTAAATTTGATGAAAAAATATCCTTCTATGGAAGTTGAAGTTTCTGCGCATACAGATGCAAGAGGTTCAGACGACTATAATTTAAGCTTATCAGAAAAACGTGCGGCCTCTACTTTAGAGTATCTCGTTAGCCAAGGTATTGAAAAGAGTAGACTTACAAGTATTGGCTATGGTGAAACAAAACCACTTAACAAATGTGTTAGAGAGGGTATTTGTGAAGATGAAGAATATGATATAAACAGACGTTGTGAGTTCAAGGTTTTAAAATAGATTATAAACTTTCAAGAAAAAGCCTTTCCATTTAGCAGTAAACGGAGAGGCTTTTTCTTTATATTTGTTTGTACTGAATTTATAAGTCTTTTCGATTAGACAAATTTCAGTGTATTCATAAAACAAAACCAAATGTCACCTTGAGCATTAATGAGATAAAATGTATTTTTATCGAAAGTACTTTGCAAAGCAAACCGAAAGGTCTCTATAATGAATGAAAATCTAGATCCATCAAACGAAAATTTTACTCCAGAAGAACTGGATGTTGAAAAGCAATTAAGACCACTTTCGTTTGAAGATTTTACAGGTCAAGATCAAGTATTAGAAAATCTCAAAATTTTCGTTCAGGCTGCAAATCTTCGAGATGAAGCTTTAGATCACACCTTGTTTCATGGACCTCCAGGATTAGGAAAAACAACTTTGGCTCATATTTTAGCAAGCGAGCTTAATGTGGGTATAAAAGTGACATCGGGCCCCGTATTAGATAAACCAGGAGATTTAGCGGGTTTATTGACCAATCTAGACGAAAGAGATGTGCTGTTTATTGATGAAATTCATAGACTTAGTCCAATCGTAGAAGAGTATTTGTATTCAGCTATGGAGGATTATAAGATTGATATTATGATAGAGTCAGGGCCAAATGCACGTACTGTTCAAATCAATTTAGCGCCATTTACTTTAGTCGGAGCAACTACAAGATCAGGATTACTAACAGCACCAATGCGTGCTCGATTTGGGATACAAAGTAGGCTTCAATACTATAATACAGAATTATTAACCACTATTGTTCAAAGAAGCGCAGCTATACTTAATATGCCTATTACGATGGAAGCCGCCATAGAAATCGCAGGGCGCAGTCGTGGGACACCCCGTATTGCAAATGCTTTATTGCGTCGTGTTAGAGATTTTGCTCAGATAAAAGGAGATGGTAATATTGATATAAAAATCTCAAAATTTGCATTAGAAGCCTTGAATGTAGACGCACATGGTTTGGATGAAATGGATAATAAAATTTTAATAACCATTATAGAAAAATTTAAAGGTGGTCCAGTAGGTATAACTACTTTGGCTACGGCAGTCAGTGAAAGTGCCGAAACTATTGAGGAAGTCTACGAACCTTTTTTAATTCAGCAAGGATTTATAATGCGCACACCTCGAGGAAGAGAAGTTACCGAGCAAGCCTACAAGCATTTAGGAAAAATTAAAGGACCAACACAAGGTGGTTTATTTTAAAAAGATTTTTCACACTGAGCCCAGTCGAAGTGTTTGATTATGATTAATAACAAAGCCAAATACACAGAACTTATCAAAACCGAAGCAAAACGCCTCGGTTTTTTATCTTGTGGTATAAGCAAGGCTGCATTTTTAGAAGAAGAAGCCCCACGTTTAGAAAAATGGTTGAAAAAAAATATGCATGGGGAAATGCGTTATATGGAAAACCATTTCGATAAACGTTTGGATCCAACATTACTAGTAGAGGGTTCAAAAAGTGTCGTGTCATTGTTGTTAAATTATTATCCAAGCGAAGAGCAAACAGCGAACAGCTATAAGCTATCAAAATATACTTACGGTACCGATTACCATTTTGTAATAAAAGACAAACTCAAAGAATTACTTCATACTATACAAGAGCAAATCGGCGATGTTAACGGCCGAGCCTTTGTAGATTCGGCTCCAGTTTTAGATAAAGCTTGGGCAGCAAAAAGTGGTCTGGGTTGGATAGGGAAGCACAGTAATTTGCTAACCCAAAAAGTAGGATCGTTTTACTTTATAGCAGAATTGATTATAGATTTGGAATTAGACTATGATACTCCAGTCACAGACCACTGTGGCTCATGTACAGCATGTATTGATGCCTGCCCCACAGAAGCAATCACAGAACCTTATGTTGTGGACGGCAGTAAATGTATATCGTATTTCACCATTGAATTAAAAGAAAATATCCCTTCAGAATTTAAAGGAAAATTTGACGATTGGATGTTTGGTTGCGACGTTTGCCAGGATGTTTGCCCTTGGAATAGATTCAGCAAACCTCATAGTGAACCGTTATTCAACGCACATCCTGAGTTGCTTTCTATGACCAAAAAAGATTGGGAAGAGATTACTGAAGACACGTTTAGAAAAGTATTTAAAAAATCTGCGGTAAAACGCACAAAATTTTCTGGTTTGAAGAGAAATATTAAGTTTTTAAAAGACTAATTTTTGTGTGGACTCCCTTTGAATCAGTTTTGTTTCAAGTTCTACAGTTTTATATTCTATTGGTAAATTTTGTTTTTTGTTTTTCATTTCATTGTACAACAGCTTAAATGACTCTTTACCCATTTGGTAACCAGGTTGGTCGATTGTGCTTAGAGTAGGTGATATAACAGAAGACATAAACCAATTACTAAACCCTACAATGGCAATATCGTCAGGGATTTTAATGCCATGTTTTAAAAACTCTGTCATAGCTCCAATAGCTACTAAGTCTGTATTAATAAATATACCATCAACATCACTGTGGTCTTTTATTAACTGACGCGCATTTTGTTTTCCCTCTTCAAAACTTTTAACACTGCAATCACAGATATAAACTAAAGATGGGTCGTAGGAAATATCATTGTCAATTAGTGCCTGTTTATACCCTAAAAAGCGATCGATTGAATTTTGAGGAAGAAGAGGTCCTCTAAAATGTGCAATACGTTTACATCCAATATCAATTAAATGTTTAGTGGCTGTATAGGCAGCTTTTCTGTCATTAATAATAACTTTAGAGCAGTTAACAATTTTGGCTATTTTATCAAACATCACTAGAGGGACATCCATAGATATTAAATCGTTTAAATGTTTAAAATCACCAGTGGCATTGGCCAAAGAGATTAAGACGCCATCAACTCGTTTACTAGAAAGCAATTCTAGTTGTTGTTTCTCTAATTGAAAAGATTCGTTAGATTGAAGTATAATTACCAAGTATCCTTTTTTCTCTGCTTGAGAAATAATACCCTTAATAACATTAGAGAAAAAGTGATGTACAACTTCTGGTATAACTAAACCTATGGTTTTAGATTCTTTTGTTCTTAGTGTTACCGCAAAAGAGTTGGGTCTGTAGTTTAGAGTTTCAGCCAATTGCTTAACAAGTTTTTTAGTTTTTTTACTTACATCAGGATAATCTTTTAAAGCTTTTGATACTGTAGTGACCGAAATTCCTAGCTGGTCTGCAATTTGTTTTAATGTAACAGGTTTCATTTCAATTTTTAAAGTAAATATACAAAACGAAAACGTTTTCGGTAAAACGAAAACGTTTTCGATGATAAAAATAGATAATTATGCACCAAAAAATATGAATTTAGTAATTATTAAACTAATTTTTTATTAATTAAACAACCAAAAAATGAAATCAATAAAAATCAAATGGAGTATATTTTTGTTATTTACAATGATAACACTAATAGTTTCTTCACAAAGTAGCATTTCTGGTGTGGTAAAAGACAATCAGGGTTTAGCGTTAGATGGTGTTAATGTTATTCTAGAGGGTACGACTCAAGGTGCAATGTCTGACTTTGATGGGAATTACACTATCTCTAATGTTGAGAATGGAACCTACACCTTAGTAGGATCCTACTTGGGCTTAAAAACATTTAAAAAATCAGTTACAGTTAGTGGTGAAAATATTACCGTTGATATTGTGATGTCTGAAGATTTAGAATCTTTAGATCAAATTATTATTACTGGTGTAACAAATCCTAAATCTAGGGTAGAATCTAGTGTGTCTGTTACTACTTTAAGACCAAATACTATTGCACAATCTGCTCCGAGAACAACAGCAGAAATTTTCAGAACCATACCGGGTATTAGATCAGAATCATCTGGTGGTGAAGGTAACTCTAACATCGCAGTTAGAGGTGTGCCTGTTTCTTCAGGTGGTTCTAAATATGTTCAGTTACAAGAGGACGGTTTGCCAGTGCTATTGTTTGGTGACATGGCTTTTGCTACAGCAGATATTTTTACAAGATTTGATAATAATATTGGCCGTATAGAAGCTATTAGAGGAGGGTCTGCATCTACATTATCTTCAAACTCACCAGGTGCAATCATAAATTTAATAAGTAAAACGGGTAAAACGGAAGGTGGTTCTTTAGCGACTACTTTTGGTTTAGATTACAACTCTTTTAGAACAGATTTTGATTACGGTGCGCCAATAGGAGATGGATTGTATTTCCATATGGGAGGCTTTTACAGAGTAGGTGAAGGAATGCGAGATGCTGGATATACAGCAAATAATGGAGGGCAGTTTAAATTAAATTTAACTAAAGAATTTGAAAATGGTTATGTAAGATTATATGGTAAATATCTTAATGACAGGGCTATTGCATATTTACCAAATCCGATTCAAGTAACAGGAACTAACGCAGATCCTAATTATGATAATATTCCAAATTTTGATGCCAATAACCAAACACTTCACACATCGTATCTGACACAAAATGTAGGCCTTGGAGAAAGTGGACAATTAAGACGTTCTGATGTTAGAGATGGTATGAATCCTGTTTCTACTTCAATAGGTATAGAAGCTTCTTTTGACCTAGGGGATGGTTTTAATGTAACAAATAAAGGGAGATTTTCATCTAATAGTGGGGGATTCAATTCACCATTCCCAGCTAGTGTATTAACCGCAAATGACTTTTTAGCACCAGGTGGTTTTGGAGGTAGCAATGGTTATGCGTCACTGCAATATGCAAATGGTGATGGTCCTGTAAATGGCAATACAATCATTACACCAGTTGTTTTATTTGACACCCAATTAAATAACTTCAATAATTTCATGAATGATATTCGTTTAACTAAAGAGTTAGAAAATGTTAATATTACTTTAGGTTATTTTAAAGGGGTTCAAAACGTTTCAATGTCTTGGTTATGGAATTCTTACTTATTAGAAGCTGCTGGAGATAATGCAAGATTAATTGATGGTTTTGATAGCACAGGAAGTCCAGTTACAGAGAACGGTCTTGTAGGCTATGGAGCCACATTTTTTGGTAATTGCTGCCAGAGAAGTTATGATACAAAATATAATACTTCGGCACCTTACTTAGCTTTAGAAATAGAAGCTTCAGAAAAGCTTAATTTAGATGGAAGTATTAGATATGATAAAGGGCGTGTAGACGGTAGTTTTGCTGGTCCCGCAACAACACCATTTGATGTTAATAATGATGGAGGTATCTCTGTGCCAGAGCAAACGGCCCAAGCTATAAATTTAGCAGATCCAACAACTGTAAATTACGATTATGATTATGTATCTTTTTCTTTTGGTGCCAATTTATTATTAAAAGATGGAGAGGCTGTATTTGCGAGATACAGTAGAGGTGCTGCTGCAAAAGCAGATCGTATTCTTTTTACAGGATTAGATTTTACAAATAGTGATGCAATAAACGCATTAGACTTTATAAATCAGGCAGAAATTGGATATAAGAGAGGATTTGAGAATGGTTCAATATATGCAACATTCTTTTATGCCAAAACCGTAGAAGAAGGAGGTTTTGAAGCAACAACAAATACTATAATAGAGAATGATTATAAATCTTTAGGTGTTGAAATTGAAGCTAGGTATTCTATCAATGATTTTAATTTTAGAGGTGGTCTAACATATACAGATGCACAGATTGATTCTGGAGCAAACGAAGGCAACACACCAAGAAGACAGCCAGATTTAATATATAATTTCTTGCCATCATATAGCTTTGGATCAGATAAGCAAAATAACCTTGGTTTAAGCTTCATCGGACAAACTAAAGCTTATGCTCAAGATTCTAATGAGTTAATAATGCCAGGTTTTGTAATCATTAATGGCTTTGTTAATGTGGGTATCAGCGAAAAGTTAGCAGTTAATTTGTCAGCTAACAATATCTTTGATACTTTAGGAATAACTGAATCTGAAGAAGGCAGTATAATAGAGGGACAGACTAACCTTTTAAGGGTTAGGCCAGTACCAGGAAGGTCAATTTCACTTGGTTTAAATTATAGCTTTTAAAAGCTATTTGAGTTGGTAATAATTTTTTTAAAGTTGATTGATTTAAGAGTCAGTGTTAATCTATTATCATTGGCTCTTTTTTCATAAAAATAAATTATAGGAAAACAAAAAATATAATTTAATGATAACTAAAAAAGTTAAATTAAGCTTCTGGCAAATTTTAAATATGAACGTTGGATTTTTCGGAATCCAATATAGCTTTGGGTTACAGCAAAGCGCCGTTACTCCAATTTACGATTTTCTTGGCGCTAGTCCAGATCAAATACCTATACTTCACCTTGCGGGACCAGTAACTGGACTCTTAGTACAACCCCTAATTGGAGCAATAAGTGATAAAACCTGGAGTCCAAGATTTGGAAGGCGTAAGCCATTTTTTTTAATTGGAGCCATACTATGTAGTTTAACTTTATTAGCATTTCCATTTAGTAGTTCTCTATGGATGGCTGCAGGTTTGTTGTGGATATTAGATGCTGGTAATAATACAGCAATGGAGCCTTATCGTGCTCTCATAGCAGACAAGTTAGATGACGAGCAGCAACCACTTGGTTTTCAAATGCAAAGTTTTTTTACTGGCTTAGGACAGGTTTTAGCTAATTTGTCTTTATTTATTTTCCCATTAATATTTACTGGAATGACAGGGTATTTGCCAACCTGGGTTTATGCGTCTTTTTTCTTAGGAGCATTTTGTTCTATTGCTTCAATTTTATGGAGTATTAGTAAAACCAAAGAAATTCCACCCACACCTGAAGAATTGGCAAAATTGAAAAGTGAAAAAAGAAGTATTCTGGGACCTTTAGTAGAGATTATTTCCGCTATAAAAGATATGCCAAAAGTTATGTGGCAGTTAGCGCTAGTGTACTTGTTTCAATGGTATGCTTTATTTTGTTATTGGCAAAACTCTTCTAAAAGTGTTGCACTTTCAGTTTGGAACGCAACCCCTGAAAATACGCAAGCATACAGTGAAGCTGTTGGCTGGACAGGTCTTGTTAATGGATGGTATAACGTGGTAACTTTTTTAGTAGCGTTTGCTCTTGTTGGGTTTGCAAAAAAATATAGCCCAAAAAAAGTACATGCATTTTGTTTAATAATTGCAGCAATAGGTTTCCTTGTTTTTCCACAAATAGAGAATAAAAACTTATTATTTTTCGCAATAACGGGATTTGGTATTGGTTGGGCAAGTATGATGGGAATACCTTATTTAATAATAGTTTCAGAAATTCCTAAAGAGCGGTATGGTGTTTATATGGGTATAATTAATATGATGATTGTTGTACCAATGATTTTACAAACAGTTTCATTTGGTTATATATTGAAAAATTTTTTAAATAATGACCCTCGTATAGCAATTACATTCGCAGGAATATTATTGGTAATTGCCGCTATTTTAACTCTATTTATTAAAAGTAAAAAAACTTCTGAAGACCTTGAAACTGTATCATTGGGAGGACATTAAACATTTATTAGTATCTAATTTATGAAAAAAATAGACATTCTTTGCATTGGTGAGGTTCTTATAGACTTCATAGGGCATCAAACAGATGTTCTAATAAACAATACAAGAGATTATCATAGGTATTTGGGAGGCTCACCAACTAATGTAGCTATGAATTCTGCGCGTTTAGGGCTTAAAGCAAGTATGGTTGCTACTGTAGGAGAAGATGGTTTCGGAGAATATATTTTTGAAAGGCTTGATAAGGTCGGTGTTAATACTCTCCAAGTAGTTAAAATTAAAGAGAAACCAACCTCTGTAATTTTTGTATCTCGATCAGATAAAACACCAGATTTTATACCTTATCGTGAAGCAGACTATCATATAACAGAAGGACAGATTCCAAAGAAGCTACTTGATAATACAAAAATATTTCACACGACTTGTTTTGCACTTAGCAAAAATCCAGCGCAGTCTGTGATTTTAAAAAAGGCAAAAGAGGCTTTTGATTTAGGATGCAAGTTAAGTATCGATATAAATTATGCCGATGAAATATGGGACAATAAGGAGAATGCAATAAAAGTTATAAAAGCGTATTGCAAATTTAATCCGTTAATAAAAATTAGTGAGGATGATATGCTAAGGCTCTTTAATAAAAAACTTCCTCATGACCAGATTTTTAGCTTTTTCCATTCTGAAGGTGTAGAAACAATCTGTTTAACCTTGGGCAGCAAAGGGGTAAAACTTTCTCAAAAGGGAAAGGCTATTATTCAATTACCAGCTATAAAAGTAGAAAACGTAATGGATGCTACAGGGGCTGGAGATGCATTTTGGTCAGGTTTTTTGTTTGCCTATGTTAAAAAAAGACCAATAGAAGAATGTCTAGAAGTAGCGTTGCAATTGGCTGCATTAAAACTTCAAAATGTTGGTAGGCTTCCAGATAATATTAATATCTTATCTAACCTTTTATAGAAATTTAGCATAATGAAGAAAAATGATAACACAGCTTTGCTTAGCGGTGTAATGCTAAATGCTTATCCAGATAGTATAGGTAAAAATCTAAGTGATACAATACGTATGCTTAAAATGCCAGAGTTTAAAGAGGTGTTCTCTTTGTTTTATCTTTTACCCACATTTTTTAATAGTGATTTAGATAGAGGTTTTTCAATTATAGATTATGATATTAATGAAGATTTAGTATCAAGAGACGATTTAGATTCACTTGACGCTATGAATATCATGCTAAAATTTGATATCGTCCTAAATCATCTTTCCGTTGCCTCGCCTCAGTTTAAAGATTTACTTAAATATGGTGAAGACTCTAAGTACAAAGATTTTTTTATTAACTGGAATTCCTTTTGGAATGAACATGGAACAACCAATAATCAAGGTGTAATTGTACCTAAAGAAGAGTTTCTTAGTAAACTTTTTATGAGAAAAAATGGTCTACCAATTTTAAAAGTTCCATTTCCAGATGGAAAAATGCAACCCTATTGGAACACTTTTTATCAGAAAATTACGTATTCTAAAATTTCAGTCGAAGATTTACAGCATATACAAGAATTAAAACCTGAAGCGATATTGTCTATTGTAAAAAAAGTAAATGAAGCAATAGAAAATAATGAAGCTATTAATACTTTGGATTTTAAAATTGAGAACACCATTAAGGATAAGGTAATTGCAGCAGTAAATCAAAAATGCACATTCTTAGGTCAAATGGATATTAATGCAAAATCAGAATTAGTCTGGGCATTTTATGAAGAGACTTTGGCAAAATTAAAGCGTTTTGGATGTAGAATATTACGATTAGATGCCTTTGCTTACTTGCATAAAGAAGTAGGACAATCCAATTTTTTTAATACACCAGGAACTTGGAATTATCTTGAGAGGATTAATCAAATAGCAGTAAAAAATAATCTTATTTTATTACCTGAAATTCATGCAGAATATGGTCTTAATCTACATGATGAAGTTGCTAGTAAAGGTTATACCATTTACGATTTCTTTCTGCCAGGGCTAATGATTCATACCTTAGAAAAAAAGACGAACAATGCCTTGTATAAGTGGATATCTGACATTCAAAAAAAAGGGTACAAAACCGTTAATATGTTGGGTTGTCATGATGGTATACCAGTTTTAGATTTAAAAGGAAAACAGATTAATGGAACTTATAATAATGGCTTGTTGCCAGATGAGGATATAGAGCATATTATGGAGACTATTATATCTCGTGGCGGACGTGTTAAAAATCTTTATGATGCTGATGGAAACAAAATCTCATACTATCAAGTCAATGCCACATTTTATAGTGCGCTTGGTGAGGACGATTCTAAAATGTTACTCGCAAGAGCGATTCAAATGTTTACGCCAGGAATACCACAAGTATGGTATCTTGATTTGTTTTTAGGTACAAACGATTATAAAGCGGTCGAAAAAGCTGGCGAAGGCGGTCATAAAGAAATTAATAGAACTTCACTCTCCCTAAAAGAAATAGAAGAACGACTTAAGCTTGATGTTGTAAAGAAACAATTAGAAATAATAAGGTTAAGAAATACATCAAAAGCATTTTTAGGTAATTTTAAAATTGGTTCTTCTACCCATGAGTTTATAAACATGTCTTGGAGATACATGAATCAATCTGTAAAATTAGAGGCTAACCTAAACGACTTTAAGTTCAAAATTTATATTACTGATGGTAATAAGACTAGCCAGATGCAGTTTTAAGCGTATTTACATCAAATGAATTTTCAGACAGTTTTTCATTACTTATCTTTGTGGCTTAATTTATTTTAAATTATGAGTAAGCAAAGCAAAAGAAGAGAAGCCTTAATATACCACGCAAAACCTACGCCTGGTAAAATTAAAGTCGTTCCAACTAAAAAATACGCCTCTCAACGCGATTTGTCATTAGCCTATTCACCAGGTGTTGCAGAACCTTGTTTAGAGATTGATAGAGATAAGGAAAACGTATACAAATACACGACTAAAGGAAATTTGGTTGCTGTTATTTCTAATGGAACAGCGGTTTTAGGTTTAGGTAATATAGGTCCTCTAGCATCAAAACCTGTAATGGAAGGAAAAGGCTTACTTTTTAAAATCTTTGCAGATATTGATGTTTTTGATATTGAAGTTGATACCGAAAATATTGACGAGTTTATAGAAACCGTAAAAAATATAGCACCAACTTTTGGAGGCATCAATCTTGAGGATATTAAAGCACCTGAAGCATTTGAAATCGAACGTCGCTTAAAGGAGGAGTTAGATATCCCTGTGATGCATGATGACCAGCACGGTACAGCTATTATTTCTGCTGCTGCCTTACTTAATGCGCTTGAGCTTGCAGAAAAAACTATTGAAAATGTAAAAATTGTAGTTAGTGGTGCAGGCGCAGCAGCAATTTCATGTACGCGATTGTACCAAGCCTTTGGAGCCAAACGCGAAAACATTGTAATGCTAGATAGCAAAGGGGTTATAAGAGACGACAGAGAGAGTTTAACAAGCCAAAAAGCAGAGTTTGCGACTCGTAGAAAAATAGACACTTTAGATGAAGCCATGAAAGACGCCGATGTTTTTGTTGGTTTATCAATGGCAGATATTGTGACTCCAGGAATGTTAAAAACAATGGCAGATAACCCTATTGTTTTTGCCATGGCCAATCCAGACCCTGAGATTGCTTACCAGTTAGCAATAGATACAAGAGATGATATTATTATGGCTACAGGTCGTAGTGATCATCCTAATCAAGTAAATAATGTTTTAGGATTCCCATTTATTTTTAGAGGTGCTTTAGATGTAAGGGCTACTAAAATTAATGAAGCCATGAAAATGGCCGCGGTAAAAGCGCTTTCTAATTTGGCTAAAGAGCCTGTTCCTGAGCAAGTAAATATTGCTTACGGAGAAACGCGACTAACGTTCGGTAGAGACTATATAATTCCAAAACCTTTCGATCCAAGATTGATTGCTCAAGTTCCTCCTGCTGTGGCAAAAGCGGCCATGGAGAGTGGTGTTGCAAAAGAACCTATTGAAGATTGGGAAAAATATCAAAACAGCCTGTTAGAGCGTTTAGGTTCGGATAATAAATTAGTACGATTATTATTAAATCGCGCACGAACAAATCCCAAGCGTGTGGTGTTTGCAGAAGCAGATCAATTAGATGTTTTAAAAGCAGCACAAATTGTTTATGAAGAGGGTGTTGCAATTCCTATTTTATTAGGTAGAAGTGATACGATTGCAGAATTGATGGAGGAAATTGAATTTGATGCAGATGTGCTTATCATTGATCCTAAATCAGATGAAGAGAAAAATAGAAAAGAAAAGTATGCAGAGGCTTATTGGAAACGAAATCATCGTAAAGGTGTCACCAAATATTCAGCAGGAAAAATAATGCGCGAGCGTAATTATTTTGCCGCTATGATGGTCAATGAGGGCGATGCAGATGCACTTATATCAGGCTATTCTCGTAGTTATCCTAGTGTTGTAAAACCTATGCTAGAACTTATTGGGATGGGTAAAGGTGTTACGAGAATCGCAACAACAAATGTGATGATGACACAGAGAGGGCCTATGTTTTTAAGTGATACCGCTATTAATATTGATCCTACGGCAGATGATTTAGCCAAAATAGCCCAGATGACTTCTAGAGCTGCAAAATTGTTTGGGATAGAACCTGTGATTGCAATGATTTCCTATTCAAATTTTGGGTCTTCAAATAATGAACGAACGAAAAAAGTAAGAGACGCCGTAGATTATTTGCACAAGAATAATCCAGACATGATTGTTGATGGGGAATTACAAACTGATTTTGCATTAAATTCTGAAATGCTTCAAGATATTTTCCCATTTTCTAAGTTGGCAGGTAAAAAAGTGAATACCTTAGTGTTTCCAAATTTAGAATCAGCCAACATTACTTATAAATTACTTAAAGAACTTAACAAGGCAGAATCTATTGGTCCTATTATGATGGGTCTCAGAAAACCAGCACACATACTTCAATTAGGAGCTAGTGTAGACGAAATAGTAAATATGACTGCAATAGCTGTTATCGATGCCCAAGAGCGCGAAAAAAGGAAGAATAAAGCCTAGTTATATTCATTTGCAAAGGGAGTTTAATGTCTCAATAATTTTATTACATTTGATGCATTAACTTTTCTTTAACTAAATGATTACACATATAGAGGGCAAGCTAGTTGAGAAGAATCCAACAGATGTAGTTATTGATTGCAATGGGATGGGCTACTTGCTTAATATTTCATTGCATACGTTCGGTCAAATTCCCGATAAAGAACACTTAAAGTTATATACCTATCTCCAAGTGAAGGAAGACTCTCATACTTTGTATGGTTTTTCTTCAAAAACAGAGCGCGAAATATTTAAATTGCTTATATCCGTAAGTGGTGTTGGGGCGAGCATAGCGAGAACCATGTTGTCTTCTTTAAATCCAGAACAAGTTAAAGATGCTATAGCCTCTGGAAATGTAGCTACCATACAGTCTATCAAGGGCATAGGGGCAAAAACTGCGCAACGTGTTATTTTAGACCTAAAGGATAAGGTATTAAAGGTCTATGGAATAGACGAAGTTTCCTTATCTCAAAACAATACGAACAAGAGTGAAGCGTTATCTGCATTAGAGGTTTTAGGGTTCAATAAAAAACAATCAGAAAAAGTTATTGAAAAGCTATTATCTCAACAACCAGATTTAACTGTAGAAACGCTTATTAAAGACGCCTTAAAAAACTTATAATTCTTTTGAATACAACCACCGCTAAAAAATCTTTTTTCTTGGTAAAATTTAAGTTACTAATTCTATTATTAGTTATTATGGGTATGGGTATCGTTTCTGCCCAAACAAATCCTGCAACTGCCGATTCAACAAAGACTACAGTTACTTTTGGAGATATTAAGTTGCCAAAGCTAGGTAGTATTGAATCCAAATATACCTATGACCCAATTTTAGACAGATATATTTACAACGAAAAAATAGGTAAATTCAATATAAATTACCCATTAATTTTAACCCCAGAAGAGTTTAAGAAATTAGTGCAACGCGAAAGATTAAATGCGTATTACAAAGAAAAAATAGATGCTACTGCGGGTCAAAAAGAAGGCAGTGAAGATGCGCAGAAAAATTTACTTCCAGATTTTTATGTTGATTCGGAATTTTTTGAAACTATTTTTGGAGGTGATAAGATTTCTGTTATTCCTCAAGGTTCAGTAGATGTAGATTTAGGGGTGTTATTCTCTCGGCAAGATAATCCAACTTTTACACCAAGAAATAGAAGTAATTTTACTTTTGATTTTGATCAGAGAATAAGTATGAGTTTAACAGGTACCGTTGGTACTAGGCTTCAAGTTAATGCGCAATACGATACGGAACGGACCTTTGATTTTCAAAATTTAGTAAAATTAGAATACACACCAACGGAAGACGATATCATTCAAAAAATTGAAGTAGGTAATGTAAACATGCCTCTCAACAGTTCTTTAATTACAGGTGCACAGAGTTTATTTGGTGTTAAAACGCAATTGCAATTTGGTAAAACTACGGTGACTGCTGTATTTTCTGAACAACAATCTGAATCGCGTTCTGTAACAGCTCAAGGAGGAGGAACATTAGAAGAGTTTGAGTTTTTTGCCAGAGATTACGATGAAAATCGTCACTTCTTTTTAGCGCAATATTTTGAACAGAATTACGATAGGTCTATGCTTACTTATCCGTACATAAATAATAATATTCAGGTTACTAGAATTGAAGTTTGGGTAACCAACAGAAATAACCAGACACAAAATGTGCGTAATGTTGTGGCTTTTCAAGATTTGGGAGAAGCAGACCGAATAGGTTTGGACAACCCTCCTGGTGGTTTTGTAAATGTGCCAAATACGAGTTTGCCAGATAACTCAAACAACGATTTTGACCCTACAAATATTGGTGGTGCAGTTTCTCTATTAAATGATAATGTAAGAGATATTACTAACGTTCAAAACGGTATTTCAATTCAAGTCAATGAAGGGTTCGACTATGGTATTTTAGAAAGTGCTCGTAAACTTAATGAGGGTCAGGAGTATACGTTAAATACGCAATTAGGTTATATCTCTTTAAATCAAAGATTACTTAACGATGAGGTATTGGCAGTAGCTTTTCAATACACCGTTGGAGGTGAAGTCTTCCAAGTTGGAGAGTTTGCAAATGATGGTATTGATGCAACTAATGTTACTAATGGTACAAATGGAAATCAACTTGTAGACAATCAAAGCCTTGTGCTCAAAATGTTGAAAAGCGCAGTAACTGCTGTTGAAGAACCTATATGGAACTTAATGATGAAAAACATTTATGATACAGGTGCTTTTCAGTTGTCTCAGGAAGATTTTAGATTAAATATTTTTTATACTGAAGCTTCACCGTTAAATTATATAACGCCTGCATTGGTTAATGGTGTTCCAGTACCTTTTGCTGAACTCTATGATAATAATACAGCGACACCAGTAGATGATTCTGAGATTGAAGATACGCCACTGATTCGATTATTTCATTTAGACCGATTAAATTTTAACGGAGATCCTCAAGAAGGTGGTGATGGGTTTTTCGATTTTGTTCCAGGGAAAACGGTTTTGGTACAGAATGGGAAGATTATTTTTACGAAGGTTCAACCATTTGGTAATTATCTATTTGATGTGTTAGATGACCCTACAAATCCCGGAGATTATGATGCGGATGTTTATGATAACCCTAACCAAGAAAAGTACGTTTATGATTTACTTTATAAAACCACAAAAACACAAGCATTAGACGAATCTGAGAAGAATAAATTTCAAATCAAAGGACGTTTTAAAAGTACTGGTAGTGGAGGAATTCCAATACCTTTCAATGCGGCAAGAGGGTCAGTTAGAGTAACCGCAAACGGTCAACTCTTAGTAGAGGGCGTAGACTATGTAGTGAACTATCCTGCGGCACGTGTTGAAATATTGGATGAAGCCCTCAAAGCATCTAACACACCAATTAGTGTGGATGTAGAAAATAATGCACTATTTGGCCAGCAAACAAGACGATTTACAGGGGTTAATGTTGAGCATCAATTTAATGATGATTTTCTGTTAGGTGCAACACTCTTAAACTTAAACGAACGTCCTATAACACAAAAAGCCAATTTTGATTCCGAGCCCATAAACAATACTATATTTGGGATTAATGGGAACTATGCCACTGAAGTACCATTTTTCACAAGATTAGTGAATAAACTACCCAATATAGATACTGATGTGCCTTCTAATTTTTCGGTAAGAGGGGAGTTTGCATATCTCACGCCAGGTGCGCCAAAGGGAACCGATTTTAATGGGGAAGCAACAGCATATATTGATGATTTTGAAGGGACCCAAGGAAATATAGATTTACTATCACCACTGTCATGGAACCTGTCCAGTAGACCAAGAAACCTAGGACGTTTTTATGCTCAAGGAAATGAGGATGATCCAGGAATACAAAACGGATTTGATCGTGCATTTTTAAACTGGTATACTGTTGACCCTATTTTTTATGGTCCACAAAGACCCAGTGAAATAACGGATGAGGATGTGTCTAATTTATATACAAGACGTGTTTTTATTAGAGAAATTTTTCCTGAAATAGATTTGGTACAAGGCCAGCAGGCGGTCATTAATACCCTAGATTTAGTGTATTATCCTACTGAAAGAGGGCCATATAATTATGATCCATTAGCTTCAGGAGGACAGCCCTTGAACCCTAACGATAGTTGGGCAGGTATTACTAGACAAATTACATCTACAGATTTTGAACAAGCCAATGTAGAGTATATAGAGTTTTGGGTACAGGATCCATTCCTAGATGACCCAACAAATCAAGGGGGAAAATTAACAATCAACTTAGGTAACATTTCTGAAGACGTTTTAAAAGACGGAAAAAAACAATTTGAAAATGGTCTTCCAGAAGATGGAAACATAGACTTTTTACAAAACTTAAATTTGCAAACACCCTACGCTGTTCCTCAAAATCAATCCTTGATTTACACTTTTGGAACCACAGGGCAAGAGCGTATTAATCAAGATGTTGGGTATGATGGTTATGATGATGTTGAAGAACAGGATATTGTAAATTTCTTATCTCAACAAACAGGACAATCACTTGATTTTGGTGAGGACCCATCCTTAGATAACTATGCTTACTTCTTAAATACAGATGGTAATATATTTGAGCGTTACCGCAAGTATAATGGTTTTGAAGGAAATACGCCGGAAGAGTTTTCTCAAACCAATAGAGGTAATACAACGCAACCAGATGTAGAGGATATTAATCGTGACAATACGATGAATACAATTGACAGTTACTTTGAATATGAAGTAGATATTACACCCAATACACTTAATGCTAATAATCCAAGAATTAATGATATAAAAGTAGCATCGGTCACCTTACCAAATGGTCAAAATAGAGATGTTACTTGGTATCAATTTCGGTTACCAATTTCAGAACCAACAAATGCCGTTGGTGGAATCACGGATATTCGCTCTGTGCGATTTGCTAGATTATACTTAACAGAATTTACTCAAAATACCGTGATGCGTTTTGCGAGTTTAGATTTAGTAAGAAGTGATTGGAGACGTTTTACTCAAGATTTGGATAATAATACAAACAACAATAGTGCAAATGCAGAGTTTAATGTAGCCATTATAGGTATTCAAGAAAACGATGGGAATTATGTAATACCGCCAGGTGTAAGACGTGAAGAATTGAATAACAATAATAATGTTATTCGTCAGAATGAGCAATCTTTAGTGTTAGAGGCCTGCGATTTGGAAAATACAGATTCAAGAGGGGTGTTTAAAAATATTAGTTTGGACATGCGTCAATACAAACGGATGCGTATGTTTTTACATGCACAATCTCAAGAAAATCAGCCATTAGATGACGGAGAATTGGTGGCGTTTATTAGAATGGGTAATGATTTTACAGATAATTTTTATCAAGTTGAGATTCCTTTGGTAAATAGTGAACTTATTGCAAATGGCAGTACATCATTAGAACGAAGAATCTGGCCAGAAGAAAATGAAATTAATATCCCACTAGAGTTTTTACAAGAAATTAAATCAAGAGGAATTTCCAATCAAACCTTAGCCGATGAAAATCCTACTTATTACGATGTCATTGATGGTAATCTTGCAGAGTCTCCGGCTGAAGAATTCCCTGTAGATGGTATAGCTAACAAACGTGTCGCGATAAAAGGAAATCCAAACTTTGGAAATATCAGAGTGCTTATGGTTGGTTTAAAGCATTCAGGTAAAAATAAATTACCTGTATGTGGTGAAGTATGGTTTAATGAGTTGCGTATGTCAGATCTTGAAAATGAAGGAGGCTGGGCGGCTATAATGTCTATGGATACTAATTTAGCAGATTTTGCTACAGTTAGTGCTTCAGGTCAACGAAGCACAGTTGGTTTTGGTGGTATAGAGCAAAGCCCTAATGAACGTAGCAGAGAGGATGTTATTGGTTATGATGTGGTCACTAACGTGAAATTAGGACAGCTATTACCACAGAAATGGGGCATTAATTTACCATTAAGTTATTCTCAGGCCGAAGAATTAATAAAACCACAATTTGATGCTTTTTATAATGATTTAACTCTAGAATCTAGGGTGGATGCAGCCCTATCTTCTGCTGAAGCGGAAGAAATTGAAAGGCAATCAGAAACCTATACCAAAAGAAGAAGTATAAACTTTATTGGCGTAAAAAAACAACGTACAGGAGAAAAGCCTGCTCGTTTTTACGATGTAGAGAACTTTACCTTCAACTATTCAAATAATAAAATTGAAAGGAGAGATTTTGAGATAGAGCGTTCTCTTCAACAAAATATAAGAGTAGGAGCAAATTATGTACATACTTTTGAACCTAAAAAAATAGAGCCTTTTAAAAAGAATGACTCTTTATTTACTGGTAAATATTGGAAGATTTTTAAGGATTTCAACCTTAATTTATTGCCAACTAATTTTTCTGTTAATACAGACATTAATAGAGATTTCAATAGTCAAAAGTTTAGAGAAGTAGCTTTAGCGGGTAATAATATTGGTATAGAAGAGGTTTTTAGACGTAATTATACTTTTGATTTTCAATATGCGATTAATTACAACTTAACAGATAATTTAAGTATTAATTACACAGCAAACAATAATAATATTGTACGTAATTATTTTATAGACGATCGGCTAAATGGGCGCCAGGATCCAGAATTAGATGTATGGGATGGTTTTTTTGATTTTGGCGATCCAAATATGCAGAATCAACAACTTTTAGTTAATTACGAGTTGCCACTTAATAAAATTCCAATACTGAGTTTCTTGCAATCTACTTATACATACAATAGCAATTTTCAATGGCAAAAGGGGTCGGATCTTAACCTTAATTTTGAACAAAGGGACGAGAATAATGATTTAGTTGGGGTATTTAATTTAGGTAATGCTATTCAAAATTCAAATGCGCATACCCTGAATACAACCCTTAATATGGAATCGCTGTACAAAGAGTTAGGGATAAAAAAGGCAAATACATCTAGGCGTAATACATCGAGAAGAACGTCAGGTAATACAAGAAATAATGCGCAACAGAATAACCCTCCAAAAAAGAAAGGTGCAGGAAGAAAAATAGGAAATGCCTTTTTAGATGTGCTTACTATGGTGAAGCGTGTAACTATTAATTACGCAGAGAATAATGGAACCTATTTGCCAGGTTACCTAAATACACCAGGATTTATAGGAACTTTAAAACCTACACTGGGCTATACTTTTGGAAGTCAAAGAGACATTAGACAAACGGTTGCAAGAAACGGATGGCTAACACTTTTCCCAGAGTTCAACCAACAATATACTGAAAACTCAGATACACGTTTAGACTTTACAGCCAACTTAGAGCCTGTTAGAGATCTAAAAATAGATTTGATAGGTTCTCGTAATTACCAAGAGAATTTTGCAGAGAATTTCCGAGTAGAAGATTATTTAGATGCTCAAGGTCAATTGGGGTCAGATGGTGTTTTAGATTATAGAAGCTTAACACCTAATTCTTTCGGAAATTTCAATATTTCAACATCGTTAATAGGTACGGCTTTTGGTAAAAGTGACGCAAACCAGTCAGCAGCGTTTAATGATTTTAGATCAAACAGACTTATTGTTGCAAATAGATTAGCAAGAGATTTTTATGGCAATAACGCTTTTCCAACAGATGCAGAAGGCTTTCCTGTAGGTTTTGGCAAGAATAACCAAAAAGTATTATTGCCAGCATTTTTGTCTGCGTACCATGGTTCTGACCCTGAAAGTGTGAGTTTGGGAGCGTTCAGGGATATCCCAATTCCTAACTGGCAAATTAAATATACGGGCTTAATGAAGTTTCCTTGGTTTAGAAAAAACTTTAAGCGTTTTTCTTTACAACATGGTTACCGCTCTACATACAGTATCAATCAATTTAGGACTAATTTAGATTATGACCCATTAAATCCTTCAGAGTTAGACCAAGGAGGGAACTTTAAAAATGAAGATTTGTTTAGTAGTATAAATCTTGAAGAATCTTTCAGTCCCCTTATCCGTATTGAGGCCACAATGAAGAATTCATTGCAAGTCACTGCAGAGGTTAGGACCAGTAGGTTATTATTACTGAGTTTTGATAACAATTTAATGACTGAAGAACAAAGCAAAGAATATACTTTAGGGTTGGGTTATAGAATTAAAAACGTAAGATTATTCAAAAAATTAAGTGGCAATAGAGGAGGGAATGTAAATAGTGACCTTAATATTACTCTCGATGCTAATGTCCGGGATAACCTAACAATAATTAGATATTTGGATTTAGATAATAATCAGATTACAGCGGGTCAAACAATTTGGGGTGCTAAACTTAATGCGCAGTACGATTTAAATAGAAACATCACCGGTATTTTCTTTTTTGATTATTCATTTTCGGATTTTGCAATTTCTACGTCTTTTCCACAAACAGCAATACGGTCAGGATTTACATTGCGTTATAATTTTGGAAATTAATTTTGAAAATAGACGTTTAAAAAATTACATTTGTTCAGTATAAAATTTATTTAACACATTATGAATATTCCAGCAGATTTAAAATACACCAAAGACCACGAATGGATTAAGATAGAAGGAGATATTGCAACAGTTGGCATTACGGATTTTGCTCAAAGTGAACTTGGTGATATTGTCTATGTAGAAGTTGAAACACTAGATGAAACTTTAGATGCAGAAGAGGTATTTGGAACAGTCGAAGCTGTAAAAACAGTTTCAGATTTATTTTTACCATTAAGTGGTGAAATTATAGAGTTTAATGAATCGCTTGAAGATGAGCCGGAAACTGTAAATACAGACCCCTATGGTGCTGGTTGGATGATAAAAATAAAATTTTCAGACGAAAGTCAAGTTGAAGACTTAATGTCTGCCGATGACTACAAAGCACTTATAGGTGCTTAAAAGCAATGGATTTTACTTATTTCTAGCAGTAGCTTACACCATTGTCGTTATTTATTTAACTCTAGGTGATCCTGAACTAGTAATGCCAGATAATTATATCGATTATCAAGATAAATTACTACACCTTACAGCCTATATCGTTCTTGCAATTTTATGGGGGTTCTATTGTTTAAGAAAAAGATGTAAAAATGGCGTTGTTATAACTTTTGTCTCCTCTATAGCCATAGGAGTTATTCTAGAGTGTATGCAAGAAATTGTAAATGCACGCCGAGAATTTGATTATTTAGATATGCTTGCCAATTGTATTGGTGTTTTTATTGGTACAATTATTGTAGTTTATTACAAAAATCTTAAGTTAAAATAATATAATCCCTTGTTTTTTTAATCATTTATTAATTAAATTAGCAACTTATAACTAAAAAATTATGGAACCTAAAAAGAATCCGCAATCAGACGTAAGACGTAACAGTTCAATTTACTTTGCTGTAGGTTTAGTTTTGATGTTGCTTGTAACTAATTTAGCCATCAATTACAAGACTTATGATAAGAGTGATATTGCACTGGATGGTTTAAATCTAGATGACGAACTAGAAGAAGAAGTGCCAATCACAGAACAGTTAGTTACGCCACCGCCACCGCCTCCACCGCCACCGCCAGCGCCAGAGGTAATTGAAGTAGTAGAAGATGAAGAAGAAGTGGAAGAAACGGTAATAGAATCTACAGAGACGGAACAAGATGCAGAAATTGTTGAAGTAGAAGATGTTGAAGTAGAGGAAGTAGAGGAAATTTTAGAAGTGCCATTTGCGGTTATCGAGAATGTACCTGTTTTTCCAGGATGCGAAAACAAAAAAGGCAACGACGCAAAGAAAAAGTGTATGTCTGATAAAATTGCAAAATTTGTAAATAAGAAATTTAATACAGATTTAGCCGCTGATTTAGGATTATCAGGAAGACAGCGTATTAGTGTTGGTTTCAAAGTTGATAGAAGTGGAAACGTAACAAACGTTTACGCAAGAGCACCGCATCCAGGGCTAGAGAAAGAAGCAAAACGAGTTATTGGTTTATTACCAAAAATGAAACCTGGTATGCAAAGAGGTAAAGCGGTTACAGTACCATATGGTTTACCAATAGTATTCCAAGTGCAAGACTAAAAATAATATACATTTATATTAAAAATCCCGTTCAATTATTTGGACGGGATTTTTGTTTTGGTACGCTTCTTGTGACTTTGACATAATATTAACATTTTAATTATAAGTATTATGAAAAAACAAAGCCAAAACTATAATAACGATGGTCAGAGCGGTTTTGAAGTGAGAAAATCCCAAAAGCATGAAGTTAATGTACAAAAAAACTCTACACTATATTTTCAGATAGGGTTAATACTTTGCTTACTAATGACATTTGCTCTTTTTGAAATGGAGTTTAAGAGTAAAGCAATTGAAGTAGTTTATGAGATACCTACTGGCGACATCCTTGAGATTGCAATGACTGATGTCGCTGTTGAGAAAACTGAAGTGCAAGAAGAAAAATCAAAAGTTTTAAAAAAGAAGTTAATAGATGTATACAAGCCAGTTGAAGACATAACAGATGAACCAGACCCTAATACTTTGATTACAGAATCCGAGCCAGTGCGTACAGATAATTCTACATTAAAGGTTGAAGACATTACAAAAGTTATCGACATACCTGAAGTCATTGGAGTTAATGATGTACAGTTTGTTCCAATTTTTCCAGGATGCGAAACCTATGAGCTTAATTCTGAACGAAAAAAATGCCTCAATGAGAGCATAGGCAAATTAGTTAGAAAAAAATTTGATACTGGTATTGCTAGCGATTATGGCTTATCGGGTACACAACGGATATTTGTAGAGTTTAAAGTTGATAAATTTGGAGTAGTTAAAGATGTTAGAGCAAGAGCACCACACACAAAACTTGAAGAAGAAGCAAAGCGAGTAACCTTAAAAATCCCTAAGATGAAGCCTGGTAAAATTGGCACAACACCTGTTAATGTTGTTTACAACTTACCTATAAAATTTAAAGTTCAAGATTAATTTCGTCAATCATTAATCGAAGCAAAAGCCGTTGTTTATTATAACGGCTTTTTGTTTTTTTACGCCATTAAAAAAGTAGTATCTTTCGATTGTAATTTAAGCTTAGTCATCAATGCGCAAGTTTTTCGCTTTAGTTTTTCTTTTTGTTTTATGTAAAGGATTAACTCAATCCGCAGTCAATTACCAAAAGCCACCAGTTTTTTCAAATTGTGAGTCAAAAGTATATGAAGACCTTCAAGAGTGTTTTAGATTGGAGCTTCACCGTTTTATTTTTAAAACTTTTGAAATACCTCAAATTGTAGATGAAGAAAATTATAAAGGCGATATAAAACTCCTTTTTGAAGTTGATAAAGACGGAAAGTTTCAAATTATATTTGTCGATGCGGCGTATGAAGAATTAAAGGAGGAAGCCAAACGTGTGTTTTCAGAATTGCCACAAATTACACCAGCCATGTACGATGGTAAACCTACCTATGTGCAATACTCGACTAAAATTAATATTCCTTTAATGTATCCTTTAGAAGCTGAGCTTTCTGAAGAAAATTCAAAAAAGAAAAGAATTAAAGACGAAAACTTAAATGCGACACTTTCTAATGAGATAGATAGTATTAATGCGTCTTTAAAAGCTTATGATAAACACGAATACGATAGCCAGCTTAATATTCCATTCACACACAACTATTATGCGCGTTTTGATGCCAGCATGAATGCTATTGGCACAAATGCCCATACCGCGGCAAAACCCTTTTTGTATGATGACGTAGCGCCTTATTACGATTTTAAAGCAGAAAAAGAAAGCTTAGCAAAAGACTCCCAATCATGGGGAGGACGAAAACTCTGGAACGAACATCTGGTTGAAATTCAAGGAAAAGACTATTGGTTTACAATTGACCCTATTTTAGATTTACAAGTAGGTAATGATTCTGAAGGGGGTTCTACCTATAACAATACAAGAGGTGTTTTTATACAAGCAGGTTTAGGTAAGCGGTTTAACTTCACAACATCATTTTATGAGAGTCAGGGTAGATTTGCGCAATATTTTAATGACTACGCGGAGAGTTTAAAAGCTTTTGGTCCAGACCCAGCAATTATTCCCGGGCGAGGGATCGGGAAACGTTTCAAAGACGATAGTTATGACTATCCGGTAGCTGAAGCCTATTTATCGTATACACCTGCTAAATTTTTAAATGTTCAGTTTGGGTATGGTAAAAATTTTATTGGTGATGGATACCGTTCTTTATTTCAAAGTGATGTTGCCAGTCCATCAACATTTTTAAAGACGAATCTAAAATTTTGGAAAATAAAGTACACAAGTACTTGGATGTGGAACAAAGATGTGCGAGACCAAGTGGTGCTTCCTGACGGGTCTTTTTTAACTAAGTATGTCGCAAACCACTATTTGAGTTGGAATGTTTCAAAACGTTTAAACTTAGGCTTTTTTGAGTCTGTTGTTTGGTCTAATGAAAATGATAGAGGTTTTGATGCGAGTTATCTGAATCCTATCATTTTTTTAAGAGCGGCAGAATTCAATTCTGGTCAAGATGCTGGGAACGCTATTTTGGGTCTTTCGGCAAAATACAAATGGAATAATAAGGTGAATCTTTATGGCCAATTTTTAGTAGATGAATTTTCATTATCTGATGTTAGGGCAGGAGACAAAAGTTGGAAAAATAAGTTTGGTTTTCAGCTTGGCGCAAAATATTTTAACGCTTTTGGAGTTGATGGTTTGTTGCTTCAGGCAGAATATAACCAAGTGCGTCCATATACCTATTCCCATAATACGGTAGTTTTAAATTATACACACAACAACCAGCCGTTAGCGCATTTATGGGGCGCAAATTTTAGAGAGATGGTACTAATTGGTCGTTATAACTATAAGCGTTGGTTTGCAGATGCCAAACTAATTTTTGGAGAACGTGGTTTTAGTTTTAATGATGGTGTAGATAATGCCTATTACGGTGGAAACCTTTTTGGAAACGAAAATAATAGACCATCAGATACTGGTATTGAAATAGGCCAAGGTAATAAAACTACTGTTTTTCATGAGGAATTAATGACTGGTTATATCATTAATCCGGTGAGTAATTTAAGAGTTTTTGCCAATATCAATTACCGTAACTTTGACCCAACAGTAATAACTAATACAACCAACCGTACAAATACCACTTGGTTTAATTTAGGAATACGCACGGATTTATTTAATTGGTATAATGACTTTTAATCAGTTTAAGCACCTTTGAGTCGCTTAAACTTAAACATTCTTTCACAAAACGTTTAACTTTAGTTAATAACTAAGGTTTTACGTTGTTCAAAACCAATTTTCAAGTTATCTTTGCACTCGCATAATTTTATAGTATTGAGTACAATTAAAACAACTGTTTCTGCTACGTCTATTTGGATAGATTTTAAGGAAATAACCAAAATGGGTTTATCACTAAGCGTGGTGTTCTCATCTATTGCTGGTTATTTTTTGGGTGCAGAGACTATTGATATTACCACACTTATACTGCTAGCATTTGGAGGTTATTTTATGGTAGGCGCATCTAATGCCTACAATCAAATTATTGAGAAGGATTTAGACGCTTTAATGAATCGTACCAAAAACAGACCTATTCCAGCCGGTAGAATGTCTGTTAATACAGCTTTTTTGATTGCTGTTCTGTTTACCCTAGCTGGTATAACAACTTTGTATGTTATCAATCCTAAAACGGCGATGTATGGTGTTATATCTATCTTTATATACACTTGTATGTACACGCCACTAAAAACCAAAACACCTATTGCAGTCTTTATAGGAGCTATTCCAGGTGCGATACCTTTTATGTTAGGTTGGGTCGCAGCAAGAAATGATTTCGGTATAGAGCCAGGAACATTATTTGCCATTCAATTTTTTTGGCAGTTTCCACATTTTTGGGCCATTGGATGGTTCTTGCATGAGGATTATAAAAAGGGAGGTTTCTTTATGCTGCCTACTGGCAAGCCTGATAAAGGAACAGCAGTGCAAATTATAATGTACACCATTTGGACAATTATCGCTTCAATAATTCCAGTCTTTGGTTTTACAGGAGATTTGCAACTGTCTATCATAGGTGCAATTATAGTATTTTTATTGGGTATGGTTATGCTTCATTATGCCATGCAATTATTTAAGTTAAGAACACCTAAAGCAGCAAAACAGTTAATGTTGTCTAGCGTTTTATACATCACTTTATTACAAATAGTTTTTGTAGCAGATAAATTTTTAAGCTAATATGGATTTAACGGAAGGAACACAAGAAGAAAAAGAAATACGCTCAAAAAAAATGATGCTTTGGTTTGGTATTGGGTCATTGATTATGACTTTTGCAGGCCTAACTAGTGCATTTATTGTAAGTAGAAAGCGAGAAGATTGGCTCAATGAATTTGAATTACCACAAGCTTTTTTAATTTCTTTAGTTGTTATTATAATCAGTAGTTTAACAATGATTTTGGCAAAGCGCACCATGAAGCAAAATAATAGAAGCCAAACAACATTATTTCTAGTACTGACTATTGCATTGGGGATCTACTTTATTATCAATCAATTTCAAGGTTTTTCTCAATTTATAGCTCAAGGTTATAATTTTACGGGCCCAACAAGTAATGTTACAATTTCATTTATTTATGTTATTGCTATAGTACATATAGCACATGTCATAGGTGGGTTAATTAGTTTATTAATTGTTGTTTTTCAGCATATAAGACATAAATACACACCACAGAATATGTTGGGGATAGAATTAGCAGCCCATTTCTGGCATTTTGTAGACATATTATGGGTGTGTCTCTTTTTATTTTTATATTTTTTTAGATATATAATTTGATTATTTTTGTCACATCTTAAAAATTAAATACGTTATATGAATACTACAGTAGCAAATACTGGTACAGAAGGCAAAACTTGGGGCGGTGGAAATAGACCAATGGGTGCAAGTTATGGGAAACTCATGATGTGGTTTTTCATTGTGTCAGATGCCTTAACATTTTCAGGTTTTTTAGCAGCTTACGGTTTTTCTAGATTTAAGTTTATCGAAGAATGGCCAATCGCTGATGAAGTGTTTACGCACGTTCCATTTTTTCATGGGAATTATCCGATGATTTATGTGGCCTTTATGACGTTTATTCTTATTATGTCCTCTGTGACTATGGTATTGGCGGTAGATGCTGGTCACCATATGAATAAAGCAAAGGTAACTTTGTATATGTTTCTCACTATTATCGGTGGTGCTATTTTTGTTGGTTCTCAAGCTTGGGAATGGGCCACATTCATTCAAGGAGATTATGGAGCAGTACAAACAAAAGGAGGAAATATACTTCAGTTTGGAGAATATGTGTCTGTAGATGGTGAAGAAAAGTTTAAGCGTATTTCTATAGATGACTTTGCAATAACGGAAGCCTCTGCGAGAACTGAACATGAGCGCAAAAATGGATTATGGTTTGTAGAGGAAGCGCCATTACCAGATTACACAGTTGGTGAAATTTATAATGGTTTAGCTGCTAATCCAAATATTTTGGTACGTAATCAAATTATAAACGAAGAGGGTGAAAAGACTGTTTTATCTCGAGAAGAGTCTCTACGACAAATAAAAGAAAACGGAAAGCTAGTGGTTAAAGGCGCAAATCTTGTAGTTAACGAATATGGAACCTCACTATTTGCAGATTTCTTCTTCTTTATAACAGGATTCCACGGTTTCCACGTTTTTTCTGGAGTTGTGATAAACATTATAATTTTCTTCAATGTCATCCTTGGAACGTATGAGCGTCGCGGGAGTTATGAAATGGTTGAAAAAGTTGGATTATACTGGCACTTCGTAGATTTAGTTTGGGTATTTGTATTTACATTCTTTTACTTAGTTTAATTTAAGACAAAAGCACAAAATGGCACACGCACATAAATTAGAAATATTTAGAGGACTTTGGAAATTTAAGTCTAACACACAAAAAATATGGGGAGTATTAGCATTCCTAACTTTCGTAACTGCAATAGAAGTTGTTCTAGGAATATACAAGCCAGAAGCATTAATGCACACTTGGTTAACGCCTTTTGAAGGTGGTTTCTTTGCAACCTTAGGTAATATTATATTATCACCTTTTATATACATGAAACCTTTAAATTTAATATTCATTTTACTAACTATAGTAAAAGCTTATTATATAACCTGGGACTTTATGCACATGAGAGATGAGAAGTCAAGTTTACGAAGAGCGGTTGTATGGACAGCGGTATTTTTAATTTGCTACTTAATATTTATCTTACTTCAAGAAGGTGGTTATGTGTATGATGTTTACAATACAGATAATGCTTTAATTAAAAGAGATTTTTAAACACTTTTTAGCGTTAATATGATATTAAAAGGTGGTTTTTCTAAACCGCCTTTTTTATTTTTGTACTATGCAGAAAAACAACTTAAAGCGTAATGTAGTCCTAGGTATTTTATTCTTTTTACCAGTGGCTTTTTTATTAATGCTATATCCAGCAAAGCATAATTATTTACCTTTGGATATTGTAAATCAAAATGTTTTAGAGATTACAGATTTCAACTCTGCTGATGATAAGCAAATAAAACTTTCAGAGCACATTACAGTAATTGGATTTTTAGGAAAATCCCCTCTAAAAAATAAAACCACAGCTTTTAATTTAAAAGAGTTGGTTTATGATAAATTTAAAGGTTTTAAAAAATTTCAATTGGTAATTGTTGTACCCAATGGCGAGCAAAACGAAATTGCTAAACTTCAGAAAGAACTAGCGACTTACGAGGATTTAAGATTTTGGCATTATGTATACGGCTCCGAAGAAGCTATTAAAAAACTGTATGGTAGCTTAAAAGTAGAGCATCCACTAAAAAATGATTTATCGACCGAAGATGTATTTGTTATTGATAAGGATTTAAATCAACGTGGAAGAATTGATGACAGAACCGAAAAACAGATTGAGAACAAGAAGGCTATTGTGTCTTTAAACGCTTACAATTGTATTGATGTAGATGTCATAAAGAATAAAATGAGTGAAGATATCCGTATTTTATTTACAGAGTACCGCCAAAAGAGAAAAGGGCAATTTAATTCAACAACAAGAAGAGCAGAGGATTTAAAAAAATAGGTCATGGCAAAAAAAACGAGTTATTCATACATAGGTATTGCTTTTATTATTTTAGTTTTCGGAATCATTTTTATTCCTAAAATAATAGATAGACTTTCAAATTCTGATGTCATAAGAGATGAAAGCAGGAGTCAATCCGTAAGCACACAAGAGCCAGAAAATAAAAACCAATCAGATTTGGTTTATATCCCCGATGGTCAAGGTGGAAATCGCAGGGTGCCAGCATTTAGTTTTACAAACCAAAATGGAGAGATTATTACAAATGAAGATTATTTAGGCAAGGTATATCTCGTTGAATTTTTCTTTACAACCTGTCCCACAATTTGTCCAAGAATGAGTAATAATTTGGTTCAAATTCAAAATCATTTTAAGGAATATTCCGATAATTTTGGTGTCGCCTCTTTTACCATAATGCCAGAAGTAGATACGCCAGAAGTCTTAAAATCCTATGCCCAAAAATATGGTGTAACAAACCCTAATTGGCATCTAATGACTGGCGATGAAGAAACGATTTATAATTTGGCTAATGAAGGATTTTACTTATACACTGCAAAAGGTGAAGATGCTGCTGGTTTTGAGCATTCTGGCAATTTTGCACTTATTGATAAGCAAGGTTACATCCGTTCTCGTTTAACATCAAAAGACAATCCATTAATTTATTACAATGGTATTATATCTGAAGAAGAAGGCTTAGATGACGAAGGTATACCACAAGAAATTAGTATCCTTAAGGAAGACATAGCAAAACTTTTAAAGGAATAAACGATACCTTAGTGATTTTTAAATAACAAAAACTTGTACTAAGAACATTATGAATACTGAAAATTTAGGAAACGAAAAAAAATACAATAAGTGGATAGTTACTTTGGCAATAGTTATTCCTGTAGTGGTGGCAATTTTGTCTAGAGTCAAGCTTCAAGATTTTGGAATTTTGGTAGAACCATTGACATTTTTACCTCCAACATATGCCGCAATAAATGGATTAACAGCTTTAATTCTTGTAATTGCAGTAGTGGCCATTAAAAAAGGCAAGCGTAAGCTTCACGAAAACTTAATGAAATTTGCAATTGTATTATCGGTTTCATTTTTGGTCATGTATGTGGCCTATCATATGACAAGTGATAGTACAAAATACGGAGGAGAAGGTACGATGAGATATGTGTACTTTTTTATACTCCTGTCACATATACTCCTGTCAATTGTCATTATTCCTTTTGTATTAATTACTTATGTGAGAGCCATAACCAATAATATTGAGCGTCACAAAAAAATTGCGAAAATCACATTTCCGTTGTGGTTATACGTAGCCATAACAGGTGTAATTGTTTATGTTATGATTTCACCTTATTATGTTTAACAATTTTATATCATGAAACGTAGAACGTTCTTCTTTCTTTTTTCTTTTCTCTTTTTTTTAGAGAGTAATGCCCAGTGCGCTATGTGCCGTGCAGTTCTAGAAAGTGAAGAAGGCCAATCTGCAGCGCAAGGTATTAATGATGGTATCATATATCTGATGGCTATTCCTTACATTTTGGTTTGCGGTATTGGCTATATTGTTTACATCAAATTCTTCAAGAGCCCTACAAAAACATAAAAGCTTCTTTTGCTGTAACACATCTCGTGTTTAGACGTGTTATAAATAGTAGTTAAAATGCTAATTCTTAACAAATACTTAGCACATGTGAGCAATGCTTTTGTGTAATATTGCAACTTATTAACCATCTTTTACTATGATTAAAATTAAAGATTTGCACAAATCTTACCATATGGGTAACAATTCACTTCATGTATTGAAGGGAATAAATTTCAATGTAAAAGAAGGTGAGTTGGTTTCTATTATGGGTTCTTCGGGTTCAGGAAAATCAACGTTACTTAATATTTTAGGAATGCTTGATGAAGCTGATGAAGGAAGCTATATCCTCGATGGTGTACCAATAAAAAATCTAAACGAAAAAATTGCTGCAAAATACAGGAATGAATTTTTAGGATTCATTTTTCAATCTTTCAATTTAATTAATTACAAATCTGCAGTAGATAATGTGGCTTTACCTATGTTTTATAAAGGAATGGCCAGGAAGGAACGTGTAGAAAAGGCGCACCATTATTTAGAGAAAGTAGGATTGGCAGATTGGTCTCACCATCTACCTAGTGAATTATCTGGTGGTCAAAAACAACGTGTTGCAATTGCTCGAGCATTAGCAAGTGAGCCAAAAGTATTATTAGCAGATGAGCCTACAGGTGCATTAGATACTAAAACGTCGTATGAGGTTATGGATTTAATTCAAGGCATAAATGATGAAGGAAAAACGATTTTAGTCGTTACCCACGAAGATGATATAGCGCATATGACAAAGCGAATAGTAAACCTTAAAGATGGTATTATTATAGACGATAGTCCAGTAGAACAATTAAGAGCTCAGCAATATGTTTAATATAGAGCGTTGGCAAGAAATATTTGAAACACTACGCAAAAACAAACTTCGTACGTTTTTGACAGGTTTATCTGTGGCTTCAGGTATTTTTATTTTGGTCATACTCTTAGGTTTTAGTTCCGGTATTGAAAATGGTGTTACGTCTGAATTTCAGCAAGATGCCACTAATCAAATAAGTGTTCGGACAAGAGTAACAACCAAAGGTTATAAGGGATTAAATCCAGGCCGTCGAATACAAATGAAAGATGAAGATTTTGCTCTCATTAATAATAACTATGATGAATTTTTAGAATATCGGAGTGCTAATTACAGTATTTGGGGAGGGCAAGTAGCTTACAAGAACGAAACAGGAAATTATCGTGTACAAGGTGTAATGCCAGATAATCAGTTTATAGAAAATGCAGATATTTCTAAAGGAAGATTTGTAAATCAATCGGATATCAATGAGAGCAAAAAATTAGCTGTTATAGGAAATAAGGTAAGTATGGATCTGTTTAAGACCGAAAACCCTATAAATAAGTACATTTCAATTTTCGGAATCTCCTTTAAAGTAGTAGGTGTATATCGTGACCCAGGAGGTGAGCGCGAAGAAAGTCAAGTGTTTTTACCATTAACCTCTTCACGTAACGCTTTTAATGGAAGTGATAATATTAGAAATATGACTTTTACAGTGAAAATGTCCGATAACTTAGACGAAGCTGTTACCCTTTCACAAAATATAACAGAGGCTATTGAACGTGACTTAAAGGAAAAACATTTAATTGCGCCCGATGATTTAGCTGCTGTAAGAGTAAATAACACGTTAGAAGAAGCTCAAAAAATATATTCTCTTATAGACACGATTAAAGCGGTATTCTGGTTTATCGGTATTGGAACTATAATTGCTGGTGTGGTAGGCGTAGGTAATATCATGATAATAATAGTGAAAGAACGCACTAAAGAAATAGGAATACGGAAAGCCCTCGGAGCTGTACCTTCTTCTATTATAGGTATGATTCTTCAAGAAGCTATTTTTGTGACAATGTTTTCGGGTTTATTTGGATTGGTAGGAGGATTAGCTTTGTTGGAGATTCTAGGACCTCAAGTTGATAGTCCTTTTATAAAATTTCCACAAGTAGATTTTGGTACTGCAATTACAACAGTATTTATTTTAGTCGCCGCAGGAGCCTTTGCAGGATTTTTGCCAGCTTATCGCGCAGCGAAAATTAAACCTATTGTAGCATTAAGAGACGAATAATATGTTTAATAAAGACCGTTGGGACGAAATATTAGAAGCATTAAATGCAAACCGAGTGCGCACTGCGCTTACAGCATTTGGTGTGTTTTGGGGTATTACAATTTTGGTTTTACTACTCGCTTTAACTAATGGTTTAAGAAATGGAGTAACCGCAGATTTTGGAAGTTTTGCTACTAATTCTATGTTTATGTGGGGGCAACGTACTTCAATTTCTTACAAAGGAGTTCCTAAAGGAAAAAGAGTACAATATAAAATCTCTGATATCGATGCTATAAGAGCAGAAATCCCAGAATTAAAATACATATCCCCTAGGAATTCGCTTGGTGGTTATAACGGTGCTAATAACGTAACGAGAGGCACAAAAACCGGAGCTTTTCAAATTTATGGTGATTATCCAGAGTTTATAAAACAAAAACCAATGGACATCTTACAAGGCCGTTTTTTAAGCTATTCTGATATTAACACGAAAAGAAAAGTTTGTGTTATAGGACCAGATGTAGTAAAAGGATTGTACGATAGGAACGAAGACCCAATGGGATCTTACATTAAAATTAATGGTGTAAATTTCATGGTTGTTGGAACTTTTAAAATAACAAATTCTCAAGGTGATTCAGAAGAAGAAGCCAATACTATTTTTATTCCATTTACAACTTTTAACCAGGCCTTTAATTATGGGGATCGTGTAGGATGGATGGCAATAACGGCATATGATAACATCAGTATCACCAATGTTAAAGAACGTGTATTTGATATCGTAAAAGGTAGAAAAAACATTCATCCAAATGACGACCGAGCTATAGGTCACAGAGATTTAGCAGAACAGTTTGGGAGAGTAAATGGGTTGTTTAATATACTAGCCATTGTAGGCTATTTTGTAGGGATTTTAGTACTAACATCTGGGGTTATAGGAATAAACAATATTATGCTTATTGTGGTTAAAGAACGCACCAAAGAAATAGGTGTGCGTCGGGCACTTGGAGCTACACCATGGACCATAAAAAGTCAAATTTTACAAGAAAGTTTAATACTAACCATATTATCAGGAATGTTAGGAGTGGCCTTTGCGGCTTTTGCTATTTGGGGAATGAATAGTGTTTTAGATAGCGTTGGTCCAGTTGAAAATTTTGCCAATCCAAGTGTTAGTATGACGGTTGTAATTGTGGCGTTATCCATCCTTGTATTATCAGGCCTTTTAGCAGGATTAATCCCTGCAAATAGAGCTACCAGAATGAAACCTGTAGACGCATTAAGAATAGAATAAAATTTATTAGTAAATATATATCATGAAAAGAACCACCACTGTAATTGTATTAGTTGTTATCGTATTAGCATTTGCGGTATCGCTTTATTATTTATGGAATAAAAATCAGGAAAATCCTGTTACCTACACCACACAAACCGCATCAACCCAAACTATAGTTGTCAATACCGTAGCAACGGGAAGTATTGTACCAGAGGAAGAAATTCTTATAAAACCAAATATATCTGGAGTAATTGAGGAGGTTTATGTCGAAGCTGGCGAGTTTGTAAAACAAGGTGATTTAATTGCAAAAATTAGAGTAATTCCTAATGTGTCATCATTAACGAGTTCAAAAAATAATATTGCCTCTAGTAGAAATGCATTAGAAACAGCTGAAATAAATTTTAAAACTCAGAAAGCGGTTTTTGATAGACAAAAACAATTATTTGAAAAAGGTGTCGTTTCTGCCAATGATTTTGACCAAGTCAACAACACCTATCTTCAAGCAAAACAGCGCGTAGAACAAGCACGTATAGATTTGCAACAATCAAGACAAAACTATGATATTATTAAAACTGGAACGACATCAGGTTTAGGAAATATTGCACAGACTCAGGTTCGCGCTACAGTATCAGGTATGGTATTAGACGTTCCAGTTAAAGAAGGTAATCAAGTCATAGAAGCAAATAATTTTAACGAAGGGACGTCAATAGCCTCTTTAGCTGATATTTCTAAAATGATTTTTGAGGGAAAAGTAGATGAAAGTGAAGTTGGCAAAATAAAAGAAGGATTGCCACTAGAAATTACTGTTGGCGCCATTGAAAATCAAAAATTCGATGCTGTATTAGATTATATAGCTCCAAAAGGGGTAGCAGAAAATGGAGCGATTCAATTTGAAATAGAAGGTTCTTTAAAAGAATTAGACTCAACACAGACATTTATTAGAGCTGGTTTAAGTGCCAACGCTTCAATTATTTTAGAAAAAGCCGAAAATGTTTTGGCAATTAAAGAGGCATTAGTTCAATATGATGTAAAAACAAAAAAGCCTTTTGTAGAAGTAGAAGTTGGAGATCAAGAGTTTGAGAGAAGAGATGTAGAGTTAGGGATAAGCAATGGTATTTTTGTTGAGGTAAAAAGCGGGATCACTGAGTCCGATAATATCAAAGTTTGGAACCAATTACAAGGGCCGCCAAAATATGCTGGCAGAAATTAATTTTATTTTTCTGTAACACTTTAATATTTACAAAGACATATAACACATATTATGAAAAAATCAATCATCATCATAGCAGTTTTACTTTTAGGAGTTTCTGCAACCGCTCAAAAAAAATGGACACTCAAAGAATGTGTTGAGTACGCTTTAGAAAATAATATTTCGGTAAAACAAAGTGAGCTAGATTTAAAAGCTACGGATATAGAAGCATTAACCGCTTTAGGTAATTTCTTGCCTACTTTTAGTGGTTCAGCTGGAGTCAGTGAAAGTATTGGACTTGGTTTTAACCCAGCGACAAACCAACCAGAAACTGTAAAATTTTTGTCAGCGTCTGGTTCTATAAATGCTGGTTATACAGTTTTTGATGGACTTAGAAATGTAAGACAAGCCCAAAGGGCAAAGATATCTCAGTTAGCAAATCAGTATCGTCTGTCTAGAATGAAGGATGATATTTCTTTACTTGTCGCTAATAGCTACCTTACAGTTTTACTTAATAAAGCAAATTTAGAAGTATTAGTATCTCAAAACGAAGTTACCAAGCAGCAAATTAGACAAACAGAACAATTGGTAGAAGTAGGGACGCTTCCAGAAGGTGATTTGTTAGAAATAAAAGCAACAGATGCAGGAGAACAACAATCAATCGTAAATGCAGAAAATCAAATTAAATTATCTTTAATTAGTTTGGCTCAAATTTTATTAATTAAAGATTACGAAAACTTTGATATAGAAGATGAAGGCTATGGAATTGTAGATTCTATATCCGATAAACCTGTGGAAGAAATTATTCGTAACGCAAAAGAAAACCGTTCTGAAATAAGAATTGCAGAACAGAATGTTGAACTTGCTAAAAAAGATGTTCAAATAGCGCAGGGTGGGTATTTGCCAACAATCTCAGCCTTTTTGGGTTATAATACACGTTTTACTAATGCAGACCCTAGAGATTTTATTGACCAATTGTATATCAATGATGGAGTTAGATATGGATTTAATCTTAATGTTCCAATCTTCAACGGTTTCAATACAAGAGCTAACGTTAAAAGAAATAAAATAAACTTGGAACGTAGTAAGTTTCAATTAGAGCAAGCGGAGTTAGATTTAGAGTCTAATGTTTACCAAGCTTATGTCGATGCAAGGGGTACTTTAAAAGCATATGAGGCCGCAGAATCTGCACTAACATCACAAGAATTAGCTTACAAGTATGCCAAAGCGAGATATGATGAAGGTTTAACTAATGCCTTTGACTTTAGTCAAGCTAAATTGAGGTACGATAATTCAAAAATCAACTTAAATAGAACCAAATACGATTATATTTTTAGATTAAAAGTATTAGAATTGTTTTTTGGGATACCAGCAACAGAATTAAAATTTTAGAGATGAGTAAAGGATTAAAAATAACACTTATAGTTGTCGGCATTTTATTGCTACTTCTTGTTGTAGGTAAGTCTACAGGAATGTTTGGTAAAAAGGGAAACTTCAAACAAGTGGTTACTCAGGAAGTGGAACTTAAAGAAGTCATAGAAACTGTTTCTGCAACAGGAAAGATTCAACCAGAAGTGGAAGTAAAAATTTCTAGTGAAGTTTCAGGAGAAATTTTAGAATTGCCTTTTAAAGAAGGACAGCAAGTAAAAAAAGGAGATTTACTAGTTAAAGTAAATCCGGATTTAATTCAGTCTGCATTAAGTCGTACACAAGCCTCTTATCAAAATGTAAAAGCCAATTTAGAACAAGCAGAAGCTAACTTAAAACAGGCCAAAGCCGACTATGAAAGAAGCAAAACTTTGTTTAACAAAGGTGTAATTTCAAGGGCAGATTGGGATAGAGCCATTGCCACTTTTGAAACAGCAGAGGCAGGAAGAAGCTCAGCTTATTACGGTGTGCAAAGTGCCGGCGCTACAGTCAATGAAGCTAGAGACAACTTAAGTAGAACGACCATTTATGCACCCATGAGCGGTACAATATCTTTACTTAATGTGGAGCTTGGAGAGCGTGTTGTTGGGACCCAACAAATGGCAGGTACAGAAATACTGCGTGTTGCTAATTTAAACAATATGGAAGTTGAGGTAGATGTCAATGAAAATGATATTGTAAAAGTAAATATCGGCGATACAACGATTGTTGAAGTTGATGCTTACTTAAAGAAAGAATTTAAAGGTGTAGTAACTGAAATTGCTAATTCGGCAGCAGGAACATTGGCAGCTGATCAAGTGACCAATTTTAAAGTAAAGGTAAGAATCATTGAGGAGTCTTATGCTGAACTTACAAAAGGAAAGCCAGAATCATATTCACCTTTTAGACCTGGTATGACGGCGACGGTAGATATCATTACTAACAAGCGAGACAAAGCAGTAGCAGTTCCAATTAGTGCAATAGTCATCAAAACAGATACAAGTTCAACCAAGAAATCTTATGGCAAGAAGGTTGATTCTGGTGTAACATCATCAAAAGAAGAAGAGAAATTTGAATGCGTATTTGTAAATGAAAATGGAACGGCGAAGCTACGTGTGGTCAAAACAGGGATTCAAGATGATACCAATATTGAAATTGTTTCAGGTTTAGAAGAAGGAGATAAAATTATTACAGGACCATATAATATGGTGTCAAAGACTTTAAAACCCGGAGATAAAGTTGAAGAAAAAGACAAAAAGGAAGCCGTAGAAAAAGTTGAAGATTAATCAATGGCTTTAATACTTAATATAGAAACAAGTACAACCAATTGTTCAGTCTCCTTATCGAAAGATGAGGAGATTTTGGTTTTAAAAGAAGATAATAATGCTGGGTATTCTCATGCCGAAAAATTACATCTTTTTATTAAAGAAGTTATAGACGCAGTTGGGATTTCTAAGAACAGTTTGGATGCTATTGCAATTAGTAAGGGTCCTGGCTCTTATACAGGGCTTCGCATTGGTGTTTCTACAGCTAAGGGACTTTGCTTTTCCTTGGACAAACCATTAATTTCTGTCTCAACACTTCATGCTTTAGCATTACAGGTAAAGCCACTATCTGGGGTAATTGTGCCCATGCTTGACGCTAGAAGGATGGAAGTCTATTCTGCCATATTTAATTTGGATTACACATCAAAAAGAGAGATTAGAGCTGAGGTGTTGAATGAGAATAGTTTTAAGACCGAATTGTCTAATGGTGCTGTGCATTTTATTGGAAATGGAACTTTTAAAACTAAGGAACTAATAATTCATAATAATGCCATCTTTATTGAAGATAAATTACCTTCTGCTTCAACTATGGCAACTATAGCTAATTATAAGTACAAAATAAGCGACTTTGAAGATGTCGCTTATTTTGAACCGTACTATTTAAAAGATTTTGTAGCTATAAAATCGAAAAAATTTTAGGCTTCTTTTCTAATTTCTACTTGATGTGGATAAGGTATTTCTATTCCTGCTTCATCAAGAGCAAGTTTTGTGTTTTCGGTAATATCAAAATATACTTTCCAATAATCTTCTGATTTACACCATGGTCTTACAGCAAAATTTACGGAGCTATCGCCAAGAGCAAGAACATCTACAGTTGGTTCTACAGACGTTAATACTTTTGGATGCGCTTTAACTACCGACATAAAAACTTCTTTTGCTTTTTTAATGTCTGAGTTATAACCTATTCCAAAAATAAGGTCAACGCGTCGTGTCCCTTCAGTGGTATAATTTACTATGGTACCGTTAGACAGATTACCATTTGGTAAAATAATTTCCTTATTTGATAAGCCTGTGAGTTTAGTAGTAAAAACTTCAATTTCTTTTACAACACCTATCTCTCCTTGAGCTTCAATTAAATCACCTATTTTAAAAGGTTTGAATAGCATAATTAACACACCTCCCGCAAAATTACCCAAAGAGCCTTGTAATGCTAGACCAATAGCTAAACCAATCGAAGCTAAAATTGCAGCAAAAGAGGTTGTAGCAATACCAACTGTAGTAAGCACAACAACTATTAGCACAATTTTGAGCGACCAATTAATAAGATTGGTTAAGAATTTTTGAAGACTTTCATCATAATTACTTTTTTTGAAGGTTTTCTTAACCCCTTTCATTAACATTTTAATAGCAAAACTACCAATAATCCATATTAAGAAAGCTCCTATAAGCTTTGGCCCGAAGTTAATGAGTAAATCATAGCCTTTGTCTATCCAGTCTTGTGCGTTCATAGGTTTAAATTTTAAAAAAAAAAAGATGGTTAAAATAACCATCTTTTCAACTATTTCTTTTAGTCTATAATGTTACTAAAAATTGAGCAAGTTTTGACAAGTCGTTTTCATCTTTCAAAGATATTTTCTCTGACTTCAAATAAGCTTTGATTTTTTTGGCATCTTTAGAATATGCTCTTAATAAATCTTTTTTGCGTGACGGTAGAGGTTTAACGGTCTCTCCTTTTTTGATATAGAAGTTTGGATCTTCCTCAACAAATTTAGCAGGTTTATCTTGCTGATAGCTTGTTGCTGCAGGTACTTTGTCATAATATTTTATCGTCTCTTCTTTTAAGAGTTCAAAATTCTCTCCTGAATTAACAACATTTAAAAATCCGTTTTTACTAATTCCTGAAGAAGTGGAGTAGGTATATGTTCTATATATTTTATTTGTTTGAGTGAATATCACTTCGTACGGCTGCGATTTATCTAAAGCGATAACTTTCGTGCCTAAATTCACTTCCATTTCACCATTGTATGCATTATATCTACCAGTGAATATCTGGTTGTCGTAACCTTTTACTTTAAGAGGTAGAAAATTTTCATTGATATATGGACTCCCTAAGGCATCTATTGGTCTACTAGTATCCGATGACATGTATAGTTTCTCAGTTGATACATCAATACTTGTTATTCCTTGTCCATAAGAGATTAAACTTAAAAGTCCAACACAAAGACTATTGATAATTGTTTTTTTCATGACTATTTTTTTTTGATTTTGATTGTTCAAATTTATCTTTCTAATTCATTTCAAATCAACGTAATTATCTAATTAAAACATAAATATTTTCGATGATTTAACAATATTATAACAAAAACAGTGCCAAATAATATGATTTGATAATACCTTGTTTTGTGAAAAAATATTACCCGTTTACTGCTATCACAGATATATTTTGTTCGTTGAGCATTTCCTTTAACATGTTTTCTATACCATTTTTTAATGTAAATGTTGAAGATGGACAACCACTACAAGCGCCTTGTAGTAAAACTTCAACTTTTTTAGTTTCTTGGTTATAGGAAATAAACTCAATATTACCACCATCACTCGCAACTGCAGGTTTCACATACTCTTCGAGTATATTAACTATATTTTTTGAAGTATCATCTAACTTTTCAAATTTAGTTGCAGACTTTTGCTCTTTTATTTCTTTTTGTTGAGTTATAGGTTCTGTTAATATAGGTTTGCCATTTTCAACATAACCTTTTATAAATTCCCTTAATTGAGGGGTAATTTCTTCCCATACAGCAACATCATATTTAGTAATGGACACATAATTTTTATCTATAAAGACACTTTTTGTAAAAGGAAATTGAAATAATTGCGTCGCAAAAGGAGAAACGCTTGCTTCATCTATTGAAGCAAATTCACAGATTTGGCCTACAAGCGCTTTATTACAGACAAATTTTAATACACTCGGGTTTGGAGTACTTTCAGCATAAACTGTTACAGCGTTTTTTGGTTTGGATTTTTCCTCCTTTATTACAGGAGCATCGCTGTTTAAATATTCTTTAATCTGTTCTGCAACTTCGTCTTGGACGTCTGTCCATTCCACAATACTGTAGCGTTCAATAGCAACAAAATTTGAGGCAATGTATACTTTCTTTACAAACGGTAAATAAAAGAGTTGCTGAGCTAGAGGTGAATTTGATGCCTCATCAATATTATTAAATTCATAGCTATTATGTTGTGTTAAAAACCGATTTGCTTCAAACTTAATGATAGAAGCATTTGATGTTGAATGTATCGTTATTTCTGTAGTGGTCATTTTTTTTTTGCAAAAGTATGAAATAACATAACTATACGTTAACTGTTTAACTAAAGTTTAGTCAGTATTTTAACTTTTGTTCTCAGATAAAATTCTTAAATTTCGTCCCCTTTGGAAAATGGGTAATTCATGACAAATAAATCTTACCTACTTAATTTTATAAGTGCTTTAAGTTTTTTAACACTTATTTGTTATCCTAATGTTTCAGTCTCACAGGATATTAACATGCAAGATGGGTCATTTAACAGATGCTCTCCAGACCGTTTTTTTGATTCCGGAGGAGAGTTTTCAACTTACGCTTCAAATGAAAACTCTACCCTAACAATATGTCCAGAAAATCCAGGAGAAATCATTGTTTTAAACTTCACTAGGTTTAGTACTCAAGCACCTGACTCAACTAATAATATAGAAGGAGATGTAATGATCATATATGATGGTGATAGTGTAGCATCAAATGTAATAGGTGAGTTTTTTGGGACGGCGAGTCCAGGAACCATTGCTTCATCTGATGCGTCAGGGTGTTTAACCATTAATTTCACCTCTGATGGTTTTGGTAATGCACAAGGTTGGCAAGCTTCGATAGATTGTGCAACACCGTGTCAGACAATTACACCTTCCATAGACAATACTTTGCCTGCTACAGACCCAGTAACTAATCAAATAGCTATCATACCAGGTCAAACAGTACAGTTTGATGGTAGTGCAATTTTTTCAGATTCAGATGTCAATGCAGAATATTTTTGGAATTTTGGTACTGGAGGTACTGCAAATACCCAAACAACTTCCCATCAGTTCATTAATTCGGGACTATTTATTGTAGAATTTACAGTGTCAGACGATAATCCACTGGGATGTTCAGAGAGTGTTAGTGTTTCTGTTCTCGTAGGAGATCCTATAGTCTCTATTAATAGCCCAGCTTTTCCTGAATCTTCACTGTCTTTACCAGAGCTAATAGATGAGGTCTTAGTTTCGGGAGGATGTGCCGACATTCAACTTGTCTCTCAACAAGTTTTTGGTCAGCCAGATGATTTACAGACAAAAAGTTATGGATTTTTTAGAAACGGAGGGACTGACTTTCCTTTTGAATCTGGTATTGTTCTAACTTCGGGCAATGCCTTTTTAGGAGGAAACACATTTAATAATCAAATTATTCAATCAACAGCTGGAAATAATGAGCCGGGGGATACCGATTTGGAAGATGCCCTAGGTATTACAAATACTAATGATGCTACTTTTATTGAATTCAATTTCATACCAACTACAGATAGAGTAGACTTTAATTATATTCTGGCTTCTGAGGAATATGACGGAGCAACTGAATGTAGTTTCGCAGATGGTTTTGCATTTATTTTGACTAGGCCAGATGGAACAACGGATAACTTGGCAGTTTTACCTAATGGAACAGTTGTTAACGTTACAAATATTAACCAATCAGCTGCATGTGGTGCAAACCAAGATTTTTTTGCAGGATATAATTTAGGAGCCACAAATTACAATGGGAGAACGGAGGTACTTACAGCTTCTGCGACTGGATTAGAGCCTAACGAAACTTATGTAATGAAGCTTGTTGTAGCCGACCAAGGTGATCAATTATTTGACACAGCAATTTTTATAGAGGCAGGAAGTTTTAACTTGGGAGGAGAATTAGGAGATGATTTAACTCTTGCTGCCGGAACTGCAAGTTGCGGAGGTCAAACAGTTACTTTAGATACTCAAGCTCGAGATGCAATACATACGTGGTCTTTCAACGGTAATCCAATCGCAGGTGCGGGAACAGGTTCTACACTTGAAGTAACCGAGGCTGGCGTCTATAGCGTATTTGTTGAATTTGCACCAGGTTGTAGCACACAAGATTCAATCATTGTTGAGTTTAGAACGAGTCCTGAAATTATAGACTCTCCAATAGATTTGGCAGGTTGTAGTCCATCAGGTATGGCTGAATTTAATCTAGAGCAAAATACGCCTCTGGTGTTTGGTGTTCAAAATGATACAGAATTTGCAATTACGTATCATAATTCTTTGGCAGATGCGGAAACAGGCGACAATCCAATACCTAATTTAAATAATTATTCTGCAACTGATGGAGAAGTAATATTTGTTAGAATTGACGATATTGCCACTGAACAATGTGTTGTTATAGATAGTTTTCTTCTTAGTGTATTTAGTTCTGTATCTAGTGAGGATGTTGTTTTTGAACTTTGTGATAGTGCCAATGACGGAGACGACACTAATGGTATTGCAGATTTTGATTTATCTTTAATAGATAGTCAGGTTTTAGGAACCCAAGACCCCACACAATTTACAGTAAGTTATCATGCCAATCAAAATGATGCAGATACAGGTGATAATCCTTTACCAAGTATTATTTCTAATGGTGCACAAAGCGTCATTTTTGCAAGGGTACAAAACAATAATAATGTAGATTGTTATGCAACATCTACAATTACATTGCAGGTTAATGCACTACCTAGTGTCGTTTCTAGTGTAGATTTAAGACAATGTGATGTGGATACAGATGGATTGTCTGAATTTAATTTAACAGAGGCAAATGACTTAATTTCCACAAATTCAGTCAATGAGACTTTTACATATTATGAAACATTAGTAGATGCTCAAAATGAAACCAACTCTATTTTAAACGAGCTTACTTATCCAAATACAGATTCTTCTGCAAATCCGGATATCCTTTTTGTAAGGGTAGAAAATGCAAATACTTGCTCTAGAATTGCGCAGCTAGAACTGTTTGTGTCTACCTCACAAATTCCAACAGGATTTGTAATACCAACCTACGAAGAATGTGACGATACTCGTGTAGATGATAATATTTCAGATGGCGTTACAACATTTGATTTCAGTGATGCTACGTCGCAAATTGAAGCCATTTTTCCAGCGGGACAAAACATTACAGTAACCTATTACGAAACAACAGCAGATGCCTTAGCTGAGACTAACCCTATCCTAGATATTTCAAACCATATTAATACGGCATCTCCTTTTAGTCAAACAATTACCTACAGAGTAGATAATAATACAGATAACTCATGTCAAGGATTAGGAGAGTTTCAATTAAGGGTTATAAATCCGACGCCAAGAACTGACATAGATGATTTAATAGCGTGTGATGATATTACCATAGGTGACTTATCAGAAGAGTTTGATTTAACTCAGAATGAGGCGTTTATTTTTGACGGAAATCCAACTCTTTCCGCATCTTATTTTCTGAGTTTTAATGATGCACTTAATAATGTCTTGACTAATGAAATAACTTTACCTTCAGCATATAATAATGTGATCCCTACTGAAACTATTTTTGTAAGGGTAGAGGATACAAATACAAATTGTTTTGCAGTTATAGATTTTGATATAGTGGTTAATCCTTTACCAGAGGTAGTTGTGGTTTCTTCAATATTAGAATGCGAAAATGGTACCGATGGCTTTTTTGATTTTGATTTGGGTCAGAAAAGAGATGAAATATTAAATGGTCAAGACCCTTCTCAGTTTACGGTATCCTTCCATATCTCTCAAACAGATGCAGATAATTTAAGTAATCCACAACCAGATATATTCATAAATTCTGTAAATCCGCAAGAAATATTTTACGCGATTACAAATAATGTTACATCATGCTCTAACAGTAGTGGTTCATTTTTTATAGAAGTATTAGAGGGTGCCCAAGCAAATAGTGATGGTGAGCCATTAGATTTTGAGCTGTGTGATGATAATATTGAAAATGATGGTGTTGCTCAATTTGATTTAGCTACTCTAGAAGGAGAAATTCTAGACGGTCAAGAACCAGAAGATTATACCATAACTTTTCATTTTAGTCAGCAAAATGCATTGGATAATATAGAGCCATTACCATTATTGTACGAAAACTTAACCAATCCACAATTCGTTTGGGTAAGAGTAAGTAACAATATATCCCCCGATGTTTGCTTTGAAGTACAAGAAATTCCTTTAAGAGTTAATCCTATACCAGAGTTTGATTTAGAGGATGTTTATGTACTTTGTACAACCTTTAACGGGACAGAAGTAGTGCCAGTTCCACCCATTTTAGACACACGGTTATCTAGTGCATATTATAGTTTTGAATGGCGCTTAGATGGTGAGGTTATAACCTCAGAAACACAACCTATACTTATACCTGCACAAGGTGGTACTTATACTGTGGAAGTAACTGATATAACAACTTCCAATTTAACGCGTTGTACTAATATGGATGTAGCGGTTGTTATAGAAAGTGAAATACCGATTGTAGTAGCAGAAGTAACTTCTCAAGCTTTCTCAGGGAATCATATTATTGAAGCAATAACAGCTAATGTTGGTGATTTTGAATTTAGTTTAGATAATGGACCTTGGCAGGATACAGGATTTTTTGATAATGTAACACCAGGAACCCATACCGTTTATGCTAGGGACATAGATGGATGTGGTATTGGGTCGGATACAGTTTTGGTTATAGATTACCCACTTTATTTTACACCAAATGGAGATGGAAATCATGATACCTGGAACATCGTAGGAATAGATACACAACCTAGTGCAAAAATTTATATATTTGACAGGTACGGAAAATTATTAAAACAACTGAGTCCAACAGGTTCGGGATGGGACGGTACTTATCAAGGTAATAGAATGCCTACAGACGATTATTGGTTTACTGTTGAGTATACAGAACCTACAACAGGTGAAAGAAAAGAACAGCGTGCCCATTTTACATTGAAACGATGAACATATGAGATTTAAACACATATTTATAGCAGTATTAACAGCTTTGACTTCTCTGTTAGGATTTTCTCAGGAAGGAATGCCTGTATATTCCGACTATTTAACGGATAATTATTACTTAATTCATCCATCAATGGCAGGAGTTGCAAATTGTGCTAAGGTGAGATTAACAGGAAGACAGCAATGGTTTGGTGTTGATGACGCACCAAGTCTTCAAACTTTGAGTGCACATAGTAGAATAGGAGATGGACCTTCTGCTATAGGAGGAATTGTATATAATGATGAAAATGGTTTTCATTCTAATACAGGAGCTTATATTACTTATGCCCACCATTTGTTACTTTCTAGAAATGAAGTAGACTTAAATATGATTTCTTTTGGGTTAAGTGCAGGGTTTATTCAATATAAATTAGATGAAACTAGCTTTTTGGCACCTGGAGATTTTGATCAATTAATTGCGGGAATAGAGCAAAGTGCCACAAACTTTAATATAGATGTTGGTATGTCATATCACTTTTTGGATTTTTATGCACACTTTACAGCAAAAAATATTTTGAACAATGATGGTATTAATTTCAATGAGCAAGGTTTTTCTTTTAATAACCTAAGAACCTATTTGTTATCTGCAGGTTATGTGTTCCAGAAATATGGAAGCGATTGGAGTTTTGAACCTTCATTAATGTATATGTATAGAGATGCAACACAAGAATCATCTATAGACGTTAATGCAAAAGTATATAGAGAAGTAGATTTCGGAAAAGTTTGGGGAGGGCTCTCATACAGGAGAAGTCTTGATGGCGCACAATTTTTAGAAGGTAACGCTGTAAGTAGTCAAAAATTACAATATTTCACTCCATTTATAGGAGTCGATTATGAGCAATTTACATTCGCCTACACATATTCATACCAAGCTAATACTATTAACTTTAATACTGGAGGATTCCACCAGATAACTTTAGGATATAAGTTTAATTGTCGTCGAGAAAAGTACGAATGTAATTGCCCTGCAATTAACTAATCATAAAAACCTCAATGAAAATTGAGGTTTTTTTATTCCTAAATAATAAAATCGAAATGTGCTAATATGCTATTTCAATGCGTAAAGTACCCCTTTAGGTGAGTAATCATGTCTTTTTCCAATAATATGTACCTAATTTCTGGTTAACTTCATTTTTAAAAATGAATTAAAGGCATTAAGTTTATCAAAATTTAATGGTACAAAGTGTATAAATACATTTACTTTTTCTGCATTTGGTTATGTTTATTACCTATAACCGCACAAAACACAAATAAGGCTAGTGATGACCATTATTTTGTGGTTAGAGGATCGGTAAAAGAGAAATATAGTGAAGAACCGATATCTAAGGTAACTGTAAAAGTCAATGATGGTGTTTATGAACAGACAAGCTATGATGGTAATTTTAAAGTTAGAGTAAAGTTAGGTGATGAACTAATGATTAGTCATCCAGATTTTCAAACTGTATATCATATAATAGATAGTAAAGACCGTCTTAAAATTAGCGTAATACCTGAAGAGCCACGACCATCTCAAAGAGAATTAAGACAAAAAACAATAAACGACTTTAATAAACTTATAGATTCGGCAGATACATATCTAAAAAGTGATGCAGAGAAAAGTATTCAATTTATAGTTGATGCCTTAAATAAAAGTAGTTCTCAAACACAAAATGCAGATGCTTATCAGACTCTGGGCGATGTCTATATGTATTGGGAACAATACGACTTAGCCATCAATAATTACAAAATAGCACTGCAAAATATAAATAGTGCAGCCACTAAACTAAAACTAGCTAAAGCATATTTGGCTTATTCAAAGTATAAAGAAAGCCTTTCTGTATTAAAGTCTATTAATGAGGAGTCATTAACTAATTATAATAGGATAGTGTATTTTGAAACGCTAGGCGATGTGTATTTAAATACAAATCAGGTTAAAATTGCAATTGACAACTATAAATTAGGACTAGACCATGCAAAATCATCTAAAATAAGGTCAAAAGTCACGGATTTAAATTCTAAAATTGCCAAAGCTTATATTGCTTCTGACGATGGGGTTAATGCTAAAAAATATTATGATACGTCTTTAATTTCTGCAGAGGCTGTGAGTAAGACAAGAGCTGTAGAAGAAAAGGTGAATGTTGCTGAATTTAATAATCTTAATAGAAGATATGATGACGAGATATCATTAAGAAAAGAAGTTGTAAACGCCCTAAAAGAGATTGAAAAAGATTCAATCATACCAAATGAAAGTTCCATAACCCCTCAAAAGCAAAATTACAAAATTGGAAACGCTTTAATGCTTCAAAAAAATTATAATGAAGCCATTCCATTTTTAAACGCAAGTATAGACGAAGCAGATAAGCGAGAAGATTTAGAGGTAAAAAAGGATGCACAAAGAAGAAAAGTGGATGCGTTAGAAAATCTAGGAGAATATAATAAAGCAAAACAAGCTTTTGAAGAGTTTATGGCTTCTGTTGATGCATTATATTTAAAAAAACAACAGGAAATTTCGAACTCAGCACGACTCTCTAGATTCATTGCAGAGAGTCAGAATAGAATAACAAGCCTAGAGAAGGATAGAGCGATTAGCAATTCGCAATACCAAGTTACCATTGAGCGCAATAAGCGTCAAAAAATTGTCATATATGCATTAATTGGTGGGCTAACATTATTACTAATAGCTGCATATTTCACTTACAAATACATAAAGCAACAAAAACTAGCCAATAATCTATTAGCTTTAAAGTCATTAAGAAGCCAAATGAATCCTCATTTTATTTTTAATGCACTAAATTCTGTAAATAGTTTTATTGCTGTTAATGATGAACGTACAGCCAATAAGTATTTGTCTGATTTTTCGTTTTTAATGCGAGCTGTTTTAGAAAATAGTGAAGAAGATTTTATTCCATTGGAAAAAGAAATAGAGCTCTTACAACTTTATACAAAACTAGAACATTTTAGGTTTAAAGATAAATTTGATTATCGTATAGAAATAGACGAGAAGGTAGAGGTAGGTAAATATCAAATACCGCCAATGTTATTGCAGCCTTATATTGAGAATGCAGTATGGCACGGACTAAGATATAAATCTAAAAAAGGACAACTTTTAATTCAGATAAATAACATTTCTAAAAACCAAATAGCCATAAATGTCATCGATGACGGAATTGGGCGAGAAAAATCGAAATACTTAAAAACAGAACATCAAAAGAAACACAATTCTAAGGGACTTAGTAATATTAAAAAGCGAATTACTATCCTAAATGATATGTATAAGGATAAATTAGACGTGTTTATTAAGGATTTTCAAAAAGGAGAAGACGTTGGGACAAAAGTAACTGTAACTCTAAAAAAAGACTAGGATGAAATTAAATGCTATTATTGTTGAAGATGAAAAAACAAGTAGAGAAATTTTAAAAAACTATTTGTCCAAATATTGTCCTAATGTATCCGTATTGGGAGAAGCTGAAAATATAGATGAAGCATTAGTCTTAATTCGAAATCATGAGTTAGATGTTGTGTTTTTAGATGTTGAGATGCCATTTGGTAATGCATTTGATTTACTAGAAAAGGTAGGAGATATAGATTTTCAGACTGTTTTTGTAACAGCTTATAATAATTATGCTATGGAAGCATTAAATGCACATGCTTCTTATTATTTAATGAAGCCTATAGCTATTGATGAGTTAATTAAGGCAATTGACTATGTTGCCGAAATAAGAACAAAAGAGGAGGCTTTACAAGAACAAGTTCTAGTTAGCAAAACCAAAACGGTTAATGGTAAAATCACTATCCCTCAGCAAAATGGATTTGAAGTTATAGAGACAAATACCATTTTGTATTGCAAGGCCGATGATAATTATACCGAAATTCATCTTAATAATGGCAGAAAAAAGTTAGTAAGTAAAACTTTGAAGCACATAGAAGAAGTTCTCGAAAACGCAAACTTCGCTAGAGTTCATAAAAGTTATTTGGTTAATGTAGATGAAATAACACAATACTTAAAAGGAAAAGGCGGAAGTGTAGTGCTTAGTAATGGTAAGCAGATTATGGTTTCTGCATCTAAAAAATCTCAGTTGTTATCATATTTTAAATAATTACACTATGCCAATTATAAAACCAGTAAAAGAGAAACACCCACAAATACCTGAGGATTGTTTTATTGCAGAAAATGCGACTATTGTAGGAGAGGTCAGCTTGGGAAAACAATGCAGTGTTTGGTTCAATGCTGTGATTAGAGGTGATGTGCATTTTATAAAGATGGGTGATAAAGTTAATGTTCAAGATGGAGCAGTCATTCATGCAACATACCAAAAATCGCCTACAACTATCGGCAATAACGTATCTATTGGACACAATGCAATTGTACATGGTTGTACAATACATGATAATGTTCTAGTAGGTATGGGAAGTATAGTAATGGATGACTGTATTATAGAAAGTAATAGTATCATTGCTGCAGGAGCGGTGGTAACAAAAAGTACAGTGGTAGAATCAGGTAGTATTTATGCTGGTATCCCCGCGAAGAAAGTAAAGGACATTAGTAAAGAACTGATTTCAGGAGAAATTAATAGAATTGCTGATAATTATGTAGAATATTCTAGCTGGTTTAAGGAATGATTTTCTTCTCTATGTAGTTAAAATATTCTTATTAGAAATCTAAAGCGTTTACTTGAAATTTACCATCAAGAATATTTTTTAAAATAGTGGTATCGCCATTCGAGTAAAACTTAATCTTTGGTTGATTTAAATTTGCATTTAATAATCTATTAAACTGGAGTATATTTTTTGTTTGTTTCGCCACTGCTAGCCCAGAGTCTATTATACTAACATTTTCTGGTAGTATTTGTTTAAGTTGAGGTATGAGATAAGGATAATGTGTACAGCCAAGAACTAAATAATCTATTTGTGCCTCTATCATAGGGGTTAAAAACTTCCTAAGTAATTCATTAACTTCAAGAGAATCTATTTTACCAGCTTCAATCAATGGAACTAATCCTTCTCCAACACGTTCGATTACGGAAACATCTTTTGTATATAAATCGGAGGTTTTATGAAATAAATCACTACTTAAAGTCCCTTTTGTAGCAAGTATGCCTATGGATTTTGATTTACTATTTAATGAGGCTGGTTTTATTGCCGGTTCAATGCCTACGAATGGAATATCGTACGTTTTACGTAAATAAGAAATACTATTAGTTGTAGCGGTATTACAAGCAACAATAATGAGCTTGCATTTGTTCCTAATTAGTAATTCTACATTTTTAATACTAAGCTGTAGGATAGCATCTTTTGATTTGTCACCATAGGGTGCATTTTTACTATCGGCGAGATAAATGATATTTTCATTAGGTAAAAGCGTGTTTACTTCTTTAAATATTGAAGTGCCGCCAATACCTGAATCAAATATGCCTATAGACTGATTACTCATATTTACAAAAATAAAAAAGCCGCTCTGTAAAGCGGCTTTAAAATTATAGTTTATTCTCCAATAGAATTAGTATCCTAATTCTTTTTTTACTTCCGCAGTAATGTCAATGCCGTTAGCAACAACTAAACTAGCTCTGTCAAAAACATACTGGTAACCTAGAGTGTTTGCAACTTTATTGATTGCATCCATGACTTTTTTCTGGATAGGTTGCATTTTTTCAATTTGTGCTTGTTGAATTTTTGCTTGAGACTGTTGCTGAAATTCAGCAATACTTGATCTCATTTTTTCAACTTCCTGCACACGTTTATCATTAACTTCTTTTGTTTGTGTACCAGCTTCTTGTTGATATCTAGCAGCAGTATCTTCTAGTGCTTTTACCATATCGTTAAACTGAACTTCGTCAGTTTTCACCATACTCTCTGCAAGCTTCTTTGCTTGTTCTTGCCCAGCTAGATATTCTGGGAAAGTTGCAAGAATTTCTTGTGTATTTACATGAGCAACTTTAGCTTGTGCCGTTGCAAGACTTGTACCTCCTACAAATAGAATAAGTGCTAGTAATAGTGTTTTGAATTGTTTCATTTTAATTTAGTATTTACGTGTTTTAGTTATTCTTTTTTAGTTATTTTCTTTCTCTTTGGCTTTAGCCTTTCTAATAGAGTCGTTTTTCTTTAATTGTTTTAAGCGTTCTTCTCTGGCTTTTTTTCTGTCTTCTAAAATTTTCTTTTTACGTGCTTCAAGAGCTTTTTTTCGTTCTTCTCTAGCTTCAGCTGCTTTTTTTCGTTTATCTTCAAGTAATTGTTCTCGAGTTTTAACTTTAGTTGTGTCTTGTTTTACCCCTGCTTTAGTCTTTTCTAAAGAGGTGATATTATTTTTACTTGAAGTAGAATCAGCTGATTTACTTTTATTTCTGCTATCTAAGACTTTTTGACGACGCGCTTCGGCTTCCTTTTTCTTAGCTTCTCTAGCTTCTTTTTGTTTTTGACGTCTTTCTTTTAATGCTTTTTCACGGTCCAAACGCTTTTGTTCCAAATCGGCGCTACGCTGTGCTTTTCTCTCTTCTAGTGCCTTTTGACGCTCATCTTTTGTGGTGTCAACCACTGGTACAATTTCTTCTTTTTCAAGAGCTCTTTTTTCTTTTTTCGTTTTTGCCTGCTCTCTAGCTGAAGTTCTTGTGATGATTCTAAGCACTTGTTCGCTAATATCAAAACGCTCTGCGGAGTATAGCATCAAAAAATCAGCATTTTTATCAAATACAAAATCGTATTTTTTGTTTTCTGCGATTTCATTAACAGCAGCATAAATTTGATCTTGAACAGGTTGTATGAGCTGTGATCTTTGAATTACCATATCGCCACCAGGGCCAAAACGCTTTTGTTGATAGTCTATAATCTCAGCTTCTTCAAAAGAGATGTCTTCCAATCGCTCTTCATAAAGTTCTTTTGTTAAGAGAATTTTTTCATTTTCTAGAGATTTCTTTTTTGTTTCAATTTCTGCTAATCGCTTTTCTATTTCAGACTTCCACTTAGAAAGTTTTACTTCTAATTGAGCGGTAGCTTGCTGATATTCTGGAACATTTTGTAGAATAAACTCGGTGTCAATATAACCGATTCTAGCACCTGCAACACGTTGTCCAAAACTATTAAAGCCCATAAGACCAATAATTGCCAATATGTAAAGAACTTTAAATTTCATAAGTTATGTTTTTATCGTTGTCAATTTTTAGCACTTTTCTAATTTCAGAAAAAGCGAGTAATACTTCAAATAAACGAAATATATTCTTAAAAATTTTAACACCACTATGAAATGTTATTTAGCAAATAGAAAATACCGTGCCAAACTTAAAATTGTTGTCCAATAATAAAGTGTGTTTCCCAACCATTTTTCTGAGATTGCCCTGGTAATGGGTCAAATCCGTGACCAAAATCTATACCTAACAAACCAAAAGCAGGCATAAAAATTCTTATACCTAAACCTGCAGAACGTTGCAAATTAAATGGGTTAAAATCTCTAAAGCTGTTTACTGAAGCACCACCCTCAACAAATCCAAGTCCAAAAATTTTGGTTGCACCTTCAATGGTTATTGGATAGCGTAACTCTAGTGAGAATTTATTATATATTGATCCACCATCCTGCGAAGACAATGATTGGTTTGGATATCCTCTTAATTGAATAATTTCCCTTCCATCTAAAGCAAAGTTTCCTAAACCGTCACCACCAAGAAAGAAACGCTCAAAAGGTATAACACCTCTATCATTATTATATGCGCCTAAGAATCCGAATTCAATGCTTGGTCTTAAAACTAATTTTTTTGCAACTTCAGTATACCAATCGGCTTTAAATTTCACTTTATAAAATTCCAACCATTTAAAACGCTCTTGGTCAATCTGGGCTATTCTTTCGGCAGAAGTATTTGGGTCATCTCTTTCTTCTCTCAGTGACGCATAGTCAACACCATTAAACAGGGAATACGGTAATGATACTTTTGCAGATACCGAAAAATTAGACCCTCCTGTAGGGTAAATAGGATCGTTGTATGTACTATTTCTTGTTAAGCCTATTGTATAAGCTAAATTATTTGATGTACCATTTTGAAACTGGAACAACCCTGACCTAAAATTATTGAGGTCATAATTTTGAAAACTTAATGAATGAGATAATAAGAAATAGTTGTCTGGTGATTGTAGGCGAGTAGAAACACCAACTGTTACACCAAGAATATTGAAACTTTGGCTACGGTCTGCTCTTCGTGTTCCAGGATTAAACTGGAATTGTTTAGAATATGATATGGATGAGGATAATTGAAAAGGTTTTCTTCCACCCAACCACGGTTCGCTAAACGAGAAACTGTAGGTTTGAAAAAATTGACTTGCTTGCAATCTTAAAGCTAAACTTTGCCCATCACCACGCGGTACAGGCTTGTATGCTTCACCATTAAAAATGTTTCGTAATGAGAAATTGTTGAATGATAATCCAAGAGTTCCTATGAAACCTCCTCCACCATAACCACCTTGAAGTTCAATTTGGCTAGAGCCTTGTTCCTCTACAGTATATTCTATGTCCAATGTACCATCTACAGGATTAGGGTTCTTAATATCCGGTACAATAGCCTGGGCGTTGAAGAATCCCAATTGCCCCAGTTCTCTAATGGTTCTAATAATATCTGATCTACTATAAAGTTGTCCTGGTCTGGTGCGGATTTCTCTATAGATAACATGGTCATTGGTTATATCATTACCTTTTACGGTTACACTATTAAAATAGGCTGGTTTGCCTTCAATGATTCTTATTTCTAAATCAATAACATTACCATCGGCACTGACCTCTACTGGATTGATGGTAGAAAACATGTAACCCGTATTTTGGTATATGTTAGTGATATCAATTCCGTCAGGCTTTTCTTCATTTGCAATACGCTTCTTTAATTCAACACCATTGTAAGTATCTCCTTCTTCAATGCGAAGAATTTGCGATAAAAATTTATCTGAGTATACCGTATTACCTACAAAGTCTATTTTACCAAATGTGTATTTTTCACCTTCTTCTACATCTATGACTAGGCTAATTGTTTTGTCATCGTTATAAATGATTGAGTCTTTAATTACGCGTGCATCACGATAACCATTTTCCTTATATTTATCTACTAGACTTACTAAATCTTCTTTATAGTCCTCTTCAACATACTTAGAGCGCTTTAAAAGACGAAGCGGACTTAGACTTTTTTGCTTTGTGTTTTTCATGGCTTTTCTAAGCTTCTTGTCAGATAGCTTTTCATTACCATTAAAAGAAATAGCTTTGATTTTTACTTTATTACCCTTGTCAATATTAATAAACATATTGACACGTTTCTTTTCAACAGAATCGTTTTGAACCTCAGAGGTTAAAACATTTACTTTTGTGTTTAGAAATCCTTTTTTCTTATATTTATTAGTCAGGTAGTTTTTAGTAGTTGTCACCAAGTTTTCAGTAACTTTTACTTTTTGCTTTAGGTTGTTTTCAGTTAAAATCTCATCTTTTTTACCTTTCTTAACACCTTCAATTTTAACTTCATTAAGTTCTGGTAAATCTGATAGATTTATTTCTATGTCAACCGTGCTTTCAGGAGTGATATTTGTAAAGTAAATTTCTACATCACTGAATAAATTAGATTTCCATAATTTTTTTACAGCTTCTGCAATTTTTTCTCCTCCAAAAGTGACTTCTTGTCCTTTTTTAAGTCTAGAAAAAGTAATGATTGTACTGGCATTAAATGCTGTATTTCCGGTAACTGTTATTTCGTTTATAGTATACGTTTTACTACCTTGGCCAAAGGCGTTAAAAGAAGTAAGTAGCGTTAGAAGTAATACTATTGTGTAGAATTTTTGCAATGCGGGTAATATTATGCTTTTAATTAAGCTGTTCGCTTGTTTTTCCAAATCGTCGTTCTCTATTTTGATAGTCTTTAATAGCTTCAATTAAATGTTGTTTATTAAAATCTGGCCAAAGGACATCCGTAAAATATAATTCTGCGTAAGCAATTTGCCATAATAAAAAATTGCTAATTCGTTGTTCTCCACTTGTGCGAATTAGCAAATCTACATCTGGTAAATTTTGCGTGTAAAGATGCTTATTTATAATTGATTCGTCAATATTTTCGGGCGAAATTATATTATTTTTAACTTTAAATGATAATTCCTTAACAACATTAACAATTTCTTCGCGAGAACCATAGCTCAGTGCTAAAGTTAATGTCATATGTTCATTATTTTTAGTTTTTTCTTGAACAAAATTTAGTTCATCTTGCGCTTTTTTTGGTAAATCATTAAGGCATCCAATTGCTGTGAGTTTAATTCCGTTATCCTGAAGTGTTTTTATTTCTTTCTTCAAGGATTTCACCAACAATTTCATTAGTGTTTGAACTTCTAGTTTTGGCCTATTCCAGTTTTCAGTAGAAAACGCATAGAGCGTTAAATGTTTTATGCCAATCTCAGCACAAGCTTCAACAGTTTCTCTAACCGATTTCGTGCCATTTTCATGACCAATTACTCTAACGAGGCCTTTTTGTTTGGCCCAACGTCCGTTTCCGTCCATAATAATGGCAAGATGATGTGGAAGTTTTTTCGTGTTTATTTGGTCTTTTAAATTCATTCTAAAAATTGCAATAACATGGTTTTTGTCCAAAGGTGTAAGTTAACGTTATTCCAGTAAACATGTACCAATCATTATTATTTGTATTTCCAAAACTAAATTGCTCTCTAAATTCAGAATCTGGGACACTACCATCAATCTCGTCACTAAATGTATATCTAGCACCAATTTCTGCACCTAATATTAAATGTTGATTTAGGAGTACTTTGTAACCTATAACCATTGGGATTCCGTAGGCCCAGCTAGTTGTGTTTTCGGATGTTATGACGCCATTATTATCGAAATAAAAGTTGTCATGACGAGCAGTGGTAATGCCTGTATATAAATATGGCGTGCCTTTAGAAGAGACATCATGTAAGTTCCAATCGAAAAATGTGAATTCTAAACCAGCAGAAAATTCTAAAATATTATTAGAGAATTCATAGTTTCGTTGTATGCGTCTAGGGTCATCAGATTTGCTATCTTTGCCTTCTAATTCTGAAAAAATAATGGAAGCTCTAAAAGCATGCCTTGGACTTCTATTCCATTTAAAAACACCTCCAAGAGCGACTTGATTTGGAGAAATATAGTTCGTAGCACCAACATCTCCAATAAAATTACTACCGCCAGCAAATATGCCAAATTCATAGATTTGAGCATGTGTTATTTGACCAGCAAATACGCTAAATAAGAACAGGAATAAATACCTCATAAAGTTTTGAAAGTTTGCAAATATAATAATAATGATTACTCTATAACAATTTGGTATAAATTGTCTTACAGAAAACAGAATTAAGCAGGTTTTATTGTTTTAATTACGTTTGTCTTCTCCCCAAAGCATTTTTTTGCGGAGCGTATCAATGAAACTTTCATCAAGAAGTTCAATCATTTTTATTTTAAAAGGCGCTTTTTTTATTTGAATTATGGCAGAATTAGGTAAAGTTATTATCCTTGAATCTAAAGAGAGTAAAAATTGGTCTTCTCTTCCATCAACCTTTAGTTTTACATTGGTATTGTCAGGGATTACTAATGGTCTTGCATTAAGGTTATGAGGGGCAATAGGTGTTAATACAAAACTACCTGCGTTAGGTGAGATAACAGGGCCACCACAACTTAAAGAATAGCCTGTTGATCCAGTTGGTGTAGATAGTATAAGCCCATCTGCCCAATAAGATGTCAAATATTCTTCATTAAGATGCGTTTCTACTGTAATCATGGAGGTTGTGTTCTTTCTGCTTATGGTTACCTCGTTAAGTGCAAAATTGGTTTGGTTGACTACTTCATTTTCTGGAGTAAGAGAAACGGACATTAATGTTCTTTGAGAAATTTTGAATTGATTGCTGAAAATACTTTTTAAAGCATCTGCAATTTCATTGGTTTGTACAGTTGCCAAGAAGCCAAGTCGACCAGTATTTATGCCAACAATAGGTATGTCTATATCTCTAACATAAGTAATAGCTCTTAAAATAGTCCCGTCACCGCCTATACTTATTAAAACATCATAAGAGTCATCCAGCGTTTCAAAAACCCCTAAAGACCAATTATTGTGAAAAACAACTTTTTGAATTTCTAGAAATTTTGATTCAATATAAATTTCTGTGTTGTATTCTTTTAGCTCTTCAAGAAGAACTTCAAAAGCCTTTTGATTATTTTCGTTGGGGTAATTTTGACCGTAGATAGCAACCTTCATAACTATATATTTAGGTACTTGTCTAGGTATTTTGAGCGATCTTTAAGACTTTTGATATAGGTGTCATCTTCATGTCCAGCAACAATATTATAGCTATATCTGCGGAATGTTTGTGTAACATCGTTGAGGCTTGTATTTGCAATTTTTAGGGTTATTTGAGCCAAATCGTTTTCAATTTTAGACACAAATGCTCCTAATAATTTAGCATTATTAGATTCTATAATCTGACTAATTTCACTGAAGGAATAATCTTGAATGCCTTTTTCAATAATTAAAATGCCGCCTGGTTCAGAAAAGAAAGGGGTTTCATTAAATAAATGAATGATATCATTTAGCTCGTAATAGCCAAGATACTTATTATCTAGACTTAAGACTGGCATTATATTACTATTATTCTGAGCAAAAGCCTCAAGAACATCCAACCAATTGGTAGTTTCTCTCACAAAAAAGCCTTCTGCAGTATAGCTGCAATCAGAAATCAGTTTGTTAGACTCAAAACAATGTGCGTCGGTTTCTGGAATACAGCCTAAGTAAACACTTTCTTTTTCAATTGGAATATGTGAATATGTCAACTGATTAAAAAGCAATTGCAAATCGCCAATAGTGTCATTTATACTTAGCGGCTTTATGTCATTAATAATGTAATCTTTTAGTTGCATAAATCGTTAACCTAGGTGTGCAAATTAATCAAAAATAACCATAAAATGGCGGTTATACTTTGTATTTTTGTCTTTAAAATTCAGTTGAAATGACAAAACTCAGTGTTAATATCAACAAAATTGCAACGCTACGAAATAGCAGGGGCGGTGATGTGCCAAACTTGGTTCAATTTGCAAAAGATGTTCAGCGATTTGGAGCTCAAGGTGTAACGATTCACCCAAGACCAGATGAGCGTCATATTAGATATCAAGATGCTAGAGATTTAGTGCCGGTTGTTCATACAGAGTATAATATTGAAGGAAATCCTATTCCTAATTTTATAGATTTGGTTTTAGAAACGAAGCCTACGCAAGTTACTTTAGTTCCAGATAGTATTGACGCTATTACGTCAAATGCTGGTTGGGATACTATAAAGCATAAAGACTTTTTAGTAGATGTTATTTCGGAGTTTAAGCGAAATAATATAAGAACTTCAATTTTTGTAGACCCAAATCTCAAACAAATAGAAGGTGCTAAAAATACAGGAGCAGACCGCATTGAGTTATATACAGAAGCTTTTGCTGAGCAATACAGCTTAGGTAACGATAATGCTATAAAACCCTATTCAGACTGTGCCATCTTGGCTAATAAATTAGGTCTTGGTGTTAATGCTGGGCATGATTTGTCTTTAGATAATATTAAGTTTTTTAAAGAAAATATAGAAGGTCTTTTAGAGGTCTCAATCGGACACGCGTTAATTTCGGAAAGCTTGTATCTGGGGATAGAAAATGTTATTCAAATGTATTTGCAAAGACTTTCGTGATCTTATATAGCAACATAATCGGTGAGGGAAAGCCATTTTTTATACTTCACGGCTTTTTAGGAATGGGAGATAACTGGAAAACCCTAGCGCGTCAGTTTTCTAAATTAGGTTATCAAATGCACTTGGTTGATCAACGAAATCACGGTCGCAGTTTTCATTCTAATGAATTTGATTATGATATTATGGCTGAAGATTTAAAAGCCTATTGCGATACACATGAACTTAAAAACATTATATTACTTGGTCATTCAATGGGTGGAAAAACAGCAATGCTTTTTGCTTCGAAATACCCTGAATATATAGCTAAATTAATTGTTGCAGATATTTCACCAAGATACTATCCAGTTCATCATGATGCTATTTTAGAGGGTTTATCAAGTTTAGATTTTTCAATATTAAAAAAACGTGGTGATGCTGACAACGCCTTGGCTAATTATGTAGCGGATGCTGGGACAAGGCTTTTTTTATTAAAAAACTTGTATTGGGTAGAAAAAGGACAATTAGGGTTACGAATTAATCTACCTGTTTTAAAAGAGCATGTTTCTGAAGTTGGAGAAGCGTTACCAAATCATAGTGTGTTTTCAAAGCCAACACTATTTCTTCGTGGAGATAAGTCTGAATATATAGGGCCAACAGATGAAGGAATAATTCATCGTCATTTTACAGATGCAGAAATCGAAACAATATCCAATGCAGGACATTGGTTACATGCAGAAAATCCAAAAGATTTTTTTAATGAGGTCGCTCAGTTTATAAATTAGTATCTTTAAAACTGGTTTTAAATAAAAGTCATGAATTTAATTATCCGTTTACTAGTCAACGCATTCGCTGTTTTTGTGTTAGCCTATTTACTTACAGGTGTTAGTCTTGATGGTTATGTCAGCGCTTTAATTGTTGCTGTTGTACTCTCAGTTTTAAATCTTTTTGTAAAACCCGTTTTAATCATTTTAACATTACCTGTAACTATATTTACTTTAGGATTTTTCCTTTTAGTTATCAATGCTTTAATAATTCTTATAGCAGATAAACTAATCGATGGATTTGGAGTTTCTAGTTTTTGGACAGCTATGTTATTTAGTATTTTACTTTCAATTTTACAATCCATCCTACATTCACTCTTAAAAGAAGAGAAAAAGACGTAATAATCAATGATTTAAAACTATTGTTGGGTTGTAAAAAAATATGTACTTTTGCAGCCCAATTTTAGATTGTATTACAATGAATATTACCAGAGAAAACATAGATGCGTTAAACGCAGTTGTTAAAGTAGATATCGCTAAAGAAGATTATAGCGATAAAGTAGAAAAAATCTTATCTGATTACCGTAAATCGGCGAACATACCAGGATTCAGAAAAGGGCATGTGCCTATGGGTATGGTAAAAAAACAATATGGTCAAGCTGTCTTGGTAGATGAAGTTAACAAGTTGTTACAAGATGTTCTTGGTAAGTATTTAGTTGAAGAAAAGCTAGATGTGCTAGGTAATCCGTTACCAAAGCCTCAAGACGATTTAGATTGGAATTCTGATGCATTTACCTTTGAATTTGAATTAGGCTTAGCTCCAGAATTTGATGTAAAGTTAAAAGGGAAGAAAGCAATTACACACTATAATATAGTTGCAGATGATAAAATGATTGACAATCAGATTAAGCATTTGCAAAAACAGTATGGGAAGATTGTCTCTCAGAATGAAATTACTGAAGATTCAGAAATTACAGGTAAATTTTCAAGTGAAGATGCTGGTATCAATAACGTAGCAACGTTTGAATTGAACAAAATAAAAGGCAAAACAAATCTTAAAAAATTTGTTGGTGCTAAAGTTGGAGATACAGTAACAGTATCTACAAAAAACTTATTTAATGATGCTCATGATTTAATGACCCATTTAAAAGTGTCACATGATGATGCTCATGATTTAAAAGTTAATGTTAGTTTTGAAGTTTCAGAAATAAACGAACGTCAATTAGCAGATTTGGACCAAGAATTGTTTGATAAATTATTTGGAAAAGATGCAGTAACCTCTGTAACAGAATTGAAAACAAAAATCAAGGAAGATTCTGAAAAGCAATTTACACAACAAGGAGATCAAAAATTGTTAAACGATGTTACAGAATATTTAGTGGATAGCACCAAGTTTGATTTGCCAGCAGAATTTCTTCAGAAATGGATGCAGACAGCAGGTGAAGAGCCTATGTCAGCGGAGCAAGCTAAAGAAGAATATACTAAGTCCGAAAAAAGTATGCGCTATCAATTAATAGAAGGTAAATTAATTACAGAGTATAAGCTTCAGGTTCAGTTTGAAGACCTTAAGTCTTTTGCTATGCAAATGATTAAAGGGCAAATGGCACAATTTGGTCAAATTAATCCATCAGAAAAAGAATTAGAAGATATTGCGGCACGTATTTTATCTAATCAAGATGAGGTAAAACGCTTATCGGAGCAATTGATGAGCCAAAAGCTTTTGGAATTATATAAAGCTGAAGCAAATCTTAAAACAAAAGAAATAACTTATGATGATTTTGTAAAAGAATTTTACAGCTAATCATTTAGTAATATAAATTGTATCTTTAAGGCGTAGAATCATCTGATTTTACGCCTTATTAATTATAACTATAAATAGAATTTCAAAAATGGATTACGGAAAAGAATTTGAAAAATTTGCAACCAAAGATCAGGGTATAAATAGTAATTACTACAGTAAGATTATAGAAAGTATGTATCCTACAAATCTGACACCAAATATTATTGAGGAGCGTCAGATGAATATTGCTATTTTCGATGTATTCTCTCGCTTAATGATGGATCGCATCATATTTCTAGGTACAGGAGTTAATGATCAGGTTGCTAATATCATACAAGCACAATTATTATTCTTACAAAGTGTAGATGCTTCAAAAGATGTTCAGATTTATATTAACTCACCAGGGGGTTCAGTTTATGCAGGTTTAGGTATTTATGATACGATGCAATTTATAAAACCAGATGTTGCAACTATTTGTACAGGTATTGCTGCTTCAATGGCAGCCGTATTATTGTGTGCTGGTCAAGATGGAAAACGTTCTGCTTTAAAGCATTCAAGAGTTATGATACATCAGCCAATGAGTGGTACTCAAGGTCAAGTTTCTGATATGGAAATTGCTGTTCGCGAAACATTAAAAGTTAAGAAAGAATTATATGATATTATATCTAGCCACTCTGGAAAAACATACGAACAAGTTGAAAAGGATTCTGACCGTGATTATTGGATGACTTCATCAGAAGCTTTAGAATATGGTATGATTGACGAAGTTTTAGGAAGAAAGTAAAAAAGATTAATAACGACTAAACGTTTCTAAACTAATTTAGAAATATAAGATTATGGCAAAGGAAGAATTAGAATGTTCGTTTTGTGGTAGAAAAAAGCCAGAGACTAATTTACTTATTGCAGGTTTAGATGCACATATTTGTGATCGCTGTATCACGCAAGCAAATGGTATTGTTCTTGAAGAATCTAAGCAAGGAACAAATGCAGAATTGAGCGCTGAGCTTATGCTTAAAAAGCCTAAAGAAATTAAGGCATTTTTAGATGAATACATCATAGGTCAGGAGTACACTAAGCGTGTTATGTCCGTTGCAGTATACAATCATTATAAAAGATTATTACAACCACCAACCGATGATGATATTGAAATTCAAAAGAGTAACATTATTATGGTTGGTCAAACGGGTACAGGAAAAACGCTAATGGCAAAAACTATAGCACGAATGCTTAATGTGCCTTTAGCTATTGTAGATGCAACTGTACTTACAGAAGCTGGTTATGTTGGAGAAGATGTAGAAAGCATATTAACACGTTTATTGCAAGCCGCAGATTATAATCTAGAAAAGGCCGAAAAGGGTATAGTCTTTATAGATGAAATAGATAAGATTGCCCGTAAAAGTGATAACCCATCAATAACAAGAGATGTTTCTGGAGAAGGTGTACAACAGGCCTTATTAAAATTGCTAGAAGGTACCGTAGTTAATGTGCCACCTAAAGGTGGGCGTAAGCACCCTGATCAAAAATTTATTGAAGTAAATACAGAGCATATATTGTTTATTGCTGGCGGTGCTTTCGACGGTATTGAGCGTGTTATCACAAAACGCTTAAATATGCAGGCGATTGGCTACAGCTCAATAAATTCTGATAATCATGTAGACAATGACAATATTTTACAATATATTATTCCAAAAGATTTAAAAGACTTTGGTTTGATTCCAGAAATTATTGGACGTTTGCCGGTGCTTACTCATATGGACCCATTAGATGCAAAAACCTTAAGAGCCATTTTAACAGAGCCAAAAAACGCTATTGTAAAGCAATACAAAAAGTTGTTTGAAATGGATGATGTAGATTTAAATATCACTGATGGTGCGTTAAGTTTTATAGTAGAAAAGGCTATAGAATATAAGCTTGGAGCTCGTGGGTTACGATCACTCTGTGAAGAAATTCTAACAGATGCTATGTTTTACATGCCAGGTTCTGATGAAACTAAGCTTAATGTCACAAAATCCTACGCAGAAGAAAAGTTAACAAAATCAACACTTAAGAAGTTAAAAGCGGTTTCTTAAGTTATTGGTTTTACTTAGTATAAAAAGAAAACCCATGACACTGTCATGGGTTTTTATTTTTTTGGATTAATTAACGTAATATATAAGCGGTTCGTTAATTTTTATTTAAATGTAAACGCATTATGTAGTTACACAAATCATTTTGGATAAGCGACAGTAAAAATCGTTATAGAATTGAGTTTTGTTTTTTTTCCGATTAAAAGCTTAAGCGTTTAGGGTTAATAATTCATCTATATAATCTCTCGTATTAGATAGTCGTGGTACTTTGTGTTGTCCGCCTAATTTGTCATTTTCTTTGAGCCAATCGTAAAATAAATTATGTCTAGCCTGATGAATCTTAGGTTTATTCAAAGTCATATTGTTGTAGCGTTTTGCTTCGTAATCAGAATTTAATGATTTTAAAGCATTATCAAACAATTCAGAAAAATAGTTAAAGTCCTTAGGTGGTGTTTTAAATTCAATAAGCCATTCGTGTGTGCCTTTTTCTTTTCCTTTCATAAAAATAGGAGCTGCTGTATAATCTACAATTTCTGCGCCTGTGCGTTTGCAAACTTTTTTGAGGGCGTCTTCTGCATTTTCAATTATTAATTCTTCTCCAAAAACGTTGATATGGTGTTTTGTTCTACCCGATACTTTAATTCTATATGGATTAATGCTTACAAATCTTACTGTATCTCCAATTTTATATCGCCATAGGCCAGCATTAGTTGTTATTATTACCGCGTAGTTAGTGTTTAGCTTTACATCACTTAACGGAATAACTTTTTGCTCAGAAGTACCATAAGTGTCCATTGGTATAAACTCATAGAAAATACCATAGTCTAACATGAGTAATAAGTCTCCAGAATAATTTTGATCTTGAATTGCGAAAAACCCTTCTGATGCGTTATAGATTTCGTAAAATTTGAAGGATTTTTTAGGTAAAATAGACCTGTATTGTTCTATGTAAGGATTAAAGCTTACGCCGCCATGAAAATAGACTTCAAGGTTAGGCCAAATATCAAAGAGGCTGTCTTTTCCGGTTTTATCTAATACATTATTAAGTAAAACCAGCATCCATGAGGGCACACCAGCAAGACTCGTTACGTTTTCGTTTGTGGTTTCGTCAACAATGGCTTGCATTTTACTTTCCCATTCACTCATAAGTGATACTTTACTACTTGGGGTGCTGCTAAACTCAGCCCAAAATGGCATATTGTCTATTAAAATAGCAGATAAATCTCCAAAAACAGTTCCGTTTTCTTTGTATAATTCTTTGCTACCACCAAGCCTAAGACTTTTACCCGTGAAGAGTTGAGACTCGGGATTATTATTCAAGTACATGCATAAAAGATCTTTGCTGGCTGCGTAATGGCAGTCTTCTAAAGACTCTGTACTTACAGGAATAAATTTACTTTTTGCGTTGGTAGTGCCACTAGATTTAGCAAACCATTTTATAGGTTTGGGCCAAAATATGTTTTGTTCTCCCAATCTAGAACGCTCAATCTGCGATTGTACATCTTCATAATTAACAACAGGTAAACGTTCATTAAAGTCTCTGTAGGTTTTTATGGATGCAAAATCATACTTTTTACCAATTTCTGTGTCTTTAGCATACTTTAAAAGACTAAAGAGTAATTCGTTTTGCACATCATGAGGATATTTAAGAAACAATTCAATTTGATGAAATCGCTTTTTTAAAAACCACGAAGCAATAGAATTGACAATAGGAATTGGCATGGATTGGTTATCTTTAGCCGTTAAACGGCATTAGGCAATAATTCGTTTGGTTAGCAATTAATACTAAAAGCTAAAATTAAGAAAATTTTGTTATGGTTTACAGTGGTGTGCTCACTAAAATGCAAACTGAATTTCAAGACCCGATTCAGTACTATTTAGTTTTTAAAAATGATTTTATTCATGTGAATCAGTTGCTGGATAAAACTATAAAAATTAAATATTTAGGAGAGGAGTGTTTAAACTGTGGTCTCCAAAAAGACATATATAGGCAAGGGTTTTGTAAAAGTTGTTTTTTTGATATGCCTAACGCTGGGGATTGGATTATGCGTCCAGAACTAAGTACAGCGCATCTAGATAAAGAAGACCGCGATTTAGAATATGAAAAAAAAATTCAATTACAACCACATATTGTTTATTTAGCGAACTCAAGTAATGTAAAGGTAGGAGTCACAAGAAAAAGTCAGGTGCCAACACGTTGGATAGACCAAGGTGCTCACGAAGCAATAGAAATTGTTGAGGTTCCAAACAGATATTTAGCAGGTATCACTGAAGTTGCTTTAAAAGATTATGTGGCAGACAAGACCAATTGGAGAAAAATGCTCAGAAACGATAATGTAGATGAAGATTTAAAGGTGTGGCGAGAACGACTTAAAAACTACATTCCTAAAGAAGCTAAAGATTATTTTATAGATTATAATGAAGAAACTCATCTTCATTTTCCGGTTCATCAATATCCGGAAAAGCCAAAGAGTCTAAATCTAAAAAAGAATGGTAGTTACTCTGGTAAGCTCGTTGGAATAAAAGGACAATACTTTATTTTTGAAGATAATACTGTTTTCAATATAAGAGCAAACGAAGGTTTGGTTGTTGAAATAGGAATCTAAATGAAAGAGATTTTTAAAAATTTTAAAACTCCAACTGAAAACAAAAGAGTGATTAAGATTTGTAACCATTGATTACTAAAAAAAAATCTTTAACCATCATGTTGTAATTTAGGGCACAAAAAAAGCGACCAAATAGGTCACTTTTTAGTTTATGTAGATACTTTTTTAGACTGCTTATATGTTTTCAGCGTCTCTTAAACCTTGAATATAAGAAGCTTTTTGAATTTCTCTTCTACGCTTTACAGAAGGTTTTGTAAAATAACGAGATTCTCTTAAGTTTTGCATAATTTGAACATTTCTATGCTTACGCTTATATCTTTTAAGAGCTCTTTCTATATTTTCGCCTTCTTTGATTTCTATTTTAATCATATCAGTATTTTGTATTGTCCATTTCACTAAAGAGTTTGCAAAGATAATACAACTTCTTTAATATTTTCTAATTTTTTAAGTTTTTTTCCTCGCGTAGAAAAGACTAACCCAAATAGGTTTTTAGAATTTTGTTTTTGCTAGATTGTTTTAATCTTCTAATTCCTTTTTCTCTGATTTGTCTCACACGCTCTCTAGTAACATCAAATATTTCACCAATTTCTTCTAAAGTCATCGGATTTTTTTCTCCAATACCAAAACTTAATTTGATAACATCACTCTCTCTATTAGGCAATGTGTCTAGAGCTCTCTCTATCTCTAAAGACAGTGATTCGTGCATTAATTTTTTGTCTGGTCTAGGCGAATCCTTTTGGGATACTACGTCATAAAGACTAAAATCTTCATCAGCTTTGAGTGGAGCGTCCATGGATAAATGACGCCCTGAATTTTTCATCGAAGATTTTACTTCTTGGACGCTTATGTCTAATTCTCTAGCAATTTCTTCGGCATTTGGGGGTCTTTGGTTTACTTGCTCCAAATAAGCGTAAGCTTTTCTTATTTTGTTAATAGTTCCAATCTTATTGAGAGGTAAGCGTACAATACGTGATTGCTCGGCTAATGCTTGTAATATGGATTGTCTAATCCACCATACGGCATAAGAAATAAATTTAAATCCTCTGGTCTCATCAAAGCGCTTAGCGGCTTTTACTAATCCTGCATTACCTTCATTAATAAGGTCTGGTAATTTTAATCCTTGATTTTGATATTGCTTCGCTACGGACACCACAAATCTTAAGTTTGATTTTGTGAGTTTGTCTAGGGCTAGCTGATCACCTTTTTTGATTCGTTGTGCAAGTTCTACCTCTTCATCTGCTGTTATCAGTGGTATTTTACTAATATCATGTAAATACTTATCTAGTGACTTATCTTCTCTATTGGTAACTTGCTTGGTAATCTTTAATTGCCTCATGTAGTGTGTTTAGAATTATACGTTCTTACAACATAACGTAAAAAATGAGAATTCCAAAAAATTAACCAATTTTAATTGTTTTTTATTCAAAAAATTAAAAAAATCATTAATTTTTGGTCGAATCTGGTTCTTTTTTCTTCTTTTTTAAAATTCCACCAAGAATATTTTTCACCCCTTCTTTTAAGTTGTCCTTAGAGGTTGTTTTTGTAGAATCTACTTTTACTGAATCTGTAGGTGTTTTTTTATTTCCTTCTAGTAGACCGCCAAGTAAGTCGTTGATTTTATCCTCCCCCTTATTCAATAATTTTTGCTTTTGAATATCGATAAGTTGTTTTGTAAGATTTGACGCAGCACTCGTTAAATCAGTAGTAATGTTTGGTTGCGTAAATGTACCTCCAATTTTAGCCGTAACAGGGATGGTTATTTTATTGACGTCTGGGTCATTTATTTTTCCAATTAATCTATTGACGTCTGAGCCTAAGTATTTTGCTGGAACCTTTAATACGGCACTGTAGCTCATCGTATTTGAAAAGCTATGCGTCCCAGAAATTTCAATAGGAATACCTTTGTAATCTATTGTAATAGGTTTTATAGAAACTTGACCGTTTTCGAAACTGAGTTTGGTTTTTAAATCTTTTAAGTCTAAATCTTTAAGGTCAATAAAATCTAATTTACCACTAAGGCTTTTAAGAATTTCACTTTGGGAGGCAGTCAGCCTTGTTGTGAATAATTCTGCTAAGGCATCACCCGAGATAGAGTTTAAATCTGGTGCAAAATCCTTGTCCAAGAATCCATTGAGTTTTATGGTAGAGTTTAATTTTCCTTCTATAACTTTAGCGATTGGAGCTAATGCATTTAATAAGTCTAGACCTTTAAACGATTTCGAAATGTCAAACTGTTGCATGGCAAGCAACATATCAAATTTTGGTTTGACGTCTTTAGTAGATACATTTCCTGAGATACCTAATTTGCCATCGAACAAATCAGTAGTCATATCACTAAGGCTTGCATTTTGGTCTTTAATTCTAAGCTTTCCGCTTACATTTTTTAAATTAAGATTGTCGTAGACTACATTTTGTGCATTTGCAGAAATAGTGCAATCTAAAAAGTCTGGAATTTTTAGCGATTCAGCGTCAGATGTTGTTTTATTAGAGCCTTCGGAAGCAGTTTCATCTTCAACCATAAAATCGGAAACGACAAAGTTTTTTGAACTGACTTTAAAATCACCTTGTAATTTTTTATCACTTACTAAGAATCCTAATAGGTTATTTATAACTCCCGTTGCATTTATGTCACTTTCACCTGTTAAAGCTTCAAATTTATTTAATGAAACCCTGCCTGGGTTAAAACTTAATTCTGCTGTATTTATTTGAATAGGGTTTACAATATCTTCAGAGGAAAAAATAAAATTTTCTACAGAAACTGTGCCTTTGTTTTTAATGCGTTGGTATGCATTAGTATCAATAGCATTCTTATCAAAAGATGTATTTAGTTTCCCTTTTATAATGCCACTCAATTGATTTTCTAATTCCACAGGATATGCTTTTGTGATATTAGCCAAATTGAGCACACCATCTAAATTAGCGTTTACGAGCATATTGCTGGTGAGATTTTTTATGTGAGCTTCAGATTTAAACACATCTTCATCTATCTTAAAATCTAATTTATTTATATCTATAAAAGTGTCGTCTGTATGTCCTGTTGTGTTTCTTACAGAAGCATTAATTCTGATATTATCGACACCTTTAGGTAAATCAGGATATTTGAAAGAGGCATTTTCAGAACGTAAGTTGATATCTAAAGTCGGAATTGTCCCTTCAGAGATTAGTCCTTTAATGTTGCCAGTCAATGTAAAATCGCCAGTAGTATTTACTTCGGCAATATTTTTAGTGTAGGATTGTGGTATTACAGCAAGAAAATCTTTAAACGAAGACTCAGGATTTTTAAAATTAATAGCTACATTTTGTCCATCATCAACGAGTTGTATATAGCCTTGAAATTCTAACGGAAGTGCATTAATAAAACCAGTATTGTCTTTAAAGGTGTATTTATTTTGCTCTAAATCTAAATCAATTAGAGCGTCAAGTTTTATGTTAGTATTGTTTAAGTATTCTGTGTTGCCAATAGTAAAACTGATTCTAGATTCTGTTTTGGTATCTAGTTCTGATAGCCCTCCAGAAAAAATGCCATTACCGCTATGGTTAATTTCTGTGACGTAGAATTTGGTATTACTAGTCTCGTCTATATAGGTAAAAGCACTATTATTAAGTTCGTAATGTTCTATATCAAAGCTGAAACCTTCGGATGGTGCTTGAGGTGTGTTTGAGTCTTCGTTGTCATTAGATTTTACAATATTGTAATTAACATTTCCAGCTGTATTTGTTTTTAAAGTTAGTAGTAGTTCGTCAACAATGATTTCATTAATAGTTAAAGGCTCTTCAGAACCGTTTAGTAATTCTCCCATGGGCATCTCAAATGAAATCGTTTTTGCAGATGCTAAAGTTTCATTTTCAAAAGGAACAAGCGTTGTAATTTTTAAATTTTCAATATGTATTTCAGCTTTTGGAAAACTGCTAATAAGACTTAAATTCACGTCATCGAATGTAAGTTTTGCGTCTAGATTTTCATCAGCATAATTCTGAACAATGCTATCAATCTTAGATTCTAAAAAGAACGGTGTAGCAATAAGAATTGTTAGGCATATGAGAAACAGTACACCAAAAATTTTAAATATTTTTTTCATTTCACAGCAGTTTTGCTCAGTTATAAAGAAATACGAAAATTAATTGGAAACAGTCTTTTAAAGTACCAAGTTTATGAAGATTTTATAATTTTGAATGGTTATGAAATAAAATTTATTTCTTCATTAATTTTAAGATTAAATCGTTTTCTGAATAAGTAAACACCAAGATAGAGGAATGGTGTATCAAAAAACGCTACTAAGACTTTAAATAAAAATCCACTAATCAAGAGTCCTTTAAAACTAGACCAGGGTAAAACTTCAAAAAAACAAAGCAGGCTAATGATAGAAAATGTATCAATAAATTGGGAAAGCCACGTAGAAAAATTGTTTCGAAGCCACAGATGTTTTCCTTTAGTGAGGTTTTTCCAAAAATGATAAATTCTAATATCTATAAATTGAGCAAACAAATACGCAAACATACTAGAGCCTACAGCGATTATCGTCTTGCTAAAAACAAATTCAAATGTTGAGTCGTCTAAAGGAGATTTGTCTAATGCAGGTACATAATCCGCTACTAAAATAATACCTACTGAAAATAATGAAGCAAAAATACCAGCAATTACAATATCATTTGCACGCTTTTTCCCATAGATTTCGCTGATTAAATCTGTAATTAAAAAAGTTATAGGATAAGGTAAAATACCCACAGAAATTTCAAAAAGTTTAGAGCCAAATATTTCAACATCAAATGGATACCAATAAAAGAATTTTTGAAATATAAGGTTAGAAACGACAAGGGATGTTATAAATAAAGCGCCCAAAAAAAGGTAAATGCGTTGCGCTAGGAGTTTGTCTTTTAATTGCATTAAAATCGTTAATAAATAGTTGACGTAAAGATAATCTATTAATATTTCTTTTGGTTAATTTGCTAATTCAATGAAATCGACAAAAACCGTATACATAGCTCTAGGAAGTAATAAGGGCAACAAATTGCAGTATTTGCAATCTGCTGTAAATGCTATTTATAATAAAGTTGGGGCTATAAAAAAGCTGTCTAAAGTTTATAAAACACCAGCATTAGGTTTCGACGCCGATGATTTCTATAATGCATGTATAGTCGCAGAGACAGAACTAAAACCTAAACGTTTACTAAAAATACTTCAAGCTATTGAAAAGGGTTTGGGTAGGGCAAAAAAAACTACATCTGGATTCGAATCTCGAGAAATTGATTTGGATATTTTGTTTTATGAGTCTGAAATTATTGAGGAAAAGTATTTAACCATTCCGCATTCAGAAATTCAGTATAGAAGGTTTGTATTGGAGCCGTTATTGGATATTGTGAAGGATTTTACGCATCCGGTTTTAAATAAAAGTATAGCAACGCTTTTGGAAGAATGTAAAGATGATTCTTCAATAGAAGCCATAAATATCTGGCTTAAAAACCCAAGAAAAGCCTATTCTTTTCGGCATTATAACTACATAGCTATCGAAGGAAATATTGGAGCTGGGAAGACAAGTTTAGCGACAAAAATTTCAAAGGAATTCAATGCAAAATTAGTCTTAGAGCGTTTTGCAGATAATCCATTTTTGCCAAAATTCTATAAAGAGCCAGAGCGTTACGCTTTTACACTAGAAATGTCTTTTCTGGCAGACCGCTACCAGCAAATTAGTGATGATTTGTCTCAACTCGATTTATTTAAGGATTTTATAGTGAGTGATTATGACGTTAATAAATCGCTCATATTCTCAAAAGTGACATTGCCTATGGACGAGTTTCGTTTGTATAGAAAGTTATTTTATCAAGTCTATAAAGACATTGCTAAGCCTGATTTATATGTGTACCTCTATCAGAATACGGAAAGACTACGGAAAAATATAAAAAAACGTGGACGTAAATACGAAAGCGATATTAAGGACGACTATTTAGAAAAAATTAATTCAGGTTATTTAGAGTTCTTGAAATCTCAATCAGATTTGAATGTAAAAATTATTGATATTTCGGATAAAGACTTTGTAAAAAATCGAGAAGATTATTTGTGGATTTTAAATGAAATAAATGATGAAGTACAGAACAGTTGAAAGTGAAGAGATCCATGTTGTTGGTTTAAGAGCTGAAGTCAGTTTTGTAACAAACGGTCAAATTACAGGAAGATTAGCGAGGTCATTTATGCCAAGACTAAACGAAGTGAAAAATAGGAAAGATTTGTTTACACTATCACTTCAAAACTATAGTCATTTTGATTTTAAGAAATTCAATCCTAATGAGACCTTCGAAAAATGGATTGGTGTAGAGGTCACAAATTTAGATCAGGTTCCAAAAGATATGCAAACCTTATCTATTATCTCGGGAAGATATTTAGTTATTGATTTTAAAGGCTCAATTCCAGACTTTATAAAGTTTTGGCAAAACATTCATTCTGTTTGGTTGCCAAATTCTGAATACGAGTTAGACAATAGGCCTCATTTTGAAAGATTACCGCCAAGTTACAATCCAATGCAAGCGGTTAATGAAGAAGAAATTTGGATTCCTATAAAGTAAATAACAGGGTTCTAATTTTTCCATTATCATTTTCTAAAATCACTTCATTAAGCAGCTCTGTATCTTTTACTTTAAAATTGAAGGGTTCTGCTAATAAATCAATACCACTATGTTGTTTTAACCTAATACCTTGACTCGCAATTTTATCTTTGTTTGGCATAAAATCTCCATGAGGAATATGTTCAGTTAAAATGATGTATTTATAATTTTCAATTTTCTTAAGAATACCCTTAATCTCATTATTAGATAAATGCTGAAGTACTTGTCGTAAAATGACACAGTCTGCCTGTGGTATGTTATCTTTTGAAATGTCTAAACACTGAAACTCTAAATGAGTTGCTTTATAAAGTTTTTTGTTTCTTTCAATTAGTGATTCAACAATATCAATGGCGTAATAGTATTCTGCGTGTCCTAAAAAGTTTTTTCCAATATTAAAATCTCCGCAACCCAAATCGCAAACAGTTAGTTTTTTGTTTTGTGATTGAAAGAAGCTTGAAACGGTTTCAATATATGATTTGGTAATATTTTGGTTATGAGAACCTTCACCTGAATAGAAATCAAAACCGCTTCCACCCCAAAGATGTTGCTTATAAATCTGTTCCATGACAGCTTTTGTGGGCCACGGAGCTTTAAATTTATTTTTCATTATGGGTTAGATTCCTTCTTTTAATGCTATTGAACACTTTATATAAGAAGGCTAAAATAATTGGTGAAATAATAAGTGTGTATATGATATTCCAGTACAATATAGAGGCAGCTGGGCTACCAATAAATTGTGTTGAACTGCCAGAAAAGTTAAAATTGACATTGCCGGCTATAACATAAGCTACAAAAAACCAAAGACAGGCAATAACTAAAAAAAACATAGCCAGTATTCTAATAATCTTAGTAAATGTATTGGTTTGATTTTTATAACCTCGGTTCAGTAGGTAAAAAAATAATTGAATTGAAATTATACCGAACCAAACAAGTAAATTTCCAAATGGAATATCAAAGAGGTTATAAGTTAAAACAGAAGACCCAGTTAAAAATAGGATGATGATTACGGTAATTAGACTTACTAATACTAATAAATACTTTTTCATAGATATTTTGTGTTTTTGAGTTTAGAAAATATATCCCAAATCACCACACCAGCACTTACCGAAATATTTAAAGAATGTTTGGTTCCAAACTGAGGAATTTCCAAAACTATATCACTAGCATCAACTACATTTTGAGCGACACCTTTAACTTCATTTCCAAAAATAAAAGCATATTTATTGTCGGATTCTGGTGTAAAATGATTCAGCATGGTTGCACGCTCGGCTTGTTCAATAGAACAAATTGTAACACCATTAGTTTTTAATTTTTCAACGATTTCAATCGTACTTTCATGGTATTCCCAATCTACGGTTTCGGTACTTCCTAAAGCTGTTTTACGAATATCATTATGCGGTGGTTGGGCTGTAATCCCACAGAGATAAATTTTTTCAATCAAAAAAGCATCGCTGGT
>ENA-OUOG01000191-OUOG01000191.1-marine-metagenome-genome-assembly--contig:-NODE-191-length-78705-cov-5.939233_pt1 | contig 78705 bp, 49 predicted proteins | sample MGYA00248635_ERZ508505 | MGnify/ENA primary metagenome ERZ508505 (study PRJEB26176, sample SAMN06267871) | marine metagenome | isolation source: Saanich Inlet, British Columbia, Canada | place: Pacific... | reverse complement strand
GCGGTCGTACGAAGAGACCGCGACGGCGGCGCGGCGCAAGGGGAGCGGCGCGGCGCGCGCGAAGCCGTCGCGCGGGTAGGCCGTCCAGTAAGAATATGGAGGCCATGTTCTTTCACGCCACCGCGTTCAACCAGCCCATCGGCGACTGGGACACCTCGCAGGTCACGAATATGGGCCACGTGTTCGAAGGCGCCCGCGCGTTCAACCAGCCCATCGGCGACTGGGACACCTCGCAGGTCACGATTATGATGAAGATGTTCAAGGACGCCAACGCGTTCAACCAGCCCATCGGCGACTGGGACACCTCGAAGGTCACGAATTCCTTCAACATGTTCGACAACGACTACGGTCGTTGAGTTTGACTCGGATCTCAGTCAGCTCTACAAGAACGCATCCTACGAATCGCGGCTCGTGGCGACCGAACCCCGTTCGGAACCCGCGTGGCCGAAAGAAGTACTTCTTCGTACTTTTATATATGCAAGTGTATTTTCTGTCATTCACCAACGCCGACGCGCCCTCGTCGCTCCTCCTTCTCCGGCGTTCAAACACTGCGCCGAGGGGAGCGGGTAGCGGCTATCTGGGTAACTGCGCACAGTTCGAATTTCCGTCCGTTCACGTCCATTTGACGTCGTCGAAACGGTTTCAATCAGGAAGAACGAAAACGTTTCGTGCCCGACATCGAGTGCGTCGTCCCCCCGAGGCTCGGTCATCAATCAGACGCGCGCTCGCCGGTAGCCTCGCGGAGGTCGACGCGACATCGATCCTTGACGAGCGCGACTCGATACGGCGACGGAGGCGGCGTAGGCGGCATGGACGTCCACCCCGCGACGGGTCTCGGAACGCCCGATGGGATGCGGCCCATCGGAACGCTGGGGAAAGCACCCTTGCCGAGAACGCCCGCCGTGGGGGAAGGAGTGGAGACTACACCCCTTCATGGGACTCCGGCGCACGTTCCTGGACTCACTCCCGAGTTACGCGCGTCCCTCCCGTCCGGATCGCTGGCGACGTGGTCCGCGGAGGAGGTTTCCAGGTGTCTGCGCGTGCTCGGTCGAGACTTTTCGCGCGATGAAGGTGACGCGACAGACGTCTCGATCTTCGACACCGCCGCGATGACGTGCCAGCTAGATGGGATCCAGCTCGCGGCAGTCACCGGCGATGCGCTCCGCGCGATGGGTTTCGTCCGATACGAGCATCGCGCGGCCATCATGGACTGGGTCAGGCATCGTCTCGAGGTACGTCCGGGCGTCTTTCCCCTCCCCGTTCATAAAACGCGTTTCGGTATTCAGACCACGACACACAGCTGGCACTAAACTTTGCGCGCGGCACTCGACGCACTTCTCCTCGCGCGTCGCGGCAGACGCTCCGCGCGTCGGTCAGCCGCGCGAAGGCCACCGTCATGTCGCCGCCGCGCGTTCGGCACCGGAAACTCGCCGCGGTCGAGCACCTCGTGTCCGCGCTCGCGCGCCTTTCGGCCGTCGTCTCACACCCCTCGCCCTCGGACGCGTCCTCCTTTCAACAGGACGAAGCGCTCAGCCCCGTGGCGTCGGCCGCGGACGCATCCAGCCCCGAGAAACACGCGGCTGACCCCGCGCGTCTCGCCGACGCGCTCGCGGAGGCGAACGAGCGCGCGTTGCGATGCGCGCGCGACGCGACTGAGTCGCTTGAGGAGGCGCGTCGGGCTTCGGACGACAAGCGCCGCGCCGAGGCGGCGCTGACGTCGGCCCGCTCTTTGTTTCCCGAACTGCGCGACGCGCACGGCGCGCTCCGCGGCGACACGCGCCTGGCGCTCGAAAGCATGCACGCGGCGTTCGCGGACGCGGTGGCTCTGGTGCAGTCGCAGGCGCAGCGCGCGGTCGCGGCGCTCGAGGCGGAGAAGAAGTACCAGACGGACCGCGCCGCCGCGCTGGCGGCGAAAAATCACGCGATGCGAAGGCGGGCGCAAGAGTCGCGCGGCGCGATTCGCGTGTGCGTGCGCACGCGCCCGCTCGACCAACACGCGAGCGCCGCCGGCGAGCGCCCGATCGTGCGCCCCGCGCGGAGCCTCGACCCAGGGGCGGAGGGAGAGGAGGTGGTGTGCGCGCCGCAGTCGGCGCCGGGTCCGGGTCCCGCCGCAGTCGGGTCCCGCGCGAGGGTCTCGCGCGAGGCGGAGCGTCGGCCCGCTTCGCGTCGCGCCGAGGAGAAGCGGTTCGCGTTCGACCGCGTGTTCGGCCCCGACGCCACGCAGAGCGACGTGTACGCCGAGGTTTCGCCGCTCGTCGTCGGCGCGCTGGACGGGTTCAGCGCGTGCGTGTTCGCGTACGGCCAGACGGGCAGCGGCAAGACGCACACGATGGGCGGCGCCGCGGACGGCGCCGTGGACGTGACCGATGCGGCGCGCGGCGTGAACGAGCGCGCGCTCGTCGAGTTATTCGACGCGGCTGAGGCCCGGAAGGAGGGCGCGCTTTTGCTCGAGGAGGCGGCCGTGTTCACGATCGGCGTCGAGATGCGGGAGATCTACAACGAGCGCGTCCGCGACCTGCTCGTGCCCGCGGAGAAGGAGGATGCCTGGAAAGGAGGCGCCACCGGCGCTCGGATGCCGGACGTCTCCGCGCGCCGCGCCGCGTCCGCGAAGTCGTCGCAGAAAGCGGAGGAGGAGGACGAGTTCTCGGCGACTCGAGTGACCGTGCGCGACGCCGCGCACGCGCTGGAGGTGATGGCCGAGGGCGCGTCCAGGCGCGTCTCCGCGGAGACCGCGCTCAACGAGCGCTCCAGCCGGAGCCACTCCGTCGTGACGATATACGTCGAGGGCGTCTACGTCGCCTCCGGCGCGCGCGTCGCGGGCCGCCTGCACCTCGTGGACCTCGCCGGCTCCGAGCGGGTCTCCCGATCGGAGGCCGCGGGCGACCGATTGAAGGAGGCGCAGCACATCAACAAGAGCCTGAGCGCGCTCGGGGACGTGGTCGCCGCGTTGCTGGAGAAGCGAGCGCACGTGCCCTTCCGGAACTCAAAACTCACCAGGCTCCTCGCGGACAGCCTGGGCGGCGACGCCAAAGTGGCGCTGCTCGCGCACCTCGCGCCGGAACCCGCGTCGCAGCCTGAGACGGCGTCCACGCTGCTCTTCGCGCAGCGGTGCAGCCGCGTCGAGCTCGGCCGCGCCAGGGCGAACGCCATCGCCTCTCGCAACGCGAGCGAAAAAAGCGCGGCGCCGGAGGACGCGACGCTCAAGGCGGCGCTGGAGGAGGCTCGCGCTTTTGCGTCGGCGGCGAAGGCTGAGAACGACGCGCTTCGCGCCGAGGTGGCTTCGCTCAAGGCGTGGAAGGGCGACGGCTTTAGGGTTAACGCCGGCGACGCGCGCGAGCCGCTGTCGCCGCTGGCCAAGACCAACGCGGGCGGGTTCGGGGGTTCGCTCACGCCTATGCGCCCGCAGTCTGCGGCGAAGGCGAAACGCGCCATCGGGAGAGCCGCGGCGACGGCGAGCAAAACGATCATGCGCGAGAGGTGACGAAAAAAAAGCGGCGGATGCTTTTTGGGCGCGGGAATTCGAATCTCGCCTCCCAGTCGCGACGAGACGACCGTTTGTCACGGCGCGTTCGTTCTTTGGTTTTGGTTTTGTCACGACACGATCGTACGATTCGTAATCCACACGAGCTCGCGCGCTCTCCTCATCGCCGCGGCGTCTCGGAGCCTTTCCCGTTCAACGCCTTGATGGCCAGCGCGAGCTCCTCGGCGAAGAATGGATTCTCGCGCTCGCTCGTGCGGAACGCCTCCTCCGGCCACAGCTCGCGGAGCGCGGCGAGTCCTTCGCCGATGTCCTCGAACAGCATGCGCGGCTCCATCTCCACGAGCTTGTCCGCGGAGACGCCGGGTAACTCCGTCTTGATCGTGTCCACGGATCGCCGCGCGGCGCGCATGATCTCGGCGCCGTCGCCCGCCAGCAGCGCGCGAGGCTCGGCGCGCAAAAGCACCGCCGCGTCCGCGTTCGGCAGGAGCTCTTTCAGGGAGGCCATGCGCGCGGCAAGCACCGAGCGCGGGGTCTCCAGGATGGCGGGGAAGCGGTGCGCCACCGCGATCGCCTCGCCGGGCGTGCACAGAAGCAGACCGGAGAGGTCTTTGATTCGTCGCGCGAGCTCGCTCGGCGCCGCCGAAGCCGCCTCCGGCGCCTCGGCGGCTTCCGCCGGCGTGATGCTTCCGTACCCGCCTCCAGTCAGCGCCATGGAGTTCCCGCCCCCCCCCCACCCGGACAGGAGCTCCTCGCGCCTGTCCTGCGCCTCGTCCGCGGCGGAGTCCACCTCCGCGGGGTCCGCGTCGCGGCGAAAAGCGACGCCGCCGCCGGCGGCGGCGGCGCGCCGGAGCGCCAGCGCCAAGCCCATGGTGTCGGCGACGAGCGCGCTTGTTTGGCCCTCCGTCATGACGAACTTCTTCTCGTGCGTTCGTGTCAAACCCGGTCGGTTCGCCGCCTTACGAAACCTTCCCTCCTCCACGACGCGTCGCGCGTCGTTCGAGGTTTCCGTCCAGAATTCAAGAACCAAACGCTCGTGCGCGAGCATGGCCGCGACGCCGCCGACGGCGGCGTCGTCGTCCAACGCCGCGTCGGCGTCGTCGGCGCTTCCGCTCTTGAAAGCCTCCCACTTCTCGAACGCGCTCGCGGCGCGGCCGGGCGCGAGCGCGCGCGCGGCTCTGCCGTCCTGGCGGCGGTAGGGCAGCTTGTCGAGGAACGCGCGGTACCAGCCCGCGAGCACGTCGACGCCGTCGCGCGCGACTTTAGCGGCGCCGAATGTGTTTTCCGAGAGCCAGTTGAGGGAGTTGGAGATGCCCGGCAGGTTGTCCGCCCAGCGCGGGCCCCGGCGCATGAGGTCCTCGCGGATCTTGTCGTAGTCCCCGCCCCAGTCCTCCGGGTTCTTCGCCGCGCGCTTCGGGGTCGAGGACGAGGGGGGGGACGCGCGCGACGCGGAGACGCGCGCGCGTTCGCCGCGACGCCTCGAGCGCGCGCGTATTACATCGAACGATACCGGTTCGCGGGAACCGACGCGGTGGGGGCTCGACCCGCTCGAGAGGCGGGACGGCGCACGCGCCACGCCGCGCGCGCCGGGGACGGCGAGAGACATACTCGCCGGCGGCGCGTCCTCGAAGCGCGACGGTCGCGAGGCGCGGGTGCGTGTGCCAGTGGAAGCGGACGGCACTCACTTGCGTTTGCGTATCTTTTTTTTTTTTGGCCTCACTCGGGAACTGTGACGTGCCACGCGCCGACGTTGTCAACTCTCGGGCATGTCGGGGGGACCTTTTCGTTTCGTGGCGTGTTTTCTCGGCACACCGGCACAACCTCGGCGCGGAGGCAGCCTGGACCCGTGGAGGTCGGGAGCGGTCCATTCGGACGCGCGACGCCATGGATAGGGTCAACGTCGCACACCAGCACGTGCGGGCGGAGGGCAACATCCTGCGACGCGCGCTCCCCGCCGCGGAGTATGCCGACATTCTGCATTTCGAGGTGTGCTGGCTCGACGGCATGGCGGGGGACCGCGTGGTCCCCTTCCTGCACCTTCTGGGTCGCGGGAACGTGTACCTGGCGATAACCACCACGAACGTGCACTTCGTGGCGATGCGCGGCATCGACCCGACCGTCGCCACGCTCCCGCTGTCTCAAATCGACGGGGTCGAGGCCAAAGGCCCGGTGCCCGCTCGCTTCTTCCACAGCCACATCCACGGCGAGCCGGATGCGATGCGCGTCGCGAAGCGCTTCGAGATCCGCGCGCGGCGCAGGCGGCCGTGGCAGGACGGACCCGCGGCCCCCTCGGCGGCCGCGGGGGAGACCGCACGGCTCGAGTCGAACGCCGCGGCCGCGGCCGCGGGCGCTTCCGGGCCGGTCACCGAGAGCGACGAAGCCGCCGGGACGGCGACGAGTCTCCGCGGCGTCGGCGCCGCGGCGAACGTCGGCGCGCCCGTCGCCGGGCCAGGGGACTCGAACGGCACGGCGGCGCTCTCGGAGACGCCACCGGGGACGGCACCGGGAACGCCACCGGGGACGCCCCGTGACGGCCCGACCGAACGCCTGATCCCTCCGTACCCCGCGCGGGTCCCCGCGAGTCCCCCCCCCGCGCCGTCGGCGTCCCCGGGCGAGCCTCGCCCTCGCGAGTTCCGCCGCCGCGACGGCGACCCCGCCGACCCCGACCCGACCGCCGCCGCGCCTTTTTTCGACGTGCGATCGGCGCTCGCGGAGGCGAACGAGCGCGCGCTGGACCGCATCACGGCTGCGGTAGTGCGCGCATCGAAAGAGGCGGAGAAGAAGAAGCGCGATGGAGCTCTGTTGGCGAACGCGGGGCAACCGGCGACGTCCGACGCGCTCGTCCCCGAGGACGAGCGCGACGTCGTGTTCGACGCGGAAACCGTCAAGTTGGTCAGCGTCGAGCGCGGCTCGCAGGCGCTGTACCAGCTGGAGTGCGCCGTCGTGGTGGCACACGGCGTTAAGGCGGCACGGGACGCGAGCGCACGCGACGCCAAACTTGGAGGCAAGGGAGGCAAGGGATGCAGGCTGGCCGCCGCGGAAGCCGCCGCGTCGCTCGCCGCGCGTCTGCCGGTGGAACACCTGTCGTGCCTGGACGACTTCGACGCGGTGGTGGCCGCCGCGGACGACGCCGAGGGCGGCGTCGCCGCCGGGCCGGTCGTGCTCGCCGCGGACATGGCGCGCCTGGTGGAACACGTTGTTAGGGACGCCGACGGCGCGGTGGCCGTCCGCGAGCCTGATCCCGCGGGAGGGCACGAAGCGGAGGACGAGGAGGCGCATTTCCTGCCGCTCCCGGGCGCCTCCCAGTCACCGACGTCGGGACAAAAGCCGGGGGCTTCTTCGTCCCCGTCCGCGCCGGGACCGGTCGCCGTTCTCGCCGCCTCCATTGACGCGCCGAGCGCGTTCATGGCGCGGCTCGAGCGAGGCACGTGTTTCTCCGCGGCGCTGATGCCCGCGCTCGCCGTCGCGGTGGCGTCGCTGGAGGCGGCTCGCGTGCGCCGCGAACTCGAGGCGGCGCGCGACGCCGGCGACTACGACGCCGAGTCCGATTACGCCATCAACTCGGCGCGGCGCGACTTGGACCGCGAGCGCGAGTTGTTCTTTGTTTTGGAGCGCGCGATGCTCGCGCCCAAGCGCGGCGTCGTGGTCGGCGGCGTCGGAACGACCGCCGGGCTCGTCGTCGAGCGCGTGGGCGCGTTCGAGACGGACGACCTGTGCGCGGCGGCGGCGATGGCGGAGCACGCCAAGAAGTCGCGCGCCATTCGCGGGCTCGCGCTCGCGTCGCCGAAACTGCTCGACGCCGTCGCGCGGCGTCTGTCTCGCGCGGTGCTCGAGGCGACGTACCCGCACCCGGCGCTGAGGCGGCGGCGCAGGTTCAGGGACGACAAGGTGGGGTTCGACGGCGTCGCCAACTGGGCGAGGCTCGTGCTCGCCGCCAGGCAGGGCGCCTCCGCGCACAGGGCGGCGCACCTGCTCCACTGGACGAAACACGTGCTCTCTCGCAGCGAAGGCTCGCCTTTTCAGCGGCTGGACATCGCGACGAGGGAGAGTAACGTGCTTCAGTCCATCACGCAGTCCGCGTTCGTGTTCAGGCCGAGAACACACGCCGCGGTGCGCGACGCGAGACAAGGCTCGAGTCTCTCCGGAGCGTCGGACGCGGTTTCCGAGTCGGAGTACAAAGCGCGGAGCGCCGAGAGCGACGCGTCGTTCACGCGGCTGCGCCGTCCCGCGGACGGGTGCACGGAGGGCGTTGTGGATTTGGTGGTGGACGTGCTTCTTGAGTGCGTGTCTGTGGCGCACCACGCGCACCTGCTCGGCGGCGCGGACGGCTGGAACACGCAGAAACACGCCGTCGCGCACCACCTGGTGCGCGCCGTCCCGCCGCGCGACGTTCGTCCGAAAGTCGCGGCGATGTTCGCGCGCCTGGTGAACGTTTTTTTCGACGCCTTCGCCGAGGACCCGGCGGTGGGGCCGCGCGGCGCCGCGGCCGTGCGCGCGTTTCGATGCGCGTCTCTGCTGCGCCACCTCATCGAGGGCACGCCGGACTCCGCGGTCACGCGATGCATCCAGGACGAGTACGACGTCGAGCTGCGGTACGTCTTTTCGCGGCGAGACGTTTACGAACGGACGACGGCGCCCGGCGACGCGTTCTTCGAGAAGCACGCGCGCCCGCACTTCAACTGGGTCATGCGCGAGGTGTGTCCCGCGTTCGGGAAGGAGCAGAAGGAAGCGGCCAAGGCGGAGGCGCTGGCGCTGTGGCGCGAGGAGATGCTCGCGAGGGGGCAGCAGGAGATCGAGGCGGTCGAGGGGCTCGCCGAGGCGCGAGCCGCGCGACGCGGCGACGCGGGGGACGGCGCCGACGAAAACGAGGCGCCCGCCGGCGCCGGGGACGGCGCGAACGAGCAGGGCGCGGACGCCGTCGCGCCCGTGAAAGCGCCGGAGAAGGCGTGAGACCGCCGCACGTCGACTGAGAGGCGTGACTGAGAGGCGTGCGGGACGATACGGAGGCGAAGCGCCGTCGTCGCGCGTCGCGTAGCGAGGAACACAGATAGATACGAAAATGGATTCACCTGTTGAAATCTCAGACATCGACGTCGCCGTCTCGCGAAGGTGTTGTTCAGTGTTGGCACCCGCCACTTTCATTTCAAACGCGCGCGCAGACGGGACCATGCCTCTGGCATCGGACGCGCGTCCCCGGGGCGGCGCCCGGGAGGAGGGTAAGGGTGCGCTTCGGTGGAGCGCGCCGATGGTGAAAGCCTCGCGCCCCGAGCCGGGGAGACGCGTGACCCGCCGGTACGCGTCTTCCGATGCTTCTCCCGCAGCCACGACTTGGACGTCGTCCAGAGGCTCGACTTCGACGTCGACTTCCGGACGAGGCGGACGCACCGGCGGTCGCGGCGTGCGCGGGCGAGGAAACGGGGTCAGCGTCCACCGTCGCGATGTCGACGGTGTCATCGACGCGCCGTCCGACCACCGCGAGGGCGAGGCTCGCGCGGAGGAGGAGAGCTTCGACCGCGCGTTCGCGGCGTTGGCGGAGGAGATGGAGCGCGAACTCGTCATGGAGATGTCGCCGTCGCCGGCGCCGGCGCGCCGCGCGCGCTTCGTCTCCGGGCAAGAGGTCGATCGGTTCGACCGGTCGCTCGAGACGGATACGGATGCGGATGCTAGCGCGGACGAAATCGAGGGGCTGCCTGACGCCTCGTCGTTCCGAGCCGCGTCGCGCAACGCCAGGGGGGCCTTCATCCGCGAGAAAAAATTCGGAGGGGAAGCCGCGGCGAGACTCGCCGAAGACGACGACGACGACCGCGTCGCGTCGGCGTCGCCCGTGTTCAACCCCGCGCGGGGCGCTCGCGCGAGGCACCTGGCGCGCCTCGGCGCGGGGCAGACGGAGATGAGCGACGAGTCTGACGGGTGTGGGTACCCGGACGGCGAAGGCGACGAAACGCGGCGCTCGGGGGGGTTCAAGTCTCTGTCGGCGGGCGCCGAGGACTTGGTGGCGTGGGCGCGGTGGGGCGGCGGGCGCGGCATCACCATCGTCGAGACGGACGCGTCCATCTCCGCCTCCGCGGCGGGTCCGGACCCGCCGCGGTCGCGTCGGGGGCGAGTCGGCGCCCCGCTCGACGACGAGTTGCCGCGGGACGGCGAGGACATACTCGAGGCGTGGCGCCGCCGGCGACGCCGGGAAGCGATGGAGAAGGGGGACGAGGCGTCGGCGGCGGCGCGCGCGGCGGCGGCTGTGGCGGCGCTGGAGGGCGACGTCTCGACCGGTGAGGATCCCGGTGATCCCGGCGCCGCGGGTCGAGCGTCGAGCGACCGGTCGCGATCGCCGGCGAGGACGTCCGCGCGGAGACTCGCGTCGCCGCGAGCGGACCGGAGCTCTCCCGTCGTCTCCGTTCAAGCGTCGAGCGTCGCCGTGCAGACGGACGCCGACGGCGAGACTCTCGGCGACTTCTTTTCCGGCGCGGGTACCCCTTCCCGCGCGCGCCGCTCTCTGGAGTTCGATCCGGGCGCGCGGACCGGTCCTCGCGGAGACGAGGAGACGAGAGACGAGGACCACCGCGATGATCTGGACGCCTCGGCGCGAGCGCTCTCGGAGGCGCTCGCGGCGTCGCCGGCGTCGTCTCCGGCGCTCGCCTCTCGCTCGTCCCGGCGCGACGCGTCCGCGCCCGGCTCCGCGTCGACGTCCGGCGCGACGACGCCGGCGACGCCCTCTCCTCGTCCGTCCCCGGGCCGCGCCGGGAAAGACGAAAAAGACGCGAGGGCGCTGCAGAGGGCGGCGGAATCGCTCGACCTCGCCGCCGCGATCGACGTCACGGTGGGCGCCGCGCTGTTCGATTTCGACGACGACGACGGCGCCGCCGCGCCGACCCCGAACGCGTCGCCCGCGGACGCGCCGCGCGATCGCGACTCGGGGACGGACGACTCGGCGAGCGGTGGCGGGCACGTTTCGGGGAGCTCGGGGAGCTCGCCGATCGTGACTCGCGCGGGGCTTCCCCCGCGGCCGGGTCCGCGGAGGTTCGCGGAGGGCGGCGGCGACGCCGACCGAGAGAGGGTCTCGCCGTCGAAACCGCCGAGGTCCGCGCCGGCGCCGCGTCGCGACCGAGTCGACGGCGGGCTCTCTCCAATCGAGGCGGTCGCCGCTGAGGTCCCCGACCGACCCCCGCTGAGGCCGGTCGAGGCGAAGGCGGCGCCGCCCGAGGCGAAGAAGGAGCTCGCGCCCTCGGCCGATGCGAAAGCCGCGGCGGCGGCGGCGGCGGCGGCGGCGGCGGCGGCGAATCCCTGGCTTCCGTCGCGCGTCGCTCCCGCCGCGCCGCGCGCGCCTCGGTCGTCGCCCCCCGGGTCCGCGCGGTCGTCCGGCGGGCGCCTGGGCGAGGAGTGGGCTCTGCCGGAGGACGAGGACGACGGATTGGTCGTCATGCTCAAGGCGCGCGTCGCAAACTTGGAGGGGCAAATCGCGCGGGTTCTCGCCGAGAGCGGCGCGGCGCGGCGAAACTCGACGGACCGCTCGCGGTAGTGGTCAACCGACGAAAGCTCCTCCTCTCCTTTCGAGCGCTTCGAGTCTGACAAAGCCAGTCGATAGATACGATAGACCACTAACATGACTAATACACGGTAAAAGAATATGGACACGACGCGCGCGCTTCCGACGCGTCTCATCGCAACGAGTTGGCGAACCTCTGCAACGACGCGAAGACGCCGAAAACTTTTTCCACGGGCCCGGCTTCGACTTCCTCGCCGTCCTCCCCCTTGGGTCGGAACTCCTTCATGACCACGTCGTCCAGGTCATCCCCCGCCAGGCGCTGCGGGGACTCTTTCACGAGCTTGAACCGCCCCGGCCTGGTTTCGTCCTGCAGGTACAGGCGCCACAGTCCGGGGAACCGCTTGAAGATGTTCCCGTTGCACCACGGCAGAGGCTGGATGCAGTACACCACCGTCATCTTCCCCAAAAACTCCTCGCGCATCCGCCGGAAGTTGAGCCCGAGGCCGGCGTCGCCGGACGCGAGGCGCGGGTTGATCAGGACCACGGCGGCGCCGTTCTCGTTCGCCACGCGCGAGGCTTTGCGCACCGCCTCCAGCGAGGGGGGGTCGGGCGCGGCGAACACGAGCACAGCGTCGCCCTCCTCGTACAGCACGCGGTCGTTGGTTGACGCGAACGCGAAGGGCGCGTCCGGCCACCGCGCCTTGAGCAGCGCCGCGCAGCCGGCATCCGGGAACACGGCTTTGACGCGTTCATCCGGCCCCAGCGACTCCACGAGCTGCGTGACGTACTCCCTGGTGATCTCCCACACCTTGAGCTGGTCGCCAGCCTCGGCCATGACGTTCCCGGAGATGGGGTCCCACAGCTCGGGGATCCGGAGCTCGACCAGGTTCCCCAGGGACCCCGCGCTGATGGCCTGCTCCGTGGCGACCGCCGCGGTCGCGACCGCGTCGAACAGGTTGTCGGGAAGCTCGTCGTCGTCGTGCGCGAGCTCTCCATCGTCGTTGACGCGGCCGAGAATCTCGAGCTTCGCAGACGAGGGCGTCTCCGGCGCCTCGCCGGAGGCGTCACCGCCGGACGCGCCAGCGGCGTCCCCGATCTTCGTGAACTTGCCAGCGGCGACGCGCACGGAGCGCGCGGGGCGCGCGCGGGGCGAGCCGATCACGCGCGGCGCGAGGCACGACGCGAGGGCAATCGAGGCGGACATGACGCAGGCGACGATCGAGCTTCGATGCGCGTGCCGGTGCGGTCGGGAATGGCCCGCGACGCGCCTCGGACGGGATAAGGAACTGTCGGATCCGCCAGTTGGCACTTGGCTCTGTGAAATCGCGAGCGGCTTCGCGAATGACGACCAAAGCGGCGTCAACTCGCGCTTGGGGTGCCACTCCCTCCGCGCACTGGACGGCTGCGGGCCGCTCGCGCATGAAGGCGTGGTGGCAGTTCCCGAACGCGTCTCGAGTCTCGGACCTCGCCCGCTGGACCCTCGCGTCGTGCGGCGCGGCCACCGTCGCGTGGGCCTTCGTCGAGGGCGATCCCGTCGTCTCTCCCTCAAAAAAGCGCGAAGCCGCGCCGGGACCGGCCGCTTCGCCAGAGGAGGTCGCCCGGTGGATGCGCGCCGCGTCCACCGAGGGCGCAACGGGAGGCGCGCTCGCGGCCGCGCTCGCGCAGGTCGGCCCGTGGGCGGCCGAGCAGACCGCCCGGGACAACGACGTCCCCGCGCGCGTGCCGCCTCGCGCGTGAGCCCCGGCGACGACGACCGACTTGGCAAACGAAACGAGCGCGTCAAAAAAAAATAGCAAAGGCGGATGACGAACGCGAAACGCGACTCCGACGGCGTGCCTCCTCCTCTTCCCCTGGACCCCGTGGAGCACGAGCGCGTGTTCCCGGTCGCGGGCGTGTGCTCGGTGACCACCAAAAACGGCGCGGGGCACGGCATACTCTGCACGCTCAAGGGCGCGCCGTGCGTGCTGACCCCCGCGCACGTGCTGGGCGAGGCGGAGGACGAGCCTCATCCCGGTTTGTTTGACCGACACGAACGCGAAACGCGCGTTTCGGCGGCGCGGCGCGCTTTGGTGTTCGTGGCGCACAGACTCGCGGGCGACGGAACCGTGAACGAGAACGAAGTGGCGGTCACGCGGCTGCGCCTTCTGCCCGAGGTGTTCTTCGCGTTCAGCCCGGCGCCGGCGCCCGGGCGCCCGCCGGACGCGAACCGGATGGACTACGCGCTTTGCGCGTGCGACGTAGAAACCCACACCTCCGAAACCGAGGGTGACGACTCACAAAACACTCTCTCCGCCGTGTTGTCGTCGAAACGCGCGGACTTTAAGAAAAGAACACGCGCGGCTCTGTTCACGCGCGCGCTGGAGGACGCACAGCCGAGCGAGACGTGCGAGCCCGGCGACGAACTCCACCTGGGCGCGTGCGTCGGAAAAGAGACGCGCGTCTCGGACGTCGCGTGGCGCCGCGGCTTCGTCACCGCGCCGCCGCGTCGGCGTCGGGACGACGAGGCGTATCCGTACGCGGCGGGTTTAGGAGACATCGCTGCTTCTCGTGGTGCTCGCGCGACGCGCGTGTCGTTGCGGTACGACGCGCGCACGGTGAGCGGAGAGAGCGGCGCCGCCGTGACGAGCGCGCCGCGCCGCGCTTTCGGCGAGCTCGACGCCGATTTCGCGGCGCGACGCAAAGCCGCGCACGCTTTGGGCTCGCGCGGTCGCGGCGCGCTCGTGGCGATGCACCGCGCGGGCGGCGAGGGCGAGGACGGAGAGGGGGTGATGGTGTGCGAGATTCTGCGGGACGTCAAGGAAACGCTGGCCGTCGGGAAGGTCCGCGACGCCGCAGAGGAGGGGAACGCCGCCGTGGCGGTTGCGGAGCTCGCGCGCGAACCGCGAACTTCGTCTCGCGGCGCGCGGAGTCGCGCCGCCGCCGCGGCGGCGGAGGTGGTGGCTTCCCTCCCGGAACAGGCCGTGCAGGCGATGGCGATGTGGATCGACCGGGGGGGGTACGTCGCGGTCGGGCCGGCGCGCGTCGCGGCGGCGGCGGAGGCGCTGGAGCAGGCGCTGTGCGACTGGGTCGCGTTTGACCCGACCTCGGCGCGGCTGGCGGCGGGCGCCGCGCACGCGCTCGGCGCGCTCGCGCGCGCGCGCATGCGCCCCTCGCGCGGCGGCGGCGCCGGGGACGCGTGCGTCATCGAGACGCTGGACAGGCACTACGCGAACGAGGCGGTACGCGAGAAGGCGCGGTGGGCGCACCGCGTGCGGAGCGCCGCGAAGGCTTGACTTTTTCTCGCCAAGAGGGACAATCTTGTTGTGAGAGTAGAAAATCGGCCACTGACAGAAAACTTCCAACGAGCAACGAGCCAACGACCCGTCATCGACCGATCCGCCGTTCGCCTCGGTCCGCCGAGTCCTCGTTCCCGGGCGCGCACACGGCGGCGCGCGCGAGGGACGAGCGCGGTCGCGTGTCGCGGGCGAGATGCACGGCGGGTCTCTGCAGACCCGCGGGGGGGACTGGTTCGGGTCCTTGCCCCTGGGCACGAAGAGCGTTTTGCTGCTGAACGTGTGCTTGTACGTCTCGTGCGTGCTCTTCGGGTACGATGCGTTCCACGAGGTGTGCATGGCCCCCCACTGGGTGCTCCACCAGCTGCAGGTGTACCGCATCCTCACCGCGCCTCTGTTCCACGGCGGCATCATACACCTCGCGTTCAACATGACCGCGTTCGTGCCGATGGCCTCCTCGCTCGAGCGCCTGCTCGGCAGCGTGCAGTTCTGCCACATCGTGTTTCTCTTCGTCGCGCTGTCGTCGTGCTTCCACGTCGCGCTCGCGGTCGTCGCGGGCGCCTTGGGCTTCAACGCCATGCACGAGTGCGCCATCGGGTTCTCGGGGGTGGTGTTCGGCGTGATCGTCGTCGACACGCACCTGCAGATGGTCCCGCGACGATCGGTGTTTGGATTTTTTTCCGTGCCGAGCCAGTACTACCCCGTCTCGCTCGCGCTGTTCCTGCAGGTCATAATCCCCTCGGTGTCGTTCCTGGGGCACCTCGCCGGGTTGCTGGCGGGCTCGGCGTACGTCAACGGCTACCTCAACCCGCTGCTGCTCCGGCAAACCACCATAGAGACGCTCGAGGGAAACCCACGCGCGTCGGCGATTTCGACGCACCCATCCTTCGTCGCCGGAGGCGCCTCCGCCGACGCCTCGCCCGGCGCGGGCGGCGCGGCGTTCCCGGCCATCTTCGGCGGCGGCGGCGGCGCGGTGCTCACCGGCGGGGCGCAGAGCGGGGACGCGCAGGCGACCAGGTGGTGGCAGATGCCGACGTTCGCGCGGAGAAACGCGCCGGACTCGCAGGAGGCGTTCGCGAACGGGAGGGCGCGGACGGCGTCTGCGGCGCAGGCGGCGCCGCCGCGAGCGGCGCCGCCGCGGCCAAAGCCGAACGCCGCCGCCGCCGCCGCCGCCGCCGCGGAGGCTCGCGCGGGCCTCCCGGCGCGTCGGGCGACCGAACCATCTCCTTCGCCTTCGGTGGGACGAGACGTCGAGGAGGAGGAGGACGCGATGGAGTCCATGGAGACGACGGCGACCTCGGCGATGACCTCCGTCGCCGCCGCGGCGGTGGCGGAGGCGGGGGCGGACGACCCGGCGCTGTTAGCGCTGATGGACATGGGGTTCGCCATGGACCGCGCCAGGGCGGCGCTCGACGCCGCGGGGGGGGACATCGCGGGCGCCGTGGACGCGCTTTCGCACGCGTAGACGCGAAACGGTCGCGCTTGTACGTACGTTTGTCATTTTTGTACGTGAAGTTTCAAAGACCTATCTGATACGCTCAAAGCAAGTTTCGATAGAGAGAGCCCTCGCTCCGCTCTCCTCCGCCCGACGCCGGGCGGAGCGCGCGCCGGGGCTCCGCGTCGCCGAATCGACCTCGCGTCGAATTCGCGCGCGCGGAGGCGCGGCGCGCCGTGGCACCGTGGTGCTGTGCGTTCGACCCGCGCGGGTCGACGCGCGGCTCTGCGGCCGGTGAGAAATGTGTCGCGGAGACGGTCGGGAGACCGTCCCCGCTCGTCGTCTCTAGAATAGGTCGTTCGTCCTCGAACGAAGCGCCGCCGAAAACGTCGCCGGCGCCGCGCGTCTCGAGGCTGCAAAAATGCTCGAGAGCGCGGCGTGCAACCGGCAACCGGCGGGCGCGGTGGCTAGTTCCGGCGGCGCGCGAGCGGGCGATGAGAAAATCGCCCTCGCGCGCCGCCGAAGCGCGTGCGTGTGTGGCCCCAAGCCGAGCGGCGGCACAGTGCCCCGACGCGCGGCGGCGAGGCGTCGATTTCTTCTCTTCTTCCGAAGAAAAGAAACGGACGCCTCGCCGCCGCGGCGGAGCTCGCCAACCCCCGTCGGCCGGATCCGCCCGTCGCTCGTCCTTCCCGAGAAGGAAAAGCGAACGGCGCGAACCTCGCCGAGACCCCAAAAGTGTGTGTTGCTAATCCCAATCCCAATCCCAATCCCAATCCCCGATGTGTTCCCCGAACCTCGACGCGTGCCCCTACGCGCCGCGAATCTCGACGTTAAACTCAGTTGCCCTCCTCCGCCGCAGCCGCCTTGAGCACGGCGAGAGCCTCCTGCACCTTGGCGCGCAGCGCGCCGTTGTCCTCGATGAGCAGGAGCACCTCGCCCTGGTCCATCTCCAGGAGCATGCCGGTGATCTTCGCCGCGCTCGCGGGCTCGATCTCGTCCACCAGCGGGTACAGCGCCTCGCCGAGCAGCATGCGCGCCTGGTCGGGCGTCGCGCTGGGCAGCTGCTGCGCGAGCAGAGCCACCGGGTTCGCCTCCTCCGCCTGGGGGGGCGCGCCGCCGGGAAGGGGCGCCGGGGGCTGGTTCTGCACCGGGAAACGCATGTTCTGGCGTCCCTGCCCGCGGCCGCCGCCCTGCCCGCCGCGGCCGCCGCGGCCGCGCTGGCCGGGCACGCCCTGGCGCTGGGGCATGGGCATGACGTACTGCATGCCCGGGCCGCCGGGGCCCATGGGGCCGCGGCCGGGCCCGCCGGGCGGCATCATCGGCATGCCGAAGCCGGGCTGCGGCTGCGGCGGGCCCATCACGCCCGGGGGGGGCTGGCCGTAGTACATGGGCGCGCCCGGGGGGGGCATGCCGTAGGGGCCCATGTTGGGCATGCCCCCGGCAGCCACCGCGCGCTGCGCGAACTGCGCCTGCAGGCGCATGCGGCGATCCTCCTTGCGCTGCGCGAGAGCCACGTACAGGGGCTTGTTGCCCGCCATCTTGCCGTTCATCTCCGTCACCGCGCGCGTCGCCTCGTCCGCGGAGGAGAACGCCACGAACGCGGAGCCGCGGCTGTTGCGGTATCGCGTGTCGTGTGATGTCGGAAAGGGAGAGGCGTTGGTCAGCGACGGCGTCGCGCGGAGGAGGACGCGCGGCGAAAACCCTAAAAAACACGCCGTCGAGGGCGAAAAAATGCCGGAAAAAAACGCTCCGACACCGCGCGACCGCGTCTGGATGGCGCGAATGGCGCGAGAATCGTGGTGTCGGAACGCGCCGCGACGCGGCGAGCACGACCTCGAGAGCCTCGGGATACGCGCGGCGTCGGTTCGCGCGGTAGGCGGAGAACGCGTTTCGTCGGTCGGGAGGCGTACCTGGCGCCGGCGGTGTCGCGCATCACGCGGCAGGACGTGATGGTGCCGAACTCCTGGAAGAGCTCGCGGAGCTTCGCGTCGTCCACGGTGTCCTCCAGATTCTTGATGTAGAGGTTGGCGCCGGCCATCTTCTCCATGCGCTCGCGACGCTCGGCGTCGAACTTGGCCTTGAGCTCCGCCTCGCGCTCCGCCTTCTTCTGCGCGCGGCAGACGATCCACGCCTTGTCCTCAACCTTGTCGTACCCGTCGAGTTCCTCCACGGCTTTGCTCGCGGCTTCGGATTCCTCGAAGCACACGAAGCCGAAGCCCTTGGACTTGCCCTCGCCGTCCTTCATCACCACCACGGAGGTGAGCGTGCCGCACTTCTCGAAAACCTCGCGGAGCATGTCCTCGGTGACGCTCTCGTGCAGGTTCTTGACGTACACGTTGTTGAACGTGGTCGGCCCGCCGCCGCGCTCGCCGCGGCGCTGGAAAGGTCCGACGTACACCTGCTTGTCGTTCATCAGCATGCCGTTCACCTTGCTGATGGCGCCGTCCGCCGCTTCCGCGGTGTCGAACTGCACGAAGCCGTACCCCTTGCTCTGGCCCTGGGAATCCGTCGCCACCTTGGCGGAGACGATGTTGCCGAACTGCGCGAAGGTGTCGTACAGCGCCTTGTTGTCGATGTCCTTGTCGAGGTTCTTGATGAAGATGTTGCCGACGCCGGACTTGCGCAACGCGGGGTCGCGCTGCGAGTACATGATGCGGATGGGCTTGCCGTTCACCACCTGGAAGTTCAGGACGTCGATGGCGCGAGCGGCATCGGGTCCCTGCTGGAAGTTCACGTACGCGTACCCGAGCGAGCGGCGCGTGATGAGGTCGCGGCACACGCGGATGGACACCACCGGGCCGATGGTGGAGAAGAGCTCGTAGAGCTGCGCTTCCGTGCAGCTGGGCTCGAGGTCGCCGCAGTACAGGCTCGTCGCCGAGAGGTTCGACGCGGCGGGCGCCGTGGCGGCGGGGGGAGCGGCGGGGGCGGCGGGAGCGGAGGCCATCGTCGTAGTTGTTCTTTTTTTGGTTTTTTTAGGTGAGCTCTGAGCGACCGCGTGCGGCGTGCGTCAGCGAGAGAGGGATGCCGGGCGCGGCGCACGCCGGCAAAATGGATTGCCGTCGCGTCAAGTCCGCCGCCGGCGCGATTTTCCGCCTCGAAAACGGGCCAGCCACAAACGAACCGTCGGAACTGAGAAAATCGACGACTTTCCCGAAAAGTCCCGAAAAGGGCCGCGCGCTTTTGCTCCAGGGAGGAACTCGAGCCGGCGCGCACACACTGTCTTTCGTTGGCGTGAAAACGCCACGAGGAGGATTTTGGTTTTCGTAGCTCGCCGCTGCGCGTCCGACGAGGGCGGCCAGACCCGCGCGCGCGACCGCATCGCGCGCGAGCGTCTCGCGGCATGTCCTCGGCGGAGGGAAGCGCCGCGGTGGGCGGCGCGGGTTCGCCCGCGGTGGCGTCCCGTCGCGACGCGGGTGCGCTGCTCATGCCTCCCCCCGCCCCTCGCGCGCCTCGGCGCGCGGGCCCCGTGGTGCTGGACGAGGACGAGTACGTCGCGCGCCTGGACGCCATCATCACGCGGGAGTACTTCCCCGACGTCCCGAAGCTCCGGGACACCCTGCGCTGGCTGCAGGCGACGAACAGCGGCGACCCCGCGCGCGTGCGCGAGGCGCAGCGCGCCATCCAGCGGAGGCTGGACCGCGAGCGCGGCGCCGGCGACGCGTCGCCCTCCTTTTCTCTGCGGCTCGGCGCCGCGAGCGACGACCACACCGCGCACACCGCGCCGACCGCGAGCGCCGCGACTGACGGTTGGGACGCCGAGGCGGAGGACCAGTGGCGGGAGGCGTTCCCGGGTGACGGAGACGGAGGCGGCGACGCGCGCTCCGCGCCCGCCACGCCTTCGCGCGGCTTGGCGTCGGCGGCGGCGGCGGCGGCGGAGGATGCCGCCGCCGCCGCCGTGGCGGCGGCGGACGCGCGGCTGGGCATCGACGGGTTCCTCCGCGCGTACACCGGCGAGGATAACGCGAGTTTCAAGGGCATACTCGCGCGGCAGAACGAAAAGACGCGGCTGCGAGCGGAGCGCGTCGCGCGAGGACACGCGGAAGCCGCGGCGCGCGCCGCGCGCGCGGGCGAACGCGTCTCCACCGCCGAAGGCGCGGGGACGGCGTTGTCGTTCCCTGTCGAGCCCGTGCGAAACGACATGTTCTTCCGCAACGGCGGCGCCACCGCGCTGGCCGCCGCGAACGCCGCGGGGCTCCGAAATCGCGGCACGTCGCGGGGACAGGGACAGGGACAGGGACCCGCCGCCGCGACTGTCGCGCGAAACACGCGTTTCGAAGACGGCGTCGTCGCCGCCGCCGTCGACGCGGCGGCGCGGTCGGCGAGCGCCGCCGCGCCCCGGCGCCACGCCGGTCTCACCCCGTACAGCGTCGTCGCGACGCCTCACATCGAGCCGGGCGTGGACGCCACGCCGATCGTCACGTGGGGGGAGCTGGAGTCCACGCCCGTGCGCCTGGACGGACCGCCGGCGGCGCGCGGCGGCGAGCGCGCGACGGAACAAAACGACGCGCCCCCGGCGGCGTGCGCGGCGTCGCCGTTCCGGCTGCGCGGCGAGGACCGCCGCGAGCGCACGCTCCGCAGCCTCGTCGCGGGCACGGAGTTCGACGCGAAGGGGAAGCGACGCGAAGACGCGACGCGAAAGCGTGGGCGCGACGGGAACGAAGGCGACGCGAGGCGGACGCTCTCGCAGGCGGCGCGCGCGCTGGCGCGGCGGGTGCGGAATTCGGGAGAGGGGAAAACGCCGTCGCGGCGCGGTGGAGAATCGTTCGAGGGGAGTCTGCGCCGCGCGTACACGCCCGGGCGCACGCCGCGCCGCCCTGGGTCAGCGAGCGCCACGCCCGCTAGGGATCACGCGCTTTAGGACGGTCCGAACGTAGAACGCTTTAGGAGGTGGAAAGACGTAGAAATGCTAGATTCGATTGGTAGTATCAAAATGTCGCGTCGCGATTGGCGGCTAAAAACAAAACGCGTACGGCGACTTCTTCGTCACTTTACGCGATCTCGTTGAGCGGGAACGCTTTTGTGAGCAGCTCCGGGATCTCGTGCGGGTTCGTGAACCGCTCCTCCAAAGTCACGCTCTTGGGTTTCAGCAACCGCACGGAGCTGGAGAGGAAGTCCTGGTTGACGTTCACGTCGAACCCGAAAAAGTCCTTCAGCCGGCGCATCGTCTCCGCTTGCTTCTCCGGCGTCGCCAGGTGCTCCTCGTACACGAGGTGCACGTACTTGCGGTCTCGTTTCTCCATCTCGTCGTGGAAGAACGTGATCCAGTCGTGCCTCTGGTCGAACATCAGCTTGAACCTGGGGAAGTTGAACGTCACCGGCTTCGGAGCCGGCAACACGCGCGAGTCCGCGGGGTTGGCGTTGTCCGCGAAGCGCATCCACTCGCCCGTGTCTTGCGCGCGCGCCAGCGACGCAAACTGCGCCAACACGTTCGCGCGCTCCATGAACACCACGTTGGCGTGCGGAAACGCGTCCAGCAAGTTACTCGCCACGCGCTTGGACAGCATCGGGTCCTTCGGGTCGCTGTTCCACCCCACCTTCACCAGCACGTACTGGTACCCCGCGCTCGCGGACTTCTGTAACACCTCGTCCACGAACAGAGCGGGCTGGTCCAGCGCGGCGTCAAACGCGCGGCGCGTCACGCCAAACGCGCTTAACCGCGGCCACAGGTCGTTTTGCACCCAGTCCTGCGCCATGGTGGTTTCCGACCACAGATCACCTAGGTCGAAGAACCGGTTGTATAAAGGGATGTCGCTGTGTAACCCGGTGTCGTCCGTCCACACCACCGTGTCCTCGTCCGCGTTGAACGCCTGCCGCAACATCTCCGACATGAGCGTCGACCCGCTCCGCGCCGTCGAGCCGAGCAAAATGAGTTGCGCGCGATTGGACCCCGCGCCCAGTAACTGCTGCCGCCGCTCCACCAGCTCCTTCGTCAGCTCGTCCGCGTTGTGGCTCTGGCTCCACCGCACTTGGTCCAGCGTGAAGTCGAAGATGAACGACGCGGGGTCGTGCACGTACCGCAGCGTCCAGTCCGCGAGTTTCCGCGCGCGCGCCGCGGGCTTGCAGTTGATCCACGACTTGCCCAGCGAAAAGTGGTCCACCGCGGTTGCTTCGGGGTACTCGCGCTTCAAGTCGTTGCAGGGCACCTGCACGCGCCACACGTCGCCGTTCTCCTCCTTGACCAACACGGAATCCTCTTGTGTCACCTTCCCCCCGAACGTCGAGTCCGCGCCCACGCGCTCCAAGCAACGGTCCATCCCGTCCTGCCCGCACAGCAGCGGGTACGCCGTGTCGCGGTCTAAAATCACCGCGCTGTCGAAGTGCAAAACTTTGAGGGTGAGGAACATAGGGCCGGTCCACGCGTTCGCCACGCAGTGCTCCTCGAAGGGGATCTCGTTGAGGTACTGCTCGTTCGCCACAAGACTGGCGAATAAAGGCGAGTGCTTCTTGAGCGCGCCCATGAACCCCGCGGACGCGAACCGCTTGTCCCCGCCCGGGTCCGCCACGAGAAACACCTCCTTGTTCAGCGACGCCGCGACGGTGAACAGCTCGGTGGGGTCTCTTAGGAGCTCGATGTTGGTGTCCATGTACAGCCCTCCGAAGTGGTACAAAATCTCGAACTTCATCAGGTCCCCGATCATGGAAAACACGTTCTCACCGGACTCGTCGTGGTACTTCAGCGCGCGTCGAATCGTGCCGTACGTGTACGGGAAGTTCTGCTGCGTGATGTCCTCCGACCGCCACAGCTTGAGCTTCCACCCAGCCTGGTGCAGCAGCTCCTGGTTCCGATGCAAAAACACGCGCTTGACGTTCGGGAGTTTGCTGCCGAGCCAGATGACGTGCCCCACGGGCTCCACCTCAAGCTCCACGTCCACGCTCCCCAGCGCCTGGAGCGCCAGCTCGCTGGCGCCCGCGAACGACCCGGAGTTGAGCGCGAGCACCACCGCCACGAGCGCGAGGCACGCGGTGGCGACGAGCGCCACCACGCGGCCGACGCCCCACGCGGGCGCGCGCGTCTCACGCCGCACCGCGCGGAGCTCGCCGATGTCCTCCATCGCGCTCACCACCTCAGCCGCACGCGTGGTGGTGCTCGGTTTCGTGAACGACTCCCCCTCCCTGGGCAGGAGCGCGACGCGCTCCGCGGGGTGCGCCATCGATCGCGCGGGCAGAAACACCCCGAACTCCGCGCGAGCGCAGATCCTCGGGCGCGACGAGACCCGCGTTCCGCCAGCCCCGAGGCTGTGCGGTCCCTCTCGCTCGGTGGCGACGCCTAGCGCGTGCCACGCCTTCGCTGACGACCGCGTGTGCGTCCCTGTCGCCTACGACGGGAGCGCGCGGCGCAATGGCCTCCGCGGCATCGAGAAGGCACTTACTTCGGATGTTCGGAAGGAGGTTACTTTTCCTTGGTGTTGGTGGTTGCGATCGCCGAGTCGCATCTCATTTCAGCGCATTTTCTTGTGACTAAGTTTCCGGTCAATCGGAAGAAAATGTTTTTCACATGCTCCCAGTCTTCTATTTCCGTAAACTCCGTGCGAAAAGTCGAGCGAAACCGCCGGGATCGAACCCGCGGCCACTTTTGGTCGCGTTTCGTTCTAAAATCCGCGCGCGCTCTGTCATGTCTGTGATCGTCGGAAAGAAAGATTCTTCGCGAAACGAAAACGGTCCTCATCAGCGGAACTCGATGGACACGAGCGGCACGTCGACGTCCTCCCCCTCGTCGTCCTCGCACGCGACGACGATGTCGAAGTGCTTTTTCGCCTCGGGAATCTCCAGCTTCGCGACGGTCTGCACCAGCTCCGAGACCTTCTTGTCCATGCGCTCCTTGTGCTTGGGGAAGATGGTGTTGTAGATGAGCGACTGGCCGCACGACACCGAGTACGCCGCCAAGCCCTTGGCTTCGAACCAGTCGAGCAGCTCCTTGACCGTGAGGTCGCCCTTCAGCACCCACCGGTCCCACAGCGTCCAGGACATGTCCTTGAACTCGAACTTCTTCGGCGCGATGGGCTCGGCCATGGCGAACAGCGGGAGCGCCAGGTTGGCGAAGGTGTTGCGGTACGCCTCGATGGGCGCGCCGTTGAACACCTTGTACAGCTCGAGGCACACCAAGCCGGTGGCCATGGCGGTGGTGGTGGCGATGGCGGGGATGATCCGCCCCGCGATGAACTTCGCTTTGAGCTTGTCCACCTCGGGAATAGCGTAGTTCCGCGCGCGCATGTTGGACAAACCCGCGATCGCGTCCATGTGGAAGTTACTGTCGTCGTCCTTCTCGAACGTCACCGCGCCGAGCCGGTACTCGGCGGAGAAACCGCCGCGCACCGCGTCGAGCTTTAAAAGCAGGTCTTCGATGACGGCCTCGTCGTCCATGCCTCCGGCGCTCGACGCCGCTTCCGTGGCCTTGGGGTCCGTCTCGATCTTCACGCCAGCCTTGGGCTCGAACACGGGCACTTCCACGGCGTCCACGGCGGCGGCGAGCTTCGCGTCGTCCGCGGCCCACTCGGGGCGCTCCACGCCGTGCACCTCCGCCTTGAGGTTCGCCAGCGCGCGCGTCAGCGCGAGGTGCGCGCCGTCGCTCGAGGAGAAGTCGACGACTTTCGGGAACCGCTTGGGCGCGGACCAGAACGGGCTTCCGGTGGAGGTCACGGCGTCTTCCGGGAACGTGAACGTGAGCTGGGCGATCTTGTCGTGGAACGCCTCCTGGAACCGCACGCGCGCCCACGCGACGCACTCCTCGTACGTCGCGCACCTCTCCTTTAACAGGCACTCGGCGACTTTTTCGAGGTTCTCGCGCGCCGACGCGTCTCCCGCGCGGCGCGCGGCTTCGGCGTACTCCGCGGGCTTGGCGAGGTACGCGTTCGCTTCGCCCGGGCTCTTCTCGAAGAGCCCCTCGAACTCCGAGCGCGCCCAGGTCAGGCAGTGGTCGATGTTGTGCGGGAAGGAGTGCAGCGTACACATCGGCGCCGACTTCTCGGGCGGGTCGCGCGACGCGCCGTAGTTCTCGGTGACGTGCGGGACGACCATCTGCGTGTTGCACTTAGTGCCGAGCGTCCCGGATTCCAGCAAAGGTTTGCCGAAGTACACGCACCGGCTGTCCACGTACAAACGCGCGTTGACGTTATCCAGCGCGTTCACGACGACATCGAGACCTTGCCAGAAACCGTCGTCGAACACGTCCTCCGTGTCCGGCGAAACGCGGTTTTGTAACGGAAGCGCGTTGAGGTTCGAATTAATCGCCTTCGCCGCCGCCGTCGCGCACGTCGACTTAGCGTGGCCGATGTTCCAGTCGCGGAACAGGAACTGGCGCGATAAGTTGGACTTCTCGATCACGTCGTCGTCCGTGACGGTCACCGAACCGTCGGAGGAGCACGCCAGGCCCATCAGCGCGAAGTTCTTCAGGAACTCGCACCCGAGCGCGCCCGCGCCCACCAGAAACACCTTGCGCGTCTCCATCTCGCGCTGCAGCGTCTTGCCGAAGCACGCGATCTGCGCGTCGTACCGACTTCCCTCCGGCGCGAGTTCGTCCACGGTGAGCTTCTCGGCTTTGGGCAAAGACTCGACGGAGTCGAAGTAGAACCACTGGTGTAAAGGGTGGAACTTACCCGTGCACGCCTTGACCACTTCCTGGCCGATCACGCCGCCGAACATCGCGCACATCGGAGACACGTACCCGCGCGCGGTTTTCGCCAGCGTCGTGAGCACGCCCCCCGGGTCCACGTCCTCGAGCTTCGAGGAGGCGGGCGCGGCGTCGTTGATCTCGCGCGCGAGCGCGACGAGCGCCGCGGCGTCGCCCGCGTCGCCGGGCACGGGCAGGGCCCCGTCCCGGGCCGCCGCGAATTTCTCCAGCGCCTGGAACCCGAGGTGCAGCACGGGTCCGCGGTCGAACTTCGCGAAGTCGCTCAGGAGAAACTCGCCGGGGTCGCGCGTGGCGTCCGCCAGCGTCTTGAACTCGAGCCTCTTGGTCTCCTTGACCTGCGTGGCGATGCCCCCGCCGGCGTAGGCCCCGAATTTCGAGCTGTCGCAGTCGGCGAGCTTGAACGAGTGCGCCTTGACGTCCTTGATGACGAACACGCCGTCGTTGAGCTCGGTCATGCCCCGCACCTCGGCGAAGGAAACGCGTTGGCCGTCCTGCAGCTCGACGCGCTCGTCGTCCACGCACGTCACGAGCGGCTCGGCGTCGTTCGAGACGCTCGCGATGATGCACGAGTGCGGCTCTTCGCCGTCCACGTCCAGCACGTCGAACGCCTCGCCGAAGTCGCAGAACAGACGGCCGAACACGCCGCGCACGTCGCCGCGGATGAACGCCGCGCCGGAGGCGCGGCACGCCTCGTTCACGAAAACCGCCGCGTCGTGATCCGTCTCCGTGCACACCACCGCGCGGTGCTTCGCGACGAGCGCTGAAGTGACCGCCTCGGTGACCACGGACACCTCCACCGCGGGGTTGAGCTCCTGGAGCCGCGCCGCGCACGCCTCGGCGCGGTTCTTCCCGACGTCCGCCTCGCTCAAGTAAAACTGCGCGCCGAGGTCGGCGAGCGCGACTTTGTCGGCATCCTGAAGCGTCACCGCCTTGACGCCCGCCAGGATCACGTTTTTGGCTGCGCGCGTGGAAGTACGTTTCGACGCGCGGTTCGTTCGTCATCGTCACGGGAGCGTTCGTGGATGTGAAAGGGGCATCGGTCAGAGTCAGAGTCAGAGAGGAGTCAGAGTCGAGAGGAGGCGGATCCCTGAAGGGCGACGACGCCGCCGCAACCGCGAAACGCGTCCGTCGTTCACCCGTCGCGTTTTCCGACGGCGAGATCTGTCGTTCGCGCGAGGGAGCCTATGGAAGAAGACGCACCGATCTCGGCGCCGAGGCCCTTGAGTCCGCACACGAGCACCGAGGCGCCCGCCAGGCGGCGCATGGACTCGCGGCCATACACCGCGAGCTGGCGCGAGTGCAGGTCCTCGTCGATCTCGCCCGCCGCGGTCATAGCGTTTTCGGTGTTCGTTCGCGGCTTCTTCGCGCGCGAGATGTCGTCTTCGGAGTCTTGAGCGGTGGCGGGTCTCTTTGAGGCAGCAGAGGACATAAAATGCGTGTGACGCGGTCGACACAAGCCGGCGAGACTCCGCGGGTGAGCCACGGGTCGAGCGTGCGGGGTGTAGTGCCGCGCCGGGAGATTCGAAAACGGCGTCATCTCAGATCTCGATCGGCCGGCGAAAAGTACCGCGCGTCCGCCCGCAAAAAGCGTTGATACATTAGCCAAACGTGCTTTTCCTACGCACCTCTCGAGTCGACACCCACACGTCCTCCGCGCGCGGGCGAGTTTCGCGGGGGATCCAGAGCATCGACGCGGCGTTCTCGGTCGAGCGCCCGATCCCACAGAGCGGGCGAAGGAGGCGAGCCGCTCGCGCCACGACGTGCCTCTGCTCCTTTACCCGGAACAGCATGTCGTGCACGATTCCGTGCGCGGCGGCGAGCCGCCTGGCTCGGAGACCCGCGCGTCCCGAGCCCCGCACCACCGCCTGGACGCGCGCGGCGCACGTGCCCCGGCACCGCGCGTCCTTCACGGCGCGCGCGATCATCGAGCGACCGGACACGCCGTCTCGCGCCGCCGACGGGGAGGACCGCGACGGAGACGAGGACACGCGCGAGGATTGCGGTTCGGGTCGGGCCACAGGACGACCGCTGTCATCCGACAGTCATCCGACCAACCTTCAAAAGATGCCCAACTGCTTCGCGGACACGACGGCGATTGACGACGAGCTGTCTAATCGGTGGATCGACCTCGACCCCGCGGGGTATTTCCTGATCAAGGTCGACCGCGAACGAAAACGCATCGAGGCGGCGCACTTCCTGAACGTCATCGACGACGACGGCGTGGCGTGCGACCCTGAGACGAAAAAGCCCATCCCGTGCGACGGGTCGTACAAGCCGAGCGCCAATAAAATCTTCGCCGGGCGCACGGCTAAGGAGCTCTCGGTGCGCATTTTGGAGGAGGAGCCAGGCGCGGGGCTGGTGACGATGATGGTGCACGCCAACTACCTCGGCAGGGAGTTTCAGCGCGCGGAGGCGTGCCTAGCGAGCGGGGAGGAGTACGTGCAGGATTAGACTTTTCGACGCGAAAGGAGTCTGGAGGGAGGAGACTCCCGTTTTCGTTGGTTTTCGTCGAAAAAGAGTTCGAGCAACCGCGGCGCGACGCCAAAGTTGAGCTTTTTTTAGTCACCGACGCCACGCGCGATTGTATGGTATCTACGCATCACAAGAAATAGTCCGGGCACCTCTTCGCGCTCTGCTGCTCTTCTCCCCGCCTGGGCGCCGGGTCGTACTGCAGAAACTCCACGCCGCCGTCGTCGGCGACTTCCATGATGCTCGCCTGGTTCCCGCACCGGTAACAGTAGTTGGGCGCGCTGAACACCGTGACCAGCCCCTGGTCGTGGTGCCAGAGGTACCCCTCCATGACGAGCTGGTGCGCGCGCGCGATGGTCTTTAAACCGTTCGCGTGGTTGAACTGTTCCGTGATGTCCTGCCCGAACGTGTACCCCGCCCCGCGCGGGCTCATCCCCCACCCCGCGCGGTCGTCCGGGTCGGACCACACCAGGTCGCACACCGGCCCTTCGTGCGGCACCTCCTGGAAGCGGTCGATCTTGCGCACGTCGTCCAGGCTGTCGATGCTGGGCGATAGCCCTCCGTGCGGGCAGAAGATCTGGTTTTCCACCACAGCCGTTAGGGGCATGTAGTCGAAGAGATCCGTAAACGCCTTCCACACCCCAGCGTGTCCGTACTTGCGCACGCACTCGTCGTAAAACCCGTACACTTGCGTGATCTGCCGCGACTCGTGGTTCCCGCGGATGATGGTGACGCGGTCGGGGTACCGCACCTTGAGCGCGACGACCAAAGTGACGGTTTCCACGGAGTAGTACCCGCGATCGACGTAGTCGCCCAGGAACAGGTAGTTCGTGTCCGGCGCGGGGCCGCCCAGCTTGAACATCTCTAACATGTCGTGGAACTGGCCGTGGATGTCCCCGACCACCGTCACGGGCGCGCGCACGCCGTGCACGTTGCTCTCCTCGCTGAGCAAGCTCCGCGCGCGCTCGCACAGCTGAAGCACCTCCTTCTCAGGCAAGAACTTGTGCTCGAGGAGTTTCGACACCATCGCGTCGTACGCGGGGTACTCCTCGCCGTCCAGGCGCCCCATCGCGACCGTCTCCCGCGCGTCCCGGGCGGTGGCGTGTGTGTGTGCTTTTCGCGGCGCACGCGCGCGTCACGCCCGAGATCTGCGCGTGCGGGTCGTGTTCACGCGCCGAGAGCGTCCGTCGAGGCGCCGCGGAGGTGCCGCGGGTCGATCGGGACGAACGGGGAGGTGGCGAGAGGCCGACGCTCCGACGCGGGTCCGAAGAGACGAACGACGCGGACGCGAAGTGGCCGACCGATCCCAACCCCAACGTTTATGCCTTTCAAAAGTCGCTGCGGTTCTCGAATTCTTCTTTTTTCGCGACTGCGTGGCCACTGATGTGAGGCACGCAGGAATGTGACTGAAACACATATAAAAAAAACGCGCGCGCCAGATGACGCGGCCGTCAGGCGTCGTCTTCGCTTTTCACTTCGAGGGATTTGTTTTCTCGCCTCGCGCCGTCTTTCGGGGCAGAGCTCGACGCGCCCGGGAGAGAGCCGCGCCGCGGGTGAGTCGTTCGCGATGCCCCCCAAGCGAGCGTCGGGGCTGACGAGCTCCAAGAAGCGTCCGCATGAGGCCCCGACGAAGGGCCGCAAGGTGTTCGCCGGCTCGCGTCAGAAGGTGCAACGCGGCGGCGGCGGCGGCGGCAGTCGAGGCAGAGGCGCGGACGACGAAGGCGCGGACGACCCCGAGGGCGACGACGACATGATGGAGGACGCCATGGACGACGACGACGGGGACGGCCGCGCGAGGCGCGCGGAAGGACGAGGACGGGGACGGGAGGAGGAAGAGAGCGAAGAGGAGATCGAGGAGACGGCGGACGAGAAGCGATTGCGATTGGCTAAATCGTACCTCGACAAGCTGCGCGCCGAGGAAGCCGAGGCCGGCGGCGACTCCGACGAGGACGACGAGGACGAAGAGGACGCGCGCAACATGGACTCGCACGACCGTCTCGCGAACCGGCTCAAGAACGAGGCGATGCACAAGAGCGGGCGCGTCCGGAGGGAGATCGCGCGACGAGTCGTGGCGCCGACGTTCGGCGACGAAGACGAGGCTTCGGAGGATGACGACGACGACGACCGCGCCGGGACGGTGTGGCGCGGCCACCGCCTGTCCGTCACCGGCCTCGCGCTCACCGCGGACGATGCCACCGCGTACTCCGTGTCCAAGGAGGGCGGGATCGTGCGCTGGGACGTGGAGACGGGCGCGCGGACCAAGTTCCCGCGCGCGCCGCCGGCTGTTGTGGACCCGACGAAGGGCGGCGGCGGCCCGATGGCGCCGCCGCGGTGCGGCGCCGCGGCGCTTCTGTGCTGCGCGGTGGCTCAGGAGCGCCACCTGCTGTGCACCGCCGGCGCGGACAAGCGCATTCACGTCTGGGACACGCGCAGCATGAAGCACGTTCAGGAGCTGGCGTCTCACCGCGGCGCGGTGACGTCTCTGGCGATCCGCGACGGGACCGGCCAGCTCTTCTCCGGTTCCGCGGACCGCACGCTCAAGGTGTGGAGCCTGGACGACATGGCGTACGTGGACACGCTGTTCGGGCACCAGTCGGAGGTGATGTGCGTGGCTCCGCAGCGTCGCGAGCGCGTGGTCACCGTGGGCAGGGACCGCACGTGCCGCTTCTGGAAAGTCGCCGAGGACTCGCAGCTCATCTTCCGCCCGGCGCCCGGCGCGGGGCAGCTCGAGTCGTGCGCGTTTGTCACGCCGGACACCTGGGTCACGGGCAGCGACGACGGCACGGTCAGCCTGTGGAGCACTACCAAGAAACGCGCGGTGATGTCGTGGGAGGGCGTGCACGGCTTCGGGGGGGGTATGTCGACGAACAAACCCACGGACGAAAACGAACCGAGAGACGACGCGGAAAACGAAAAGTCGGCGCACGGCGTCGTCGCGCCAAAGTTTTTCGAGCCGCGCGAAGTCTCCGACGCCGTCGCGCGCCGCGTCGCCGCGCAGGAGATGTGCGGCGTTGGATCCGGGTCCGCGAACGCTCCCGCGGGCGTCAGCAACGCGGGTCGCTGGGTGAACGCCGTGGCGGTGGGCAAAGGCACGGATCTGTGCGCGTCGGGCGCGGGCGACGGCGCGATTCGGCTGTGGCATTTAAGCGACGATCCGGGAAGACAACTCGCGCCCCTGGGTTGTTTGCCCGCGCGCGGGTTCGTCAACGCGCTCGCCGTGGCGTCGAGCGGGCGGTTCGTGCTGGCCGGGATGGGCCAGGAGCCCAGAGGCGGCAGGTGGGCCAGGGACGCGCACGCCAAGAACGGACTGCTCATGCACCGCCTGAAACTCTCCGCGGATTGATGAGCGGGACGACACAGTAGCGACTGACTTACGCGTTTTTTTGTGACGTTCGACTGTTCGATTCCACGCGTTACATTCGTCGTCGGACGTACGCGCGGCGCGCGTCTCTTCCGCGGCGTTCAAAAACCAAACCGACTTTTGCCGTCGCTCGCCACGCTCTTTTTGTCGCGCTCTTTCTTTTCGTCGCGCTCGTTACACGGTCGTCTCCGTCGTCTCCGTCGTCGCGTCGTCCTCCCACGACCACGGCGCGTCCGAGTTTAAGTACCCCCGCAGCGGCGCGTTACCTTTCTTTGAGAAGCGTTCGTACGGACACAACACACGCGGCGTCGCGAGCGTCGCCTCGTACTCTCGCATGCACTTCATCCAGTCCTCGGCGTAGTCTGTGTTTCTGAAATCCGGGAACCACGGCCCGCCCTGCGTGTAGTGCACCGCCTTCGGTTTGCGTCCGCCCCCGTAAGGTTTGTGCCACTCCACCAAAAAGTTCCACTCGTGGTCCACCGCGCCGATGAGCGAATCGTCCAGCCACGAGAAGCGGTGCAGAAAGGCGCCCGGTTGGACGTTCGCCTCCGCCGCGGTGAGCGCGGCGTTCGCGGGGTGGCCGCAGTTGAACAAAATCATGGAAGACCAGTTCTTCCGGGGGTACGCCTCCTGTGCCACCCCCGCGAGCTTCACGCCGCTCTTCGGCGTGTAGTCGTGCTGCACGCACATCACCGCGTACCGATCATCCGCCTGCGCCAGAAGCTCGGCGACGTCGCCGAGGAAAAGGAAGTCGTCGTCCGCGAACAGCGCCCAGCCCTGGTAGTCGGCCAGGTGCGGCACGAAGAAGCGGCAGTACGTGAACTCCGTGCTCTGCTTGGGGTCCTGCGCGCGCCGGTACAGGCCGCGCGCGCGCAGCTCCTCGCGCTTCAGAGGCTGGACGTCCACCGGCACGGACGCGTGCTTCTCGAGGGAAAACTTAGCCACCTGGAACGCGATGTCCTCGTGCGAGTCGTACCCGAGGAACACCCGGAAGGGGCGGTCCCGGGACGCCAGCGGCGAGCCCGCCCTCTCGGCGCCGTTCGCGGGGACGTTCTCCTTCATCGCCTCCGGTGCGAGGCGCGACGGAAAGGGCGTGGGCCGCGCCTCCGAAGTGCCGTCTTCTCGGGTGGGCAGATTGGAGTACTACACGGTAGAACGCGGCTCGATTCGAGCCGCGTGCGCAACAGTGCGGAATTCAGGAAAACAGACATCGGCCGCGGACGTGACGAAATGCGACGTCGAGAAACCGACGACACCTTCTGCGCGAACCGACCGGCCCGGCGACGAGCGTCTGATCGCGTTCGCGCCCCTCGCGTGTCGCGGATGATGAGGCGTCGCGTGATCGCGCGTGAACCACGAAAAAGAATCGAAAGACCGCGTCTACGTCCCGTCTACCTCTCGCGCTCGAGCGCGGCGAGACGCTCCTCCGTCTCCGCCGCCGCGACGCGCTCCGCCGCCTGGTCCAGCATGGTGGCGCCCAGTCTGAGCGCCGCCGCCTGCGCGCCGGGCGCCAGCTCGGGCGCCATCTCGAGCAGCTCGCGCGCGAGCTCGGCGTCGAACGCGAACGCGCTCGAGTCGGGAGCGCGGGGCAGAGGTACCTCCCCGAGCACGGGAACCTCCACCCACGTCGTTTGTTCGCGTTCGGCGTTTGAAGCGTCGTCCGCGCGTTCCGCGGGAAGCGCGCTTCCGAAGAGCTCGGCGAGCTCGTTCGCGACGCGCAGCGTCTCGCGGTCCGCCTCGGTTTGCCGCGCGGCGCGGCCGAAGGTAGAGAAGAGCTCCAGCGCGGTGGGCAAAGGCGGGCGGTTCGAGCCGAGTCCGTCCGCGACGTTCTGTTGCGCGCGCGCCAGAGACAGCACGAACGCCGTCGCGGGCGCCGACGCCGCCGCCTCGGCGAGCTCGGAGACTGAAGCGCCGACGTACCGCGCCGTCTCGCGGAGCAGGATATCCTGCACCGGCCCGCCTTTCGGATCGAACGCTAAACGCAACGCTTCTTTCGCACCGGACGAGAGCTTCTTGCTCTTCTTTTCGATGTTCGTTTTTTCCGAGTCCGACGAGTCGGTCCCCGCCGTGGCGTCGTAAGACGTCGCGGGAGGACCGGTCATCGCGGAGTAATTCCCGAACGCGCCGGCGAGCTGCTTGACTCGGCGCACGCTGAGCGCGGCTTTGGGCCCCTGCGCGCCGTACAAAAGCTGCTCGAGCGCTCGTTTCGTTTCCGGCGAGTCATCGGTCAATAACCTTCGTGCGACGTACGGGTAGCACTCGTTGGCGATGGAGTAGTTCTTGTCCGACGCGAGCCCGATGCCCTCCAGGACGGAGAAGCTTCGCAGGATGTACCCGAAATACGACGGGATCTGGAAGATGTTCCCGTACCGCTCCTGGATGCCCTCCAGGTCGCGCGTGAGCTGGCCCACCTTGCTCTCCGCGCCGCCGGACGCCTCCAGGAACTTCTCGCGCCGCACCTTCATGTCCTTCACGCCCTTGAGCTCCTTGCGGATCTCCTTGATCTTCGCCTCGTCCGGCAAACCCAGCTCCGCGCGGAAGCCCTCGGCGCCGCCGCCCTTGGCGAGCGCCGAGAAGAGCAAACCGATCGCGCTCGCCACGCCCGCGTCCTCCATCGCCTCGCGCTTTCCATTCGGGATGAAGCCCATGGCGTCCAGATCCGCGGGCACTTTCTCGAAGTCCTTCGACACGAGGTGCGCGATGAAGCTCAAAATAGCGGTGGACAGCTCCGGGGAAACGGGCGTCACGAGACCCCAGTCTAAGATGCACAGTTTGCCGTCCGCGGTGCGGAACAAGTTCCCCGGGTGCGGATCCGCGTGTAAAAGCCCGATGTCCAGGAGCATCGCTAAGTACGCCGCGAGCGCCACCGCGCACAGTCGCGGGACGTCCCCTTCCTCGGACGTGTCCAAGCGTTGTCCGTCGATCCACCCGGTGGTCAACACGCGTCGAGTGGACGCGCCCTTGATCACAGGCGCCGCCGTGACCACGCCCGCCAGATCCGGTCGGCTCTCCATCGCGACGCGGAACCGCTCGCCGTTCGCGGCTTCGCGGCCGTAATCCAGCTCCTCCACGAACCTTCGGCCCCACTCGTCCACCAACCCTTCCAGGTCCGTGTTCAAGCCTTTGAACCTGCGCCAGGGCTCGGCGAACGACCGGATGATGCCGATGTCCAGCGAGATGGCGGCGAGCGCGCCGGGCCTCTGCACCTTCACCGCCACCGCCTCGCTTGAGCCGTCCGAACGCTTAATGCTCCCTTTGTACACCTGCCCGAGGCTCGCGGACGCGATGGGCGACGCCGAGAGCGCGAGCTTCTTCGCGTTCGCAGCGCCGAGCTCAGCGTCCAGGATGCGCCGCGCCAGCGCGTCGTCGAACGGGGGAACGGCATCTTGTAACGTCCGAAGCTCCATGATGTACGCCTTCGGGAGCAGGTCCTGGCGGCTGCTCAAAACTTGCCCGAGCTTCACGTACGTCGGGCCGAGAGACACGAGCGTCAAACGAAGCTGCGCGGCTCTTTTTTTATCGACGGCGTCCTTTTTGGTTTCGCTCGGCTCGTCTCCCAGCATCTTGCGGTCCAGCCACAGCTTTAGGCCGAACGACCCGAGAAGCGCGCCGGACCGCGCGGTGCGCTTTAACAGCGTCAAAGGGCGGCTCTTGAAGTACTTCTGAATCGCGCTCGGGTCGTACTCGCGCAACTCGGCGGGCTCGTCGTCGCCCTCGGACGCCGCCAGCGCCGCCCACTCGTCCATGCCGGCGTCCGCGCCGCCGCCGCTCACGAGCCGCGCCAGCGCGGCGGCGACGGCCGCGAGAAGCAACGCGCCCGTGGGGAGAGAGCCGCTCGACGCGACGAGGTCGGAGGGCAACGCCGCGGCGGCGGCGTCGACGGCGGCGGCGAGGCGCTCCGCCAAAGGATCCGGGACCGCGTTCACGATGCGCGCGGCCGCGGAGGCGGCGACGTCGGACGTGGCGCCGACGAGGGAAGACGTCGTCGCCGCGGTGGCGCTCTGGAGCGCGTCCGTCGCCGCGGCGGTCGCGGCGTCCACCGCCTTCCACACGTCGCGGCTCAGCTCGAGCTCGAGCGCCTTGGCGTCCGCGACGGCGGAGGCGACGTCCAGGTCGCGCGTCGCGCCGAACAGGCCACCGCCCGCGGAGACCGGCGCGACGGGCGCGCGGCGTCGCGACGCCAGGCGCCGCGCGCGCGCGGGCACCGCGCGCAGCGGCGCCGCCGGCGCGGCGCGCATCACGGCGGCGCTCTGCGCCATCGCGGGAGGGAGGTCGCGGTCGACTCGCGCGCGGAAGATGTGTGTTGTTCGCTCGCGATGCGGAAGCCACGTCTCCACGTTTTGCCGGGAGATTGCCTCAACCACTCAGGACAGTCGCAAGTTTCAGATCAAGTCCCCCACTGCACTTTGCCTGCTTCCGACACGACAGTGCCGATTTCCCGCACTGAACGTCTGAACCGGCAACCGGGGGGGCGCGATTTTTTTCGTGAGGTGCCGTCAGCATGCACGCGTGCGTCCGCAGTGCTGCGGCGCGCGCGCGATGAGCGACGCACTGGTGGACCTCGGGATCCAGGATGCGCTTCGGTATGTGCACGTGAACATCCTGCCGAGCGTCGTGCTCGTGTGCAGGGACGTCGCGCACATCGCGGTCATCTCCGTGTCCTGCGTCTTCTTCGCGTGGTCGTTGGCGCGCGCCTCGTCGTTGTTCGGCGCGGCGTGGGTGTTCGCCAAGGCGGCCGCGGCGCTCTCCGCGTTCCAGCTCGTGTGGGCGCGCGTGGTGGACCCGTTCGTGTACGACAAGACGCGCGAGTACGTCGAGCTCGGGAAACGCCGCAGGTTCGCCGCGGAGAACAGCGCGATGGGCAGCCTCTTCTCGCCGCCCAGCCGCGGCGCCGGCGCCATCGGACGCGGCGCCGGGACGCCGGGAAAGACTCGGGAGGACCCGCTCGCGGAGAAAAGGCGCGCGGTGGCCAACGGCGGGACGCCTGGGACGCCCGGCTCGGTGGCTGGCACGCCCCGCGCGGGCACGCCCGCGGGCTCGAGGCTCGGCTCGAGGCAAAACAGCTTTCGAGCGGACGGTTTGTTCGACGGCGCGTACGCCGCGACGGGCGCGTCGCGGCCGGACGCCGCCGCCGCCGCGGACGCCGCGCTGGTGGCCGCCGGCCCCTCGTGCTCCGCGGGCCTGCGCCTCGCCGCCGTCCCCGTGGGCAGGCGGGGCATGCCCCTGTCCGCGCTCCGGGACGGCTCGCGCGTCGCGGTGGAGCTCCGCGGCGTCGGCGGCGACGGCGACGGCTGGTCCGAGGGGTTCCTGTGCGTGCACCCGCACAAGACGTACGAGACCGCCGCCGTGATGGGCGCGCTCAACTGGGGAGGCCACCAGCTGGTCGTGGCGTGCCGTGGCGCGACGGAGGCCATGTGCCGCGGGGAGGTTCTGAACCTCCGCCCGCCCTCTGAGAGCGAGAAGGAAAACGACACAGGCGCGAACCGCGGCGGCGCGTTATTCGCGAGCGCGCCGCGCGGCGCGCGCGCGAGCGCGGAGGCGCACGAGCGGGACGTCGCTCGGTTCGTGTTCCGGGTACACTTGTTCGGAAGCGGGAGGGAGATCACGTTGCGTAACGAAGGCACCGGTACGCTGGTCACGACGTTCGTTTCTGGGGTCAAGTTCGAGCGGCGGCGGGTGGTGGCGTGGCACAAACAAAGGAGCTCGAAGGTGCTCACCGCGTCGTCGACGATGTTCTCGCCCCCCGAAGGCGGCGCCTGGGAGGAGTTGGCGCTGGTGCCCGTGCGCCGCACGAAGCTGGGCCTCGTGCCCGCCGAGGACGACGGCGAGACGAGCGAGTCTTGCGAGTTCGCGTTCTGCCGCCCGAGGGAGGGCACGTTCTGGAAGCACGACGCCGGCGACGACGGCATGATGGCGTTCACCAAAACGCTCGCGGAGGCGTCGCCGTTCCGGCTGCACGACGCCGACGCCGGCGAAGCCTTTTTTTCGGACCACCGCCGCCGAGACTAGTCGCCGAGACGAGCGCGGGGCGTAGCTAAACGAACAGCGCGTGATGATGAAAAACGCTCTTCTCACTCTATGTGCCTATGTTCCTCATGGCGGCCACCGCGGCGACGACGTCGCCGAGCGCGGCGGCGTCCTCCGAGGCGGCGAACGGAACGTAATTCTCGCGCGGCGTCGCGCAGCACGCCGCGAACGCCGCCAGCGTTTTCGGGGGCTCGGGCGCGAGCGCGGCGACGACGTTCGCGAAGTACTCGGCGTCCGCCGCGAGCTGCGCGGCGCCGGTCTCGGAGAGACGCTCGATGACTCGGATCTCCGCGACCAACGCATCCGCCGCGAGGCGCGCGACGTCCGCCATCCACTCGCCGGGGTCGAGTTCCGGCTCGAAAAAAAACGCATCGTCAAACGCGCTTCGCGCGCGGGGACCCTCCGCCTCCTCGGGCCCCTGGCCCGAGAAAGAGGTGGGCTTCCTCGGAGACCCGAGCGCCTCCGCCGCCGCGCTCGCCGCCGCGTCCCGCGCCGCCGCGCGGTCCTCCTCGCGCGCCTCCGCCACCTGCTCCAGCGTCTGCGGCAGGGAAAGCAGGTACTCGCCCGCGTTGGTCACAGCCTCCTGCGGGTACGCGCTGAACGAAGGCAAGTCGCCGCCGGCGTCGCCGCCGGCGTCGCGCCACGCCGGCCGACGCGCGTACCCGGCGAACTCGCGGAGCGCGCGCGACGCGAGCGTCTCCAGCGCGAACGCGTGTGTCGCGTCCGCGAACGCGCGAGCCTTCAAACGCGCGAGAGGAAGGGGGTCGGACGACGCGGAGGCGTCGGCCAAAAAACCGCGAAGCGCGCGCGCCTCGTCGGCGTCCGCCGCGACCGCCGCCGCCGCCGGCGTCACCGCGTCGGCGTCTCGCGGGACCGGCGGGTCCCGTCCGTCCGACGACGATACGAGGGACAGCGCTTCGTTTAAATCCTTTCGCGAACTGAGCCACGCCTTCAGTCGTTCCGTGAGCGCGTCGACGCGGTGTGTCGTCGCCGCGGAAGCCGCCAGGAGACCGACGGCGGCGCGCGCGTCCGCCTCGACGGAGGCGGACCCGACAAGGTTTCGCCCCGCGCGCGTCTCCGCCGGCGCCAAACGCGCGGGCGCCGCCGCCTCCTCCTCCTCGTCCTCCGCGGGGGGGACGGCCATGCCCTTGGCGACCCTCAGTCTTCTGAGCGCGACGCACGCGCCGCGCACGCGCGCGACCGTCGCCGCGTCCAGCGCGCGGAGCATCGCACGCGTCTCCATCCCGTCCGCGAGCTTCTCGCATCGCGCCGTCGCCGCCGCCGCCGCCTCTTCCAAGCCGGCGGTCGCCGCCGCCGCCGCCGCCGCGGTCGCCTCGGCGTCCCCCCCGCGCGCAGCCTCGTCCGCCGCCGCGAGCGCCGCCGCGAGCGCGCCGTCCTCGCTCAGCGCGCGCTCCTCCAGCTCGGCGTAGCGCGCGCGCACGCCCTCGAAAGGCGCCAGCGCCTCGGCGAGCGCGGCGAGCGCGGCGGACGGCGCGACTCCGGTTTTCTCCCCCGCGTCGGTCACGAGAAGCGCCCTAGCGGCTTTTCCAAACCCTTCCGCGGCGTTCGCGTAGGTCTCCGCGAAGAGGTCCAGCGATTTCGTCGCCGCTCTTTGTTGAAACTCGCGCTTGGTCAGCGAGCTCAGCTCGCGCCAAGCAAACACCACCAGCTCGTGCGACTCTTTCGGGAACGCGCGGCTCGTCCATAAAACTTCGCGTCGCGCGGCATCCGCCACCGCCGCGGCGTACGAAGGCACCCACGCCGCGAACCTCTTTGCTTCCTCGTCCGCGTTTTTGGACGCGGTTTTGTGTGTGTCGTTTGCGAAAGCCTTCCACTCGCGCAGAAGGGGCTCGACCACGCGCGTCTCGGCGTACGCCGAGAAGACGGATTGAATCTTGCCCGAGACGTGCAGCACGTCGCGCATCTCTTCGGCGCGCGCGACGTCGCCCGCGGCGAGCGCGGAGACCAGCTCCGGCCTCGCGAGCGTCTCGAGGCGTTTCTCGAGCACTTCGACGCGTTCAGGCGCGTCCGCGAACTCGGGGACGTCGCCCACGACGCGCAAGCCGCGGCGCATGGACGCCAACACGTCGGCGATGTGTCGCACGTCGCCCGTCGCCGCGACGGCATCCGTCGACGCGACCAGCTCGGCGAGGCCCGCGGCGTTCGCGAGCGTCTCCCGCGCGTGCTCCATCCGGGCCTTCACCTTATCGACGGACGCGAGCGTGCGCACGGCGTCTCGGGAGGCGCCCTCGGCGTCGTCCAGGCGCCGCAAGATGCCTTGGATGCGCGACTGCAGACTTTTCGTGTCGTGCTCGACGCGGTCGATCTCCGCCACCGCGCGCGGGATGCGACGCAGACCGGAGACGGATTGCTCCTCCAGAGCCAGGGAGATGTCCTCCGCCATGAGCTGGAGCTTCATCTCCACCTCGGCGAGGTGCTTCTCGACGTGCTCCGGGTCCTGGGACGGACACCTGCGCGTGCGGCGAAGGGAGGAGAGGTGAGCGATCGGCGTTCGGGCGACACGACGCGAGAAGAGCGCGGAATCGAACGCGCCAGGTCTGTCGTGGACGTACCCGGCGGCGGCGCGGTTCACCCACGCCTTGACATCGAACGCGGGGTCGGAGAAGTCGTCGATGGAGATCGACATCGTCGCGGCACCTCGCCGTGCTGTGCTGCACGGACACCCGCTCTGCGCTCGCGGGCCCGCGCCCCGCATTTCAAGTTTCGAAGAAGCTCGCGGTTTTTCGCCCGGTCCGTCCGACTGTCCGAATCGACTGGCAAGCGCACAACGACGCAGATACACCTTTGCCAAGTGTCATTCCGAAGACGAGGCGTCGCGCTATCATACCTCCTCGCGCCGCGCACTCGGCTCCTGTCGTCGCGAAGATGTCGGCGTTCGCCGGCGCCGCACTCCCGCTCCCCGCGCGCGAGGCGGCGGGCGTCGCGTCCGGCGCCCCGCGTCGCGCGCCCCCCGTCTCCGCGTCCGCTCGTCGTCTCGCACCGATCCGGCGTCGCGCCTCGCCGGAGCCTCCGTCTCCCCGGCGCGTCGCCGTCCGCGCGCGCGCCGCGTCCGAGAAGACCGTCGGCGAGGCGGTGACGTACTCGTTCGACGTCGCCGGGAACGCCTCGGCGACCGCCTCGCGGGCCGCGAGGTCCCCCGCCGTGGCGACGGAGCCCTCTCCGTCCGCCACCGTTTCGGGGCCTTTGTCCGAGCCGACGCCGGTTGTTGACCCCCGCTCCGTGGACCCCGACGCGGTGGTCGCCGAGGTGCTGGCGACCATCGCGGACACGGACTCGGGCAAGACCGTGACGCCCGAGCAGAGACTGGCGACGGACGCGAACATCGCCCTCCTGGAGGCGGTGGGCGCGACGCAGACCCCGAACGCGCTGACCAACCCGCTCATCTTCGGCGACTACGACGTGAGCTACGTCAGCACGGGCGGGAAGCAAATCGGGAACCCCGCGGGCGGACGCTTCCGCGGCGGGCTAGGCGCCGCGCTGTTCCGCACCGTCGGTTTGGAACAGAACCTGTACCAGCCGGACGTCGTGGTGAACCGCGTGGCGTTCCTGGTGTTCGGCCTCATACCCGGGGAGGTGGTCCTCCAGGGCAACTTCGCGCCCGTCGAGATCGAGGAGGAGACCGCCGCGGAAGCCGCCGCCGCGCGCGACGCGCTGAGAGACGACAACGACGCTTTGAAAAAAAAACCGATGAGCAAAAAGGAACGGCGCGACGCGCGGTTCGCCGTCTACCGCGACGCCGAGAACCAGAAGTACGCGGGCGACGGCATGACCGTCCGCGCGTACTTCGACCCACCGAAGATCACCCTAGGGGGCTTGCCCGCCTTCGTTGTCGGCCCGAAGTCCTCAGTGGTGCTCTCCACGACGTACATAGACGAGGACGTGCGGCTGGGGAAGGGAAGCCGCGGAAGTTTGTTTGTGTTCGCGCGGAAAACCGCGGAACAGGCGGAGCGGGACCGCGCGAGGTGGAAAGTGGGCGGTTTCGGTGTCGTCGTGATGCTCGCGTGCACTGCCGCGCTTCTGTTCTTCGCAATCAGGCGCTTCCGCGCGGGGGGGGTCACCGAGCTCGCCGTCGCCACCGGCGCGGCGGTTGTCGCGTCGGCGGCGATGGCGCTGGTGATGCGCCAGGGCGGCATCGTCGCCGAGGACGCCGACTACGAGGAAAAGTACCAGGCGCAGGCGGAGCGCGCGCGCGAGCGCGCCGCGAAAGCCAGGAACAAAGCGACGGAGTGAGGGTCGAGAAAAAGCGAGCGAGCGACGATGAGGCGACGCATTCCGTCGGACGCGACGCGCGTCGTCCTTTCAAAGTAGTACTATTTACCCTACGTAACACTCTTCGCGTCGGTAGCGTCGACGCTCTCCGCTCGTCATCGACGCGTTCCCCGAACTCTCCGCCGCGCCGGATCGATCTATTTCAGGTCCACGACGTCCCCGTCCTCCATGTCCAGTTCCCGCGGTGTGGTCCCTTCCTGGTCCACCGCTTCGCCGTCGAACAGCAGCGCCGGCGGGTCTCCCAGCTCCCGCCGGACGCCCGCGCCGTCCTCGGAGGCGAAGAAGTCGCCCAAGATTTCCGAAAACGTCCGAGCGTCCGAGCACGACCACTCGCACCGCGCGCCCCGCGGCGTCTGGAACACGATGGCGATGGTCTTCCCACCGACAGCCGCGCCCGAGGCGGACGCGCCCCCTCCCGCCGCCCCCGCCTGGACGCTCGGCGGAGGCGCGACGGGCTCGGGCGCCTCCATCGGCGCCGCCGCCGCCGCGCGGAGCTCGGCCATCCGCCGCCGCGACGCGTACACCGACTCCAGCGTCGCGACGTCCACCGACTGGACGACGCCGGAGGCAGTTTTCGCGGGAGGGGGGGCGAGGAACGCGTCCGCCGCGGAGGGGCGCTTTTCGTCATCGATCTCGACCACCTCGACGTCCGCGTTCGAGGTGGTGGCCGCTCGAGCCGTGCGCGCGCGTTTGCGCGCGGACGCGGACGTCGCGCACACCACCTCGTCCGAGTCATCGTCGTCCTCGCGAGCGCGTCGAGAGCCCGCGCCCGCGTTTTCCTTCGGTTTCTCCTCCTCCTCGTCCGACCACACGACCGGCCGCACCGTCTTGTACACCAGGCAGTCGTCCGAGTCGCTCCCGGAATCGCTGTCCGAGATCATCCCGCCCGCGCGCCCGCCGTCGGCACCGAGCCCTCGCGCGGTGAGCACTGACGGGTTTCATTTCAACTTGATCGTGGGCACACCATTTTCTCGACCGCCACTCGGCACGACGGGACGAGCGAAACGCTTTTCCTCCTCGTAGCTCGGGTCAGAGCGTTCCGCGCCGAGCGCGACTCGTCCGCGCCGGAAGCGCCCTCGCCGCGTCTTCGCCGTGCGCTCGATACGCGACGCTTCGCGCGCGGGCGCGATGTCCGCGGCCCCCCTCTTCGCCCGGGGCCTCGTCGTCGCCTCGGCGGTAGAGATCGGACCCGTCTCCAAGAAGCCCCGCCCGGCTACGTCACCGCGTCGTCTCCCGACCGTACCGGACTGCGGCCCGCCCACGGCGGCGGAGGTGGACGCGCTCGCCGAGTTCGTCGCGCGCGCCGACCGTCTGCTGGTCATCACCGGCGCGGGCGCGTCCACGGAGTCGAACGTCCCCGACTACCGCTCCCCCAACGGCGCGTACTCGACTGGATTCAAGCCGATGACGCACCAGGAGTTCATGCGCTCCGAGCAAAACCAGAAGCGCTACTGGGCGCGCTCGTTCGCCGGGTGGCGCGCCTTCGCCGAGCGCACGGTTCCCAACGCGGCGCACCACGCGCTGGCGGACGCGCAGAGGCACGGCCAGGTCTGGCGCCTCATCACGCAGAACGTCGACCGGCTGCACCACGCCGCCGGGAGCGAAGACGCGCTCGAGCTTCACGGGACGACGCACGAAACTGTCTGCGTCGCGTGCGGCGACGTGCGCGACCGGCGACGGTTCCAGCAAGAGCTGCGAACTTTGAACCCGCGCTTCACAGAGGCGGTCGATGCGAGCGAAAGGAACGCACACGGAAAAGAAAAAAGTTTTATGACCAAGACTCGGCCGGACGGCGACGTCGAGCTCGCGAACGCGTCCGCCGCGGTTAACGATTTCGTCGTGCCGCGATGCGCGAGATGCGGCGGCGGTCCGGTGAAGCCGCGCGTGGTGTTTTTCGGCGACGCCGTCGAGCCGGCGACGCATCACGCGGCGACCTCCATGAGCGACGGCGCGGACGCCGTGCTGGTCGTCGGCTCCTCCGTGTCCACGTTCAGCGCGTTCAGACTCGTCAGGGACGCCGCGCGCCGGAACGTCCCGATCGCGATCCTCACCAAAGGCGAGACGCGCGCCGACGCGCTCGCGGAAATCAAGGTGGAGCGCCTGGCGGGCCAGACGCTGCCGCTCGTCGTCGAGCGCGCGCGTGCGTTGGAGATGTACGGATACTAAACCGGCCGTAGCTTCGTGATGTCGTCGCGACACGTACAACAGAGGCGATATGTATTCACATAAGTCAGTTCTACCGAGACGTAACCGCGCGGCGCGCGCGAAAGCCTCGCGCGCGTCGACGACTTTTCCGCGGAAAAAAGTTCCGGTGTTCCGTCGAATCAGTTGCCCCCGATCATGTTACCGATGACTTCCACGACGCTTCCGACCGCGCCGATGAGGGGCTCCAAGCACTCGCCCGCCGCGCCGACGAGGGGCTCCACGCAGCCCGCGAGGGGCTCCACGCAGCCCATGATGGGTTCGATGCAGGGCGCGTCCGCCGCGCACTCGGCGATGCAGGAGAGGTCGGGCACGTCGATACCGCCGATGTCGATGCTCCCGATCATGCTTCCCGCGTTCGCGATCATCCCCCCGGCGTTGGAGAGCGACGCGCCGACGTCCCCGAAGCCCCCCGCCATCGCGCCGATCACCATCACCCCCGCGGCGCCGCCGACGGCGTACTTGGCGACGGAGACGGCGCCGCCGCTCGCCTTCTGGTTCTTCATCGCCGTCTCGTTCTTGAGCGAAATCTCAAACGCGCACAGCTTGGTGTGCGCGCACGGCACGCCGTGCTTCAGCGACAGGTCGATCACCTGCTGCTCCAGGTGCTTCTCCTGCGTCAGCCAGGCCCTGGCCGTCATCATGTCGATGCGCTGCTTGACGAACACCTTGTCTAACGGGATAGAAAGCGCGTTGTTCTGCAGGTCAAGCGCCACGGGGATGCTCCGCTGCCACACCGCGCCGCCCGCGACTCGGCCCTGGATCTCGATCGTGGGAGGCAGGCCGCCCACGCACTTGCCGCTGATCATCACGGGCGCGCCCGCGAAGAGGTCGGGCACGGGGAAGGGCAGGATCTCCACCCCCTGCGCGCTCATAGGGATCCCGACGGCGATGTTGGTCAGGATGGGCGTCTTGGACGCGCGGAGCAAGTCGAACATCTTCTTCTCCACCGTCTCCGGCGAGTACGCCGCGCCGTTCATGCCGCGACCGATGCCCGCCAGCATCTTGAGGAAGTAGTGGTTGGCGTACCGCCCGATCCCGAACGTGTTCACGCGAGGCAGCATCGCGGCGGGATCGGCGCCGCCGTTCTTGAAGGCGCGCTCCACGAAGGTACAAATCTCGCGCTCGTCCTCGACGGCGCCGTCCGTGATGACAAACACCATCGGCACCGCCCCGGGGTTGGGCTGCGCCGAGAACAGCTCCAGCGCGCGCGCCAAAGGGGTCATGATGTCCGTCGTTCCGCGCGCCTGGCAGTTGACGTTGACCCAGCGCAGCGCCGCGTCTTTCGCTTCGTTCGTCGCGTTCGTCAGCCCTTCCTGGTCGAAAAAAATCTGCAGGTTATCGAACGCGCAGATGTTGAACCGGTCATTCGGGGTGAGGTCCTTCAGGCCGGCGATGAGCGCCGCGCGCGCGGCGTCCATCGGCCCGCCGCCCATCGACCCCGAGCGGTCTAAAAGGAAAATCACGTCGCGCGGGAACGGATTCACCGCCTCGGGCTTGGGCGGCGCGATGGCGATGGCGAAGGAGTGCCTGCGGTCCGGATCGCCGGGCGCGGGGGGCTGCTGCACGCCCGCGGCGGCGATGTCACCTCCCCAGACGGGCATCACCATCACGAACTCGGTGTTTTGCCACTTCTCGCGCTTGATGGGGTCCAGCTGCACCTGCGTCACGCCCGCGCCAGCCTGCACGAGGGTCACGGGGTGCGTGGGCGACATCACCTGCACCTGCTCGCTGTACGCGGATCGCGCGGTGGCCATCACCGAAAGCACCTTGGTCAGGGGCGTGTTGGGTGAAATGCACCCGGTGGGCAGACGCGTGGGCGCGCGGAACACGTATGCGCCGTTCTCGAAGTCCAGCGGCGTGAAGTACGTCGCCTGCACGTGCACGGTCTCGCCCGCGGGCACGCCCGGGATGGAGATGGCGAAGAGCTCGGGGTGCGCGGGCAACGGCGCGGCGGTGTTCCGCCCGAAGCGCGTGCCCTTCATGTTCTTGGTGTCCTTGTTGGGCATCACCCCGCTGGCGAAGCGCTTGTTGGACATCTGCGCGGAGACGCCCGTGACGGTGGTCTGCTCCGTGACGGGCATGGCGAAGGTGATGTTGCCCTTCTTGCCGTCGTTCTTGGCGGATTTCAGAAGCGACCCGGGGACGACCCAGGTGGTGTTCACGGTGACGAACGCGGTGGACAGGTGGCACTCCACGTGGAAGTCCATCTTCTGGAGCTGCGCGGGGGTGAACACCGTCTCGGCCTCGCCAGCCGCGCTCGTGGCGTACAAGCCGGGGCACGCGGGGCGGTAGTGGTCCGTCGCCCCGGCGGGGCTCTCTCGTCTCATCGCGGCGGGCATGTGCGCAAACCGCGGTAACAACAAATCGCCCGGTGAATCCGGGACGCGGCGAGGGAAGCGCCGAGAGTGTCGCGCGCGGCGTCGGTCACGCGAGCGCGCACAACCTGAGTGAGCGTCAAACCGCGGACGTCGAAGAGACGCGCGGAGGCTTTGTGGCGGGCCCGGGACCTGCGGGGACGTTTAGATGTTCCGCGAACTGAGACATTTCTTCCTCGACGAACGGCAAGCTTCGCGGACACGTGTACGACTTTTCGGAACAACGTCGCGATGAGTTTTCGCGGAGCGTCATTACGAGTCGCGGCGACGCATGCGCGCGCTTCCGACGGCGTGCACCAGCCTCGCGCGGCCCTCGATCGTCTCGGCGAACGCGCTTCGTCGTCCGACCCGCCCCCGAACCACCGAGAGCCCGGCACTCCCGCCGAGTCCGCTCGCCGACATGACGGTGGGCCGGAAAGCCCCCATCCGAAAGGTGCCGCACCACAAGCTCTTCAAGTCCGAGCCCGACCCGTCGTGGTTCGGCAACCCCTCCAACCCGAGCGGGGACAAGAGGGGCTGGTCCGCTCCCAACTGGCTCACGTCTCGGTTCCACTTCTCGTTCGCGGAGTACTCCAGCAGCAAGAACGACTCCTTCGGCGTGCTCCGCGTGATGAACGACGACTTGGTCATGCCCAAGCGGGGCTTCGGGACGCACGGCCACGCCAACATGGAAATCTGCACGTACGTCGTCGAGGGCGCGCTGACGCACAAGGACTCCATGGGCACGTCCGAGACGCTCACCAGGGGCGCGATCCAGTTCATGACCGCGGGAACGGGCGTGCGGCACAGCGAGCACAACCTCGACAGCTCCAAGCCCCTGCGGTTCATCCAGATGTGGATCGTTCCCAACGCCGGAGGCCTCGCGCCGAACTACGGATCGCACGCGTTTGAACGAGCCGACCGACTGAACCGATGGTGCGCGGCGGTGAGCCCCGTGCCGGGCGCCGGGGTGGACGGCGGGACCGCGCCGGTGCAGATCAACCAGGACGCTTGTATCAAGGTCACCGAGTTGGATCCAAACGTGGCGCTGCCTTTCGCCACCGCGAAAGGGAGGCAGGCGTACATGCTGTGCGTCGAGGGCGAATGCGCGGTGAACGCCGGGAACGAGACGGCGGCGACGCTCGAACGGCACGACGCCGCCGAAATTTCCTCAAGCGCAGACGTCGTGTTGGTCGCCGGCGCGAAGGGCGCGCACGTGCTGGTGGTGGAGATGGCCGAGCGCGGGCGCTCGGGGCGCGAGGATCTGTGAAGTCACTTTTAGGTGGACCGTACGCGTCGTCAGGTGTCGACACGCGACGAGCGAGTGCGTAGTCTACGAAAGTACTTTCACTTGCCTTTTTCGTGAAAACGCGGAGAAGCGAACCGGCCGCGCGTCTGTTTTTTCGCCGCGCCAGGGTCTCCCGAATTCCTCGATCGGCGTGGTCGATCGCTCCCGATCTCACTCCGCAGCGCACAAGGGTCTGCCCCCAGCACTCGGAGCGCGCGAAACGGCGAGGCACCATGAACCAGCCCTCCCGTGCCGAGAAGTTCGTGCTTCCGGAGGGCGTCCGGAAGCTCACCTTCACGCGCGACACGAAGGTTTCCAACGCGGGAACGTTCATCGTGCAGAAGGAGGACCACACGCTGGGGAACACCGTGCGCATGCAGCTGCACCGCGACCCCAACGTGGTGTTCGCGGGGTACCAAGTGCCGCACCCCTCCGATAACCGCATCGTCATCAAGGTGCGCGCCCGTTCGCCGCGACGCGAGCGTTCGCTCGCACCGCGTCGCGCACACCGCGACCCGTCTCTCCGGGGCGGGTTCATCGCATCTCCTCCGAGTGTGCCATTTTGTCATTTTTAGGGTTTCCTCCCCGCGTCTCGCGCCCATCGACGACGACTGACACGCGTTCCGCGTCGCCGAACCCGCAGGTCCACACCAACAAAGACTCCTCTCCCATGCAGGCGATGACGGAAGCGGTGGACCACCTGAGGACGGAGGTACGACTCGCGACGGAATCGGCGCCCGAATGGCGAGATGGTTTTTTTTGCTCGCGCTCGGCGCGCGCTCGAACCGCGGCTCACCTTCGCCCTTTCGCCCTCCCCTCTCTCTCTCGTCCCGACAGGTGAGCGACCTCTCCCAGAAGTTCTCGGACGAGGTTCGAGCCTTCAAGCACCAGCAGGGGAACGACGGGTACTAGACACGCATAGCACTATTAGGCACTTAGGAAGAGCGACGGTTTTTATGTTACGAAGGCGGTCGGTTTCGAAGCATCTTTTTTAGTCGGTCTCCCGGTCAAACGAGACCGCTCGTCCGCTTTCGTTTCGATTTCTCGCCTTTCGAAGGACGCGTGGACAGTGCAGTTTCTGGTCCGTTTGCGTACGACTCTTCACTTCGAGTCGCACGTGCATCCGTTCGCGGCGGGCACCATGGCGTCCGATGACTCCGACCTGTTCAACGTCGCGATGTTGATCGACGAGCTCAAGGTGCGTGTTCGCCAGGCACACGACGACGCGACGACGCCCGCGGCGGCGACGCCGCGCCGTTTCCGGCGTCCGCGGTGGCGCAAAACCCATCGGGTTTGAACACCGCGCTCGCGAAAATACCGCACCGATCGCGGGCCGTGATCTGCGTCGCGTGGCGGACGCGACGCGCGACGGACGCCTCGATTCCGCGCGGCGCAGACTCGGGACGTCCCGCGAGCGCTCCGGCGCGTTCCGCGCGGTCGCGGAACGACGCGGGACGCGCGCGTCCGACGCGCCTTCCGACGTCGTCCGTTTTCCGTCCGACGTCGGAAGCTTTTTTTTTTCGCTTTTTCCTTCTCCCGAGCGCGCGGCGAACGCGCCGCGCCGCCGGCGGTCTCCCGACGCTCGCGCGCTGACCCTGATGCCCCCCGCGCTCACGCGACAGAACGAGAACGTGCAGCTCCGCCTGAACTCCATCCGCAGACTGACCACCATCGCGAGCGCGCTCGGCCCCGAGCGCACGCGCGCCGAGCTGGTGCCTTTCCTCGCGGACGCCAACGACGACGAGGACGAGTGCCTGCTCGCGGTGGCGGAGGAGATGGTGAACCTGATCGGCCTGGTGGGCGGGCCCGAGCACGCGCACGCGCTGCTCGCGCCGCTGGAGAATTTAGCATCAGTGGAGGAGACTGCGGTGCGCGACAAGGCTGTGCGCTCGGCGCGCGAGGTGGCGCGCGGCATGACGCCGGAGGGCGCCAAGGCGCACTTCGCGCCGCTCGCGATGCGCCTCGCCTCTGGGGACTGGTTCTCCGCGCGCGTCTCCGCGTGCGGGCTGATGGCCACGGCGTACGAGCTGTGCGCCGGGGACGAAGCCGCGCGCGACGAGATGCGCGCGGCGTACGCCAAGTTGTGCGGCGACGAGACGCCGATGGTGCGCCGCGCCGCCGCGCAGCACCTCGGGGCGTTCGCGGCGGCGTGCGAGTCGCGACACGTCGAGACGGAGATGCTGTCTTTGTTCCGGCGGCTGACGTTGGACGAGCAGGACAGCGTGCGTCTGCTGGTGGTGGAGGATTGCGCGGCGCTCGGGAGGCTTTTGCCGAAGGAGGCGTGCGCGGCGGAGATGGTTCCGGCGGCGAAGAAGTTCGTCGCCGACAAGAGCTGGCGCGTGCGCTACGCGGTGGCCAAGCAGCTGTACGACCTGTGCGAGTGCGTGGGCGCGCAGGTGGCGCGCGACGAGCTGGTGAGCTCGTACGAGCGCCTGCTCGCGGACGGCGAGGCGGAGGTGCGCATCGCGAGCGCGGGGCTGGCGAGCGAGCTGTGCCGGCTGGTGGGCCCGGAGGCGGCGACGGCGGAGATTGTGCCGCGCGTCAAGGAGCTGGCGGGTGACGCGAGCCAGCACGTGCGCGCGGCGCTGGCGTCCGTGGTGATGGGCCTCGCGCCCACGCTGGGCAAGGATCGCACGATCGAGCACCTGCTGCCGGTGTTCCTGACGCTGCTCAAGGATGAGATCCCGGAGGTGCGGCTGAACATCATCTCCAAGCTGGAGGAGGTGAACTCGGTGATCGGCGTCGACTTGCTGGCGCAGGAGCTGCTGCCCGCCATCGAGGACCTCGCCGAGGACGCGCACTGGCGCGTGCGCCTCGCCATCATCGAGTACGTGCCTTTGCTGGCGAGCCAGATGGGCACGGCGTTCCTCTTCCAGAAGAACGCGGAGGGCGAGGACGGCGAGCTCACCAAGCTGTGCCTGCGCTGGCTGGGCGACCGCGTGTACTCCATCCGCGAAGCCGCCGCTGTGAACCTGAAGCGGCTGGCGGAGGTGTTCGGGACGGAGTGGGCCAAGGAGCACGTCATCCCGCGCGTCATGGCGCTCGCGGAAAACCCGCACTACCTGCACAGGTCAGCCGTCGTGCGCGCCATGACGCTGCTCGCGTCCGTCGCGGGGCAAGACACGTGCCTGCGGGACATCATGCCCGCGCTCAAGGCGGCGGCGAAGGATGCCGTGCCCAACGTGCGATTCGGCGCCGCCAAGGCGCTCGGGGAGGTGGCGTCGACCCTGGACGCCGCCGTGGTGGAGGGGGAGATCCGGCCGACGCTCGCGGAGCTGGAGGCGGACGAGGACGCGGACGTGCGCTTCTACGCCGGCCAGTCGCTGCAGCTCTGCGAGATCGCCGCGCGCGGGTGAATCGACTCTGGCGGCGCGACATCAAACTAGAGTGGTGTTACAAGCGCGAGACGTTGTAGAATAGCAAGGAGAGACACGCGTTCACTAAACACGCGTTGTCACGGGGAAGAGAGCGCGCGGTCGGCGACCGCCGCGACGGTTGCGTCGTCGGCGACGACGTACCCGCGACCGTCCCACGCCGCGACTTCGTTCTCGACATCCTGCAAAATCTCCCGGATCTGCTTGAGGAAGATCTTGTGCGCGTACGGCGGCGTGAGCGCCGGTCTCAGCGCGAGCGTGTGGCGCACGCGCACGCCCCCGAGCGTAGGCTCCTCGGTGACGGTCCAGCTCCCCTCGAACTCGCGTATGAATCCTTTTTTGTGCAGCGCCACCTCCATGTATCGCCGTTGTTTCTCTTCGGACACGGCCAGCTGGCACGGGAACGCGCCGCCGAACACCAGGAACCGCCACCGGCAGCTCTGCTGCACGAGCAGCCGCCCGTCGTCCATCTCGTCCACGCGCACGGAGTCCACCGTGGAGAATATGCGCGGCGACGCGAGGTAGTCCGTGAGCATGGCGTACACGGAATCCGCGTCGCACGCCAAAACCATCTCGCCCACCAGCGAAAACTTGCCCCCCTCGTTGGACACGAGCTCGCAGGATGGCGCCTCGAGGAGCACGCCGCGTTTGGGCGACGCGTCGTCGGGGAGGGCGCGCGCGCGCGCGAAGCGAGCGCGCGCGCGTCCCTCTCCGTGCCCGTCAGAGCCGCCGACGCCTCGAGGTCTCGAGGGGCAGCGGCTCCACCTCGACGACGCGGACGTCGATCGGCTTCGCGACGACGTGTCGTGCCGATTTCCGACGCGCGCGTGCGCGAGATGCGACGATGCGAGTCGTGCCGTCGACGCCATCCTCTCTACGGCGCTCAAGCGAGCTGTCCGAATCAAACGCCTCGGAGTCAAACACGGGACGCTCGAGATGCCCGTCGCGCGAGCCGTGCCTCGTGTCCCCTCCGCGTGCGCCGACGCGAGTGCCTCGGGGAAACGACCGCGCTGACGTTCCTCGTAACGTACTTACGCACGGCACGACATTCGCGCCATCGCGCGTTTTTGATTCGTCGATGCCGGAATCGCGGAATCGCGATCGGTGCGGTGCGTGTGGTACGAAGCTTCGGTACCGAGCAGGCGCATTGCGTTTCTCGCGGTCTTTGCTTTTTGCGCACAGTCGCGCCCCGTTCAGTCGTTGCCGCGGAGCGGGAGCGGATGACGGCGCGCGGGAGCATGACGGACCGCCGGGCGATTCGCGCGCGATCACTCGTCGCGGCGCTTCTCGCGGTGTTCCTCTCGGGCGTCGCCGCCAAGTCCAGCGCGCCCACGTGCGTGTCGCACGCGGGGTACCCCGATTTCCTGTCGCACGGCAAGCCCCCCTCGAAGAACCGCGGCTTGACGTTCTGCCAGCAGTACGAGCGGAGCACGTGCTGCGACCGGGGCACGACGGACGGCGTGCGCAGGGTGGTGGCGCACATGCAGGCGAACGGCTTCGACCCGAAATGCAGAGAGGTACGCGACACTTCACGCCGAGTCTCGAACGCGTTTCGATGAGATGCGAGCCGATCGCGCCCCAGGTTTATTTTTTTCTCTCTTTTTCTCAAACGTCAATCATCATCCATCGATCTCCGTCGAACGAACGCGCTAAAGCTAAAGCTAAAACCTCACCGCTTCCCTCTTTCTCTCTTCTTGTCGGTGTTACGTAAACAAACATAAAACTATTCGCAACAAAAGGCCTGGACGTCGCTGGAGTGTTCGGTGTGCGACCCGCGCGCGGGCGTGACGTCGAAGACGCGGGTGTGCGCGGGCGTGTGCGACGCCGTCTTCCGCGCGTGCGCGGATGAGCACTTCGCGGAAGACTCTTCGGGACGCGTCGTGCCTTGCCGCGCGAGCGACACCATCTGCGCCAAGCTCTCGGACTGGATGGCGCAGGAGACGGAAGGAACGACGAAAGGCACGCAGATGTGCGTCGCCGCCGGGTACGACGTGGTGTCCGATGTATCGTCCGACGGGCGATGGTGTTTCGACGGCGCCGACGCCGGCGCGGGCGCGGGCGCGAGCGGCGCGTCGTCGTCGTCGCGCGCGTCGTCCGGCGCCGAAAGAGGCGCCGAACGAGCGAAGAAGAAGAAGAAGAAGAAGGGCGGCATGGTGGACTCCGAGGCGGAGGAGTTCGCGAAGCTGCAGAGCTGGATGAGCCGCGTGTACGTCGCCGTCGGGGTGGGCGCCGTCGCGCGCGTCGCCTACAAGGTGTGGGACCGGAGGCGAACGGAGAGCTCGTCGGGCGCGGCGAGGCGCGCCGCGCGCGTCGCCGCCGAGAACAGGAGCAGAAGAGCCGCGTTCGATAATCAGGCGAAGATGTTATGACGAGACGAAGCGAAGGCCCAGGCACGTTTTCGTGAGACGCGAGACGCGTCGCGTCGAGACGACAAACGCCTTTTCTCGACACAAAAAGTCTCTCACTCGGCGACGTGTTTCTTCGCGGCGAGCGCCTCCGCCGCCGCCGCGTACGTCTCCGGCGGCTCCTCGCCGGCGGCCACCGCCTTCTCCGCCTTGCGCAGCTCGTGCAGGAGCACCTCGATGGAGCTGTCCTCCAGGTGGTCCAGGTTCAGAACCAAAGGCGAGCTCTGCTCGCCCGGCGCGCCCGTCGCGCGTGTCGCGATGTCCACCTCGGACACCGCCGCCGTGCGCGGCTTGGAAGACACCGCGGTGGACGTCCTTACCGCCTCCTCGCGTCTCCGATCGTCTCCGATCGCCGTTCGCGTCGACGCCGAATTCGGATTCAAGGTGGCGTTCGTTCTAATGTCCGACGCGCGATCCATCGCGGACGCGCGCCGCGTCCCGCGCGAGGCGCGGCGCGTCGCGTCGCGCCGCGCCGCGTCGACGGCGCGCTGCTTTTCCCGAATGGTCACGAAGGCGTTTTCGTGCCTCAGCGTCTTGTTCGCCTGCCACGCCCTCGTGGCGTGCACCAGGTTGGCGTCCGCGCCCGCGCCCCGGTCCGCGACCCCGCGCGCGTTTACGCCCGAGGCGCGCAGACGCTCGCGGTGCGCGGCGGCGACGAGCGCGGTGGCTCGCGCGCGCCGCTCGATCTTCGTCACCGGCGGTTCGGGCATCGGGTCGAGCGGACCCGCGGGGACGCACCCCACGGCGACGATGGCGCCTTCGCCCGGTTTCGGACGCAGGGACGTGCTCGAGAAGTGGGGAGTCGCCGTGCCCGGCCGGCTGTTCGGCGGTGTGACGTCGTACGAGGGCGGGGGAGGGGGCGGGTTGAGCTCGCGTTCCATGAAGGAGTCGAGCCATTTCGATTCCTTCACGATGTACTCGCGATACGGATCCTCGACGTGCGTGGGGCACCGCTGCGGCGCGCGGCCTTTCCACGAGGGCTGGGTCGTGGACCCAAAGATACCGCCGCCCATGGTATCGTCGCGACGCGAGGAGCGCTCTAGACCGACGCACTCGCCACTGCGCGCCCTCGAAGTGCCCGACCCAATCCAAAACGGGAATTGCTCGGAAACGTGTTGGACAGCGGGTTTTTTTTCTCGTCTCGGAGAATGACATTCTCGGAGACGTCGATACACGCGGTGACCGTCGCGCCGCTTCCGCCACACCTCCCCGCCCGCCCCCTCCACCAGGACGATGGCCGAGGCGCTTAGCACGAGTCGTTTCGCGATTACCGCGATCGCGCCGCGCGCGCGCGTGCGTCGCGCGCGCCGCCTCGCGGCCGCACCACCGCCGTCCGGGCGCCCCGTTTCGCGTCGCGCCGCCGCCGCCGAGTCCTCCGGAGAGGGCTCCGCGGAGGCCGCAGAGAGCATCGCGAAGGATGCCGGCGACGACCCCGACAGCGGCTCGCCCGAGATGTTCGACAACCTCGCGAACATCTTCCTGAAGCGCGACCAGGAGGACTGGATCGGGCTCCTCGCATCGAGCGAGCGTTGGCCGACGCTTCGCCATGGCTTCTTCGCGCGCCTCAAGGCGCGCGCGGCGGAGGAGGAGGACCCCGAGGAGATGCTCCGGCTCTCCCGCCTGCTTCGCCTGATGCAGGGCACGTCCGAGCGCGTGGCGACGTACCAGGACCTGCTCGCGGAGGTGCAGGACACGGGCGAGGAGATGTGGGAGGGCATGGTCACGAGCCGCCGCGCCGAGTTCACCACGGAGTTTTTCCAGTTCCTCCGGTTCAAGCTCGAGGCGCTCGTGCGCGACCAGGCGTCGACCAGCGCGACGCGGAGCGCGGCGTCGCGCGAAGCCGACGCGGAGGCGGTCGAGGCGAGAAAAGAAGAACGCTCGACGGAAAAAACCGACAGCGTTTTGTCGGACATGAAGACCGCGCGCGATTTGGAGGCTCGGTCGGACGCCGACGCCGACGCGGCGCGCGACGACTTGGCGCGAACGGCGAGCCGCTTGTTGTCCATCTGCGAGGCTTTCGACGAGGCCACGAGGGACACGGAGACGCTGGAAACCGCGGCGGAGAACTTCCAGGAGCTTCTGCAGGTGGAGACGCTGGAGGAGATGAACCAGAAGATCGACCAGTTAGCGGGGGAGGGCAAGTTGGACCCGGCGCTGGTGTTGACGGCGGCGAAGGCGTACATGTCGGTGAAAGAGTCGCCGATGGTGGAGGAGGAGGTGAAGGACGTGATGGCGCATCTGTACTTCAAGATGAAGGAGACCATGGGCAGGCAGCAGCCCAAGGAGGTGCGGATCCTGAAGCACCTGCTCGCCGTGGGGGACGACCCGAGGGATATCAGGAACGGTCTGGAAGAGGCGTTCACGCCCGGGCCGGAGCTGACCACCGAGGACGAGGACTTTCTGTTTTGCGAGGCGCCCGCGCTGCTTAAAACCATCGACGCGGTGCTCACGGCGTACGAGCAGCAGCAGGGGAAGGCGTCCATCACGGGGCAGGCCGCGGAGCTCATGCAGCCGGAGGTCATCGAGAAGATGAAGCAGATCAAGGGGCAGATCGAGGGGAACTTCTTGTGACGTCGCGGCGGAGTTGGACGACGCGGCGACGCAGCCGTTTTTTAACTCAAGAATTAGACCGTGGATTCGCCCTCGCGCCGATACCAGGAAGACAATTTCAAAAATCCTGCGAGGCCGATGACTCCTTGGACGGGCTCGCGGGTCGGCGCACGCGCAAAGCGCGGAGCGCGGCGCACACGACGCCTCCCCGCGCGCGTGACAGGTCGGTTTACGTCTGTAGCGCTTCTTCGCCATGACGGCGGGAGCCGAGGTGGGCGCACCCGTGTTCGAGCTCAAGGTGCTCGTGCACGAGGGTCGCCATTTCCCGTCTGACACCTCGTTCGAGGTGAATGGCGTGTTCGACGACGAGCAGCACGGCACGGGCTTCACGCGCCTGTCCACCACCCCGGTGTGGAGCGGTCCGCCGCTCACGTGGCAACGCAGCGCCGGCGAGATTAAAAGGCTGCAAGCGCAGGGCGCGAAGCTCAAGCTCACGGGTACGCGCCCCCGCCGAGACGCGCTCCCGTTCATTTAAATGCGCCGCGCCCGTTCCCGACCGCCTCGCTCGCGTTCCTGACCGCGTCGCCCCCCCCGCGGACCGCGGTTTCCCCCTCGCAGTCTCGGACGACCACCGCCGCCTGGGCTGGGCCGTGGTGGACATCCGCGCGATGAAGCAGAACGCGCTGGAGTACGCGCCCGGGGGCGAGCACGCCGGGTCGTGGCTCAAGCTCTCTTCGGCGACGTTTTCGGCGGACAAGGGCGCGTCGTCGCCCGAGGTGCGCGTCTTCGCGACGCTCAAGGAGGTGATGCCGAGCGCGCGAAAGCACAGCGCGAGCGACGAAACCCGCTCGACGCATGAGAAACGCGATGCGCCCGACGCGGAGAGCGACGCGCCGGAGACTGGATACTCATACGACGCGAGCGCGAAAGCCGTCGAGAGAGACGCGAGCGTCGACGCGAGCCGCGCGTCGGCGCCGCCGCCGGCGACGACGTCGGCGGATGCCTCGAGCGTCTTTGAACCAAAAGTCGGAAAGAGCGAACCGCAGATCAAGGAGACCACCCACCTGTTCACGCTCACCGCGGACGTGCGCAGCTTCAAGTCGACGCGGCGGCTGCCCTTCCCGACCGCGTCCGTGGTGGTCAAGCTGTCTTTGCCGCCGGAGCTGCTGGACGCGGTGTCGCTGGGCGGGAAGCCGCGCGCGGCGGCGGCGACGCCCGTGCGCACCAACCCCCCCGCGGCGGTGGCTCGCGCGTCGGAGGTGATTTTGCAGAACGGGCTCGGGCACGTCGACTTCGGCGCGGGGGTCATGGCGCTGGCCACCGCGCTCGCCGCGGGCCCTAGAGTCGCCGCGGAGGTGTGGCACAAGGACGCGTACGCGGCGGACGTCCTGCTCGGGACGGCGACGGTTTCGCTGGCGCCGCTGCTGCGCGAGCCGACGCTGGACGGGTACGCGCCGGTGATGTCGGACGCGGACCCGGAGACGCCCGGCGCGCCCCGCTCGGCGCTGCTGCTGGACTCCGAGGCCGTCAAGGTGGGCGAGATCAGGGTGGTGCTCAGCCTCGCGGAGAAGGGGCCGTTGCCGTCGTGGGCGGCGGCGCGGACGACGGCGACCGCCGCCGGCGCCGACGCCGTTTTTGACGACGCCGTCGCCGTCGACCTCGCCTCCTCGGCGTCCCAAACGCGGGACCCCGGCTCGGCGCGGCCCGAGCGCGCGCCGAGCGCGGTGGTCAAGGCGTCGACGCTCCGCGCGTCCATGGAGCGCACGGCGGCCGCGGCCGCGGGCACGGCCTCGCGTACGAGCGCGCCTCCGGCTCGGCGCGCGTCGTTCGAGGCGGGCGACGGGGAGGAGGCGATTCGAGGCTTCGAGTCGCGCGCGCGTCTGGAGGTTTCCGCCTCCGGCGTCGCGGACAGCCTGGCTTCGATGGACTCGCTGCGCAAGGGCCGCGAGTACGCCGTGGCGTGGGAGCTCGAGGTTTGGAAGCAGGCGCAGGAGGCGAAGTGGACGGCTTCCATGCGCGCGCGCGAGTCGGAGCGCATGGCGGCGCTGGAGGGCGAGTGGCGGCGCCGCGAGGCGCAGCGCGAAGCAGAGCACCGTCGCGCCAAGGAGTCGTGTTTGGCGACGGAGAAGCGTCTCGCCGGCGCGCTCGCGTCGGTGCAGGAGCGCGAGCGCCGTCTGATCGCCGCGGAGGAGAGTTTGTCCGTGCGCCGCGAGGCTGAGCGGCGCGAGATGGCGCAGCGCATGTCCGAGGCGCAGCACGCCGTGCGGCGCCTGCAGCAGGAGTGCGAGCACCAGCTGGAGATGGAGAAGGGGCGCGCCGCCGACGTCGAGCGGCGCGCGGAGAGCCTCGCCGAGCGCGTGGAGGAGGCGAACGCGCGCGCCGCGGCGGTGGAGCGCGCGTTCCACGGGTACAAGAAGGCGCACCTCGAGTCCTCCGAGGCTACGCTGCACGCGGAGATCGCGACGCTGCAGCAGCGCCGCGCGGACGCCGAGCGCACCGCGCACGACGCCGTCAAGTCGCGCGACCGCTTCAAGACGCAGATCCAGAAGATGGCGAAGCAAATCGTCGCGCTCGAGCGCGAGCGCACGTACCTGCGCGCCGCGCTCGCCAACCTGAGCGCGCGCGACGAGAACGTGCCGGCAACGAACGCGCGCTCGAACGCCTCTGCTCGTCCGCCTCTGCTGCGCGGCGTGGCGCCGCCCAAGCCGGCGCCGAGCGCGGCGGACTTCGCGACGGACCTGTTCGGCGGCGAAAAGAGCGACGCGAGCGGAAAAGACAAAGACGCTTCGGACCCGGATCCGTTTCTAAACGAGTTCCGCGAGAGCGTCGCGGCGCTCGAGGCGGAGGCGCGCGGCGACGACGCCGTCGAACGCGTCGATCGAGTCGATCGGCGTCACCGGGCGCCGCCGTCGCCGGGCGCGGTCCCTTTCGTGCCCGCGGGCGTCGCGACGCGCAGCCCCGCCAAGAGCCGCGAGCCGTCCCGGAGCCCGTCCCGGAGCCCCGCCAGGTCTCGGCCTGTCGAGGCTCCGGGCGAGAAGAAGAGCGCGGCGCTGGACCAGCTCCGGTCGCGGCGCGCGCGTTTGTTTGCGTCGCGGGAGACCAAGTTGACACAGGAACCCCTCGAGAGAGAGGGCGACCGAGAGATGCCACCTACCGGGTCGTGGTCCATGGACAGCGAGTCCGGGCTGAAGGCTCTGTTCCAGAGCGCGCGGGAGTTTGAGGAGGAGCGCGCGGCGGCGGCGTTAAACGCGAAGACGCCGCCGGAGGGAGACGCCAAAAAAGACGGCGGCGTTCGGACGGAGCCGGATCTTGAACGAAGCCGACGCGAAGGCGTGACCTCTCCGATGGGCGAGACGACGACCTCCACGAACCTTTCGAACCCGTTGTCTAAGCCCCCCATCACGGCGGCGTCGTTGGCGGAGAAGCGCGCGCTGGAGAAGGAGGTGCGTCGCCTGGTGAGCGAGCGCGCCGAGCTCATGGCCACGGGAGCGTACTCGTCGTCCGACCGCGTCATCGAGCTCATCGACGAGAAGATCGCCGAGATCACCGCCGCCGTCGCCAAGTCGTGATGACAAAAAACGCCAAACGCAGAGACGAGCCATGTAACACAGCGCAGTAGGCGGTACATATTTATCACACTTCCAGGCGTTTACAGTACAACGTCGTCGTGTTTCATTAGTATAATACTCCCGTTTAAACGACTCCGGTATCTACTCGCCCCACGATCGCGCGGGGGTTTTGTTTCTCGCGGCGCGTTTCTTTCTTTCCGCGTCCGCTCGCCTTCTCGCCTTGTCTCCCGCGACTCGCACGCACCGGTCCTGCCAGTGCTCGGGCAGGCTCTCCGCGTTCGCCGCGAGCAACGCGAGGAGCCACGAAGGGTGCCAGTCGAGCAGACACAGCATCCCCGTCGCGTACATCGCGATCGGCCACGCCGCGTTCGCGACGTACCACGCGACGCCCATTGCGGTCAACGCGAGTTCTCTTCTTAAAAAAAACGCAGACGAGACGTACGACGCGGCGCCGATAAAAACGTACGCCGCGCCCATCGTCTGTAACACCGCGCCGCCGATAGAGAAGGCGGCGTCGTCCGTGGTGACGCGAAAATGCACGAACGCCATCCCTAACGCAGTAGCGGTGATGCCGTTGCGCACCCAGTTTAAGTACGCGTTCTCGACGGCGAGATGCAGACTCGCCGCGGACGCGCGCGTGACGGCGGCGCTTTGAGTTTGGAGCGCCGAGTTTTTGGAGACCACGGAGGAGACGGGGGGGGAAGCGTCCGACCCACCTCGGGGCGGAGGTTTGTCGAGCTTGTGCTTCCCGGCCTTGCTCGAGCCGTGCCGCGCGCGCGCGCGGAGCGCGCGCGCGGCGCGAAGCGCGGCGAGGGAGGCGGTAGGCGGCGTGAAGCGCGACCCCGCGACCGCGGAGACGCGGGCCAAGCCGTGCGTGTGCGGGTTCGCCTGCGCGATCGCGCGTGTTTGGATGAACGCCGCGCTGGCGGGTCCGGGGACGCGCGGGGGGGGTCCCGCGCGCGAGATTCGAGCCACCTCGCGCGTCGCGACGGCGGCGAGCCTGCGGAGGGACATTGCGGCACCGAGCGCGCGGGATGCGGCAGGTGGAAGTGACGGACCTCGTTTGGATACGCATCTCTGATGTAACAACGCGTGTCCCGAGTCGGATTTCCGCGCGCAATGTCGAATGTTGCGCCGTGTTCTCACTGTCGGGGACGCGGCGTCGCCGGTGGAGCGGGCGCGATGGGGCTCTTTTCCCCGGGGAAGATGCGGTTCTTCTCTCCCCGGAAGAAGAAGGTGGTGGAAGAGGAGGAAGAGCCCGTGAGCGCATCGCCGCTGGGCGACGCCTCGACGCACGCGGCGTACGCCGCGTACAAATCCTCGTTTCCGAGAGTTGATCGGCACGAAATTGCGCCCGTCGTCCTGCACGTCGCGGTCGCTTCGCCCACCCCGCCTTCGCCCACGCGAGCCGAGGCGAGTCGAGCCGTTGGCGCCCCCGCGTCGGACGAGCGACGTGACCGCGACGCGGAGAGCGACGCGCGCTGGGAGGCGGGTCGGGACGCGCGCGAGACGCGACGACACGGCCAGTCCGAGGATGCCGATGCGTTCGTTTCGACGAGCGCGCCGCGGGACGCGGAGGGCATCGACGACACCGCGAAGCGCCTTCGCGCGGAGGTGTTCCCGCGCTCGCTGCTGAGCTGCGCTGTGGCTGACCGGGAGAAGGGCTGGATCTTCCCGAGCGCGTCGTTGTGGGCTCGGAACCCGAGCGCGACGCACGCGCTGCGGTTCCGTGTGCAGGCGATGCGACACGAAGAGGTGTACGTCGAGCCCAACCACGGCGTCCTGCGCCCCGGCGGCTGTCTGGAGCTGCGGGTCACGCCCAGGCCTGTGGCCGACCTCGCGGAGGACCCAGATACCGTCGAGGACGGCGACGCGCCCCCGGAGCCCAACGCGCTGGCGCTCGTGACGGTGGCGGCGACGCGGGAGAGCGCGGACGCGACGGACGACGAGCCTTTTTCTCGCGACGACGACGTCGATCCGGGTCTCGACGCAGACGCGGTTCGAACCGTCGTCGAGATGGTCTTCGACGTCACGGCGGCGCGCGAGTGCGCGCGCGCGGTGGTCGCGCTGGAGCACGCCGCGGAACTCGAGGCGACGAACGCGGGGACGCCTTCCGAGGCGGGGAGCGAAGACGAAGACGACGCCGCCGCCGCCGCCGCCGCCGCCGACGCCGAGCTGGCGGCGGCGCGCGCGGAGACGTCTAGGGCTCTCGAGGAGTGCTCGCGCGCTCGTCGCGAGGCGGACGCGCACGCCGCCGCCGCGGCGACGGCGTCTGAGGCTGCTGGCTCGGCCGCCGAGCGCCTCGCTCGACGAGAGGCTGAGTGGGAGGCGGAGAAGGCCACCTTCGTTTCGGAGGCGCGGCGAGTCGCATTGGAGACGGAAAAAGATTCGGAACGGCTCGAGACGCGCGTCGCCGAGGAGTTGGCGAAGCGTCGTAAGGTGCTGGACGCGGTTTTGGACGCGATGCGGGCGCGCGCGGAGTCCGCGGAGACTCGCGCGTCGGAGACGGCCGAGTCATTAAACGAAGCTCTTAAACGCTCGGCACAACTCGAGGCTGAGCTCAAACTGGACCGCGAGACGTTCGCGCGGCGGTTACAGTCGTCGCGCGCGGCGCGCGACTTTGCGTTGAGCAAGTTTGGCTCGGCGGCGCGGACGTCTTTCGCGCGCGTTTTTTTCGCGTCGTGGCGGCGCATCGCCGCGGCCGCGGCGGACTCGAGGCGCGCGCTGGAGACCGAGCGGCTCGCGCGCGACCGCGAGTCGTTCGCGGTCGAGCGCGCGTCGCTAACGGCGTCGCTCGAGGAGACACGGCGCGAGCGCGACGCGTTTGCCGAGGAGGCGCGGCGCGCGCGGGAACGATGTGACCGCGACGAAGCCGGCGCCGCGCGAGGTTTGCGCGAGCTCGCCGAGAAACAGAGGGGAGACATCGAGACGCTGATGCGTTCGGTGTCGGCGGCCATCGCCGCGAACGGCGAAAAGCTCGAGCGGCTCGGTTTCGGAGTCCGGCCGGAAAACATCTCGGAGGACGCCTCGGCGTATCGCGGGGCCCCCGAGTCGGCGCGCCGGTTCCTCGCCGAACACGCGGCGCGTCCGGAGTATCCGAAATCGCCGCGACTCGAGACGCGCGCGACGGACGCGACGCCTCCGCGAGACGCGTCTCTCGGTTTCGCGTCTCTCGGAGACGTTTTTTCGTATCGCGAAGGCGCGCCTTTTTCGTTCGACGAAAACGGCGATCACGCAGAGTCAGGCATGACTCGCCGCGTGGACGTGGAGGTGGTGGTGGACGTCGACGCGTCCGGCGGCAAAGCGCGCGTGGTTTCCGAATCCGTCAGACGCGTCAGACGCGTCTCTCCGGGTTCCCTCTTCGCGCGGACGCGAGACGCGCACCAAAACACAAACGCCGTGGCGCGAAACACGGCGTACATCGTGAAAGACGTCGTCTGTGCGGACGACCAATTGGGAGACGCGTCAGACGCGGCTTCGCGGTCGGCTCGGCGCCGCGAAGCGGCGCCGAGCCGAGGAGCTCCGAGGCGCTTGAAACTTGACGACGCCGAGAAGACGCTCGAGGCGCGTTTGCGCGTGGCGGGCGACGCGGCGAGGCGCGCGCGCGAGCCCTGGCGCCCGCCCAGCGGGTGGTCCCCGTAGCGAGGCGCGCGCGAGCGCGAGGAGCCGGCTCCGGAGGCGGGGCGAGCGAGCGGATGCGCCGCGGCGAGACACGCGCGCGTCGAGATTGAAACAACTGATTGAAACACCTTCACACCTTGTGCGCTTTTGTTTTGTCGCGCGGCGTGACAATTTGAGCATCATGTCAGACACAGTCAGCACGCGTCTGTAAGCGGATCACCGGGCGGGAATTTGCGGGGGTGGGCGCGGGGGGGAACCCGCGCGCGCGTTCCGCGAGGCCATCGGCGTGGGCTCGCTCGACGCGCCTCGTCGAAATACGTCGGTCGTGACTTTTTCGCGACGCGCGTGCGCGCCGTTCTCGCGCGATCGAAACGCATTTGTGACGCGCACGGCGGCGAAAACACGCTCGGGGGTTCCAGTGTGGGGTTTCCAGTGTGGATCTGGGAAATTGGCGATGTGCGCGGGAGACGCGAGCGGGGTGGCGCGGGGGAGGGCGAACGCGGGGATTCGTGAGTGATGAAAGTAGAGTAACATGAGTAACTCGCATGACAACGCTACGGATGGACGCACGCGGTGCGTCCCCGTCTCGCCTCTGGTCTCGACGACCGCCCTCGACCGTCACGAAAATTGCCATCATTTTCTTTCGAACCGTGGCATTCAATTGTGGTCACGAAGGGGTCCAAGGACGCTCGCGAACGAGCGCTTACTTGTACTTGGCCTTCTGGGCGTCGGTCATCCCGCGCCACTTGGCGCCGAGCTCCTTGCCGACCTCGCCGAAGGTGAACTTGGGGTTCGCGGCGACGATCTTGGGGCGCTCCGCCTTGCAGAACTTCATGTACGGGCCGGGCTCGCGCTTGGGCTTGTCAGCCTTGGCGACCTTCGCCTTCTTGGGGGACTTGGCGGGCTTCTTGGTGATCTTCTTGGTCGCCTTGGGCGCCGCCTTCTTGGTGGGGGTCTTCTTAGGGGGCATGGTGGATGTGGGGTGGGGGTGTTTGCGTTTGCGGGTGCAAGCGCGTGAAGAAGTGACGCGCGCGACGCGCGGCAATTCGAATTTATAAACGCGTGAAAGCGCACTTACCCCTCTTTTCGAAAATGCATTCACGGACATTTTCGAACGTGTTTCTAGTCTCCAAAAACCACAAACGGAAGAAACGCCGGCGTTCTTCTTCGCGCTTGATATTTTCGGTGCGACTCTGAGTCACATCCAACACTTGGCGGGCGGTCGCGACAATCGACCGGACGTTTTCGCATAAAAGACGGCTCGGCTCGTTTCCGACGCGGCGCGTACCGCGGAACGCGCGCGTCGTCCCGCTCGACTCGCGCCCCATCGCGCGTGGCGAACGAGACAGCTCTTTCGAACGCGTTTCGTACTCGTGGGACGCGTGACGATACGCATCACGATGTCGTCTCACGTCTGTTGCTATCATGACACGGCTAACGTCCGTCGTCGTCGTCGTCGTCGTCGTCGCCGTCGCGCGTGAAGATCTCGCACGCGCGCTCGCCCACCCCGACGGTGTGCTCGAACTGCGCGCTCCGCGACGCGCGGTCTTTCGTGACCACCGTCCACCCGTCGCGCAGCGTCGCGGTGGCGACCGACCCGCCCTCCGTCGCGATGGGCTCGATCGTGAAGAAATGACCGGGCTTCAATTTAAACCCCGCGCCGCGACGCGCGTGCGATCCGTGCCGAATCGTCGGCGGCTGGTGGAATCGCCGGCCCAAGCCGTGCGCCGCGTACCGATCGACGATTCCGAAACCCTCCGCGCGCAGTTTCCGTTTGATCGGCTCCAGCACGTCACCGATCTTAACGCCCGGACGACACTCATCTAGACCCGCCGTGAGCGCGTCGCGCGTCGCGTCCACCAACCGCCGCGCGTTCGCATCCGCCGACTCTATACCGCCCACGAAGAGCGTCTTTGAGACATCCGCGTGCCATCCTTCCGACGTCACCACGGCGATGTCCACGTTGACGATGTCGCCCGCGTTTAGCACCACGCTTTTGCTGGGCACGCCGTGACACACCACCTCGTTCGGAGAGATGCACGACGAGTGGTTGTAACCGCGATAGCCGAGCGTCGCGGCGCGCGCGCCGCGCGACGACAGGAAAGCGCGCACGACGTCGTCCAGCGTCTCGGTGTCCACCCCGGGCACCACGTGCGGCTCGACGTGCGCCAGCGCGCGCGCGGCGAGCCGCCCGGCGCGCCGCATCGGCGCGAAGTCTTCCGGTCTGTGCACGGGGATGCGGCGCGAGGAGAGCATCAGGCACACGCCCAGCACGATCGCCGCGTACGCCACCGAGTCGCCGAGGGACGCGCCTCGAGACGAGGAACCAGATCTCGCCGCCGAGAACTTCTCCAGGCGTCGCTCGGCCCTCGCGACCGCGACGGAGACATCCGGCTCGGCCGCGCGCCGTCTACGCGCGGCCGCCTTCTTCGAGGACATGCCGATTCCAGGCGCGGCGCCGACGCGCGACGCGCGCGCCGGTGTCTCCGCCGGCACATGCTTCCGGAGATGCGGATTTCTGCTCTCACGGAAAACTGGCGAAGAGCACTTTTTACGTAAAACGTTTCAAGACGCTCCCCAACCGCCGCGCTCTTCGTCGCGTTCGCGCGGCGTTCGACTCTCGAACGTGTGTTCACTTGCAAATGCATATATCCGTATTAATAAAGCGACGCACGCGTAGTTCTCGATAAATATAGGGGCATCGTGCTGAGCCACCTCCTCTTATTGTCGCGAACGCGGATCTCGACTCCGCGTTCCGGGGCTCCGGTGATTTTCTTTCTTCGCGTCGTCGGCGCGAGTTTCGCGACTTTGGCTACGAGTCATCGTCGAGCTCCGACTTGAGCCGGGCGTCGACTCAGACGGCGGTCTTGCCTCCGTTCTGGGAGGTGTCCTTGTACGCGCGCTCGCCGTGGATGGAGGCGTCGAGGCCGAGCTCGAGGGCGTGCTGGGGGGGGATGATCTTCATGAACTTCTCGATCACCTTGACGAGCGCGAAGCCCACGGCGTACGCGTACACGGCGGTGCCGACGGCGGCGGCGAACTGCTTGCCGAAGAGCTCACCGGAGGCTTTGACCGGGCCCACGTTCTCGTCGGCGAAGATGCCGATGCAGAGCGTGCCGAGGAAACCGCCCATGCCGTGCACGGCGAAGACGTCCAGCGCGTCGTCGATCACGAGCTTGTCCTTGACGAGCTCGACGAGGCCGTAGCACCAGGGCGCGGAGAGGAGGCCGATGATCATCGCCGCCCACGGGCGGACAAACCCGGCGGCGGGGGTGATGGTGGCGAGGCCGGCGATGGCGCCGACGCACGCGCCCACCAGCGTGGGCTTACCCTTGTGCAGCCACTCGATGACCATCCACGCGAACAGCGCGCACGACGCGGAGATCTCCGTGTTGATACCGGCGTTCGCGGCGGCGGTGTCGGCGGCGAGCGCCGACCCGGCGTTGAATCCGAACCACCCGAACCACAGCATGCCCGTGCCGAGCGCGACGAAGGGGATGTTGTGCGGGTCGGTGTCCAGCTCAGCCTCGATCTTCTTGCGGTGGGGCATGGCCATGACCGCGGCGAGCGCGGAGAAGCCCGCGGAGATGTGCACGACGATGCCGCCGGCGAAGTCCCACACGCCCCACTCCGCCAGGAAGCCGCCGCCCCACACGGAGTGGCAGAAGGGGAAGTACACGAGGTGCACCCACGCGGCGATGAAGATGAGGTACGGCGCGAACATCATGCGGTCCGCGAACGCGCCGGTCATCAGCGCGGGCGCGATGACGGCGAACATGCCCTGGAACACTGTTCGTGGGCGCGCGGGGAGGGAAGGGCGCGGGAAAATGGGGAGGGCGGTCAGTCGGCGCGGAGACGACTTTTTGACGCGAGAGCGGAGTGCGTGAAAAAGCGCTTCTCGAAGAATCGACCCGAAGAAAACACACGTCACCACCATCGGCAACCCGTGACGAGGCGAACCAACTCTCGCATGTGCGGGAGAATTCGTGGAGGGTTGCGGGGGAAAGGCGGGGGGGACGCGCCGCGTCGGACGCGCGCGGGCTGCGCGCCGCGGAAGAGGCGAACGAGAAGACTCGTCGCGATGATTTTCGCGGCGCGGTGCGGTTTCGCGCGCGCGGCGGATTCGTTTGGGGGGGCAGACGCACGTGCGAAGGCGAGGCCGGGGATTTCTCCATCCAAGTCCTCGATGTTGGAGAGCATGGCGTAGGTGGCCGGTGAGCCGAACATCTTGCCCGATTTGCCGAAGCACAGGGAGAAGCCCCAGACGACCCAGATCATGGTCACGAGGCCCATCGCCACGAAGTTCTGCATGATGATGGTCAGCACGTTCTGCTGGCGCACGAGACCGCCGTAGAAGAACGCGAGGCCGGGGGTCATGAAGTTCACCAGCGCCGCGCAGACGATGATGAACGCGGTCGAGCCGCTGTCGATGGCCATGATGTCGTTACTTCCTCGAGTCGGGGAGAAAGATAAGGCAGAAACGCGCTCGGGACCGAGCACGTCGAGAGTGCGCGCGATGAAGACGCGTCGCGGAATGGCGCGCGCGGCCGGCGGCGGGGGAACGGGTTTTCAACTGTTTCCAACTGTTTCAGAGGCAGGGTTAGCATTTCGCGACCTTTCGAGATTCCCGCGCCCTGACTGAACGCCCATACGAAAGGTTTGAAAACGGCCGGCACCGTTACCCTAGCGTCGTTTCAGGCGGGATCTTTTCGCAGGTGGCGACCTTTCGCGAGATCCAAAAAACTCGAGTCAACCCGTCGAATAAACTTTACCGCTTTTATCAGACTACCAAAACAGTGCTCGCGTGCAGTTTTTCGCGTCACGAACAGAGGACCAGTCACGAGTTTTTCGACGTTTTTCGACGCCGAAGGACGAAACGCGTTTCGATGCCAAACACGACAAAACTCGCGCGAAAAGTCGATTGGTCGTGCACACCTCCGCCGCTCGTCATGCTTCGCGCCCGTCGCCTCGTCGTCCTTCTCTCGCTCGTCGTGCTCGGGGCGAGCCCGGCGCCGGTGAGCGGCGCGGTCGAGTCCGCCGCAGACGCGGTGACCCACAGCGCTTCGAGTGGCACCACCAAGCTGTCGCTGAACAGCGACCAGGGCCATCAAATACAGGTCGGGGGCACGAACGTGGCGGTGGTGGACAGCAGCGGCATGGCCGTCACCGGCACCTTCACGTACTCCGCCAAGCCGTACGTGGTCGGCCATAAGCTCTCTGCACACCTGTATCTGAGCGGGGGCACCACGTGGACGGACCTCGTGTGGAGCTCCACCGCCGGTGACGTCGCCGTGAACGGCGCGATGTCGTGGAGCAGCAACAAGATCTTCACGCCGACGAACAGCGGGCTGTACATGGTGACTGCGAGCGTGGCCGCGAGATTGGATCATGGCTCGACGTCCGGCGAGCGCTCCGTCGGTCTTCGTCTGACGGACTCGAGTGACGGCCAATTGCGCGCCACGTACTCGCACATCGGATACTATGACTCGAGACCCGACACGATGACGTCCTTCGCGCTCGGACCGTTGGTGGTGTGGTTAACCGGAAGCACCGGATACAAGTTCTCCGCCATCTCCCATGACACCGGCGACGGTTTTCTGACGTCGGACGAAGCGTCGTTCATCGTGGAGGCGTTCCCGTAGAGCGTTCGTGTTAGTAGTATCATGACAAAACCCACGTCACACGTCACGACCGACGCGACCGTTCGTTCACTCGTCGTCCTCGAACCTGCCCGGATCGTCGGCGACGTGCCTTTCGAGATCCGCCGAGACGACGAGCTGGTCGTCGAAGCGTCTCAGCGCCTCGATGCGCGCGGCGGCGCCCGCGCCGGTCGCCATCTCGGACTCGTCGTAGTACAGGTCGTCGTCGTCATCTTCCGTCTCGTGCATCTCATCGTGAGGATCCGGGTTCAAAGCCGCGCAGTCGCACAGCGCTTTGAACAGAGCGCCCAGCGCCGCCGGGTCCGCGGGCGCGAGCCGAAGCTCCGTCGTGTCTTCGAGCGCGTCGGGGTCGTCATCCTCCGCGGAACCGTCTTCTTCTTTCGCCGCCGCGTCTTCCGTCATCCGCCACCCCTCCGGCGCGCCGCCCTCGATCTGCGCGTATATGCACGGCCGGAAGCCCTCGCTCGCGTCCGAGGACACCGCGTGCATGGCGACGGCGCGGAAAGGAACGTCGTACCCGCCTCTCGTCTCGTCGTCGGGGAACCACACCAGTCGACGCGTCGTGACGTGCAGCGTCCCGGGGTTCTCGGAGAAATCGTCGCCCACGTGGAAGGAAACGGAAAGGCTCAGGGCGACGCGCTCGTCGGCTGCGCGTCGGTGAGATGCGCGGAGATACTCAGGCGGGTCAGTCGGCGCGGACGACGACGAAAGACGCGGAAAGACTAAATGGGCGGGGTGCCGATCGCGCGAGAAAAGCGCGCGGTCTCGGATGGCGGTGGGAAAGGTCGGACGCGGGTGGAGGGCACGACGTACCCGCTTCGTCGCACACCGGTCCGCCGGAGGCGTCGCGCTCGGCGCACGCGCGGATGCCCGATTCGGTCATGGTGATCACTCGAGGCGCCGCGAGGAATGCGCGGGCGCGACAAGAGTTTTGACACTTTCGGTTTTTCTCGAAAGCGCCGGCTCAGGCAACTCTCGACATTTGCTAACGTCTCGCAGCGTGCCCGCCCAGTGCGGACGGCGCCATGGCGACGGGGGCGGCGCCGATGCGCCCCAAGGCGGGGCTCATTCGGGACCTGCTCGAGGGGTCTTTCCCCGAGCTGTACCCCCCGCCCGAGCCCGAGCCCGAGCCTGAGGAGGTGGAACCCGCGGAGCCCGACGCCGACGCCGAGGCCGAGGCATCCGAGGATGCTCCCGAGCCGGAGGCACCCGCGGACCCGGACCCGGAGCCCGAGCCCGAGCCCGAGGAGGCTGCCGGGGAGGCTCCCCCGGAGGAGGACGCGGAGCGCCCGCCGACGCCGGAGCTCGACGCGTACCAGAAGCGCATAGCCGAGATCGACGCCAGGGTACGCGCGCGCGCCGGCCCGAACCTCTCTCACGAGCCATCGGTCAAACCGAACGTTCCAAAAAAGGGTGCCTTTTTTTCTCGGCGTTTTTCCGTCGCGATTTCCCCGCGCTCCGCCGGCTCCCTGACCCCAGGCCCCTCCCCACCGCACCGCACCCACTGCTCCGGACCGTCACCCCCGACCACTCAGGCTGCTTCGCGCCTCGAGCGCCTGGACGCGGCGGAGACGCACCTCGACACCGCGGAGGCGGAGGCGGCGGCGGCGGAGCTCCGCGCGCTTGAGGTTGCCGACGCCATGTACACGGTGCGCCACCGTCTGACCGGCGCGCCGCGCGCGGCGCCGGACGTGCGCCTGGACGCGTCGCTGGTCAGCGAGCACGACCTGATCGACGCGAAGACGCTCATGGCGACGAACGAGTCTAGGCTCGCGGCTCGTCTGACGCGCGGGTCCGTCCAAACGCCGCGGATGAAGGATCCGAAAGAAAATCCGAAAGAGACGCGGATGGAGCGCGACGTCCTTTTAGGGACGCGCCACTGCGACGACGTCGAGACGTCTTTAGACCATTTCACGGAACCCTCTTACGCGGCTTCGACGAAGACCTCTTTGAACCGCGCTGTGGCGCGCGCCGAGCGGCTCACCGAGACCGTCCCGCCGTTCCGCAAGAGCGACACGGGCGATTTAATGTCGGAGGAGGAGTATTTGGCAAAGACGCGAGCGGCGCGTTTGATAGCCGCCGAACGCGCGCGCGAGATGGGCGTTTCGCGCCGCGAAATCGAGGAACGCGTGCTTACTCGCATGAAAGCGCGCGCAAACTTCGTGCCCAACCCGAGACACGTCGACAAACGGGACGCGTTCGAAGACATCTTCGTGCTCGATCCGCCCCAAGTGCGGTTCACGGAATACGTCGCCGGCGAGACGTACGAGGCTCGGTTGACGATCCGGAATAAGTCGCGTCTGTCGCGGCGCGTGCGCGTCTTGCCCGCGGCGAGCCGGTACTTCTCCGTGGCGGAGTGCGTGTTTCCCAGCGAGCACGGCATGCTGGCGCCGGGCATGGCGTGCTGGACGGTGGTGCGCTTCCGGCCGGAGAGCCTCGCCGACTACGAGGACTTCATCGCGGTGGCGGGCGAGACGGCTCGCGGGCGCGTCTCTTTGGTCGCCAAGCGCCACCCGCCGCGGCTCACGATCGACCCGGTGGTGGACGTGGGCGCGGTGCTCGTGGGCGGCGACGTCGAGTTCCGCGTGCCGTTCAAGAACGTCGGCGGCGAAGGCCGGTTCCGCCTGGTGGACGAGAAGGACTGGCCGGATACGACCACGCCGCTGGTTTTGCCGAACGAAACCGCCGACCTCGCGCCGTTCGGGGAGAGGCACGAGGACTCGCCGACGCCGTGTATTCCGTTGGGCCCGTTCCGGGTGGGGCCGGGCGCCATGTCGTTACCGCGAAACGCCGTGGAGAAGCTGCGCGTCGGGTTCGCGCCCCCGAAGCCGGGGACGTTCACGCGCGCGTTCCGCGCGGTGTGCGACAACGGGCAGGTGAAGACGTTTCGAGTCGTGGGAACGGGCACCGTGCTGGACGTCGCCGTCGCCGCCGTCGACGGCCGCGACGTCGCCGCCGGCGAGCTCGCGCGCGTCGGGGACGACGACGAGGCGCGCCAGGCCGCGCCGCCGCCTCTGCGGTTCGGCGCGTGCGAGCCCGGCTCTTTCACCCAGAGAGTCTTCACGGTGCGCAACAACACGAAGGTCCCGGTGCCGTTCGAGTGGGACCTGCCCGACCCCGACGAAACCTCCGACGCGCGCGCGTTCACCGTCGAGCCCCGTTCGGGTATCCTGGGCGACGAAGCCGAAGTCGAATGCGTCGCGACGTTCGCGCCGCATTCGTCGTCGTCTTCCCGCGGTGGGGACTTAGTGGGACGATGTAGGCTCGTCGTGGACGCGGCGTTCCCGCCGCGAACGCCCATCAACGGCGCGGCGATGTTCGCCAAGCCGGTGGTCGTCGAGGACTTTCTCGTCGCCGGCGTCGCGACAAAACACGACGTCGTCCTGGACGCGCATCTCGTACACTTCGCCGGCGCGATGCTGCCCGGGCGCCACTACGACCGCGAGGTGCGTGTGACCAACCTCGGCACGGCGCCGTGCGCGTTCGCCTGGGCGGGCGCGGACGCGCCGCCGCGCGGGGAATCGACGGATAACACGGAATCGTCCCAGATTTTCGTGTACCCCGCGTTTGGTTCGGTGGCTCCCGGCGAGACGGTTGTGTGCGTTTTGGAGTTTATGTCTCCTGGCGCCGCGCGCATCGACCGCCACTTACAGTGCCTGTGCGAGGACGGGCCTAATCTGCCCCTGCGCGTGACCGGCGACGTGGAGGGCCCCGAGGTGGTCATAGCGCAGTCCGCCGTCGACTTCGGTTTGCTGCGTCGCGGCGTCCCCGGGGACACGTACGTGACGCTCCGCAACCCGTCGGCGGTGCCGTGCGCGTGGCGGCTCGAGGAGCGCCGCGCGACTGGCGCGACGGGCGACGCCTTAAATGACGAAAACGAAAAGCCCGAGATTGTCTTCTCGGCCACTCAAGGCGTGCTCCCCGCGAACGGCGAGATTGAGCTGGAGTGTACGTTGCGCGCGACGCGCGCGGGGGCGTATCGCGGAGTAGTCAGCGTTTTTTCCGGCGGTCGACGTTCGGCGGGCGCCGTCGCGCACGCGCGCGCGGACGTGCTTGACCCGCGCGCCGCGCTTGACGTAACGCGCGTGGACCTCGGCGTCGTGTACGTGGGCGTACCTACGACGCGCGTGGTGACCCTGAAAAACATGACCATGCTCCCCGCCGCGTTCAAATGGTCGGACGCGCCTTTGGTCGTCGGCGAGGACGACGAAGACGGCGACGGCGCGATACACGTGGAGTGCGACGTTTGGAAAGGCGAGCTCGCGCCCGGCGGAACGATGGCCGTGCGCTTCGACTTCACGCCTGTGCGGGTTTTGAGTTCTAAAAAAAACGGGTACGCGTCGTTGGTGGCGTGCGACGTGGCTGGCGCGTTGCGCCCTTTGGGGTTCGAACTCGTCGCGCAGATCAGAGGGCTGGAGGGGAACGTTTCCTACGACGTCCGACGCGGCGCGGACGGCGCGTTGACGGCGTCGTCGCGCCGCGACGATTTCGCGTCGCGCTCCGTCGCCGCGCTGGACGCGCGCGACGCGCTGGTTCTCGGCCCCTCGGGGTTAGGCGATGACTGCGTCGTGGACTTCGGAGACGCGTGCCAGGTGCGCGAGCACGCCGTGATGGAGCTGGTGGTGCGCAACGCCACAGCCATCGAGACGTTCGTTTCGCTACAAGTCGACAAACGCGGCGTGCGCGACGAAACGGCGCGCGAGTTAACGGCCAAGCGCCGCGTCGCCGCCGGCGCCGGCGCCGGCGGCCGCGGGGGCGGCGGGCGGGACGCCTCGCTCGGCGGAGCGCGCGCGCTGGGGGGGCTGGCGGGCGGAGACGGCGTGGTTGCGGCGACGCTCGCGACGACAAACGCGCGGGGGCTGGAGCACGGTGCTCCAAAGAAACGCGGCGACGAAGAAACAAGAAACGCCAACGAAAACGCCAACGCCGTGTTTGGCGCGGTGGCCACCGTCGGGCCCGACGCGTTCGCGGCGACGATGCGGGACGCCGCGAACTCGGAAAATACCACAATGAAAAAAACCTTCCACCTGCCCGGCGGTCTTCCCGGCGGCGGCGAGCTCTCGTTCTCGGGCGGCCGCGAGATTCCAGAAGACGTCTCTCGAGCTCGTCTCGAGAGTAAGAGCAAGACACGCGGAGTCCGTCCCGCGTTTGCGCGCCCGAAGCTTTCCGAGGCGCACGAGAAGGTTTCGTTTTCGCGCGGCGCGGGCATAAGAATGGCCGCCGCGCGCGACTCGGCTGCGGCGGACGCGCGCGCGCTTCGCGAGGCTGGCGATGCGGGCGTCGCGTTCGCGTTGAGCGCGTCAAACGGTGTTTTACCCGCGTTCGGAGAGTTCCGCGTGCTCGTGACCTGCGTCGCGGACGCGCCGGGCGAGTACTCGGACTTCTTATCGTGCGCGGTGGGCCACCTTCCCGAACGCCGCATCCCTTTAAGAGCGGGCGTTCAGGGCTCGCCGCTGGAGGTGAGGCCTTACAGGCACGCCTCTTTGGGCGCGTCTTCCGCGCTTTTAGAGGGGACGCGGCGGCGAGACTCCGGCGCGAAATCGAACCAAGTCGCCCGGGATCCCGTGATCCACGGCCCCAGCCCCGCGTTTTGTTTAGATTGGGGCGAAACGCCGGTTGGGTCGACGAGCGTCTCGTCAAAACGGTTTTTCTGCGTCAACCGCGGTCCGTTCGACGCCGAGGTGGAGTTCACGCCGTGGCTGAACCCCATCCCCTCGGATAAATCGGCGTACTACGCCGGCGACGAGGCGGAGACGACGTGCGCGTCCGTGCGTTTGGTGCCGGACGAAATCGCGGGAAACGTCGAGGTGCGCGTCGTGGGGAGAGGCATAACGTGCGCGCGGAGGGGGCCGTTTCGCGTGAAACCGGAGGGGCCCGTGATTGTGGCCAAAAACGGCGGCGTCGCCGAATTCGTCGTCGAGTATTTCTACAAAGGCACCAAGCCGCGCCGCTTCGTCGGCTCCGTGGTCAGCAAGCAGAGGCTTCTTTCTTCGGATGGAAACGATGGAAACGAAAAACAAGCGAGCTCGGTGCGCGTCGAGATGGGCAGCGCCGTGGCGACCGCGACGCTGGCGTCGCGCGCTCTTCCGGGGATGACGAAAAACGAATCAGACGCGAAACGCGCTTTGGCGCGTCCCGTGCGCGTTCGCCTAACCGGCGCGTTCCACGCGCACGCCGCGCCGCCGCCGACGCCGATGAAACCGCTCGTCGTCCGTCTGGCGGCAAACGCGTTCGCCCCGCGAGTCGTTCCCGACGCGCCCGCCAACTTCAAATGGCGGTGCCGCGCGAGTCTCTTGAACGACAACGCGAAAAGGCACGCGCCGGAGTACACCAAGGCGGTGACCTTAACAAACCCGCACGCGGAAACCGTCGCGTTTCGCGTGACGTGTCCTCCGCCGTTTGAAATCGTCGACGCCGAGGCGTCGACGCCGCAGGCGAGCCTCGCCCTCGCGAGCGATACCCACGCTCCTCCACACGAGGCGCCTCCTTCGCGGCTCCGCGATGTGCGCTCGAAACACAGAGAGGCGGACTCCGTGGTGGGCTTAAGGCGGGTCATATGGCGCGTGCCCGCGAAGCAGAACCTGCACGTCACGTTGCGCTTTGTTTTACCCGTCGAGGACGTCGACGACGCAAACGAACCCGTTCGCGCGACGGATGATTTATACCGCCAACGCTTCGACGGCGCGCTGGTGCTTCTGTACGAGAACGGCGACGCGCAGCACTTCCCTTTGGACGCGCAGTTGCTTCGGCCCACGTTGCGCGCGTCCGCGAAGAGCGTCGATTTCGGGAAGGTGCACTTGGCCGGGTTCGAACGCGTCGCGAACCTACGAAGAGTGACGCTTTTTAACGACTCGGGAGACGAAGCTCGGTGGGTCGCCGAGACGCGCGGCGCTTTTTTTTGCGCGCCGACGTCGGGGATCGTCGCCGCCGGAGGAAGCGGTGTCGTGGAGATCGGCATGCGCCCCTCCGCGGAGGATTTGTACGAAGGCGGCGTGGCGTTCCGCGTGGACGAGGGAAGGGGATGCGACGTGGCGTGCGTGGGGGAAGGCACGCTGGACGAAGCCGAAGACGCGTGACGAACGGGAGCGAGCGAGCTCGTCTTTTATTTTATCTCCATTTTCACGCCCCGCTCGACGAGCGTTTCGTGCAGCGAAAAAGCGACGGCATCGTTGACCGCGTGCTATTTCGGGACGCGTCGCCGCACCGGGGTGCGGTGGTCGCGCCGTCGCGAATCCGAGCGTCATGTCGTACCGCGAGCTTCGAAGTGCGTGCCGTTCCTCGTCTCCGCCCGGCGGCAGGAGGTCTCGGTGACCCGCGGCCGCCCGCGAAACCCGCGCCCGATCTGTCGCCGTTTTCCTCGTCCCGGCCAAACGTTCACATCCGCCGCGGGAGCGTCGACGGGACCCGCGAGGACCCGCCGGGGACTCCGCGGGGCTCAGTCGCCGCTCCGTTCCGCGCGCGCGGCGACTGGCGTTGCCGTCCTCGCACCCCCGCGTTCCCGAGGGCCGCCGCCGGCCCGCCCGCCGTGGCCCCGCGCCGCGCGCGCCCTCGCGAAAAGGGCACCTTCTCGTCCGATGCGCGCGTCGTCGCGCTCCGACGCGCGCGGCGTCGCGACGCCCGAAGACGAATCGCTGACCGGAGATTCCGCCCACCGCTCGACGGTCCCCACGCAGACTTCGCCGAGTGCATGCGCGCGCTCGGGTACCCGCGCGTGGTGTCCATGGAGAGCTTCCGCACGCCCAACTTCGAGCTCGTGGCGGACTGCCTGGAGTTTCTCGTCACGCGCTACGACGAGACCGCCGTCGTGGAGGGCGACATCAGCGCCGAGGCGGACCGCGTGCGTTTCCTGAAAAACGTCAACGAGGTTTTCGCGCAAAAGGCCAGGGCGCGGCTCAACCTGAAACGCCTCTACTCCGCGGACGGCGTCGCGGTGAAGGAGCTGCTGAAGATCGCGGACGTGCTGCGGAAAGCCGTGCTGGCGGCGGATGAGGACGACGACGACGACGAGAGAGACGAGACGTCCGCCGACGACAATGTAGGAGAGGATTTCGACGCCTTTGCCGATTTCGACGCGCGCGCGACGCGCGCGCTCGCGAGTGACATCACAGACGCCGGCGCGGCGACGCACGACGCGTTGCGTCTGGAGAAGGAAGAGTTGCGTGAGGCTCGCGTTTTTGCCGCGGGTGGGACCGCGGACGTGCGCGAGATGGAGAGGCAGGTGAGGGAGCAGATTAACTCCGTGGCGGAATCGGTTGACTCGCTCGAGCGCGGACTCGCCGACCTCGCCAAGGACGAGAAGACGCTCCGCGGCGTCTTGGAGAAGCGCCGAGCCGAGCTGGAGCGCGGCGAAAAACGGCTCGGGTCGCTCAAAGCCGCGCGCCCGGCGCACGCGGACGAGCTCGACGCCCTACACGCGAGCCTCCCGAAGCTCTACGCGCAGTACCTCGAGAAGCATCGGAACCTCGCGTTCCTGGAGGCGTCGCTCGCCGCGCGGCGCGCCGACGAGGAGGCGGCGGCGGCGAAGCGCGACGACGCGCTGAGGGCGATGCGCGGGCGTCTGCGGGAGGAGGAGATGCGGGTGTTGCGGGGGGAGGAGAACGTGGGAGACGACTTCGAGGACGAGTTCGACGACGAGCTCGAGGAGGAGGACGATCGGCGGGAAAAGGATGGCGGCTTCGTGAAAAAAAAAACGGCTTCGTCGTACGACGCCCTGTCGAGGAAAAACGCGGGCGGAGGCGCCGCGGTCCCCGCGGCGCGTCGGTTCGGCATCGGGGGCGGCGTCGTCGGGGGGACCGCGCGGACCGGGCCCGCGCCTGCGAAGCGCGCGGTCGTGGGCTCCGTGATGGGGGGGGACGCCAGCGACAGCGGCGGCGACGACGGCTCGTCCTCGGACGAAAACGATTTTTAGTTTTAGTGTTGTGAACCCGGTTGTCAGTTGATGTTCAACGTCAGACGTCCGACTCGCTCTCGTCGTGGCTCCTTCGCCGGTCCTCTCGGGATGGCGAGTGGCACTGCGAGCCGCGCGGCGGTGGCGTCGTGATGGGTTCGGAGCGCCCCTCCGACTCCCGGGGGGCTTGGCCTCCCCCCTCCACCTCGCGGTACCGCTCGAAGGCGTGCCTCGGCGCGATGTTCCACGCCAAGTCCTTCGAGGACGCGGGCGCCCCCCCCATCTGCGTCGGATTCTCCTACCGCAAGACCGCCCCGATGCCGCCCACGGACCCCGCGGCCGCGCACGGCGCGTTCAAGTTCACGTGCGTCGGGTACGGGCAGAGGGCCATTCAGGACCCCGCCGACCGCGCGGGTCGTCGTTTGCCGTACTGCGAGGGCTTGCAGATCCTCGTCGCGGACGCCACGCACACGGGAAGGCCAGCCTCGGGCGATCGTCGCCCCCCCCCCGATCCCGCCGCCGCCGCCGCCTTGGTGCGCGACCTCGAGGCGCTCCGCCGGCGCCGCGACGACGCCGTGATCGCGCTCCGCGAGGCCGCGGCTCGGTTCCCAAACGACCGCGACGCCATCGCGAGGCTGGAAGAACACGCGCGCGAGCGGGAGATGGCGCTGCGCGCGCGGGTGGCGGAGGCGCGAAAAGTCGCCGCCGGGGAAAAAAAAGCACGCGAGCGACGAGCGGAACCGGAACCGACGCGGCGCGGCGCGGAGACGGAGACCGAAACCGAAAACGAAAACGCACCGCCCTCGACGTCTTCTTCCGACCGCGCGCGTCCGTCTTTGGCCGAGCAGCTGCGCGCGGCGCGCGGCGCGGCCCCCGCGCCGGAGGGCAGCGTGCGCCGTCTGCTGGAGGGCGACAAGGGCCCCGGCGTTTTCTTTCCGAGCGCCGAGTTTGAGGACAAGTTCGCGAAGAGCGCGGGGAAGATTGTGAAAAACATGAAGCGACACGCGGGGTACGTCTTCGGATTAGTCTCGAACGGGGGAGGGCCCCGTCCGGGGGGAGACTAATTAGTCTAGGGAAGGGCGCATATTGATGAAGGTGAATGGGGGTCCCTGATGGGGGTCCCTGATGTCGTCGAAACTCTCTTTCTTCGATGCTACAGTACAGTCTCGATAATACTTCGTCACATACAAAACACGTCTACTCTCGTCTACTCGTTTCACTCTCCCCTGCGCGCGTCACGCGACGGCGGCGGCGCGCGAAGGCCCGGACGCCTCATCCTTCGCGGCTTTCTCGCCGCGCTCGTCGTCAAACGACGCGGTTTCCTCGAACCGCACGGGCGCGGGTTCGTTTCC